>Ga0247672_1000265_pt1 | contig 8847 bp, 5 predicted proteins | sample CNK13_metaG_FD_182719 | JGI IMG/M metagenome (GOLD analysis project Ga0247672, IMG submission 182719) | Soil microbial communities from Purdue University Martell Research Forest, Indiana, United States - CNK13 | ecosystem: Environmental > Terrestrial > Soil > Temperate forest > Bulk soil | place... | reverse complement strand
CCGCGAGGCGCTGCAGCACCTGCAGCAGCACATGCTGCCCAGCCTGATCCTGCTGGACATGATGATGCCCGAGATGGATGGATGGCTGCTGCGCCAGGAGCTGAAGAAGTCGCCCGACCTCGCGTCGATCCCGATCGTGATCCTGTCGGGTCACGGCGACGTGCGCGACGCCGCCCTGGCCCTGGGCGCCGTGGACTACCTTCGCAAGCCCCTCCGCATCGATAGTTTGCTCGAGATCGCGGAGCGCTACTGCCGGCCCGTTTTCCTGAACTAGCTCGCCGGCTACCCACGCGCTGAACTAAGCTATCCGCCCGGATGGGCAAGCCTCACTGGGCCGTGCTCGCAGGGGTGCTGGCCTGCGCGCGCCTCGCGCACGCCGACGTCGACACCGACGTCGACGAGGACGTGCGCGCCCTGCCCCCGCCGCGTCTGCCGAGCGCGCAGTGGATGACGCTGGAGACACCGCACTTCGAGCTGCACTACTACCCGGAGATACGGGAGTTCGCGGAGCAGTCGGCGCGCGTCGCCGAGCGCGCGTACCGCCTGATCACGCGCTACCTGAACTGGGAACCGCGCGGACGCATCAGCGTGCTGCTCACCGATCAGGGCGACGCCGCCAACGGAGGCGCCAGCTCCGTCCCCTACAACTTCATCTACGCGTACGGCGCCCCGCCCGACGGGCTGGACGAGCTATCGGACTTCGACGACTACGTGAAGCTGCTCATCACGCACGAGTTCACGCACGTCGCCCACCTGGACACGATGCTCAGCTGGTGCCCGCGGCTCGTCAACTCGGTGCTCGGCAAGATCTACGCGCCCAACCTGTCGCAGCCGACCTGGTTCATCGAGGGCCTGGCCGTGCTGATGGAGACGCGGCAGACGACGGCGGGGCGGCTGCGCAGCAGCTTCTACGACATGCACCTGCGCGTCCCGTTCCTGGAGGGCCGCCTCCTCGACCTGGACAAGGTCACCGTCGGGTTCGGGCCGCTCGTCTATCCAGGCGGCAGCGTTCCGTATCTGTACGGTTCGAGCATGCTTCGCTACATCGAAGATCGCTTCGGCCCCGAGAAGGTCCGGGAGATCTCGCACCGCTACGGCAACGAATGCATCGCCGGCGGGATCAACCGAATCGCCTCGCAGGCCATCGGCCAGCCCTACACGAATCCGTTCGGGGCCGACGTCTGGAAGGGATGGAGCCAATCGATCGCGCACCGCTACACGCTGCAGAAGGAAGAAGCGGAACGGCGCGGGCTGACGACGGCGCGGCGTCTGACCTACGACGCGCCGTCGCCGCGCGGAACGCTGCCGCGGCCGCTGTTCTTCCACGACGGTACGCTGGTCTACCAACGCGAGAACAACGACGAACTGCCGGCCTACGTCCGGTTCGACGCCGCGACCGGAACGCGCGAGACGCTGCTGGCGGCCTACGGCGGCGGCCCCGCGTCGCCGACGCCCGACGGGCGCGGGTTCGTCTTCCAGCGGGTCAACTTCATCCCGCTGGGCTGGCGCATCTCGGGATACGCGCACACCTCGTGGACCGACATCTTTCACTACGACATCGCGAGCCGGTCGCTGCGGCCGCTGACGCGCGGCTACCGCGCCCACGAGCCGGACGTCTCGCCCGACGGCACGCAGGTGACGTGCGTCGTGACGACGAAGCAACCGCGCCAGCTGGCGATCGTGCCGATTGGCGGCGGCACGCCGCGCGTGCTCGCGCCCGAGGCGCCGGGGCTGGCGTACACGCCGACCTTCTCGCCTGACGGCAAGCTGATCGCCTATTCGCGCTGGAAGCCGGGCGGCTACCGCGACATTCACGTCTACGACCTGGCCGGCGGGACTGACCGAGCCCTCACCATCGATCGCGCGATGGACGTCGATCCACGCTTCACGCCCGACGGGCGCTACCTGTTGTGGGCGTCCGACCGCACCGGCATCTTCGACGTCTACGCGTACGAGCTCGCGACCGCGCAGCTTTACCAGGTGACCAACGTCCTCACGGGCGCGTTCCAGCCCGTCGTCTCGGCGGACGGAAACCAGCTCGTGTACACGGGCTTCAGCAGCGACGGTTTCGACATCTACACGATGCCGTTCGATCCGAAGTCGTTCCAGCTGGCGCAGCCGTTCGCCAACATGCGGCCAGACGCTCCGTCCAACCCCGACGCCGACAGCGATTCGCCCGATTCCGTCGTGGGCGCGGCCGGCACGCCCACGATCATGCAGACGACCAGCTACAAACCTTGGAAGTACATGTACCCGAGGACGTGGAGCGTGCGCCTCTACTCCGAGGCGCTGGGCATGGGGGCGTCCGGGTTCGTCAGCACGACGATCGGCGATCCGGTCGGGAACCACAACCTGTTCGTCAACCTGCTGGTCCCGTTTCAGGGCGACCCGTCTGTCAACGTCGGGTACTCGTACACGCGGCTGTTCCCGTCGTTCGATTTCAACTTCCGGCGCACCGCCCAGGAGGTGCCCGGGCTGGTCATCGACGGCGTCAACACGCAGTATCGCCAGCACGTCGTGGGCGGCACGGTGTCGACACGGCTGACTTACCTGCAGACGCCGGCGGCGTCGGGCGAGCTGTCGTTCGGTTACGACTACAACGCGTATGGCCCCGCGGATCCCCTGCCGCTCGCCGATCCGACGGGCGGCATCGTGATTCCGCCGGAGCGCGGACCGGACGCGAACGTGTTCATGTGGTGGTACTTCTCGAACGCGCACGCGTGGCACTACTCGATCAGCAACCAGGAGGGACGCTTCGTCCGCCTGAACCTGCGCTTTTCGGATCCCACGCTGGGCGGGCGATTTCACACCACCGAGGTCACCGCCTCGTGGCAGGAGTACCTGACGCCGCCGTGGGCGCGTCTGCACGCGCTGGCGCTGCTGTGGAGCGGCGGCATCGGCATCGGCGACAAGCGCGACTTCTTCGGCCTGGGCGGCTTCTTCGATCAGGACGTCCTGAAGACGCTGTTCCTCGGGCGCCCGCAGTGCTGCACGTTCCTGCGCGGATACCCGCCCAACAGCTTGGTGGGCGACCACTACCAGATGGCGTCGGCGGAGTATCGCGCGCCGCTGCTGCGAATCGAGCGCGGGTATCAGACGTTTCCAACGTACTTCCGGCAGGTCTGGGCCGCGGGCTTCGCCGACGCGGGCACCGCGTACCAGGATCGCTTTCGCCTGTCGGAGGTCAGGGCCGACGTCGGCGCGGAGGTGAACCTGAGCTTGAACCTCTTCTACTACCTGGAGACGCAGGTGAAGGTCGGCTACGCGCACGGCTTCTCGGCGCCGGGCGGCGACCAGTGGTACTTCCTCGCGGCCGCTTCGTTTTGAGAATTTCGGCCGCGCTATCAAATCGGGAACCCTCAAAGGGTTCCCGATCCCTCCCGCGATGGTGCGCGGCGAGCAAAGCTCGCCGGCTCCCCACGCAAATTTGCTACTCTGCGATGCCGTGACCGGATCGTTTGCGGGTTTGCTGCTGGGGTTGGTGATGGGCGCGCGCCACGCCCTCGATCCCGATCATCTCGCCGCCGTTTCTGTGCTGGCGTCCGATCGGCCCGGCGCCCGCCGCGGCGCGCTGCTCGGCGCGCTGTGGGGCATCGGGCACGCGCTGGCGCTGCTCGGGACCGGCCTGGTGCTGGCGGCGATCGCCGCCGAGCTGCCGGCGGCGCTGACCGACGCCTTCGAGCTGGCGGTCGCGGCGATGCTGATCCTGCTCGGCGGCCGCGCGGTTCACCGCGCGCTGCGCAGCGCGGGCGACGGCACGCCGCGGCTGCACGCGCACGGCGACGGATCGCACCGCCACGCCGGCCCGCCCGCGCACGTCCACCTCGCGCGCCGCACGCTGGCGCTGCGGCCGCTCGCGGTCGGCGTCATCCACGGTCTCGCGGGCAGCGGCGCCCTGACCGCGCTCGTGCTCGCGCGGCTCCCCTCGCCGCACCTCCGGCTCGTGTACCTCGCGCTGTTCAGCGCCGGATCGATCGCCGGGATGTGCGTGCTGTCGGGCCTCGCGGGCTGGCCGCTGGCGCGCGTCGCGCGCAACCCACGCGCCGCGCGTGTCCTGCTGGGAACTGTGGGCGCGGCGTCCGCGGCGCTCGGCGTGATCTCGGGCTGGCCGATCGCGGGCCGATTGTTTTAGCGCGTCGAGCGAAGCGCGGCTTCGCCGCGCGGAGCTCATCGCGGGGGGTGCGGGACCCTGTCAGGGTCCCGCGGTAAATCAGGTCGCGCCTTCGCGCTTGAAATCGTCGGCGAACAATCTCTGCATGATCTCGGAGGCCTCCGCCTTGCCGCCCGAGATGTGCGGGGCGACCGCGGCGGCGAATTCAGCCGCCGTCTGGTAGCGCATCCCCGGATCCACCGCGAGGACGCGCGATATCAGGGAGCTGGACACCTGCGGCAGCTCGGTGAACAGCTTCAGCTGCTCCGTCTTCGGGCCCGTCGCCGCGCGCATCAGCTGATCGAACGTGCTCTGTCCGGGATAAAGCTGTTCTCCGGTCAGACCGTAGTAAAGCACCAGCCCCAGCGAGAACAGATCCGAACGCCCGTCCACGGCCTGCCCACGCGCCTGCTCGGGCGACATGAACGAGACGTTGCCCTTCACCACGCCGACGTCGGTCTTCGACACCCGCCCCTCGCCCTTCACGATCCCGAAGTCGAACAGCTTCACTTCGCCGCGCGCGGTCACCATGATGTTTCCCGGCGAGATGTCGCGGTGAACGAGGCCGATCGGCCGGCCCGCGGCGTCCGTCTGGTTGTGCGCGTAGGCCAGCGCTTCCAGCACCTCGTGGATGATGTAGAGCACCAGCCGTTCGCTCAGGGGCTGGCCCGACACCTCCATGTGCCGGTTCAGCAGCTTTCCGACGTCGCGCCCGATGATGTACTCCTGCGCGAGGAAGTACTCGTTCCCGACCTTGCCGAAATCGAACACGGGCACGATGTTCGAATGCACCAGCGTCGAACCGAGCTTCGCCTCGTCGATGAACTGCTCCACCGCGGCGCGGTTGCGCGCGACTTCGGGTCGCAGGCGCTTGACGACGTACACGCGCCGGAAACCCTCCGCGCCGTGCAGCACCGCCGTGTAAAGCTCCGCCATGCCACCCTCGCCGAGCCTCTCCAGCAAACGGTAGCGGCCAAACGTGCTGGCGGCGGTCTCGACGCGCGCGCGTTCCGGATACACGTTGGCCGCGAGCTCCGCGGCCTGCCCGGCGATGCCGGCGCTCCAGGCAGGCATCGCGGCGGCGGCCGGTGCGACGCCGCTCTTGGCCATCTCCGTCGGACGGCTGCCCATCTCCTCGGCGTTCTCGTACGGCTGCGTACCCCGGCGCGTGCGCTCGCGCAGCTCGTCGATCTTCAGGCGCGGCGATCCGAAGACCTTGATGCCCGATCCGGCGGCCGCCTCCGCAGCCGGCGCCTGCGCCTGCGCACCCCCGCGGCGGAGAACGATCGCCGCCACGCCCAGCAGCAGCGCCACCACGCCCAGCAGCACCGGGATCGCCTCTGACGCCGGCGCGGGCGGTCCGGGATGCAGGACCCACAGCCAGAGCTTGGGCCCGATCGTCGCCGCCTGCGCCAGCCACGTCGCTTCACCGTCGCTGGCGCGCGCCGCCGCTTCCTTGCCGACCAGCCGGGAGAGCGTCGCTTGCTGGCCGGCGCTGCCCGCGACCGACACCACGCGCTGCCCGTCCGAGAGCATCACCGGAACGCCGGTCGCCTTCTGGAGATCTTGCGCGTCCAGCGGCATCGCGAGCACGAGGTAGGTCGGATCGCCGCCCCGGCGCGCGCCGCCCACGGGCACGACCGCGGCGACGAGCGCGCGATCGTCGACCAGCACGCCGGAGGCGACCCCGGCCGTCTGCGCGCGGTCCAGCATCGTGTTGTCGGGCAGCGGCATCCGCTTGTCGCCCTTGTCCATGCGCGCGGCCAGCGTCCGCCCGGACGTGACCAGCGCCGCGCCGCGGGAGCGGAACGGCCCCCACCAGTCCTCGCTCTCGAACAGATCCAGAATCGTGGCGGCGTCGACGCCGTCCGCGAGCGCCGCCTTCAGCTGCGCGATGGACGCCGCATTCTTGACCTCGATCTCCAACCCCCGCTCCAGCCCCTCCAGCGCCTTCTGCGACGCATCCAGCATGCCCGCCGCCTCGTCCCGGCTGCGCTGCACGGCGGCCGTGTTCGCTGCGCTCTGCGCACGCCGCGCGATGACCGCCCCGGCGGCCGCGCCGACGGCCGCGACCGCACAGACAAGCGATGCTGTCGTCCGAGCGGGCGTCATGAAGGGTCGATGCAGCGCTCGGTCATCCGTTACAACTCTATTCCTTGTAAGACCCGTACGGCTGCCCGAGCTTGTTCGTGTGGGCCTTCGAGGCCTCCATATCCAGCGTGAAGTTCGCCTGCCCGCCGCTCGCCGCAACGTCGACCTTCTGTTGCGCCGGCTTCGCGTTCGGGCTCCACGCCACGATGCGGCGCGCGCCCACGGGCACGTTCTCGATCTTGTAGCTGCCGTCCGCGCCGACCTTCGCGTAGAGCGACCCGGGGACGACCAAGATGTTCGCGTTCATCTTCGAGTGGATGTTGCAGAAGACCTCGACGACGCCCGGCGTGGTCAGCACGACCGAGCGCGGCGTGTCGCCCTGCCGGTAGCTCCCGAGATCGAAGCTGTTGCGGCCCGACGTCGAGAACACGTTGTGGAACACGGAGTCCATGTTCGGGAAAACGACGCTGGCGCCCTTTTGCACCACCGCCGTCTGCGGCCAGAACTGCTTGTCCTTCTGCTTGATCTCCAGCGTGTGGCCGCGGCCGGAGCCCTTCGCCATGTCGACGTAAACGTAGGCGTCCTTGAGGGCGCCGTTCTTCACGTCGACGCGACCGCTCACCGTGCCGACGCGATCGCCGCTCTTGCTGGTGCTGGCGACCGCGGTCCCGCCCGTCGCTCCCGCTGTGGGGGGCGGCGTGGCGGTCGTGCTGGACCCGGCCGGCGGCGTGATCGGCGGCGGCAACCCGGCGGATGGCGGCATCTGCCCGCCCGTCTGCAGCAAGCGCAGCAGCATGTCGTAGCGCTGCTGCTCGACCCGCATCATTTCGATGATCAGCTGCCGCTGCTCGGCGACTTCGCGCTGCAACCGGGCAAACTCGGCGCCGGTCGGCGGCGGTGGCTCGGCAGACTTCTCCCTTTCCGCCGCGACCACCGAAAAGGGCGCGAGGGATACTGTCATGGCCATAACGAAACGTGCGGAGCTCGAAAAGTTCCTGGCGCGGTTCATGTTCGACCTCAGTAGATCAGGAGTAGCGAGCTGGTGAAGACGTCGTTCGCTATCTCCGGAATCCGTCCGTACTCCCCATTGTGAAGATACTCCGCCTTTAACACGATGTGCTCGTTGATCACGGCACGCACCCCGCCCGTCGCCCGCCAGGATTTAGTGATGTATAGCCGGTCACTGCCCGTTCCAGTGAGGCTGTCGGGATTTCCCAGCCAGACCAGCGCGTCGCGCAGGTCGCCGCGCCCGTAAACACCCAGCAGCGGCGTGATCATCCAGTCCAGCTCCAGGTAGCCGCCGTTCTTGAGATCGAGGCCGTAGGGGCGGTGATTGGGATCGTAAACGCGATCGGCGCGCTCGCCCTCGGAACGGCCACGAAGGTACTGCGCCTTGATGTCGACGGGGCCCACGTGTCCCAGGAGGTCGATGCCCCAGAACCACATCGGATCCAGGCTGTCGAGCGCGCGATCCTGCGAGCCGTATTCACCCGACAGCCCGATCTCCACGTCCAGCGCCGGCAGCGGCTTCACGGCGAGCCGCCCGCTGGCCGTCTTGCCTGCGTTCGAGTCGACCTCGTCGTAGAAGTGAAACTGCTCGGTCGTCGACGAACCGTTGGTCAGCGCCGCGGCGACGACGACGCGATCGCCGTCGAAGAACTTGCTGCGCACCTTGATCCCGATCGGCGTCCCGGTCGTGTAGCGCGCGATCAGCGAGGGCGTGATGCCGAAGCGCTGGTTCGCCTTGCGCTCGCGGTACTCGATGCCGATCACGGAGTCGAACTTCCCGACGAAGATCGACGTCCGTCCGTCTCGCGTCGGCATCCACTCCAGCTGCGCGATGTCAACCTCCATGAAATCGCCGATGCTGAAGTCGTGGCCGCTGCGCGGAATGAAGTTCACGCTCGCCGTCGCGAGCGCGCTGGGCGACAGCGCCGCGTTCAAGGTCAGGTTGACCTCGTTGATGATGAAGCCGGGCGCGCCGTTCGAGTTCACGCTGTCGAAGCGATCGATCCCCGCGAACTCGCCGAGGTCGGCGGCCTCGCCGCGCGAGTTGATCGCGGGGGCGAGCAGATCGCCCAGGAACACCCAGCCGTACCGGTTCATGTACTCCGGATAGGCGCGGGTGCTGGCGGGCCCCGAGTCCTGGATGATGCCGGAGCCGTTCTCCCCCGCCGCGAAGAAGCCGGCGTCGACGTAGCCGGTGACGTTGACGATCGGCCGGCGGGCCGTCGCCACCTGGCGCGTCTGATCGAGGCGCTGCTCGAGGTCGAGGATCCGCTCGCGCAGATCGTTGATCTGCGTCTGCGTGTCGACGGGCATCACCGCCTCGGCTTCGTTGTCGGCGGCGGCTTCGCCGGCTTCGTCGCCGGCAGTCGCGGGTGCCTCGGGGGGCGGAGGAACCAGCGCGGGCGGCTGTGCCTGCGCGAACGCGGCGGTCGAGAACAACGTCGGCAACAACAACGTGAGGCCGATGTGCTTCATCAATCAGTGCCTGCGTCCGTGCCGGCATCAGACGACGCGGGGCCGTCCGGGGTGCCCGCGTCGGGCGGCGGCGCGGCGGGCGGCGCCGCGACGTAATCCGGATACAGCGGCTTCCCGCCGAG
>Ga0247672_1000263_pt1 | contig 8922 bp, 5 predicted proteins | sample CNK13_metaG_FD_182719 | JGI IMG/M metagenome (GOLD analysis project Ga0247672, IMG submission 182719) | Soil microbial communities from Purdue University Martell Research Forest, Indiana, United States - CNK13 | ecosystem: Environmental > Terrestrial > Soil > Temperate forest > Bulk soil | place... | reverse complement strand
CACACCGGCCGAGCAGACGCGGTTCGACGCGCTCTACACCACGTTGCGCTCGCAGCAGAACGTCAACGGCTACGCGGTCACGTTCACCATCGAGGAAGCGACCGAGTACTCCGTTCGCGCGCTCTTCCACTCGCCGCAGATGATCTGGCGCTGGGAGATCGGCGATCCCGCGAAGGCCTCGACCGCGCCGGCCGGCGTCCCGCTGACCGACACCGAGCTGGCGACGCAGCTGTCGTTCTTCCTGACCGATCAGCCTCCCGACGACATGCTCATCAAGGCGGCGGATGCCGGGACGCTGCGCACGAACCTGGCCACGCATGTGGACAGGCTGCTCGCGTCGCCGGCGGCGCACGACTGGCTGCGCACGATCATGGAGACGTACCTGACGATCAACCAGGTGCCGGCAGCGGATTTCGATCCCAACGTATTTCCGGTGTTCACGAACGCCCTCGTTGCCGACATGGAGCTCGAAGCGCGCAAGTTCCTTGACGAAGCGCTCTGGAACGGGAATCTGACCGACCTCGTACTTTCGCGGACGGCGTTCCTGAACACGAACCTCGCCACCAATATCTACGGCGTCGCAGTGCCCGCAGGTGCGACGGCGACCAACTTCGTCCGGACGACGCTGCCCGCCGAGCAGCGGGCGGGCCTCTTGACCAACGCCGGGTTCCTCACGGTTCAATCACGCGCCGACGGGCTCGACCTCATGGACCGCCGCGGTCTCGTCGTCGCGGGGACCCTGCTGTGCGTGACGCAAGCGCCTCACGCCATGGCGGTTTCGGTCGCCCCTGAATACGACTCGCTCACCTCACAAGAGCAGGCCGCGATGCACGCGGAGCCGGCGTGCAACAGCTGCCACGGACAGCTCGATCCCTACGGCCTCGCGCTGGACAACTACGACGCCATCGGACGCTTCCGCACCGTCGACGCCAGCGGGCGGGCGATCGACGCGCACGCCCAGCTTCCCGCTCTGGTCGGCGGCGGTACCGTCGCGAACGGGGTCGACCTCGCGGCGAAGCTGGCGGCGAGCCCCGCCTTCACGAACTGCATGGCACGGACGCTGCTCCAGCACGCGATGGTCAGCCGCGGCACCCTGGTCGAGCTCCCGCTGCCCCCGCAGCAAGCCGGCTGCGCGACCGCCGACCTCGTTCAGCGGTACAAGAGCGCAGGCGGAAAGACGTTCACCGATCTCGTGCGCGCGACGGCCGCGTCGCCCGCGTTCGGGCTCAGGCAGGCGGCCCAATGACGTCGTATCGTTTTCGCCGGCGCGCGTTCGTCACCGCTCTCGGCGGGGGCGTCGGTCTCAAGATCATGCTGCGCACGCTGGAGGGATCCGCGCAGGGAATCCGATCGCCGGGCCGGCTGCTGGTCACCCACTGGCCCGTCGGAATCGTCGCGGGGCAAAACGACGCGCTCTGGAAGCCGACGTCGGGCAGCGTGGGCGGCTCGCCGGCGCTCAAGCCGTTCGCCGACGCGGGCCTCGGGCCCGACATGACCGTGCTTCGCGGATTGAAGCTGCCGATCGGCTACGGCGGCGGTCATGAAGCCGGGACCGTCGGTGTGATGACGGGCGTTGCGCCTCCGGGCGTGCGATCAGGCGAGGTGGAGTCCGACGACGCCACTTCCGGCGGGCCTTCGATCGAACAGTTCCTGCTCAAGAACGCGCCTGCGCTCCAGACGCCTGGGCTCGGCTACGCGAACTCGATCGCGGACAGTCGCACGGACTTCGGCGAGATCTCGGCGAAGACGCTCTCGTACTCGAACGAAATGCAGGACGTCGGTGTCGTGCTCGGCACCGGGCGCGAGGCGGTTCCGTTGCGGTCGCAGATAAGTCCGCTCGTGCAGTACAGCAATCTCTTCGCCGGCTTCCTGCCGGGAACGGGCGGCCAGGGTGGCCAAGGTGGCCAAGGTGGCCAAGGTGGATCGACAGGCGGCTCGCCTTCACGGACTGCCGACGCGACGCTGAAGAACCTGGTGGGGCGGCGAAGCGTCCTCGACTTCGCCCGCGAGGAGCTGAACCAGGTGAAGCGCCTCGCGCCGACCGAGTCGCGGAGCAAGCTCGACATCCACACCGACTCCGTCACGGCGATGGAGAACGCTCTCAGCGCCACCATCGACAACGGCTACCCGAATCCCGTCGGAACCGGCGGCGTCGGCGGCAGCGCGACCGGGAGCGGCGGCGCGGGCGGCGGCGGTAACGGCTCGGGCTGCGCCTCGAAAGTGGTCCCACCCGCGCCGTCGTCGACAAGCGTGGGCATGGCCGATCCCGCGCGGGGTGTCGGCAACAACTACTCGGATCCGACGAGGGGCGCCACCGACGACGCGCCCATCCACGAGCAAGCGGGCAAGGCCCACCTCGAGGTCCTCAAGGCCGCGTTCATCTGTGACCTGATCCGCGTCGGCACGTTTCAGTGGTCCCCGGGCACGAACCACGTGGGCTTTGCGCTTTTTCCCGGCACAACCCAGCCGTACCAGCACAACCCCACGAGTCACAAGATCATCACCCAGGACACGTTCGCGTCGGCGACGGTGGCCGGGCTGAATACGTACGCGCAGTACTTGTTCAACGTGCAGGTCTGGTACTACTCACGCCACGCCGAGGTGTTCGCGGGCTGGAAGAAGGCGCTAGACGGTTGCGGCAACAGCCTGCTCGACTTCACCTGCGTTCCGTTCGTGACCGAGGTGATGGCGGCGGGCCACGAGCGATCGAACATGCCGGCGATGCTCATCGGCGGCAAGCAGCTCGGGTTCGTTCACAACCAGTACTGGACGGGCAACGTCGCGATCAACCAGTTCTGGGGAACCGTCGCGCAGGCCTTCGATTACAACTCGACCGATCTCCCGCTCGCCGCGCCGATCGACGGCTTGTGGGCGAAGCCCTAGCTCCGCGCCAAAGGCGCGGTGTACGACTATTGTTTCGCGCGGGGGCGATTCCGCGCTCGAGCTAGGAAGCGTCGCGTCCCGCCACTGTGTGGGCGGGTGAGATGGCGCGAAACGCCGACGGAACGTCAGCGTTTTGTCGTTTGTCGATTGCTGACCGACTCCTCAAGCACCGTCGGCACTGACCGATTGAATGCTTCAATACATGCTTCAACGATCAGCTTTTCTCGTCGGTGTTTTTGCGCTCGTGCTTGGTGGTTGCGGTTTCTCGCCCGGACCGACTGAGGTCAGCGGCGGCGGCGGCAGCAGCGGCGGTCACATCAGCCTCGGCGGAAGCTTCGGTACGGGCGGTGCGCGCGCGGGCAGCTCCGGGACGAACCCCGACGCGGGCTGCTTCGCGGTCAACCAGGGCGCCACGCGCCTGCCGCCGGACATCCTGATCATCCAGGACAAGTCGGGTTCGATGGACGACTCAGCCGACGGGAAGTGCACCAGCAACTGCGGATCGAAGTCGAAGTGGAGCCAGGTCACGACGGCGCTGAACCAGGTCGTCGGCATGACGGACCAGACCGTCAACTGGGGCTTGAAGTTCTTCTCTGACAACGGCCATTGTGCAGCGAACGGCGCGCCAGCTGTTCCGGTCGGCCCCGGACACGCCACGATGATCTCGAGCGCGATCGGCAAGACAAGCCCGGGCGGCAACACGCCGACCCGCGACGCGGTCGCGACCGGCGCCGCTTACCTGAAGGCGGTCAACGACACGAACCCCAAGTACCTGCTGCTCGCGACCGACGGCCTGCCGAACTGCCCGGCCGGTTGCAGCCTCACGAACCCGTCGATGGCGTGCACGATGACGGACAACCCCGCCGAGGACAAGGCGGCGACGGACGCGGTCGCGGCGGCCGGTCTGCCCACCTTCGTCATCGGCGTCGGCATGACCGGCGCGGATGCGACGCTGAACGCGATGGCGATCGCGGGCGGCGTGCCGCAGACGGGCGCCGCGACGTCGTTCTATTCCGTGTCGGACACGGCCTCGCTGGTGACCGCGCTGAACGCGATCTTGGGGCGCGTCGCGAGCTGCAAGTTCGACATCGGCACCGCGCCGAACGCGATGACCAACGTGAACCAGATCGACGTCTTCGGCGACGGCACGCTGATCTCGAAGGACCCGAACCGCGCGAACGGCTGGGACTACACCAACCCGGACCACACGGCGATCGAGGTCTTCGGCCCGAAGTGCGACGACATCCTCTCGGGCGCGATCAAGACGGTCACCGTCACGTTCCGCTGCGTCGTCGGTTGATCAATCGACGACGGGCAGACGGACCGCTTCGGCGGTGATGGGCCGGCCGAGCAGCGCCGCCGCGCGGCCGGCGAACCAGTCGGGATCGTCGGTCGTGAGATAGCGGCGCGTGCCGCCGCGTCCCAGCCGGGGCTCCATCTCGGGATGACGGGTCATCCATGTGGCCAGGCGATCGGCGACGATCTGACCCTGTTCGAGAATCTGGATCGCGCCGCCGCCCGACGTCTGATCGACGACGCGGCGGATCGCCGGCAGCAGCAGCGGGTAGTGCGTGCACGCGAGCAGGATGCGTTGGGGCTGGGGATTGGCGGCGAGCACCGGGTCCAGGTACTTGTGCAGGAAGAACTCGGTGCCGGGCCCTTCCAGCTCGCCCGCCTCGACGAGCGGCACCCAGAGCGGGCACGCTTGCTGGACGAGGCCAAGGCGCGGCGCGAGCTTCGCGAGCTCGAGGCGATACGAGTCGGACGCGATCGTCCCCGCCGTGCCGAGCACGGCGACCGCGCCGGTCATTGTGCCGGCGTCGGCGTCGGCAACGGGCGACGTGGCGCCCGGAACGGCGTCCGCGGGAATTCCGGCGAGCGCCTCCGCCGCCGGCCGCACGACGCCCAGGATGCGGCGGTCGGGGCGGCGCACGGGCAGGTGACGATGCTGCAACGTACGCAGCGCGCGCGCCGACGCCGTGTTGCACGCCAGGATCACCAGCGGGCAGCCCGCGTCGAACAGAAACTCGACGGCCTCGCGCGTGAACTGGTAGACGGCCTCGTGGCTGCGGCCGCCGTAGGGCGTGCGCGCGCTATCGCCGAGATAAAGGTAGTCGTACGCCGGCAGCCGATCGACCAGCGCCGATAGGACGGTCAGGCCGCCGAAGCCTGAATCGAACACGCCGATCACATGATGAAGCTACCATCGCGCGCGGGCGGGCGCGCGCGATCAGCAGCAATGCGACGAGCCAGGACAGTGACGCGCGGGAGGGCGCGTCGCCGACGGCGCACTTGCAGCCGCCGCTCTTGCTCGGCGGCTGACCATTAGCGGCCGCGCCGCCCATCCCGCCGCGACCGCTCGCGCCGCTCGTCCCGCCGGCCGAGCCGGCGGCACCGGTCGTTCCGGCCGCGCCGGTTGTTCCCGCGGCACCGGCGGTTCCGGCCGTACCGGTCGTCCCCGCCGCGCCGGTTGTTCCCGCGGCACCGGTTGTTCCCGCGGCGCCGGTCGTCCCGCCACGTCCGCCCGCGCCGGTCGTTCCGGCGGCGCCGCCCATCCCGCCGCGCCCGCTCGCGCCGCTCGTTCCACCAGCGCCGGCCGCGCCGGTCGTTCCTGCAGCGCCGGTACCGCCCGTTCCGCCGCCCGCGCCGCCGCTCCCGCCGCTCGCCCCTCCGCGCCCGCCGCCTGGATCGAATTCGTAGGCGCCGATGTCGACCTTCGTGCCCTGCGGGCGCGCCCGCAGATCGAAGTCGTGATCGGGAACGTCGCCGCCGGACATCCCGGCGTCGATGCAGGCGCTCGCCGCGGTCAGATGAAGGTCTGTATCGCTGAGGTAGCGCGGATCGACCTTGAGCGCGTTCGCCAGCCTCGTCATGTTCGCGAGGGTGTCGAGGTTGACGAAGTTTGTCGCGTTCCCCCAGAAGTCCGAGCTCTGGAGGTCGATCGGCGGCGCGGCCCCCGCGGCCCCGGAAAACGTGATGCCCTCCGTCCCGTTCGTGATCAACGTGTTCACGACGCGCGCGCCGGCGCTGTCGGTGGACAGCCAGATCCCCGTCGTGCTGCGATCCATCGTGCAGTTGACGACGGTGGCCACCACGCGCCCGACCTCGATCGGATGAAAGGTCGATCGAAACACCGAGTTGCGGATCACGGCGGTCGTCGCGCTCCCCAGCATCACCACGCCGCGCAGCTGCCCCGAGACCAAGATGGCGTCGATGTCGACGTCGCCTTTCTGGATTTGCACGGCGTACGTTCCGCCTTCGAAGGCGGACTGGGCGATGGAGAGATGCCGCATGGGCGTCGAGGGCAAACTGTCGAACAGCTGGATGCCGTCCGACGCGTTCAGGAGCCGTGCGCCCCGCACCGACGTCGCTCCGTGGACGATGATCCCGCGCCAGGCCGCTTTCGACGTCGTCTCCAGGTCGGGCCGGAACGTCGCCGGGTTCTCGCGCGTGCCGGTGACGGTGAAAGCGCCGGCATCCAGGGTGACGAGTCGCGTGGCGCCGCTGTCGAGCGTCGCGAACAGCACCGTCGCGCCCGCCTCGACGGTGAGCGCGGAGAACGTCACGTTGTCCGTCAGGCGATAAGGGCTGCCCGCGGCCGTCCATGTCTCCGTGTCGTGCGCGCCGGGCGCGACGTCCGTGGCGCCGGCGGTGCGGGGCCCCAGCGAAGCAATCAGGACGACGAACGAAGCAAAGCCGAGCCGACTCACATATCCATGCATGGCCGGCGCCGACCTCGTCCGTGGCGCGAACCCCTTGCGCGCGTCACGATCCCGTCACAAGTTCAGTGGCCGATCTACCGATGAACCCCTTCTGACTCCGATGCCCGAGCGGTCAAATCGCCTTCGCGTCGCAGTCCTCCTCGATCACCTGAACGCCTTCAGCGGGGGCTACGAAGCGCAGCTTCGCGAAGCCATTCACGCGAAGTGCCGCCAGGCGGGTCACCACCTGCTGATGGTGTACGGCGGGCCCGTCGAAGCGCCGCGACAACCCGACGCCGCCGACAACGCTATCTACGAGCTGCTTCGTCCCGACTCCGCCGACGGCATCATCGTGATCTCCACGCTGCTGTCGACCTACGGCGGCCCGGACAGTGTCGCGCGGCTCATCCAGCGATTCGGCCAGGCCCGGTTGTGCAGCGTCGGCATCGAGATGCCGAGCGTTCCCAGCCTGGTCCTCGACAACCGGCCCGGCATGGAGGCGGTGGTCGAACATTTGATCCGCGATCACGGCTGCCGGAAGCTCGCGTTTCTCGCGGGCACGCCGGAGAACCCGGAGGCGAAGGTTCGCTTCGACGCCTATCAGGCGGTGCTGACCCGATACGGGCTTCCCTGCGATCCCGCCCTGATCGCGCCGGGCTATTTCCGCACCAACTCGGCCAAGGTGGCGATGGAGGAGATCCTCGCGCGCGGCGTGGAGATCGACGGCGTCGTGGCGGCGAACGACGAGATGGCGACGGGCGCGGTCGACGTCCTGCGCAAGCACGGCCTGCGCGTGCCCCAGGACGTCTCCGTGACCGGCTTCGACGATCTGATGCAGGCGCGCCTCGGAAACCCGCCCCTCACCACCGTGGCGCAGCCGTTCGAGGCGGTCGCGGACTGGGCGGTGCGCGCGATCGAGGCGCAGGTCGCGGGCCAGCCGGTGGCGCCGTGCACGCAGGTCGCGGCGCGCTTCGTCCGCCGTCAATCCTGCGGGTGCGGTTACGAGGCGTACCGTCGAGATTCGCAGACGATGCCGGCGGTGCGCTCGGCGGATACGGAGTCGATTGTCGATCGCCTCGGCACGCTGTGGCCGGTGCTGACCGGGCTGCTCGGCACCGGTTTCTCGAGCGGCGCCGAAGCGGCCACGCGCCTGCTGGATGCGCTGCGCGCGGAGATCGGCGGCAAGCGCGAGGCGGTTCACGACGCGATCGTCGCGCTGCTCGACAACGCGGGCACGGACAACGAGCGCCAGCGAATGCTTCACAGCGCGATCTGCTACGTCCGCGACGAGCTGCGCGGCTGGTCCAACCTGGATGTCGAGCGCGTCCTCTTCGATGCGCTGAACCTGGTCGCCCTCTCCAACACGACCAGTCAGATGCAGCACCGCCTGCTGCTCGACGAGAACTACCTGCGCCTGCTCGGGATCGGCGAGCAGGCGTCGATCGCCTTCGACCTGGCGTCGCTGCGGGACGCGCTGGTCAAGGGCCTGCCCAGCGCGGGCGTCCGCACCGCGTATCTGGCGTGCGTGGTGGGCGGGGTGCCGAATCTGCTGCGCTCGGCGATGTGCCTGCGCGACGGCGAGCTGCTGGCGAGCGAGAACGTGGAGTACGCCGCCAGCCAGCTGCTGCCGCCGGGCGCGCTGACAGATGACGCGCGCGAGAGCTTCCTGGTCTTGCCGCTGGCGTTCGAGAACCAGCTTCTCGGCGTCATCGCCTTCAGCTACTCCGACGGGATCAACGCGTACGCCGCCTTCCGCAACGAGATAGCGGCGGCGCTGAAGAGCATTCGCCTGCGCGAGGAGCTGGTGCGAACGAGCATGCTGCACGAACGCAGCGTGCAGGAGCGCCTGGCCGCGACGAAGCGGATGGAGGCGCTGAGCGTGCTCGCGGGCGGCGTCGCGCACGATCTGAACAACGCGCTGGGACCGCTGGTGGCGCTGCCCGACCTGATTCTCGGCCAGCTCGGCGAGATGCAGGGACGCGAGGAGTCGGTTCGCGATCTGCGCGCCGACGTCGAGACCATCAAGGTCGCCTCGCTGCGCGCCGCCCAGACGATCAAGGACCTGCTCGCGCTCGGCCGGCAGGGACGGATGGTGAAGGAGAACGTCGACATCAACCGCGTGATCAAATCGGGCTGGGCCAACAGCTCGCTGCGGTTCGTCGAGGACGGCAGCCAGTCGCGCGTCAACATGATCGCGGACCTCAGCCCGACGCCGCTGATGGTCCGCGGCTCGGAGTCGCAACTGGCCCGCGCCGTCGACAACCTGATCCGCAACGCTGTCGAGGCCATCGGGGGCAACGGCGAGGTCGTGGTCAAGAGCGCCAAGGTCGACATCCAC
>Ga0247672_1000261_pt1 | contig 8933 bp, 10 predicted proteins | sample CNK13_metaG_FD_182719 | JGI IMG/M metagenome (GOLD analysis project Ga0247672, IMG submission 182719) | Soil microbial communities from Purdue University Martell Research Forest, Indiana, United States - CNK13 | ecosystem: Environmental > Terrestrial > Soil > Temperate forest > Bulk soil | place... | reverse complement strand
GCCGTGCGCGGTCGACGGCAAGGTCCCGCGCCTCGGGCTCCTCGTCTCGATCGAGGAGGCGTACACGCAGTGCTCGAAGGCCCTGATCCGCTCGGACCTCTGGAATCCAGAGCACCACGTCGACCGCTCGGAGCTGCCGAGCTCGGGGGAGATCCTGCGCTCCGTCCGTGAGGACGAGTTCGACGCCGAGGGGTACGACCGCGAACGCGCCGCACGCTACGCCCGCGGCGACGGGCTCTACTAGCGCCGGGTAGGCTGGCCGCCATGACGACACTAGAGAACCGCCCGAACACCGCACTGCTTGTGATCGACGTGCAGAACGGCGTCGTGGGTGACGCATACGAGCGGGACACCGTGGTCGCGAACGTCGGCGAGGTCGTCGAGAAGGCTCGCGCGGCCGAGGTCCCGGTCGTCTGGGTGCAGCACGAGAGCGACAACCTGACGCAGGGAAGCGAGCAATGGAAGATCGTCCCGGAATTGAGCCCGGACGAGAGCGAGCCGCGTGTCGAGAAGCGATATCCGGACTCGTTCGAGGAGACGACGCTCGAGTCGGTCCTCGCCGGCCTCGCGGTCGGCCGGCTGGTCGTCGTCGGCGCGCAGACGGACGAATGCGTCCGTTCGACGCTGCACGGCGCACTGGTTCGCGGCTATGACGCGACGCTCGTCAGCGACGCGCACACGACCGAGGATCTCTCGGCCTGGGGCGCGCCGCCGCCCGATCTCGTCATCTCGCACACGAATCTCTACTGGGGCAACCACGAGGCTCCGGGCCGCACGGCCGGAACGGTCGAAGCGAAGAACGTCGACTTCGCGGCCGGCTAGCGCCTGAACAGCCGGCGGAGCCAGTGGCGCCGCGGCTCCCGCGCCAGGCGCTCCTCGCGCTTCGCCTCCTGGCGCGCCCAGGCCTTGTGCCGCGACGAGCGCGTGCCGTACTTCGGCTTCCAGTAGACGGGCATCAACTAGTCGATCGTCCTGATCTGCCTCGAGAGCAACCCAGCCGAAATGATGCAGATCGAGATCGTCGCGCCGAGCGCAATGAGCGTCCCCGGGGCCGCGAGCCCCGACACCGCGCCGGTGAGCAGCAGGCCGAAGGGCGTCAGGCCGAGCGAGCCGAACCAGTCGAGGCTGACGACGCGCGAGAGCATCTTCTGGGGCACGAGCTGCATCAGCATCGTCTCCCAGATCGTGACGCCGAAGCCGATGCAGATGCCTCTTACGAACGCCGCCGCGATCGACACCGCGAACCAGGGCGAGAGCGCGAAGACGATCACGAGCATGCTGTTCAGGATCCAGATCAAGTACGAGATCAGCCCGCGACGGCGCTGCAGGTTCAGCTGCGCCACGAGCACCGAGCCGATCACCATCCCGGCGCCGATCGCCGTGAAGACGAGGCCGTAGGCGCGCACGCCGAGGCCGAAATGCTCGCGCACGAGCTTCGGCGTCAGCACCTGGATCGGCGCCCACTGGAACATCAGCACGAACGCGAACAGACCGATCGTCACCCAGAGCCACGGGACGCCGGTCACGTATCGGATGCCGGCGCCGATCTCGCGAAAGGTTCCCTCGGCCTGCGCGCGCTCAGCCGTGCGTGGCTTCGTCATCCACACGAAGGCGAACGACACGAGGTACGAGACGGCGTTGAAGCCGAAGACGACGGTTGCGCCGGCGAAGCCGTAGAGCACCGCCGCGACCGAGGGCCCGACGATGTAGCTCATGTTGCGGGCCAGGCCGATCAGCGCGTTGGCCGAGCCGAGGCCGGGCTCCTCGACCACGAGCGGGATCAGGCCGCCAAGGGCGGGCGTGAAGAAGCCGGTCGCGAGACCTTCGAAGAGTGCGATCACGACCAGGAAGCCGATGCTCAGGTGGCCCGTCCCGTCGACCACGGCGAGCGCGCCGATCACGGCGAAGCGGGCCGCGTCGGAGACGAGCATCAGCGTCCGCCGGTCGTAGCGGTCGGCGAGCGCACCGCCGAGAAGCACGGTCGAGAGCGTGCCGACGCCCTGGAACGTGAGCACGAGCCCGAGCGAGCGGGCGGAGCCGGTCAGCGTGAACGTCCGCCAGCCGAGCGCGACGATGAAGGCTGCGTCGCCGAGCAGCGAGATCGCCTGCCCGGTCCAGAGCAGGCGGAAGTTGCGGCTCCGGAAGGCCCGGAGCACGCGGGCGCGGGAAGCTGCGGCGGCGGTTGCCTCCACGGCGGGAAAGCTATCCTCGCCCCGTGACCGACCTTCTCCGCGTGGCCTGCGTGCAGATGACGAGCCGCGCCGACAAGGCGGCGAATCTCGATCGGGCCGAGCGCCTCGTCGCCCGCGCGGCCGCGACGGGCGCCGACCTCGTTGCGCTACCGGAGAAGTGGAATGCGATCGGCTCGACGGAGGAGCTGCACGCGGCGGCCGAGTCGCTCGAGGGCGGCGAGTCGGTCGAGGCGATGGCGCGCTGGGCGCACACCCACGGGATCACGCTCGTCGGCGGCTCGATCACCGAGCGGCGCGAGGGGCGCGAGAAGCTCTCGAACACGTCGCTCGTGTTCGGCCCCGACGGCGAGCTGCTCGGCCTGTACCGGAAGATCCACCTCTTCGACGTCGAGGTCGGCGGCCACGTCTACCGCGAGTCCGAAGCCGAGGAGCCGGGCGCCGAGCCGGTAGTCGTGCAAGGCGAAGGCTGGCCGGTCGGGCTGACCGTCTGCTACGACGTGCGCTTCCCGGAGCTGTACCGGATCCTGGCGCTCGAAGGCGCGCAGCTCGTCACCGTGCCTGCGCATTTCACGACGCCGACCGGCAAGGACCACTGGCACGTGCTGCTCCGCGCGCGGGCGATCGAGAACCAGTACTACGTCGCCGCTCCCGCGCAGGTCGGCGAGACTCTGCCGGGCAAGCCGGCGTACGGGCGCTCGCTGATCGTCGACCCGTGGGGGATCGTGCTCGCCCAGGCGCCGGACGAGGAGACCGTGATTACCGCCGAGCTCGACCGCGCGCGGCTGCGCGACGTCCGCGAGAAGCTCCCCTCGTTGAAGAACCGTCAGGCGGACGCGTACCGCTGGCCGGCTCCCGCCTAGTCGCACGCCGCGGCCTCGTCGTCGGCGAGGCATTCGGAGGAGGGGTCGCTTCAGTCCTGGTGGCACCGGCCGTCACCGCCGAGGGCGAGGACGTCGTGCTCAAGGTGCAGGAGCCGCACCGCGAGAGCGAGCACGAGGCCGACGCGCTGCGGGTCTGGGAGGGCGACGGCGCGGTCAGGCTGCTCGACGAGGAGCCGGAGGAGTGCGCGCTCTTGCTCGAGCGCTGTGTGCCGGGGACGCCGCTCTCGGCGGCCGGGGCCGACACCGCGCTCGACGTCCTCGTCGAGCTGCTGCCGCGACTCTGGAAGCCGGCCGGCTCGCCTTTCCGCCCGCTAGCCGCCGAAGCTGCGTGGTGGGCCGACTCGCTCGAGGACACGTGGGAGCGGTTCGGCCGCCCGTTCGAGCGCAAGCTGCTCGACGCCGCTCTCGAGGCGCTCCAGGAGCTGCCTCGGACCCAGGGCTCGCAGGTGCTGTTGCACCAGGACCTGCACGGCGACAACGTCCTGGCCGCGCAGCGCGAGCCCTGGCTGGCGATCGACCCGAAGCCGCTCGCCGGGGAGCGGGAGTTCGGGATCGCGCCGATCGTCCGCTCCCGCGAGCTCGGCCACTCGCGGCAGGACGTGCTCGGCCGTTTCGACCGGCTCGTCTCGGAGCTGTCCCTGGACCGCGACCGCGCTCGCGGCTGGACGATCGGGCAGACGATCGCGTGGGCCTTCGACGGCGAGCACCGGCGGACGCACGCGGACGTGGCGCGCTGGCTGGTAGAAGCGTCTTGATCATGCTGCGGGCCGTCCTCTTCGACGTGGACTTCACGATCGCGCGCCCTGGGCCGGAGCTCGGCCCGGAGGGCTACCGCCGGCTCGGCGAGCGCTTCGGTCTACAGCTGGACCCCGCGCGGTACGCGACCGCGCGCGAGCAGGCGGTCGAGGGAATCCGCCGCCACCCGGAGCTCGAGCACGACGAGGAGATCTGGGTCGCATTCACCGAGCGGATCATCCGGGGCATGGGCGGCAAGTCGGACTCCGCGTACGAGTGCGCAGTCGCGATGACGCGCGCCTGGGAGCACGCCGAGCACTTCGAGCTCTTCGAGGACGCGCCGCCCGTGCTCGACGACCTCCGCTCGCGCGGGCTTAAGCTAGGGCTCGTCTCGAACACGGGCCGCGACCTCGAGGCCTTCGTTTCCCATCACCGCTTGCGGGTCGACGCGGCGATCGGCTCGGGAGCGTTCGGCCGGACGAAGCCGCATCCGGCGATCTTCCGCGCCGTGCTCGAGCGCCTCGAGGTCGAGCCGGCGGACGCGGCGATGGTGGGCGACTCGATCGAGGACGACATCGACGGCGCGCACGCTGCGGGCATCGAGCGCGCGTTTCTGCTCGACCGCGAGGGCCGTTTCCCCGACGCGGGGAACCGCCTGCCCGACCTGCGCGCGCTGCCCGCCGCGCTCGGTTTACCGGCGAGGTGAGCAACTACACTCCGGCGGGGTGCCGAACCGCTCGAACGCGCAGGAGGAGAAGCGGCGGCTGCTGCTCGACGCGGCAGTTCGGGTCTTTGCCCGGAAGGGCTACCACGCCAGCCGCGTGGGCGACATCGCCGAGGAGGCGGGCGTCGCGTACGGGCTGCTCTACCACTACTTCGCCTCCAAAGAGGAGGTGCTCCGGACCGTCTTCCGCGAGACCTGGCGCGCGCTGATCGAGACGATCAGGAGCGTCGAGGAGGCGGGCGACCCGCCGCGCGAGCAGCTGCGCAAGGTTGCCGAGATCCTGCTGCGCTCCTGGCGCCGCGATCCCGACCTCGTGCGCGTGCTCGTGCTCGAGGTGACGCGCAGCCAGCACCTGCGCGGCGAGATGGACGAGATCGTGGAGTCGTTCTCGGCCATCCAGGAGATCGTCGAGCGCGGCCAGGCCGACGGCTCGATCCGCGCGGACCTCGACGCGCGGCTCGCCAGCTACGTCTTCTACGGGGCGGTCGAGGAGCTTCTGACCGGCTGGGTGCTCGGGCGGCTGCCCGACACGGACGACGACGTCGCGCGCGCCGAGCGGACGCTCGTCGAGATCGTCACCGGCGGACTGGCACCCGAGCTCGCGACGGCGAGAGCCTAGTGGCGACGACGTCGAGCTCCGCGGCGCTCGTCCGTGCGCCTCAAGTCCCCCGCCGCCTGTTCTGGAATCTCGGCTTCGGCGCCTTCGGCCTCGCGTTCTCGATCACGACGATCTCGGTGGCGCTGCCGCCGCTGCTGAACGCGTTCACCCAGTCGGGATCGCTGATCGGCCTCGCGATCGGCGCGGAGGGGTTCTTCGCGCTGACGCTCTCCCCGATCGTCGGCCCGTGGAGCGATTCGTTCCACACGCCGCTCGGTCGCCGGCGCCCGTTCATGCTCGTCGGCCTCGGGCCGATGGCGTTCTGCCTGCTCCTGATCCCGTTCATGCCGAACCTCTGGACGACGGTGATGCTCGTGCTGGCGTTCTACTTCGCCTACTACCTGTACGAGCCGCCGTACCGCGGGCTGTACCCGGACGTGCTGCCGCCGGCGTCGTACGGCCGCGCGCAGGGTGTGCAGCACGTGCTGCGGGGCATTGCGCTCGGGATCGCGCTCGTCGGCGGGAACTTCCTGCTGAAGGTCTGGGAGCCGGCCCCGTTCCTGACCGCGGCCGCCGTGACCTCGCTCGCCTGCGGCGCGACGATCCTGTTGATCCGCGAGGACGGCGGGCACGGAAGCGTGTTCGAGGGCTTCGCCGCGTACATCAAGCGCAGCTGGCGCATCTTCCGGGAAGACGGCGACGTGCGCCGCTTCCTGATCGCGAACTCCGCGTGGGAGGGGACGTTCGCCGCCGCGCGCAGCTTCGTGATCCTCTACGTGATCGACGGGCTCGGCGAGTCGAAGACGGTCTCCGGCGAGATCCTCGCCGCCGTCGCAGGCGGGTACGTCGTGGCCGCGATTCTCTCGGGGCGGCTGGGCGACAGGTTCGGCATCGCCCGCGTGATCTTCTTCGCCTCGTTCGTCTACGGCACCGGCTACCTCGTCGGCGGGCTCGCGACGACGTGGCACTCGTGGTACCTCGGGCTGATCGGCCTCGTCTCGATCTCCGGCGGCACGGTGATGACGCTCGCGTGGGGGCTGCTCTACAAGATCGTTCCCGAGCAGCACCGGGGCGCGGCCTCGGGTCTTGCGACGACGACGAAGGGGATCGGCCTGCTGATCGGCGCGCCGGTCGCGGGCCTCGCGATCGACCTGGCGCGGCCGTACCTCGGGGCGACGAACGGTTACCAGATCCTCTGGCCGATCTGCGGGATCCCGATCCTGGCGGCGATCCCGCTGCTCGTGCGGCTGATGGATGCCGAGGAAGAGCGCGGGCCCACCGCCGCGGCCGTCCCGGCGCCGCCGATGCCCTAGCCGTTTCGGCCATGGCCCAGGGACAGTCCCCGTTCGGCCGTTTGTGACGAGTCGCGCGCGAGGGCGCAGCGGAAGGTCGTCGGGCGGAGGAGCCGGAACGACCGCGCCTCTATGGTCGTGGGGATGCCTCGCCGGCCGCGTTCACACCTCCCTCGCGACGGCGTCTTCCACGTCACCGCCCGCGGCGTTGATCGCTGCCCGATCGTTCGTGACCCGGAGGACTGGAACGCACTCCTCGGGCTCGTGCTGGGAACTGAGCACCGCTTTGGTTGGGCGTACGACGTCTTCACGCTGATGAGCACACATTTCCACCTCGTCATCCGCGCGCCGCTGCCCAACGTCTCGAACGGGATGCACTGGCTGAACGGCGTCTACGCGCAGCGGTTCAACAAGCGTTGGGGTCGCGTCGGGCACCTGTTCGAGAATCGCTTCCGCTCGTGGGTGATGCGCGACGAGGCTCACTGGGAGCAAACGTGCCGCTACGTGCTCGACAACCCGGTCAAGGCGGGGCTCTGCGAACTGCCCTCCGACTGGCCGTGGTCGGGCGGGCGGTTCCGCGATCGGTTCGACCGCTGACCGTTTCGGCCACGTTCCAGGGACTGTCCCTAGGGCATGGCCGTTTCGCACGCGTCCGGACGTCAGCTCAACCGAGGGGTTACCTGCCGGAATTCCTCCGGATTCCCCGGCAGGCCGCCGCGCTTCGGCGCGTACTCGGGGACGCCGACGCACGTGAACAGGAGCGTGTCGACCGGCTCGCCGAGCAGGCCGGGGACGTCGCTGTCGAGGAACGTCATCCCAGACGCGCTCGCGCCGAGGGCGTACGCGAGGAGGTGCAACCGTCCCTCGACGAGGCCGGCGGCGAGCTGTGCCTCTCGGTACTCGCGGTCGTCGAGCGCGGAGACGTCGGTGACGCCGATCACCACGAAGGCTGCGTCGCGCGGGAGGCCTTGCTCGAGGGCGACGCGGTAGAGCTCCTCGCGGAAGTTCCCGGCGCGGGCGAGCTCCGGCCAGCGGTAGACGCCGGGCTCGAAGCCCTCGACGCCGTTGACGACGACTCGGTGCGGCACCGATATCCCGCGCGTCGCGGCCGGGAACGCCGTCCGCAGCAGGTCGCCCGGGAGCTCGCGCGAGGCGTCCATCCGCCGTTGCGAGCTGCGGCTCAGCACGACCGTTTCGACTGGCGGCGACTCGAGCAGCGACACCTCGACGGCTTCCCCCGCCGGCCACGGCTCGCCGAGCTCGTCACGGTCGCCGGCGCGCTGTGCCTCGGTCGCGAGCGGGAACTCGACCGGATCGGCGTCGACCGCTCCGACGGCAGGAGCGCCTGAGCGCTCGAGCGCCGGCGGTCCGCCGCCGAGCGCGACGACCGCCACCGGCCACTCGTGCACGCCGTCGGCGCCCACGAGCGCCGTGACCTGCGCGTCGGGGAAGCGCGTATACAGCTCCGCCTCGATTCCGGCCGAGGCGGCCGCCGCGAGCAGCTGCGAGAGCATCGTCCCGGAGTCCCAGTAGACGTGCCGGTAGCCGCGCTCGCGGTAGCGCCAGCCCGTGCGCCACGGAACGCCGGTCGAGACGACCGTTACCGCTCCGCCGCGCGGCGGGGGGCCGATCCGCACCAGCTCGTGCGCCTCCGGGTCGTACCAGTGCACGCCGGCCGGCAGCGCACCGCCGTCCGGCACCGCGACGTAGAGCTCGATCGGAAAGCGTGCCCCGGCCGAACCCGACGCGCGGAAGAGCCACACGGCTGTCGGGCGCGTCGTCGTACGAACCACGCCCGAAGCGAGGAAGAGCACCCGCGCCAGCTGCGCAAGGTCGAGCTCTCCGGAAGGCACCTCCACGCCCGCGAGGACTTCCACGGCCGAGGCCTCCGTCGCCGGCAATTCCCGGGGCAGCGGCACGCGCGACAGTTCCGAGCCGTACCGCTTGTAGAACCACGGCAGGCGCTCGATGTCGTTGGGCTCGAAGCTCGTCACGACTCGCGGGTCGTCAGCCGGCTTGTCCCAGCTGTCCCACGGCGGCGCGTAGGACGTGAGCCGGTGCAGCTCCTGCGTCGGCGTCGGCACTAGCGCGTCTGCGCCAGCGCCGGCGCCCAGGCGGCGATCGGCGAGACGTCGCCGTCGCCGTTGAGCTTCCGATAGCCGAGCGCGTGCTCGGCCTGCATCAGCTTGTGGATCTGCGTCGTGCCCTCGTAGATGATCGGCGCACGGGCGTTGCGGAAGTACCGCTCGATGCCGTACTCGCCCGAGTAGCCGTAGGCGCCGTGCACCTGGATCGCGAGGTGTGCCGCGCGGAATGCGGACTCGGTCGCGTGCCACTTCGCGAGCGAGGTCTCGCGCGTGTTGCGCACGCCCTGGTTCTTCAGCCACGCCGCCTGCATCACGAGCAGCTTCGACGTCTCGTAGCCGAGCACCATCTCGGCGATCATGTCCTGCACGAACTGGTACCTGCCGATCGCCTGCCCGAACGTCTCCCGCTCCCGCGCGTACTCGA
>Ga0247672_1000259_pt1 | contig 8959 bp, 8 predicted proteins | sample CNK13_metaG_FD_182719 | JGI IMG/M metagenome (GOLD analysis project Ga0247672, IMG submission 182719) | Soil microbial communities from Purdue University Martell Research Forest, Indiana, United States - CNK13 | ecosystem: Environmental > Terrestrial > Soil > Temperate forest > Bulk soil | place... | reverse complement strand
CGACCAGGCCGTCGATGCCCCGCGCCTGCAGGTTGGCGATGGCGCGCGCGCGGACCGGCTCGTCCTTGAACTCGCGCAGGCGGGCGCTGCCGAGGAACGTTCCTCCGCGCTGCAGGATGCCGCCGACGTCGCGCGCACCGAGCGGTTCGATCAACCCGGCGACAAGGCCGGCGTAGCCGTCGCGTACGCCGAACATTTCCCACCCTTTGGCGATGCCGGTGCGAGCGGCGGCGCGGATGGCGGCGTTCATCCCGGGTGCGTCCCCGCCGCTGGTCAAGATCGCGATCTTCCTCGTGGCCATGCTATGCGAACGACGTATAGCATGGGCTGACATGGCGAATCAGCCGCCGAAGGTGGTGAAAAAGGCGCCGCCGCCGAACTACATCACGCCGGCGGGATTCAAGCGCTTGACGGAAGAGCTGACGTTTCTCCGCACGAAAAAGCGCCCGGAGGTCGTGTCTGCCCTGTCTGACGCGGCGGCGGAGGGCGATCGGTCGGAGAACGCCGAATACATCTACCGGAAGCGCCAACTGCGGCAGATCGACTCCCGGCTGCGCTTCCTTTCGAAGCGCCTGGATGACGTCCGCATCGTCGACCCGGCGGCGCAACCCCACCGGGACCGGATCTTCTTCGGCGCGACCGTTACGGTCGAGGATGCGGACGGCGAAGAGGCGACCTACAGGATCGTCGGCGTCGACGAGACCGACGGCGCGGCCGGCGACATCTCCTGGCAGTCTCCGGTCGGACGCGCCCTGCTCGGAAAATCGATCGGCGACACGGTCACCGTGAAATGGCACGCGGGGCTACGCGAGCTCACGGTCGCCGAGATCGACTATCGATAGACACGCGGCGAGCAAAGCTCGCCGGCTCCCCACGCGAATTCGCGCCAAGATAAAAAAGCGCCCGCCCTCGTCCCCGTCAGCGCGGAACGAAAAGGAACGAGGACGGGCAAGAAATGGATGCGCCTCAGCTGCACGTGTGGTCGGGGAGGCAGATGCTCCCGCCGCCGCCGCAGTCGTTGTTGGTCCGGCACTCGACGCACGACATGGTCGCCATGTCGCAGAAGTCCGCGCCGCCGCGCCCGCAGTCGTTGTTGCTCATGCAGCCGTCGACGCAGCGATGCGCGGCGCCGCACACGCGCATGTTCGTGCACTGCGTGTTGTTGACGCATTCGACGCAGGCGTTGGCCGCCACGTCGCAGTGCTGGCCGTTCGGGCAGTTCCCGTCCGTGAGACAGCGGACGCAGGTGCCGGCGGCCGTATCGCAGACACCCGGCGCGCAGGGCGTGTTGTTGGTGCAGCCGGCCGCGCAGGTGTGCGTGGCGAGATTGCACATCTGATTCGCCGCGCAGTCGGTCATCACGAGGCACTCGACGCACCTGTGCGTGGTGGTGTCGCAGCGATCGGTGCCGCCGCCGAGCCCCATGCACTCCGCGTTGGTGTCGCAGCCGCGGCAAGTTCCCATGTCGCAGAACGGCGTCAGGCCGCCGCACATCCCGCGGTTCGTGCATGTGACGGCGCCCGTGCCACCCGCGCCCGCGACGCCCGCACCGCCGCGACCCGCCGCGCCCGTCGTACCGCTCGCGCCGGCGACGCCCGCGCCACCGCGGCCTGCCGCGCCCGTCGTACCGGCGACTCCCGCGCCGCCGCGGCCTGCGGCGCCCGTCGTGCCGCTCGCGCCGGCGACTCCCGCGCCGCCACGGCCCGCGGCGCCCGTCGTACCGCTCGCGCCGGCGACGCCCGCGCCGCCGCGTCCCGCTGCGCCCTTGCCGCCCGCCGCCCCGGCCGCACCCGTCGTGCCGGCCGCACCGGTCGTGCCGGCCGTAGCAACCGCACCACCTGTACCCGTCGAGCCTGCGTCACCGACGGCGCCACCGCCGCCCGTCGTTCCGCCGCGTCCCGCAACGCCTGCACCACCGTGGCCCGCCGCGCCGCCGCCGGTCCCGGATCCCGCTGGGCTGCCGTTGCCGCCGCAAGCCACCACGAACACCCCGAGAAGAGCGCAGCCGAAAAGCGTCGAGCGTCGGGTCCGGGTCATTGGGTCCCTCCAAAAGAAAGGTGAGATGGTCCTTGGTGCCGCGGCCCACGCGGCCGGTTGAAGAAACTTCACCCGGGCGTGAGCTGCGGTTCGCAGAAGCCGCCGAAGCAGAACCCCGAGCAGCACTGCGCGTTGCTGGTGCACGCGCCGCTGACCGGCGTGCAACTTGTCGAGGGCATCGCGCAGCTGCCCGCGGTGCAGGTGCTGGTGCAGCAGCCCGCGTTGTTCGTGCACGCGCCGCCGACCGGCGTGCACGGCGTCTTGCACGCGTGCGTCGTCGCGTCGCAGACGCCGCGGCAGCACTGCGCATCGGCCGTGCACGCGGCGCCCTCTCCGCGGCACGTCTCGCTGCCGAAGCGACAACGTTTCGGATCGACGGTCTCGTCGCAAACGTCGGTGCAGCAGCCGCGCCCCGAACCGGAGGTGCAGGTCTCGCCCGTGGGCCGACAGTTCCTGTTGGCGAGGTCGACCTGGCACTGGCCGCCCTGACAAACGCCCGAGCAACAATCGGCGTTCGCGGTGCAGGCCTCGCTCTCCACCTTGCACAGCCCGCCGCCGCAGCGGCCCCCGAAGCAACCGAGCGAGCAGCAGTCCAGCGCCTTCGTGCACGCGACGCCGTCCGCGAAGCACGCGTTCGTGCATTGCACGACGCCGGCCTGACCCGTCACCGGCTCGCAGCGGCCGCTGCAGCACTGCGCGTTCTCCGTGCAGTCTGTCGCGGGGCCCTGACAGGCGCCGCCGCCCGGACCGATCCCGGCGCCCGCACCTGTCGCGCCGCCGATCCCGGTCCCGCCCCGCCCCGCCGTCCCGACGGTGATGCGGCCCGCGCCACCGTCGGCCCCGAGGCCCGGCGCCGCAGCGCCACCGCCGCACGACGCGACGAAGACGACGGCGATCAAGACGATCGAGGACGGGGACAATTCGCGATGACCAAAGCTTGCGCGCATGCGCCTACCGTGCCCGCGCGCGCGGCCGCGGTTGAAAGCCGCCTGCGCCGTCCGTGTTACGCTCGATCTTCGCGTGCTCGCGTTTTCCGTCGTCCATTCGTTGCGGGCGCTCGCTGCGCTGGTCGTGCTGCAAGCGCCGGCCGCGCCGACGACGGCGGCGCCCGGCGATCAGACGATCCTGTGGTTTCGATCGGCCGACGCGCCGACGATCGACGCGCGCGCGCTGCTGGATGCTGTCGCCGTTTACACGCGCGATCTCGGCCTGACGGTGCGCGCCGCCGCGGAGCCGGCGCCGGTTCCCGCGGACGCCCGGTCGGCGCGCGACGCGGCGACGGCGTTGCGCGCGCAGGCCGCGCGCCTCGGCTTCTGGTGTGAGATGCGACCCGGCGCCGACGTCGCCGTGCTGACCGTCGTCGGCGCCGACGCGCATCTGGAGCTGCACCTCGTCGAGCGCACCGGCGCGCACGAGGCCGAGCTGTATCGCGCGATCGGGCTCAAGCTGCGCAGCGTGCTGACCGGCACCGCGGTGCCCGAGCCGCCGCCCGCGCCGCGCGCGCCGCCGCCCGCCGTTCCCGCGCCCGAGCCGCCCGCGACGCCGCCCACGATCGGCGCGCGCGCCGAGCCTGCGACGCCGTCGCCTGCGCGGCGGCCGTTCCTGTCGCTCGGCTATCGCTTCTCATCGCCGGTCGACGACGCGTCACCGCGCCACGCGCTGGCGATCGACGGCGCGTTACCGCTCGGACGCTTCGTCGAGATCGACGCCGGTACGGAGCTGGCGCCGCGCCGCGCGGACACCGTCGACACGGATACGATCTCGATCTTCGACTGGCCGATCATCGCCGGCGCGCGCGTCGTTCGGCGGAGCGGGCGCGCGACCCTCGGCGGCGGCCTCTTCGCGGCCCTTCACCTGCTGTGGGCGTCGGCGAACGGCGGCGACGGCATGACGCAAAGCGCGTTCACGGCCGCCGGGGGCGCGGGCGCCGAGCTGCTCGGCCGCCTCCACCTGACGGGCGCGCTGGCCGCCGAGCTGCGCGTCTATGCCGAGGTGCCCGTCCCCACGACACATTTCTCGCTGCGAGGCCACCAGGCTGTCGACATGGGGGCCCGCGCCGGGGCCGGCCTCAGCCTTGCTTTCCCTGCCCCTTGAGCGTGATTTCAACCATTTTGGGTTCCGGCGGTACCATTCCGGGTGTGGAGGATCCGCGCGGCGCCATGCCCCCGGTAGCGAAGGCCGACGACCCGGTGATGGTCGCCGGCTGCCGCGCCGGTCAGGCCTCCAGCCTGGAGCAGTTCTTCGTCACGCACGTCCGCTACGTCGAGCGCGTGATCTCGCGGCTGACGGGTCCGACGCCGGATCTCGAGGACTTGGTCCAGACCACCTTCATCCAGGCGTTCCAGAGCTTCGGCCGCTACCGCGGCGAGGCGAGCCTCAAGACGTGGGTCACGCGCATCGCCGTCCACACCGCGCTTCACCAGTTGCGTTCGGGCGTGCGCCGCGCGGTCCCGCTCGAGCTGGTGACCGACGCCGACGAACCGAACGATCCGGGCGCGCCGGCTGACCAGCAGGCCGAGAGCCGTCAGCTCGCGCGCCGCCTGCACGCCCTGCTGGATCGAATCGCGCCCAAGAAGCGGGTCGCGTTCCTGCTCTACACGATCGAGGAGTATTCGATCGAGGAGGTGGCGGCGCTGACGGAGGCCAGCAAGGCGGCGACTAAGTCGCGCATCTGGTTCGCGCGCCGCGAGCTGATGGCGATGGTCAAGGGACAACCGGATCTGCGTCAACTGATCGAGTCTTCGGGAGCACAGTCATGGCGATGAGCTGCGGTCAGATTGGTCGATTGTCCGTCGCTTCCGCGGGTGGGCACGCGAGCGAGGCAGAGCGCCTGGAGCTGGAGGCTCACCTCGCGACGTGCGCGCGCTGCGGCGCCGAGCACGCCATGCTGCAGTCGACGACGCGCGCGCTGCGCGCGGCCGAGATTCCGACGCTGTCTCCAGCGGCGCGGCAGCGCGTCTGGCGGGCGGCCCTTTCGCGGCGCGCGCACGCGCCGACGGTGGCGCGCCGGTTTGGCTGGCCGTTCGCGGTGGGGACGGCGCTCGCGATGGCGGCGGCGGTCGCGATCTGGATCGGCGTTCGCCGGCCGGCGGCGTACGCCGTCGTCGCGGGCGAGGTGACCGCGGTGCCCGAGGCGTCGGGCGCGCACCAGGAGGCGAGCGGCGACGCCGTTCTGCTGCGATCGGGTTCGGGACGCGGCGGCGTGGTCAGGCTGGCCGACGCGGAGGGCGCGCTGTCGCCCGCGACGGAGATCGTCTGGCGGCGCGAGCGGCGGGTGGTCGAGCTGCGCCAGGGCACGCTCACCGTCGACGTCAATCACCGTCCGGGACAGCACTTCGAGGTTCGCACACCGCGCTTCACCGTCGAGGTCGTGGGAACGAAGTTCACGGTCGACATGCGCGGCGTTCGCACCGAACGCGGCAAGGTCCGCTTGCTCACGCCCGACGGCGCCGAGATCGCCTACCTGACCGCCGGGCTGACGTGGACGGCGCCCGACGACGCGACGAGCGCGCAGGCGATCGAGCCGCCGCCGGCCCCGACCGAGGAACCGCCAGCGCCGAGCGAGCCACCGCCGGCGACCGTCGCCGCGGCCGCCGCGTCGTCGGACGAGGCGGCGAAGCTCCGGCTCGGGCGGGCGCGCCGCGCGCTCGCGCGCGGCAGCGCCGGCGAGGCCCGCCGCATCGTGGAACCGCTGTTCCGGCTGGGCCGCGAGGTCGCCGCCGAGGCGCGCGCGATCTACGCCGAGTCGTACCTGAGCGAGGGCCGCTATGAGGATGCGGTCGCCGGCTACCGCGTTGTCGTGCGGGACTTCCCGAACGCGCCGCAGGCGGAGAGCGCGCTGTTCGCTGTCGCGCAACTCGAGAGCGAGCACGGCCGCCCGGGCGATGCGCGTGCGACGCTGCAACGCTACCTGGCGCGCTACCCGCACGGCCGCTTCGCCAAGGAAGCGGCCGACCGCCTCGCCGCCACGCCGCCGCGGTGAGTTCGCAATGCGGGGAGATCGGTAAGGGTGCGGGGTCGGTCTTCACCGCCGGCCCCCTCACCCGCCGAGCCTTCGGCTCGTCGGCCTCTCCCCCTTCGGGGGCGAGGCGCAGAACGGATCCGATCCCCGCGCCCTGCGATCCGATCCCCTCGCCCCGCGAAGCGGGGAGAGGGTTAGGGAGAGGGGTCCTCTCCTTCATGGTGGCGGTCGCAATGAGCAGCGCCTGCAGCCGCACCGTCAACCTCCTCGGCCCGCACGCCGACGCCGGCGGCAACGACACCCTCGCCCCGACCGACGGCGCCCCCGTCGATCTCGGCATGACCAACCCCGCCTGTACCAACCCCGGCCCGCCCATCGTGCTGCCGACGAACACCGGGGCGCCCTGCGCCGGCGCGCTCGCGGCCACCGGACACCGCTTCGCGCTCTGCTCGTGCGACGGGATGAACGCCCCTGCCCGCGTTCGCACCGCCGCGTACGATTCGCGCGATCCCGCGCGCACCAACGAGTCGTCCGCCGCGATCGGCATCGGCGGCGATCTCGTCGCGAGCGCCGAGGTGCGCGCCGGAGGCGCGTTCTGGGTCGGCGGCCCCGGCGGGATCAACGCGACCAGCAGCATCCGCTCCTCGACGACGATGTACGTCGGGGGACCGTTCGTGATGCATTCGGACCACGCCGACATCGGCGGCGACGCGTACGTGAGCGGCGCCGTGACGGGCGACGTCCGCGTGTCCGGAACGCTGCACGTGCCACCGGGCACCGTCGTCTCGGGCGGCGAGGCCGGCGCTGTGGACAGCAGTCAGCCGGTCACCGTCGGCGCGCCGTGCGACTGCAGCGCCGGCTTCATCGACATCGCCGGCGCGATCACCGCCGCCGCGGCGACGAACGCCGACGACGCCATCGGCCTCGCGCCGACAGCGCTCGCGTCGGTGAGCACGCCGACCAGCATCGCGCTGCCGTGCGGAACCTTCTACCTCTCGACCATCTTCGCGCCCGCCGCCGTCACGATCGTCGTGCACGGGCGGACGTTGCTGGCGATCGACGGCGACGTCACGGTCCGCGGCGGCCTCGATGTCCGGCTCGATCCGTCGGCGGAGCTCGACCTCCTGGTGCGCGGCCAGGTGATCGCCAGCGGCGGCAGCCCCTTCGGCGCGACGGGCGCGGCCGCCCGCTTCCGCGTCTGGATCGCGGGGACGAGCACGATCGTCTTCGATGACGCGCCGGTCGTGAGCGCGGTCATCCGCGCCCCCGCCGCGACAGTGAACGCCACCAGCGGTTTGCCGCTGTACGGCAGCTTGCTCGCGCGCTCGGCCTCGATCGGCGCCGACTCGATGCTGGAATACGACCTCGCCATCCTCGAGGCCGGCGCTGTCTGCAATGCGCCGCCGGCCTCCCCCGTCCCCTGACCAGCAGCGGCGTCAGGGACGCGCGCGCGCGGGCTGGGCGGGCACGTCGCCGCCGCTGCCGCCCGTGCCTCCGTCGCCATTGAAGGGCGATCGGACGGGCGGCGCGCGCAAGGCGCCCAGGATCCCGATGCCGCGGCCGCCGGTGCGCCGATTCTCCTCGAGCACCTGCGCCGCCGTGCAGCTCTGCTGATCGCCGAGCTTGCAGGCTTTCTGCGCGTAAGCGATCGCCTTCGCGGCGTCGGCCTTCACACCGTGCCCGCCCTCGTACACCGCCGACAACGCCCGGCACGCTCTGGGCTGCTTGCCTTCGCACGCGCGCTCGCAGATCGCCTGCCGCGACACGGTCCACGGACCGGGCTCGGTGCACGTCACGCCGTCGCGCTCGGCCGGCGACATGCGCGCCACTTCGCGCTGCCGCGCCTCCTCGTCGGCGGCGGACTTCTCGACGGCGCGCACCAGCGCGCACGCATCCTTCTCGCCGAGGTCGCACGCCTTCTGAAACAGCTCCAGCTTCCGATCGTGGTCCTCGGGAACGCCGTGACCGAACGCGTACGCGAACGCCAGCCGCAGGCAGCTGGGCGCGTGCCCGCCGTCGCAACCGGCGGTGAACAGCGTGGCGGCCCGCTGCTCGTTCTTCGGGCCGCCCACCGCGTACGCGAGGAGGTCGCCCAGCTTGAGGCAAGCCGCGCGATCGCCGCCCGCGCACGCCTTGTCGCATACGCGCCGCGCCTTCGTCGCCGCGGCGGTCGGTTTCTTCACGCGCTGCACGAGGCGGTCGATCTGCTCGCTCTGCAATGCGTGCACGTCGACCTCGCCGCACGTCGACGGCGGCGTCAGCGCCGGGCTCGCGGCCGCGTCCGCCGCGCTCGCGCCAACGACAATGAGGCAGACGACGATACGAATCAAGCGACGATCAGCTGATCGAGCGGCGCCATGTCGTACTGCGCTGGCCCGATCGTGGAAAGCGGCACGTTCAGGATCTTCGCGATCGTCAGCAGCAGGTCCGCGTGATAGCGCAGGCCGGCCGGGTTCGTGTACTGCGTGCCGCTGAAGTTGATCGAGCGCGGAAAGTCGACCACCGTGCCGCGGTTCAGCCGGCCCGCGCCGCCACCCGCGAGCACGAACGGCATGTCGAAGTGGTCATGGCTCTGGCCGTTATCGATCTCCGTGCCCCACACGACGACCGCCTGGTCCAGCAGCGTGCCGCCGCCCGCGACCGGCGTCTCCTTGAGGCGCTTCAGCAGGTACGCGAACTCCTCCGCGTAGAACGTGTTGATCTTGATCAGCTGGTTCCAGATCCCCCCGTACTGAGTCAGCTGCGCCGCCGACGGATTCAGCGAATCGTCGACGGGACCCATCACCGTGTTGTCGTACCGGATCAGCTGCTCGTGGGCGGGCTGCATGTGCGACAGCTCGTGGTGCTTCTGGTCGATGCCCAGGAAGGCGCCGGGGATCCAGTCGCCGCGCCCCTGCGACCACTGCAGGCTGGCCGTGCGCGTGAGATCGCAGGCGAGCGAGGCGACCAGCACGTCGATCA
>Ga0247672_1000256_pt1 | contig 8976 bp, 9 predicted proteins | sample CNK13_metaG_FD_182719 | JGI IMG/M metagenome (GOLD analysis project Ga0247672, IMG submission 182719) | Soil microbial communities from Purdue University Martell Research Forest, Indiana, United States - CNK13 | ecosystem: Environmental > Terrestrial > Soil > Temperate forest > Bulk soil | place... | reverse complement strand
AGAACCAGAACCACGAGGCGCCGGCGGCCGATCCGGGCCTGAAGATCAACTGGAATCCGCTCACCGAGACCTGGCGCAACCTGCAGGCCGCGCGCGGCAACCGCACCGTGTTCCTGTCGATCCTCGGCATCTCGTGGTTCTGGTTCTACGGCTCGATGCTGGTGACGCAGTTCCCCAATCTCGCGAAGAACATCCTGATGGGCGGCGAGACCATCGTGACGCTGCTGCTGGTGGTGTTCTCGATCGGCATCGGCCTGGGGTCGCTGCTGTGCGAGCGCCTCTCCGGCCACAAGGTCGAGGTGGGCCTGGTGCCGTTCGGCTCGATCGGCCTGACGCTGTTCGGCCTGGATCTCGGCTGGACGACCGCCGCGCACGTCCCGTTCAACGCGTCCGGCATCGCGATGGCGGCGATGGGCGTGGCCGAGTTCCTCAAGGACGCGCGCCACTGGCGGCTGCTCGCCGACCTGTTCGGCATCGGCCTGTTCGGCGGCTTCTACATCGTGCCGCTCTACGCCTTCATCCAGACGCGCAGCGAGGCGTCGCACCGCTCGCGCATCATCGCCGCGAACAACATCCTGAACGCGGTGTTCATGGTGGTAGCGGCGGGGCTCGCCATCGCGCTGTTCGCCGCCGGGCTGCGCATCCCGCAGCTGATCGTCGTCACCGCGCTCATGAACGCGGCGGTGGCGCTGTACATCTATCTCCTGGTGCCCGAGTTCCTGATGCGCTTCATGGTGTGGATCCTGATCCGCAGCGTGTACCGCCTGCGCCAGACGGGCCTGGAGCGCATCCCGGAGGACGGGCCGGCGGTGCTGGTGTGCAACCACGTGTCCTACGTGGACGCGCTCGTCATCAGCGCCGCCTGCCACCGCCCGATCCGCTGGGTGATGTACTACAAGATCTTCCACATCCCGTTCCTGCGCTTCTTCTTCCGCACCGCGAAGGCGATCCCGATCGCCGGCTCGAAGGAGGATCCGCGGATGCTCGAGCAGGCCTACGAGGCGATCGCGCGCGAGCTGGCGGCGGGCGAGCTGGTCGGGCTGTTCCCCGAGGGCGGCCTCACCTCCGACGGCGAGGTCGCGGAGTTCCGCGGCGGCGTCGCCCGGATCCTCGAGCGCACGCCGGTGCCGGTGATCCCGATGGCGCTCTCCGGGCTGTGGCGCAGCATCTTCGCGCGCAACCGCTCGGCGGACCGGCTGTTCCCGCGCGTGCGGCTCGCGGTCGGCGAGCCGGTTCCCGCGGCGCAGGCGACGCCCGAGGCGCTGCGCAGCCGGGTTCTCGACCTGAGGGGCGCATGGCGCTGAGATTCGCATTCGTTCTTCTAAGCGCCTTATCCACCCTCTGCTTCGCGCAGACCTCAGGGCTGCTGCTCGCGCTGCCGCTGGTCTGCGAGGTCGGGACGAGCTGCGCGGTGCAGAACTACGTCGAGCACGGCGGGAAGGACTATCACTGCGGCAGCCTCACCTACGGCGGCCACAAAGGCACCGACATCCGCATCATCGACCTGGAGGCCTTCCAGGGCGGCGTGCCGGTGCTCGCCGCGGCGCGCGGCCGCGTGCGCGCGATCCGCGACAGCATGCAGGACATCAGCATCCGCGCGCCCGGCGCGCCCTCGGTGGCGGGACGCGAAGCCGGCAACTCGGTGGTGCTCGAGCACGGCGACGGCTGGGAGACGCAGTACGCCCATATGCGCCTTGGCAGCATCAAGGTGCGCGCCGGCGACTACGTGGAGCCGGGCGACGTGCTGGGGCTGGTCGGCCTGTCCGGCGAGACTGAATTTCCGCACCTGCACTTCGAGGTGCGGCGCTTCGGCCAGACCGTGGATCCCTTCATCGGCACGCAAGGCGGCGAGCCCTGCAACGCGGGCAGCGCGCCGCTGTGGACCGCGCGCGCGGCGCGCGCGCTCGAGTACCGCGCGAGCGGTGTGCTTGACGCCGGCATTTCCGGCAGCGAGCCGGTGCTCGCGAACGGCGAGCTCGACCGTGCGACCCTCAAGCCGCTCCTCAAGTCGTCGGGACCGGCGATCTTTTGGGTGCAGCTCTATGGGCTGCGCGAAGGCGACGTGCAGGATCTGCGCTTCACCGGCCCGGACGGCAAAGTGATCGCGCAGCGCCGCGTCCCCGTCACGCGCAACCTCGCCCAGTCGCTCGCCTACATCGGCGCTAGCAAGCGCTTCTTCTCCTGGTCCGCCGGCACCTATCGCGGCGAGTACGCGCTGATCCGCGGCGCGGAGAAAGTGGTCGAGCTGACGCGCGAGATTTCCGTCTCGAAGTGACTGCGTGGGAAATCGGTGTCTGACACCGATTTCCACTGTAAAATCCGCCGCTTCCTTCGGGGCGGTCATGGCGTTGGTGGTTCAAAAATTCGGCGGCACCTCGGTCGGCTCGGTGGAGCGGATCCGCAACGTCGCGCGCCGCGTGGCGAAGTGGAAGGCGGCGGGGCACGACCTGGTGGTGGTGCCCTCGGCGATGTCCGGCGAGACGAACCGCCTGATCGCGCTCGCGAAGGAGATCCAGGCGATCCCCGACGCGCGCGAGCTCGACGTGGTCGCCACCACCGGCGAGCAGGTGACGATCGGCCTCCTGTCGATGGCGCTGATGGAGCTCGGGGTGAAGGCGCGCAGCTACATGGGCTGGCAGGTCAAGGTGACCACCGACTCGGCGTTCAACAAGGCGCGGATCATTTCGATCGACGACAAGAGCATCCGGAAGGACCTGAAGGACGGCTACGTGGTGGTGGTGGCCGGCTTCCAGGGCGTCGACGACAAGGGCAACATCACCACGCTCGGCCGCGGCGGCTCGGACACCTCCGCGGTGGCGCTCGCCGCGGCGCTGAAGGCGGGCGAGTGCCACATCTATACCGACGTCGATGGCGTCTACACTGCCGACCCGCGCGTGGTGCCGGAGGCGCGGCGCCTGCGCACCGTGACGTTCGAGGAGATGCTCGAGCTCGCCGGCGCCGGCTCCAAGGTGCTGCAGATCCGCTCGGTCGAGTTCGCCGGCAAGTACAGGGTGCCGACGCGCGTGCTCTCCAGCCTCACCGACCCGATGCTGCCGGTGGCCGAGGAAGGCCAGGCCGGCACGCTGATCACTTTCGAGGAAGACCCGCACATGGCGATGGAGAAGGCAGTCATCTCAGGGGTCGCGTCGCAGCGCGACGAGGCGAAGATCACGGTGAAGGACGTGCCCGACCGCCCGGGCGTCGCCTACGCCATCCTCGGGCCGATCGCGGACGCGCACATCGACGTCGACGTGATCGTGCAGAACGTCGGCCACGACGGCATGACCGACATGACCTTCACGGTGAATCGCAACGACTACGCGAAGGCGCTGAAGATCCTGAAGGAGCAGGTGCAGCCGCACATCAAGTGCCGCGAGGTGTCGGGCGACGAGAGAATCGCCAAGGTGTCGATCGTCGGCATGGGCATGCGCTCGCACGCCGGCATCGCCGCTCAGATGTTCCGCACGCTCGCCGAGGAGGGCATCAACATCCAGATGATCTCGACTTCCGAGATCAAGATCACGGTGGTGATCGACGAGAAGTACACCGAGCTCGCGGTGCGCGTGTTGCACAGGGCCTTTGAGCTCGATCAGGCCTAGCTTTTTCGGATTCCTCGTCGTTCTTGTCGTCGGCGAGGCGGCGGCCGCCTTACCCGATGAAATTCAGGTCTACACCGACGACCTGGAGGCGCGCGGCGAGGTCGGCGTCGAGCTGCACGTCAACACTACGCCGAGCGGCCGCAGCACCCCAACGTATCCGGGAGAGGTGACGCCGTACCACGGCCTGCGCGTCACGCCGGAGATCTCGACCGGCCTCGCGCCTGGATGGGACGCGGGCATCTACCTGCCGTTCGTGCGCAACGCCGAGGGCACGAACTACTTCGCCGGGGTGAAGCTCCGGCTCAAGTGGCTGCCGCTCAAGCCCGAGGAAGGCGCAGCGGGCTGGTTCGCCGGAATCAACGGCGAGATCGCCTTCGTCGACAAACGGTTCGAGGAGTCGGGGCGCAGCGCAGAGCTGCGGCCGATCGTCGGGTACCGCGGCGGCGGCTGGCTGGTGTCCTTCAACCCGATCCTGGAGGCGAGCCTGGCCGAGCCGCAGAAGGGCGTGGTGAGCTTCGCGCCGGCGCTCAAGCTGTCGCGCAGCATCGGCGATCGAGCGGCGCTCGGGGTGGAGTACTACGCCGACCTCGGGCGGCTGTCGAACTTCGACTCGCCCTCGGAGCAGAGCCACACGCTCTTCGCGGTGCTCGACACGCCTTGGCTCAACTTCGGCATCGGCCGCGGCCTCAACGCCGCGACCGATCGCTGGACGGTCAAGGCGATCGTGTCGTTCTGACGGCGATCGTTTCCTTCTAGGGCTTCTTCTTCGCCGCCGGTTTCTTCGCCGGCTTCGCCTGGGGAACCATCTCGATCGCGAGGCCCTGCGCGTAGGCGACGGTCACGGTGTCGCCCACCTTCAGCTGGTCGAAGTCCTTCACCTCGTCCGACACCGGCAGCGCGACCGTCTGCTGCCCCGGGCCGCGCAGCGCGACGTAGCGATTCTTGTAATCGATGGCGTCGACCACGCCGGTCACCTGCGCGGTGCGCACCACGCGCCCGCCGGGCGTGCCGCCCTTCGGCGCGACGGTGACCTGGCGATCGACGCTCGACGAGGGTTTTCCGCCGCGGGTGACGGCGAGCACCAGCGCTTCGGCGTAGGTCATCTTGAAGCGGTCGCCCGGCTTCACCTTGTCGAGGTTCTGCGCCTCGGGCGGCACCTCGAGGGTGCGCAGGTTGCCCTGCGGGCCCTTGATGGTGACGGTGCGGGCCTTGTGATCCACCTTGGTGACGGTCACCACGGCTTCGATCTGGTTGGTCTCGATCGCGCCCTTCGGCTGGGCGAAGGCGAGCGCGGGGGCGAGCAGGACGGCGGCGAGCAGGGGAAGCTTCATCGGGGGGTTCTCCTTTGCGGCCATTAGAGGCGCGCGGCCTAACGCGGACAATTGGACCTTGGTCCTATCTGCGAGGTGCGCTATCGTTCCGCCCATGCGCACCTATGCGTTCGGACTGGTCTTCGCGGCGGCGGCGCTCGGCGCGCAGGCGCAGGTGGTGCAGCCGCTCATGCGGGATACGCCGTCCAGCCTGTTCACCGACGAGGACCAGAAGATCTTCCGCGCCGCCTGGACTAAGCTGCTCGAGCAGGGCGCGGACAACGCGACCGAGACGTGGAGCAACCCGAAGAACGGCCACGGCGGCGAGCTGACCCTGCAGCGCAGCTTCGAGTGGCGCGGCAACCCATGCAGGGAAGTGCGTATCCGCAATCAGGCGCAGGGCCGCAAAGCGGACAGTACGTTAAACAGCTGCAAGATAGACGGAAAATGGCGCCTGCTTAGCGCCGAGCAGCTCAAGAAATAGTGGTCTTTCCCGTATGTCCGCTAGCGGACATTCGACCGCAATTGTTCCAGTGTACGCTATTCTCAGAGGTGGATAAGGGGATGGACATGGGCACGGAACCTTGCGTCAGCGTCGTCGATGACGACGCTTTGGTGCTGCGGTCGCTCGAGCGCGTACTGAAGTCCGGCGGATTCGCGGTGCGCACCTTTCCATCCCCGGAAGACTTCCTCGCGCGCCGGCCAGCCGGCCCGGGTTGCGTGGTGCTCGACATGGCGATGCCCGGCCTCTCCGGCCTCGAGTTGCAGAAGGCGCTCGCCCACTCCGGCGATCCCTGCCCGGTCGTGTTCCTGAGCGGGCAAAGCGACATCCCGGCCACCGTCGAGGCGATGAAGGCGGGCGCGGTCGATTTCCTCACCAAGCCGGTCGAGCGCGGCAAGCTGCTCGAGTCGGTGCGCGCCGCGCTCGCGCGCGACGTCGTCGATCGCGCCGCGCGCGAGCGCAGCGATGCCGTCGCCGTGCAGGTGGCGAGCCTGACCGCGCGCGAGCGCGAGGTGCTCGAGCTGGTGGCCGAGGGCCTGCTCAACAAGCAGATCGCCGCGCGGCTCGGCACCGCCGAGAAGACGGTCAAGGTGCACCGCGCGCGCGCGATGCGCAAGATGGGCGCGGGCTCGGTCGCGGAGCTGGTGCGCCTGCTCGGGACCCGGCTCTAGAACCCCGGGTCTAGAACTTCACCCCGAAGTCGATGCGGCCCTGCGTCCAGCGGGTGCCGCCATAGCTGCCGCCGAAGTCCACGTACTGCGCGTTGACCCAGCCGCGCATGAAGAACTCGCGCGTGAAGTCGTAGCGCACGCCGAGGCCGGCGTTGTAGCTGAAGCGCGTGGTGCTCGCGGTCGGCACGTAGCTGCCGCACACCGTGCCGTACCACGGGTAGTACCAGCAGACGTTCTGCGGCAGCCCGGACGGGATGTTGGTGTCGATGTAGGTCCAGCCCAGGCCGCCGGTGACGAACGGCGAGAAGTTGCCCTGCAGCAGGTAGTAGCTTCCCATGAAGCGCACGGTGTACGCCTCCACCGTGCCGCCGATCGTCTGCGCCTGCAGGTTGTTGCCGGCGCCGGGCTGCACGGTGGCGCGGTAGTTGGCCGACCCCCAGGTGAACTCCCCGCCCAGGCTGAAGTTCGGATTGAGGTTCTTGCCGAAGCCGAAGCCCGCGCCGAAGCCGGTGTCCTGGCGCGCGGTGCTGCCGCCTTCGAAGGTGTAGCTCTTCGACTCGGTGACGACCGGGGAGAACCATCCTTCCCACTGGTTGGTGCGCAGCTGCGCCTGCGCCGCGGACGGAAGCAGCAGCAGCGGCGGGAGGAGCGAGGCGAGCAGCAGGCGAAGCTTCATGACGGAGTCTCCTTGGAGGGCAGGATCTGCTTGCGGCCGCCGGCGGCTTTGCCGATGGCCGCGGAAATCGCGTTGAGCAGCAGCCGGTCGTCGAGCGGCTTGCTCAGGTAGGCCGCGGCGCCGGCGGCGAGGCAGCGCGCGCGCGCCTCGTCGGTGTCGTGCGCGGTGACGATGATGACCGGCACCGGCTCGGCCATGCGCCGGATGCGCTCGAGGATCTGCTGGCCGTCCATGCCCGGCAGGTGCAGGTCGAGCACCACGCACTCGGGGCGGCGCGACTGGACGCCTTCGAAGAATTCGGCGCCGCCGGCGAAGGCCTCGGCCTCCATGCCGGCCGCACGCAGCAGGCGCGTCAGCGCGGTGCGGACCGGTTTTTCATCGTCGACGACAGCAACAAGCGGCACAGTACCGGCGATTGAAGCAGGCCGGGCGCGGCGCGGTAATTGGACCAAGGTCCCATGCTGGGCGCCGCGCTAGCCGTCATCGGGCGCCCTCCGGCCGGCCGCCGGCAGGACGATATGGAAGGCCGCGCCGGCGCGGCCGTTCGAGCGGCCCCACAGCCGCCCGCCGTGGGCGGCGACGATCGAGCGCGAGATCGAGAGCCCCAGGCCGAGGCCCTGCGGCTTGGTGGTGTAGAACGGCTCGAACAGCTTCTCGGCGATGTCGGCGCTGAAGCCCGGCCCGGAGTCGAGGAAGCTCAACTGCACGCCGTGCGCTTCGGCGCGCGTCAGCACCCTGAGCAGCCGCTCGGGGCGCGACGCCATGGCGTCGGCGGCGTTCATGATGAGGTTGAGCATCACCTGCTGCAGCTGCACGCGGTCGCCCTCGATCGCCGGCAGGCCCGCCTCGAGCTCGAAGGCGGTCTCGATGCCGCGCGTCACCAGGTCGCCGTGCGCCACGGTCATGACCTCGCGCACCAGCTCGTGCGGGTCGAGGCGCTCGAACGCGGTCTCGCCGCGCCGGAACAGCGCGCGCAGCCGGCGGATCACGTCGCCGGCGCGCTGGTCGGCGGCGATGATGTCGCGCAGGATCTCTCCCAGCTCGGCCTCGTCCACGTTGCGGTTGGCGAGCAGGTGCTGCGCCGCCTGCGCGTTGCTGAGGATGGCGGTGAGCGGCTGGTTGAGCTCGTGCGCGAGGCCGCCCGACATGTCGCTCAGCATCGCCACGCGCGACAGGTGGGTGAGCTGCTCGCGCTGCGCGCGCAGCTCGCGCCCTGCGCGCGCGCGCTCCTCGAGCACCACCGACAGGAGCAGCAGCGGCACCGACACCGCGATCAGGAAGATCTGCAGGGTGCGCGCGATCTGCTCCGGCGTGCCGCCGGCGAACGGGCCCTCGCCCTGCACCGCGCCGCGGATCGTGATCAGCGTCATGGCGGCGATCGCCACCGAGGTGCCCGACGGCCCGAGGCGCACCGCCGACCACAGCAGGAACGGCAGCGGCGCGTAGTACAGCGCCGGGGCGTGCGCCGGGTCGAAGTGCGCCATGGCGAACACCGCCAGGCTGGTGAGGATCACCCCGCCCAGCACCGCCGCGGCCTCGGCGTGGCGCTCCGGCGGCGCCTCGCGCAGCCGCCGCGGCTCGAGCGCCGCGAGCCCGAGCACCAGCGGCACGATGACCACGCTCGCCAGCACGTTGGAGAAGAAGCGCACCTGCACCAGCTGCAGGTAGCCGACCTGCCCCCAGCCGGTCAGGCGCACCAGCGCCGCGTCCAGGAACGAGGACAGGAACGGCGCCGCGACGCAGGCGAGCAGCAGCAGCACGCCCGCGTTGTGAAAGGAGTCCAGGCGCAGCCGCTGCGGCCAGGGGACGAACAGGCGCACCAGGCCCGCGCCGATCAGCGCCTCGCTCGAGTTGCTGGCGAACCAGCCGAGCACCATGGCGAGCGGCACCTCGTTCTGCAGCTGCGCGAGCAGGTGCGCCGGCAACGCGACGGCGAGCACCAGCCACCAGCGGCGCGGCGCGATCAGCAGCAGCGCCGAGAGCAGCAGCGCGTTCGCCGGCCACAGCACCGAGATCGGGTAGGGCTCGAGCGTGAACGCGAAGCCCAGGCGGTTGGCGAGGTAGTAGCCGAGCGCCACGACGAGCGGCGCAACGAGCGCCCGCGAGTCGAGGCCCGCGCGCTTTCCCCACTGCAGAGCACCGGCGAGGCTCTTCACGCGCCAAGCCTACACGCTGTTGGACCAACGTCCAATGTCGCCGCGGCCGCAGCGCGGTTATC
>Ga0247672_1000255_pt1 | contig 9044 bp, 14 predicted proteins | sample CNK13_metaG_FD_182719 | JGI IMG/M metagenome (GOLD analysis project Ga0247672, IMG submission 182719) | Soil microbial communities from Purdue University Martell Research Forest, Indiana, United States - CNK13 | ecosystem: Environmental > Terrestrial > Soil > Temperate forest > Bulk soil | place... | reverse complement strand
ACCGTGACTATCAGGTCGGCGACATCATCGTGCTCCTAGAGTACGACAAGTTCCGCGAACAATACACCGGCCGCGCGACCAAGGCCGAGATCACCTACATCACCTCAGAACAGCACACCGCGTGCGCCTTTTCACCCACAGCGCTCGATGCGAACTACGGCATCTTGAGCATCAGAAAGATCGACGATGAAGCATGAAGTGAACCTCGACTTGCTCGCTGACGCCGCGTGCCTGCTGGCAGGTCCGAACGGAGCCATGGCGCTCGCAGCGATCTATGCGACGCTGGAGAAAGTCGAGAAGCGCGGGTATGAGCGTGGTCTGGAAGATGGCCAGCAAGTCGGTTACGACACCGGCTATATCCGCGGCATGATGGACGAAGCGGACGATGGGACCATCGACGAGCGGGCTGTGGGCCGAGCAGCCCTTGCGCTGGACGATGACCTGCACACGGCCTACGACGCCGACCCTGCGTGCCATTTCCATCCTGTCCAGCAGACCAGCCCTACCGACGAGACGTACTACGACATCTGGAACAAGCGGATGGTCAAGGGCGGCGAGGCGCGGTGAAGTCCACGCTCTTAATCGACGGCGACGAGTACCTGTTCAAGGCCTGTGCAGCGGTGGAGCGCGAAGTTCGCTGGGACCAGTGGAACCACGTGCTCTACTGCAACGAGGGTGAGGCATGGGACAACTTCGTGAGGCTGGTGGCGCAGCTTACGGAGCGCTTCGGTACGACAGCAGTGTATCTCTGCTTCAGCGGAGATCAGCCCTACTTCAGGGCCGCGCTGCTGCCGACCTACAAGGCTGGGCGGTCGCGCAAGCCGCTCTGTTACACGCTGCTGAGGGAACGGTGCGACGAAGAGTACCGCGTCGTGACGTTCCCGCACCTCGAAGCTGATGACGTGATGGGTTTGCTTTCCACGCAGCCTGGAAAGACAGGCAAACGAATCATCGTCTCTCAGGACAAGGACATGAAGGGCGTGCCGGGCCTGCTGAGCAGGGACGGTCGCACTGTCGAGACCATCAGCGAAGTCGACGCAGACCTGTTCTTCATGACCCAGGTGCTCACGGGTGACGTGACGGATGGGTATCCCGGGTGTCCTGGGGTTGGGCCTGTAAAGGCCGAGAAGATCATCCAGGACGCAATCAACAAGGAAGCTCACCTCGCTGGTAATGCCACAGCGTGCGTTTGGCCGTCTGTCGTCATAGCCTACGAGAAGAAGGGCCTCACAGAAGCCGATGCGCTCACCCAGGCGCGGCTGGCCCGCATCCTCCGCTGGAGCGACTGGGACAATCAGAAGAAGGAGCCCATCCTGTGGTCCCCTTCATCGCAATGACAGCACTATCACTCGAACTATGGAGCATCGCCCTTGCTGATTGGGCTCTATTCTTCAGCCGCCCAGAGCGGTAAGTCCACCGTCGCCGCGCGCCTGGAGAAGGAGCACGGCTTCTGGCGCGTATCGTTCGCTCGCCCGCTGAAGGACATGGTACGCGGGCTGCTCACGTCCATGATGTTCGACGAGGATACGGTCGAGCGCATGGTCGAAGGGGACCTCAAGGAAGCTGTGATCCCAGGCTTCGCGACCGTCACGCCTCGCCACCTAATGCAGACGCTCGGCACCGACTGGGGCCGTGAGGCTGTTGACGGAGAGCTGTGGAACAAGGTGGCTCGTGCGAAGATCGAGAAGCTGATGTCGCTCAACGCCAACGTGGTGGTGGACGACGTGCGCTTCGAGAACGAGTATTGGACCATCCAGAACCTTCAAGGCGCTGTCGTCAGGGTCCATCGGCCTTCTCTGCAGCGGGTCGGCAGCTCGCGCTACGAAGGGCTGCTCGACAACTTCCTGATGGACAGCATCATCTCCAACGACAGCACCATGGCTCACCTGGAGCTGGCTGCGGACGCCATGTTCCATCAGCTCGCACGGCGCGTTCCTAGGTGGGCATAGATGGCGAGAAGCAGCTACATCTACGTCGTCTCGTCCACCATACACCAACAACCCCTAGCAGGCTTCACGGTCAAGCACGAGCTGGTCTCGTGGCTGCAGAGGCGCGCACGTGATGAGCCTATTCGGGCACCAGTGTCGATCTACCGGCTGCGTGATGGTGCCAGTGAATACGATAGCGCCTACCTGATACTGGAGAAGGAACTACTGGATGGGTGAAGCGAAGAAACGCAAACTCGTGTCCGAAGTGGCCCTGTCAACCATGCGCCACACGGTGACCGTGATCTGTGCGGTGACGGCGGACACACTGAAGAATGCGGTGGAGGACGAAGAGATCACGCAGGAGCAGATGAACGTGCTCTGCATGCGGCTCGCGCATGCCATCGGCGACACCATGGACCACATCGTCGAAGAGGCGACCAAGCTGGCTGCGCCAAAGGTGCTGCTTCCGACATGACGACCATCGTCTACAAGGATGGAGTGCTAGCTGGTGACGGTAGGGTGACGGTCAACGACATGGTCGTCACCGACAAGGCTACTAAAGTTCACAAGATCAAGGGTGGCTGGCTGTACGGGTGGTGCGGCGGCGTGGAGGATGCCGAGATACTGAAGAGGGCTCTGCGCAAAGGACTGCCCGATCAGCTGAACAACCCTCAGCTCAACAACATCACCGCGCTGCTGATTGATCATGCAGGCACCATAGCTCTGTACGAAGGCTCGATCTGGATCGTCCAGAAGGAGCCTTACTACGCCATCGGCTCAGGGTCACCATACGCCCTAGGAGCCTTGGATGCTGGGGCTGATGCGATTGCTGCGGCCAAGATCGCCACGGCGCGGGACACCAACAGCGGCGGGAAAGTCCGCTCAGTGAGGTTGAAATGACCACGAGCACAGCGTTCGTTCTCAGGAAGCCTGACGGAACATTCGTCACAGGATCATCTGGCAATAGCCGGTACTCCAAAGGCGGACCTTTCGACAAGGCACGATTGTTCCGTCGCAGATGCGATGCGGCCCAGTGCGGAGGGACAGGGGAGATCGTTCCAGTGGTGGTGACAGTTTCTTCACCTGAGGACGCCGTGTGAACTTCGAGCAGACGCAAATCCAAACCCTGATCAAGCTGCAGGCCGAAAGCGTAGAGCTGATGCGTGAGCTGGTCTCCATCATGACGGAGATACGCGACCGCGGCCGCCCTGAGAAACCTAGCGCCCAAGCGCCCGTGAGACGCAGATGACCGAGCTGATTATCTTCGCTGCCGGCATGGGCACAGCGGCGCTGGTTATCTACGCGGCGCTGTTCTGGGCGCCATGAACAAAATACCCCACGCCTCTCCAACCGGAGGGACGTGGGGTTTTTCGTTTTGGATAGAGCTAGTGCGGGAATATCGCCAGCTTGCCGGCGAACAGGGCCAGCACACCGACTGCGCCAGCGCCATACCAAGTCTTGCGCTCGACCGCGGTGATGCGGCGGTTGTGATCTGCGAACGTGGTGTCGAGACGAGCAAGGATCATGTCGACCTTGCCCTCGATGCGTCCGAGAGCGCGCTCGGTGGAGACTTCGTCTTCCATTACTTGATGATCCTAGAGAGCCCCATCAACCCTGCCAGCCCTACGCACATGTAGATGACGTTGGCTTCCATGGTGTCGTAGGGCGCAGGGAGCTTGGCGACCCCCAGGTGAAGCTTGAAGGTGGTGTCGAGCACGATGGCGCCGACGTGGACCAGGAACAGGTAGAAGATAGCCGGCTTCATGGCGGCCGTGAGCCACCACGCCTTGTCAGCGATAGACACCTCTACGGAGCCCTTTAGAGCCTCCTGGGCGATGGTTGTCTGGGAGGCTATCTTGGCCCGCTCCGTGGACGCAATCGCGTCTGTGGCCTTCCCAGCGAAGCCTAGGAGCCTGTCTAGCAGGCCCCCGGTGACGGCGTTAGCGAGCCAAGCAAGCATTACGCCTCCAACCAGCCGTCAACGATGGGCAGCAGCTCCAGGGCGCAGATGAGCAGGCCGGCTCCGGTCAGAGCCTTGGCCGCTGCGTGCGGCCCGAGTAGGGGCTCCAGGTTGACGGCCTGGAACGTGGTCAGGATGCCCACCAGGGCTACCGTGCTGCCGGCTACGCGGTGGACGATCTTATGAAGACGGTTTTTCACGCCGGGTGACCCTTTTTCATGAATAGGCTTGCCAGGAGCTTCAGGAGCCCGCTGAGGAGCGCTGCGGAGCAGGGCACCGGAGGGGCCTTGACGACGGGAGGGCTCACAGGCGGCTTCGGCTGGGGCAGGGCGGGGCCTCCAAAGCGGGCGTCCGGGTCCAGCTCCATGATGCACTTGATGACGCCCATGCAGCCCGGCTGCACGTCGACCGTGGAAGGCGAGAACACGCCATCCCGGACGTACTTGCCGCGGCTGTACTGGTTGGTCTCGCTCCAGTCGTAGGGAGACGCGACGCCTTTGTTCGCGTAGCCCAGGCCGTTGTACAGTTCCAGGATCACCGCGGTTCCGCCTGGGCTCCAGTCGGTCCAATGGGCCACATGGGGCGCACAGTCGATCAAGGCGTCCAGGCAGCCGCGTAGGAAAGCGTCAGGGCCTAGGAACGGCCCGCGGCCCTTAGGGACGTGGGTGGAGACCAGACGCAGGGGATCGCCCTGAGCGAGCTGGGCGTCGAAGCTCAGGTTGGCCTCGCGCAGGTGAATGACGCCGATGGCCCACCAGGGCACGTACAGCTTCAGCGCTCGTAGCCGAGCCTCAACCTGCTGGTAGACAGCCTTGTGCGAGAGGATGCGGCGGGCGTCAGCCATCAGCCCAGCTTTGTGCTCGGGCTGGAGGGCCATGGACGCCCACCTCTCACCCTCACGCTTGGTGAGGGCTTCGTAGGCCATTACGGCGTGCTGGACTTCTGGGCAGCGAGCGCCGCTGCGATGCCCGCGGACGGCGCAGCTTGTGTAGGGGCCACAGGCTTGCGGCCGTCTTCTAGGCTGATATTAAAGGTAGGCGTGGTGATCGGAGCCGTGGGCGCCTGCGAGCCTGCGGGGAATAGCTTCGCCAGCTCAGCCTTCACGGCAGCAGCGATAGCTGCGCTCTCAGCCTCGATGTCGGTGACAGCTGGGGCAACCTTCTCCTCGACGGTCTTCACGACCGGAGCAGCCTTGGCCACCTCAGCCTTCACGGCAGCCTGGAGAGCCGCAGCATCAGCGCCGGCCTTGGTGAGCGCGGCCTGCACGGAGCTTGCGCCCCACTTGTGTCCAATCCAGATGCCAGACGCGAGAGCGTCGACAGCAACTGCACCAGCGATGACGTAGAACAGCATTATGGTGATACTCCTTTTAGCGCCTGGGCCTTCTGGTCGAAGTAGGCCTGCATGAACGCAGCGATTTGAGCAACTGACATCGTGACACCGCTGACTGTTACGGTCTCGGCGGCGATGTCCGCGAAGTTGAGTTGATAGGAGGACAGGGTCGAGAGGCCGACACGCGCGTTATTCTGGTCGACAGTGTAGCTCTCGCGTGTGAGGGCGAGCGTGTAGCCCTGGCCGTTTGGTGTAGCGATTACCGCCTGCACTGTCCGCTCGATTGGCGTCAGAGTAGCGGAGACTGGGGTGCCTGTGATGGACATGTAGAAACTATCCGAAGATGACGCCGAAGCTAGTCGCCACCGCAGAAGTAGCGACCTTGAATGAAACCAGGAACGCGCACCAAGTGCGGGACGTGATCGTAGGATTGTAGGTGGTTGCTGAGGTTCCTGAGTTGACCCAGTTGCCGCCCTTTGCAGCCTTGCCGCCTCCGCTCTGCGTGATGGCGGTGAACGGAGCAGCGAAGCTGCCCGGCTGCGTGTAGGTGTCACCAGCGGCGCCACCGCTTATGCCAACAGCACCGACGAACAGCTCACCAGCCACAGCAGGGGTGCCTGGGCCTACAGAGGGCGTCGTGCTGGAGCCCGTGGTTGGCGTCAGGTTAATGTCAATTGACCACGCACCACCGCCTGAGTTGGCGGACAGGATGGTCATCTCGGTGGCGCCGGTCCCGTTCTTGTTGTAGGTGATCGAGCCACCAGTGGTGACGCCACTCGTCGTGATGCTGTACCACAGCGACGACGTTCCGTTGGCGCTGGAGTTGTTAGGAAACGCAGAGCCGGCCTTGGTGTAGGTGTTGCCTGCGCTATCTACAACAGAGGCGCCTGCTGCCGTGGCGGCTTCGGTAACGAACACACAGACAAGGTCTCCCGCCGCTATGTTGGCGGCAGGAGCCTTAGCCAAGGTGCTCGTAGTGGTGTTCTGCGCCGTCCCTTGGTCAGTGACGGTGATAGCCATGATTAGGTCTTCGTCACCTTTAGGTCGAGCGTGACGCGCTTGATGGTCGTGACGCTGTCTACGTTGAAGGCGAGGATGTCGCCGGCCGAGATGGACGTGGTCCACCCGGTGAGCGTGGCGTCCTGGGCCTTAGTAGCCGTGCTGATGGTGGGAGGAGCTGAGGCGGTGATCTTGTCAGCAGCAACAGGGTGCGTGCCGCCTGCGTCGAACTGCGCGTAGGTACACTTCCACACGTTCACGACGATGGAGCCGGATGCGTCTGCAAGCAGCGTCGCTTGATTGATCGTGCAGGCGAACGGCACTTCCAGGTAGCCCTTGAGGCCCGTGGTGATCGTCGAGCCTCCACCGTCGATGACGAACTGGATGGCCGCGATGGGAGCGCTCGCAGGTAGCTGGCTGTAGGTCGCTGTGCCGCTGATGTCCGTAAACGCTGGCTGCGTCCAGGTGATGGCTCCCGCAGCAGAGACTGCGGTGGCGAACTGATGCGACCCTGCCGAACTTGGCTGCACGGTGGACGACACGGTGCCCGCATCGTTCTTGACGGCGAGCACCTTGTTCGTGCTGTCGACGTAGATCGAGGCCTTGCCGGCCGCTGGGGTCGAGGGCGCAGCGATGGCAGTAGCGAGCAGCGAGCCAGCCATGGGCGTGGCGCTGGGGATGTTAGCGAGCGTCGTGGTCGTCGAGCCTGACGAGCACGTCACGTCGCCTGTGAGCGCTGGATGCTGCGTCGAGCCTAGGACACCTGAGACATCGGTGAACGCAGGTTGCGTCCAGGTCACCACGCCGGCCGCGCTGATAGCGGAGGCCCACTGGTGGGACGCTGCGGAGCTGGGCACAATGGTGATGGATACGGTGCCAGCGTCGCTCTTGTGCGACCAAACCTTCTGCGTGCTGTCCACGTAGGCGCGGCCCTTGCCGGCCGCTGGGGTCGAAGGGGCCGCAGTGGCTGTGACGAGCAGGTCGCCGGCCATCGGCACGTCGTTGGGGATGTTCGCCAGGACGGTCGTGGTCGAGCCTGACGACTTGGTCACGTCGCCCGTGTACGCAGGCGTCTGAGAGCCGGCTAGGGAGCCTGAGATGTCGGAGAACGCGGGCTGAGACAGCGTGACAGTGCCGTCCGTGTTGATGGCCGCGATCCACTGGTGCGCGGTGCCTGCGTTGGACTTGATGCCCCCGAGTGTAGTGGCCCCAGGGTTCGGGAGCTGAGAGGCTCCCACGGTCCCTGTGATGTCGCTGAACGCCAGGGTGACGAAGCTGTACGCTCCAGCCCCGGTGCGCTTAAGGAGGCCTGTGGCGCTGAAGCCTGTCAGGTTGTCCAGCAGCGTCCCTGAGGGAGTGCCGGCGTCCTGAATGGTAGAGGCGTCGTACCACGTGGTGAAGTGGTTGGCCGTTGGAGTGCCGTGGATGGCCACGCCACCACCACCTGAGCCCGCAGGACCCTGAGGCCCTGTGGCCCCCTGCGGTCCTTGGGGCGCGCTTATGTTGATGTCCCAGTCAGCGTGGGTACCGGAGCCGCCTGTGTCGAGCACGTTCACGACCAGCGTGGTTCCGCTGTAGCTCGTGACCTGCCCGTGCATGTAGTTCGTGTTGTTAGCCCGCGAGGCGATCACAACGAACGTGGCGTCCGTGTACTCCAGGTTCTCCTGGGTTGTTAGGGTCTTCGACCCAGTGCTGATCGTGAGTGAAGTGGTGGAGGTGCCAGCGAGCGTCTCCAGAACGGAAACAGCATCGTAGGCTTGGCCTCCGTACACAAAGAAGGAGCTAGGAACGGCCATGGAGACGCAGTGTCCTGCTGTTAGAAGTCGTCGTAGTGATCGTCAGGGAACTCGACACCGGGAGAGACGACAGAGGCTCCGCTGAGTTCGTCAGCGTCAGCCATGCCCTGCAGGTCCTGACCGATCTCCTCGAAGCGCGCTTCCCAACCTGGGGCGCGGCGGTCGCTAAAGAAGTCACCTGCGTAGATCAGGCCGGCGTAGATGAAGAGGTCGCCAGCGATCTCGGTGAGAGGGATGCTGTCGCTGTCAGCTGACAGGGTGCCGAGCTGCGCGTAGTAGACGAGGACCAGCGTGTCACCCACGACAGGGGTAGGCCCGAAGTGCCACTGCGAGCCGGTGCGGACGTAGAGGCGCGGAACGCCGCTGCTCTTGGCGAGCTGGTAGACGGTCGTGATGTCCTCCTTCTCGACCCGCTTGCCATCCGAGTTCAGGATGTACTGAAGCTCAAGGAAGTCGCTAGGGATCGTGAGAGGATTGTTCGTGCCGTCGAACGTGATGTTGATCGTCTTCTCCATCGCCGGCACTCGCAGCTTGCGCTGGATTTTCTGAATGCCGTTCTGGAGCCATCCGAGCTTCTGGGCTGAGGTGGCATCGCGACGGTTCAGAAGCGAGGAGAAGTTGGTTTGGATGTCACCCCAGTTCATTTATCTGATCACAGATGCAGCGATGGTGGCGGTGACCGAGGGGCCGGTTCCGGCAACCACAGCCTTCACGCTCCAGTATTTCGGGAGAGGAAGGTTCGCTACGGCGTTTGCGGACGCGATACAGCCAGGGTACACGGTCAGAACTGTCGTGGCTGTGGCGTTAAGACCAGTGCTGGCCAGCAGCGTGTAGTTCTTTCCGCTCTTCTCGTCGTAGCCTTGGATGGTGACGGTGCAGGTAGGTCCTGTGCCGCTGATCGCGGTGATGTCAACGACGACGATCAGGCCTCGACACTTCTCGTTTACCTGCGTGGACGAAGTGACCGTGCCTGTCCCCTGCGCCGTGAGCGTGAGGAGATCAACATCGGTGTTGTCAATAGTAGGTACG
>Ga0247672_1000241_pt1 | contig 9542 bp, 8 predicted proteins | sample CNK13_metaG_FD_182719 | JGI IMG/M metagenome (GOLD analysis project Ga0247672, IMG submission 182719) | Soil microbial communities from Purdue University Martell Research Forest, Indiana, United States - CNK13 | ecosystem: Environmental > Terrestrial > Soil > Temperate forest > Bulk soil | place... | reverse complement strand
GCGGAGAGGCTCCCGCCGGCGCACTGAGACGACTTCGGCACCGGCCGCCAGCGCGTTCAGCCACTCGGTCGCCGCGGCGAGCCCAGCACCGACGATCGTCACCGTCGGGGCGTAGTCGTGCGGCTCGTAGGAGTGGACGGCACGCGGGTCTTCGCGCAGCTCGCCCGGGACGTTCAGCCCTGGATGGCCGGGCGCGAGCAGGACGTGCCGGAACCGGCCGCGCTCGAGGTCGAAGCCGCCGTCCGCGGCGCGCACCCGCTCGACGCGACCCTCGATGAAGCTGTCGTCCCAGCCGCTCCGCTCGCGGAGCCGCTCGACGTGCGAGAGAAACTCCTCCACCGTCGGGTGGTAGCGGTCGAGCGCCGAGTCGAGCAGCGGCCGCAGCGAGCGGCGGCGGCGGACGCTGGAGAACGCGAGCCCCGGGAACGCGGTCGGGAGGCAGTGCCCGTCGCTCTCCGAGCGCATCTCCCGCTGCCGGATCGCCGCCGCCCGGACCCGCAATGCCGCAGCTGGGTCGGCGTCGGTTCCGAAGACGGCGATCTCGCTCGGCTCGAGCACGCGGCGCAGGGTCTGGTAGACGATGAAGCCTGCGAGCCCGGAGCCGACGATCGCAACCCGCGGCATTACTTCACCGAGCCCGCCAGGAGCCCCTGGACGAAGTAGCGCTGGAACGCGAAGAAGACGGCGAGCGGGATCACGAGGGAGATGAACGAGGCCGGGGCGATGATGTCGATGGAGGTGGCGAACTCGCGCAGCTGTTCCGAGATCCAGACCGTGATCGGGGTCGTGTTCTGGCCGAAGGTGAGTGCCACGAGCAGGTCGTTCCACGTCCAGAGGAACTGAAAGATCGCGAGCGCGGCGATCGCCGGCAGGCCGAGCGGCAGGATCAGCCGGACGAAGATGCGAATCTCGGAGGCGCCGTCGATGCGTGCCGACTCGAGGATGTCCTTCGGTAACCCGACGAAGAAGTTGCGGAGGAGGAAGATCGCGAACGGCAGGCCGAAGGCCGTGTGGAAGAGCGCGATCCCGTACCAGGTATCGAACAGGCCGACCGTGTCGTAAAAACGGAACATCGGGATCAGCGCCATCTGGATCGGGACGACGAGCAGCGCGATCACGATCACGAAGATCCAGTCGCGCCCGGGAAAGTCGAGCCAGGCGAACGCGTAGCCCGCCATCGCACCGATGATCACGACGAGCAGGGTGTTGCCGACGGCGATGTACGCGGTCGTCTTCAGCGCGGTCAGCATCCCCGCGTTGTGGAAGAGCGCGTCGTAGTTCGACCAGGTCGCTCGGCTCGGGTGGGCGAAGATCTGCCACCAGCCGCTCGCCCCGAGCGCCGACACCGGCAGGAGCGAGGTCAAGAAGAGGCCGATCGTCGGAACCAGCCAGAGGAGCCCGATCACCGCGAGCAGGACGTTCAGCGGGCCGCGTGTGAGGGCACGCACGATCCTCGTCCCCAGCGACTCCCGTGCGGGGGGCAGCCTCACGGTCTCGGCGGCGGCAGTCACTACACCTCCCTCTTGAATCGGCGGACGTTCAGCACCAGGACCGGGACCACGAGCAGGAAGAGCAGGGCCGCGATCGCAGAGCCGATGCCGAAGTTCCCTGCGCCCGAGAACGCTGTCTGCCACATGGCGAACGCGAGCACGTTCGCGCTCGACTGGCTCGACTCAGGCGCGAGCGCGAAGACGATGTCGAACACCTTGAGAACGTTGATGACCATCGTGATGAAGACGACGCTCAGGACTGGTGCGAGCAGCGGCACGGTCACCCGCCGGAAGACCTGCCACTCGCTGGCGCCGTCGGTCCGGGCGGCCTCGAGCACCTCTCGCGGCATCGCCGACAGGCCCGCGGCGATCACCACCATCGAGAAGCCCGCCCAGATCCAGATGTAGGCGATGAGGAGCGAAGGCGTGATCAGGCTCGGACCGAGCCAGGAGTAGCCGCCGAAGGGCTTCGCGAACGTGCTCGCGCCGACGCCTGCGTTGTAGGTACCGGCGGGGACGTTCGTGAAGTCGAAAGTGCCGTCGGCCGTCGACTTCGATGACTGGACCACCTTCCCGGACGCGTTGCGCAGCTCCACCGTGACGTCGGGGATCCCCAACTCGCCCTGCTCGACGACGCCGGGCTTGCCGCCGCCGGGCTTGAAGTCGCGCCAGACCACGCCGCCGATGTCACCGGGCTTCGACGTCGGCTTCACCGCCTGCTTCGCGCCGCTCGGCATGTCCGGCGGTGCGATCCCCGTCAGGCCGAGCAGTGCCACGCCCCCGGGGTGAAGCGGCGTCTTGAGCAAGATGCCGCCGTTGTGCGGTTGGAGCGACGGAGTCGAGGGGCTCGCGGTCGGCAGGACTCCGGGCGGCGTGACCGCGTCCTTGGCAGAGCGTGCGAGCGCGTTGATCGCACCGAGGTTCGGATCCTGGTCGTACAGGATCCGCCACGTCACGCCGGTCGCGAAGGCCGAGATCGCCATCGGCAGGAAGATCACCGTCTTGAACGCGACCGACCAGCGTATCCGCTCGGTCAGCACCGCGAAGAGGAGGCCGATCGCGGTCACGAAGGCCGGGACGACGGCGACCCAGATCGCGTTGTTCTTGATCGCGGTCGTGAAGTAGGAGCTCGTGAAGAGCGTCCTGTAGTTGTCGACCCCGACCCAGGAGCCGAGGAAGCCGGTCGGTCCGAAGAAGCTCCGGACGATCGTGTAGACGGCCGGGTAGACCATCCAGATGCCGAGCATGACGATGGTCGGTCCGAGGAAGACCGCCACCATGCCGTAGCGGCTGATGAACCGCCGGGGCTCTGCGCCCGGGGGCGGAGCCGCCGCGAGCGGCGGTTCCGCCGTGATTCCCCCGGAGCTCACTTCCTACTTCTTGTACGCGGCCGCTGCCGCGGATTCGAGTTGCTGCTGGATGCTGGTCACGTTATTGGGGTTTTGCAGGAACTTCTGGAGATCGCCCCAGATGCCCTGCCCCGCCGTCGCGCCGAATGCCGGCGGCTGCTCGTCGGAGAGGTCGAACACGACCGCCTTGGAGTGGAGCAGCGGAACCTCGGCCGCGCGAGTGATCGCGTCCGGATAGACACTCGCGGGGACGTTGTGGTTACCGGTCCCGAACCCGCCCTGCTTGGCCCAGATGATCGCCGCCTGCGGGGTCGCGAGGTACTTCACGAACGCCTCGATTGCCGGACTGTCGCGGAAGGCGACCATCATGTCGCCCGCGATCTCGACCGCGCTCGCGTCGGCGCCGGGCGTGATCTCCGGCCACGTGAACGTGTTGAAGCCGGTCTCGGCCTTCGCCTTCGTCGTGGAGGTGATCACGCTTGCGACGAAGTCGGCCTCGAACACCATCGCGGCCTTCGCCGGGGAGGTGAACGTATTCGTAACCGACTGATTGAAGCTGTACTGCAGCGCTCCGTTCGTCCCGCCCGCGATGTTCGACGTGTCGCCGAGGATCTTCCCCATCGTCGTCAGCGCCGTCTTCACGGACGGATCGGTCCACTTGATCTTGTGCTGGCTGAGCGCGATGTACTTCGAGGGCCCGAACGTCCGAAGATAGATGTTCTCGAACAGGTCGGAGAGCGTCCAACCCTCCGCCCCGCCGATGGAGTACGCGGGCGTTCCCGACGCCTTGATCGTCTTGGCGTCGGTCAGCAGCAGCAAGAACGTCTTGGGCGGCGTGACTCCGGCCTGCTTGAAGACCGGCACGTTGTACCAGACGAGCGACTTGTTGGCCGCCTTGAAGGGAAGCGCGTACAGCGTCCCGTTGAACGTTCCCAGCTGCACCCACGCAGGTGCGAAGTTCTGCTGCATCACCGACGACGCGTACGTGATCGGCTTCAGCTTGTGCTGATTCGCGAACTGCTGGATCGTGCCCGGCTGTGCGATGTCGGCCATGTCCGGCGGATGACCGCCGGCCACCGCCGTGGTCAGCACTGTCGGGAGGTTGTTTCCGACCGGCTTGTAGTGCACGTGCACGTTCGGATAGACCTTGTTGAAGCCGTTGATCACGTCCTGGAACTGCTTCTGTCCGGTGGACGAGGTCCAGATGCCGTCGAACGTCACGCTGCCGGAGACGCTCGTGTTGACCCCGGATGTGGTGGTCGTGTTGTTGTTCGATCCCCCACCGCCCCCGCATCCCGCGGCGACGGCGACCAGTGCGGCGATCACTGCGCCGGCGGCTGCCATGCGCGCGATCCGCTTCTTCCTCGAACCGATCCTCACGGTGAAGCTCCTTTCTCGCTCGTGTCCCCGTCGTAGATCCCTTTGCTGGTTTCTTCGTCGAAGAAGTGGAGGGCGCGGGTGTCGACCGCGACCTCGACGGGCTTTCCGTCCTCGACGGAGGCTCGCGCGCCGAAGCGGCCGACCAAGAGTGCGCCCGCGCGTGTGCCCTCGAACGCCGGCGGGCCACCGGGCGGCGCGCCTGCGTCCTCCGCGAGCTCCTTGACGTCCTCGGTCAGGGCCTCGCGCGTTCCCTCGACCGTGAAATGCACCATCAGCTCGGAGCCGAGTGCTTCGCGCAGCTCGACGACCCCGCGCAAGCGGCGGCCGGGCGGCGTGTCCGGCTCGAGCGAGACCTCCTCGAGCTCCTCGGGCCGGATCCCCAGGATGACCTTGCGCCCCTCGTAGCCGCGGAGGGCAGGCCGCTGCTCGAGCAGGCTCTCGTCGAGCGAGAGGTGCTGCTTGCCGACGTCGGCCGCGAGCCCCTCGTTCGAGCGCGTGATCGTCGCCTCGATCAAGTTCATCGCCGGCGAGCCGATGAAGCCACCGACGAAGAGATTGACCGGACGGTCGTACAGCGTCTGCGGATCGGCGACCTGCTGCACCTCTCCCTTGCGCATGACCGCGACGCGATCGCCCATCGTCATCGCCTCGACCTGGTCGTGCGTGACGTAGATCGTGGTCGTGCCGAGGTCGCGCTGGAGGCGGCTCACCTCGGCCCGCATCTGCACGCGTAGCTTCGCATCGAGGTTCGACAGCGGCTCGTCCATCAGGAACGCCGCCGGTTCACGCACGATCGCGCGTCCCATCGCGACACGTTGCCGCTGCCCTCCCGAGAGCGCGCGCGGCTTGCGCTTCAGAAACGGCTCGAGCCCGAGAACCTCCGCCGCGCCTTGCACGCGCCGGTCGATCTCTTCCTTCGGCATCTTCTTGACCCTCAGGCCGAAGGCGATGTTGTCGTAGACCGAGAGGTGCGGGTACAGCGCGTAGCTTTGGAAGACCATCGCGATGTCGCGGTCGCGCGATGGGACGTGGTTGACGACGCGGTCGCCGATACGGACGACACCGCCGGAGATCTCCTCGAGCCCCGCAACCATTCGCAGCGCGGTCGTCTTGCCGCAGCCCGATGGACCGACGAGGACCATGAACTCGCCGTCGGCGATGTCCAGGTCGAGGGAGTCGACGGCTTTGGTGCCGTCGGCATAGACCTTCGTCACCTCGTCGAAGACCACTCCCGCCACGCAACCACCCCCCAGTGGTGGGCGAGACCCTATCCCAGCCGCGTCCGGTTTGCGCGGCTAGAGGATCTTCGAGAGGAACTGCTTGGTGCGCTCGTGCTCGGGCGCTTCGAAGAAGTGCTCGGGCGTGCCCTCCTCGATGATCAGCCCGTCGTCCATCATCAGGACGCGGTCGGCGGCCTTGCGTGCGAACCCCATCTCGTGGGTGACGACGATCATCGTCGTGCCGGCGCGTGCGAGCTCCTCCATCACGGCCAGTACCTCGCCGATCACCTCGGGGTCGAGCGCGCTCGTCGCCTCGTCGAACAGCATCAGCGTGGGGCCCATCGCGAGCGCGCGTGCGATGGCCACCCGCTGCTGCTGCCCGCCCGACAGCTTGCCGGGATACGTGTCGAGCTTGTCCCCGAGCCCGACACGCTGCAGCAGCGCAGTGCCGAGGCCGATCGCCTGCTCCTTCTTCTCGCCGAGCACGTGCACCGGCGCCTCGATCACGTTCTCGAGCGCGGTCTTGTGCGGGAAGAGGTTGAAGCGCTGGAAGACCATCCCGATCTGCGTCCGCTGCCGCGCGATGTTGCGCTCGCTGTCCTCGACGAGCTTCCCGTTTCGCTGCCGATAGCCGATGAGCTGGCCGTTGACCTCGATCCGGCCGGAGTCGATCTTCTCGAGGTGGTTGATGCAGCGGATGAAGGTCGTCTTGCCGGAGCCCGAGGGCCCGATGATGCAGACCGTCTCGCCCTTCTTCACCTCGAGCGAGATGCCCTTCAGCACCTTGAGCTTGCCGAAGCTCTTGTGCACGTCCTCGGCCTGCATGACGACCTCGGTCATCGGTGGTGAGCTCCCCGGGTCCAGGCAGTCATCGGATTCCACGCGAGCTCGAGCCGCTCGCGGAAGCTCAGTTCCTCGCCACGCTCACTCACCGAGAGGCGCCGTTCGATCCACGCCTGGATGAACGTCCAGATGGTCGTGAGGAAGAGGTACCAGATGGCGATGGCGAGGAAGTAGTCGGCGATGAAGAACTGCGAGTAGTTCTGGTTGGAGTAGGCGAACAGTTCGAAGACGCCGATCGTGAACAGGAGCGAGGTGTTCTTCATCATGTTGTTGAACTCGTTGCCGAGCGGCGGCACGATCACCCGCGCCGCCTGCGGAAGGATGATCCGCCGCATCGCCTTCCCGTACGTCATGCCGATGGACTTCGCCGCTTCCATCTGACCCTTGTCGACCGAGTCGATGCCGGCCCGGATGATCTCGCGCATGTAGGCGCCCTCGTTGATGCTCAGCGCGACTGTGCCGGCAATTGCGGCATCGGGGACGGTCCAGAAGCCGGTCTGCAACGTCGGCCAGGCGAAGGCGAAGTAGATGTAGAAGATCTGGACGAGCAGCGGGGTGCCGCGAAAGATCCAGACGTAGATGGCCGATATCCAGCGCAGGACGGCGAAGCGCGACATGCGGGCGAGCGCGGCGAGAAGCCCGAACAGCACGCCCGCCGCCTGGGCGGCGACGGAGATGTAAACCGTCGCCCAGAGTGTGCGAAAGAGGATGTGATTCGGGTGGAAGACCTGCTGCCAGATGACGTGCAGGTCGACTGCGACGAGCCCGTGCATCTGGCAGCGGCTACTCCTACTTGTTCTTCAAAGCGAACTGGCTCGCCTGCCACTTCGCGAGGATCGACTTCATCTTTCCGTTCAGGTACAGCGCCTGGATCGCGTTGTTGATCTGCGCTCCGAGCGGGTCGCCAATGCGTGTCGCGACGCCCTCGGGCGCAATGCCGACCTGTTGGCCCGCAGTCTGGAACTTCCCGCCCGTCGTGCGGATGTAGTAGAGAACGGGCGTGGCGTCCGCGAGGTAGGCGTCGACCTTTCCGGCCTGGATCGCTGCCGCGGCGCTCGTGTCGGCCGGGTAGCTCCTGATCGTGATCAGCGGCTTACCCTGCTTCTGCAGGATCTTGTTCTCGGCCTGAAGCGTGGCGAGCTGGGTCGTCGACGACTCGACGGCGGCGGACTTGCCGCTGAGGGACGCCACGGTCGTGACGCCGGAAGGATTCCCCTTCTTCACCATCAGGAAGGTGCCTACGTCGAGATACGGCGAGAACTTGACCTGCTTCGAGCGCTCCGGGGTGATCGTCATCGAGCTGATGATCGCGTTGCACTTTTTCTGCTTGAGCGCGGGGATGATCACGGTGAAGCCGGTGGTCTTGATCTGCGCCGTGGACCCGAGCTGCTTCGCGATTGCGTTCGCGATGTCGATGTCATAGCCGGCGGCTTTCCCGTTGACGATCGACTCTGCGGGTGGGTAGGTCGTGTCGACGCACCAGACGATCGGGTTTGGGACGGACGCTGCGCCCGTCGACGTCGTGTTGCTTGAGCCGCCACCGCCGCCGCCGCAGGCGGCGAGTGTCGAGACCAGCGCCGCGAGCGCAAGCAGCGCGAGTAGACGCTTCACGGATTGCCCTCCTGTTGTTCGAGACCGGGGAGGGGGACGACTCTACCGACCGAGCGCCGCGGACGTCAGCGTTTGGAAGTGAGCGATCAGCTGCTCGCTGTGGCTCATGAGCACGCCGTGCTCGACGCCGCCCGCGGCGACGCCACGCTGCACGCCCTCGACGAGCGCCCGGTCCTCCTGTCCGACCTGGTCGTCGAAGGCGAGAAGGTCGTCGATCCAGGCGGGCTCGACCTCGGGGCCGAAGAAGTAGTCGAGGAAGCGGTAGGTCCGGTCGGGCGCGAGCGGGACGATCGGCCCGATCGAGACGTTCGGGCGGCCGGGGAAGATGTTGATCCCGAGGTTCGGCCAGAGGAAGTGGAACTGGGCGCGCGGCAGCTCGTCCTCCGGCGTGACGGTACGGAGCGGGCCGTGCTGGGTCGAGAGGCGCCCGTCCGTCGACAGCACGTACGCCTCGGGCGAGACGTCGACGAGCTCGCTGAAGGCGGGATGGGCGACCTGGCAGTGGTAGCACTCGAGGAAGTTCTCGCTCACGATCTTCCAGTTCGCCTCGATCTCGGCTTCCCAGCGCGAGTGATGGACGAGCGAGTTCACGTCGAGCCCGAGCTCCGCGACCTGCGCCGGGAGCGAGCCGAGGGCCTGCGCGAGCGGCTCCGGGCCGAGACCCGCGTTGGCGAACACGAACGGGCCCCAGGTGTCGACCGCGACGGGGACGAGGCCGAGCTCATCCTGCGGGAAGTCGGGCTCCTCGTCGCTGCGCGGCGCCGCGCGGAGGCGACCGTCGAGCCCGTACGTCCAGGCGTGGTAAGGGCATTGCAGCGTCTCGCGGCTCGCCTCTCCTTCGGCGAGGGCGGAGCCGCGGTGGCGGCAGACGTTGACGAAGGCGCGCACGACGGCGTCTCGGTCGCGCGTGACGACGACAGGGGTGCGGCCGGCCTTCGTGGCGAAGTAGCCGGGCGTCGCAAGCTGGCCGGTGTGACCGACGTACTGCCACGCCGGCCGGAGGATCCGCTCCTCCTCCCGCCGCAGGATCTCGGGATCCGTGTACCAGGAGAACGGCAGCGTCTGATCCACCGCGCGAGCGTACCCGCCTCCTGCGCCCACGTCCGGTAGCTCCTACCGGACATGTCCCGGTATCAGATACCAGGACAGGTCCGGAGGGGCCGATCGCCGCTTCGTGAGCCGGATCGCCGGAGGGACAGCGCCTATGCGGACATGGCTCGATATCAGATACCAGGACATGGCCGCATGGGACGATGTCTGTGTGCGCGCGATGGTGCTTCACGCGGCCCGCGAGCCGCTGCGGCTCGAGGAGGTTCCGGTGCCGGAGCCGGCAACGGGACAGGTCCTTCTGCGCGTGTCGGCTTGCGGCGTCTGCCGCACCGACCTCCACGTCGTCGACGGCGAGCTGCCCCGTCCGAAGCTCCCGCTCGTTCCGGGGCACCAGGTCGTCGGCCGCACCGAAGACGGGCGCCGGCTCGGCGTGCCGTGGCTCGGCTCGACGGACGGGACGTGCCGCTACTGCCTCTCCGGCCGCGAGAACCTCTGCGAATCCGCTCGGTTCACCGGCTACGACCTCGACGGCGGCTACGCGGAGTGGGTCGTCGCCGACGAGCGCTACTGCCTGGCGCTGCCGGACTCCTACGACGACC
>Ga0247672_1000230_pt1 | contig 9862 bp, 23 predicted proteins | sample CNK13_metaG_FD_182719 | JGI IMG/M metagenome (GOLD analysis project Ga0247672, IMG submission 182719) | Soil microbial communities from Purdue University Martell Research Forest, Indiana, United States - CNK13 | ecosystem: Environmental > Terrestrial > Soil > Temperate forest > Bulk soil | place... | reverse complement strand
TCGAGCACCTCCATGGCGTTGATCTTGTAACACTCAACCTTCGGCACCTCGACCACCCGGGTCTGGACGATGGCTTTCTTATCGGGCGCCTGCTCGAGCGGCACCACCCGGCCATCCTGCAGCAAGCAGATGTGCAGCGCCTCGTAGACGATGCGCCAGTAATCCGCAATGCGGATCATGTCGTCCTGAACCCAATCCTTCCAGGTGGACGTGTCGCCTACAACGTCCTCAACCCCAACGACTTGCGCCTTCGGCCAGCGGCGTTTGAACTCGTCCAGGCTCAGGTCTTCGGTCTGGATCATCCATTGGGCGTCTGACTTCGTCGGCTTCTCGCTCGACGGGTCACAGTAGATCGACAGGCTATTCGTGATGCGCTCGAGCACCATCTCCTGGTCAAAGGCCGAGATGTCCTGTGTGGCATCGGGCGAGCAGTAGACCGAGCGCATCCGCAACCAGCCGAGACCGGACTCAATGGCGGAATCAGCCGCCCACTCAATCGGGGCATCCCCGCGGGCCTGGTTCTGCATCCGACGCAGATAGCCGGTAAAGACCGTCGCCGTCTCGTCGTTGGCGTGCTCGCCATTGGGCTTCACGTCGATGCTGATATTGGCCTGCTTGACTGCATTGGAGGCTTGCCGCACAGGCTGGGAGATGCGGTCGATGGTCAGGCAGGGCCGCGCCGGCTGGGCCGCTTGGGGCGTCAGACTGGCGCCGCCTTCACGCTGCGTCCGGATGGAATCGGGCCATTGATTCCCAGCCCGAAACTCCTTCGCCGCGAGGATGCTCTCCCGCTGCGCCTTCTCGGCCTCGTCGGCACGGATCCACCGTTCGCGGGCTTCCGTGACGATGGGATCGTTACCGTCAGCCATCAGGACAGGTAGAACTTCTTGGGTTTGGCTTGCTCTTTCGCGAGGTCCAGCTGGGCGTCAATCTGCGCCTTCGTCAGCGCCAGGGCCGTGGCCTTGCGGAAGTCCCAGTGCTTGGCTTCCCGCGCCTTCATGCCCTGCAGGGTCAGCAGTTGACTCGCCGGATTCTCGCCCGCCAGCTTCAGCATGTAGCCCCAGACGAGCAGCAGGAGGTCGCTAGACATCGCCGTGGACCGCCCGCCGCGGTTGATGTCCCACGCCTTGCCGGCGACCTTCTTCCACTTGTCGTAGCCATCGACCACAATCGACAGCAGCAGGTAGCGGTCCCGCTCCACATGCCGCAGCCAGAACATCACCAGGTCAGACGTGGCCTTCTGGCGATGCGTGGCGAAGCCGGCATCGGGCAGTTCGCCAAGATAGGAGGATTTGACCGGGTCAGCCATTCTTCTTCGGATGCAGATACTTGCCGAGGTTCCGATGAGGGTGACTCCCGACATGCACCGGCTTACCAGCCATCGAGCCGCTGGCGAAGTCGGACAGGGCGCCCTTCGTCATCGAGGCCCGCACCTTCTGGGCCATCGGGAACGTGGCGCCGTGCTCCGCGGCACCCATCAGCCGCTGCTGGGCCTTCGACTTAGCTGGCATTGGCCTTCGCCAGTTCCGCAATCAGCCACTTAATGGCCGCGTCGGCGAGCGCCTGGAGCTGCTCCGGATGCGCTTCCAGTTGCTTGACCAAGGCACTCAACAGGGCTTGCACCAGAGGATTCATGGCTACTCCGGGGAGATGTGGCAACTGCCGCAGAAAGGCTTTGTCATCACGCGAGAGCTTGAGCAGTTGCTCAATCGCCTTTGCGAAGATGCGCTGCTGTTCGTCAGGCGTCATGGGGGACTGGCACGGCAGTATACACCCTTAATCAGACTCGGCAATAGCCTTCATGCGGAACTGATCGCGCACCACATCATACTGAGCCACAACCTGGATCTTCCCGATGCGCCACTCCTCGACCCCTGGCAACGGTCGTTCCTCACGGTCCTTCAAGACAATGCCCTGAGCATCTAAAGCCGCCTGCAACTCCGCAGCAAGTGTCTTCGCGAGCGTCGGCCGGTCATGATACGTGTCAAACGGCTCCCGCGGTCGTTCATAGATCATGACATCCACCCCGTGCCACCTGAATTGTAGCGCGGCGCCATCACGGTCTTCTGTTTCTCCGCGGGCGTCTTCTGGCGCGTGGCGAGATACCGGAAGGCATCCGCCCCGTGGCTGCTCCAATCATGCACGGGCGTGGCCTTGAACTCGTTTAGTCGGCTGTTGTAGTCCCGGCGGTAGTGCTGGAGGGCTTCGAGGCCGGCCTTGCACTTGTCTGCATCGAACCAGCAGCGGGGGAAGAGCATACGTGCGGCGTGTATGCCATCCTCAAGAGCAACATTGGGACAGACGCTGAAGCGGATTCCAAGGCTGGCAGCCGCTTCCAATCGACTTCGTCCACTAGCCAGCTCGCGAACTTGGATATCATGCGGGGCCCAGTGGGTGCCATAGGTGTAGCCTTTCTGCTTCAGGACTTGCGCGTAATACGGGAGGCCTTCGCCAGAGGCTTCGTGGTAGTCAATAAGGCGGACTTCGCCGGAACGGAGACTCTGAGAGAACCAAACGGACGTGCTATCTCCAACTCCCAAGTCCCAGTCTGTATCAACTGGAAGGATCGGATCGACAGGCACTCGGCCAACTTGACCATGCGCCTTAATTGCTGCCAGTTCAGCCGCGAAGATGGCCCCTTTAATGCTCGCTTCGAACGAGCACTCATACTCTTGCGCGTATTCATCGGCCGTCATGTCCTTCCGAGCTGCCGCTAACTCAATCGGGTCAATAATGCCCGTTTCACTGGCCCGGTGCATCGCATAGAACCAGCCCGGATCCTCCTTCGCCTGCTGAATGACCTCGTAAAACTGATTCTTCCCAGCGGGCGTGCCGAGGAACAGCGCCCAGCCCTGCCGGTCTGACAGCGCCGGCCGCAACACCTCACTGAACACCTTCGGCGGCATCAGGCCGTATTCATCGAGCACCACACCATCGAAGTAGAGGCCGCGCAGGCTATCCGGGTTATCGGCGCCGAATAGCCGCACCTGAGCGAAGCCATTCTCCGCGCTGCACTGGCTGAAGTTCATCGCCAGTTCTGAGACCTTGGGGTCCACCCCGGGAATCTGGCTTGAGTAGTGGGCGAGGTAATCCCAGGCTATCGCCTTGGCTTGGGTGTAGGTCGGGGCGATGAAGCCAAACCGAGGCCGAGGCTTGTCACAGTTCACCGCGGCCACCTGAAGATGGTTCAACGCCAGCACCGTCTTGCCGAAGCGTCTGTGACAGACCACCGCGCCGAAGCGATGCTCGACCATGCCCCGGTGGATGCTCAAGTGGGCCGGGCTGCGGGGGACGTAGCTTAGGACGGGGGCTTCAGTTTGAGCCACGGCGCCTCAATGCTGAGTCTCAGCGGGCCGTTATCGGCACCCATGACATGCAGGGATTCCGCGGCCTTGCCTTCGGTGCGGTCCAATACGTCCTTCGCCGCGCCCAACTGGACGGTCGGAAACTCCTCCCGGTGCAGCAGATTGTGCAGCGTTTGGATGGCTAAGGGCTGCAGGTTCATCAGGCGCTCTCGAGCCGCCATCTTGACCTGGGGCGCGGAGCCGCCATGCATCCGACAGACGAAGCCGCCGGCAATTGCAGGGTTATTACAGGGTTTTTGGCTGCGTTTACTCTTGGCTGAACACCGCTGCGCCCCTGGCGCGAGCAAAGCCTTTTGCAAAGGGTGCTCCGTTTGCACAGGTTCATGCACCTTCACAGGTCCGCGGGGGGCGTGCTTCACGCTGGCTCCGGAGTATACACCTGAGTCACCATGCGCCCCGACCGGCTCGAGTAAGTTGTTGCCGTAGGGAGATATTGTCGCCCTGAAGCTCGTGGGTTTGCTTGGTCAGCATCTCTAGGCTGCGACGGAGCAGGGCGTTCTCCTGCTGGAGACGGGAGACTTCGGCCTCCAATCGCTTGACTTGGAAGGCGAGGGTAGCCCGCACACTGATAGCCGCATCACGCTCTAGTTCTGCCTGTAATCGCTCGCCTTTAAGCACCTCCATGTGGGCGCTGAGTGCAACATTAATGGCGTGATAATCGGCGAGTCGCGTGGGGGTGTCGTCAGGGGGGCGGGACGCGGTGGTCATGACAGTAAACCTTTCAAGAGAAGATGTTTACGCGCGTGGTCAGCCTGTGACTATTCGATTAACGGGATCTACCGCGTCGAGCGATGTAGCTTGACAGACATTCCCTCCATGCACCGGACAGAAGCCGCTTCCGGCCGTGCTGCCACAGGTGCAAACTGGATGGATAGGAAGATTCGTTGACGGGCCTGTCGTAAACCGTGGCGTGCAGTTTGCGCATCGTTCCACGAACGGTCCCCACACTTGACCACACTTCGGACATTCCCAACCCTGTAAACTCATGGGATTACCTCGTTGCCTCTCTGCGGTAGTTCCTGCCGTGCCCCGCATCCGACAGGTCCACGCGCGAAAGATTCGTCTCCGTCTGGAGTTGGGGGGCGGGACTCAGACATCGGCTACCTCCGCTTCCGTTCGCTGCGATCCTTGACTTCGGCGTTGGCGAGCCACAATAACACCGTGCCTTCAAGGGTCTGAAGCAGGCAACCGGCCGCGTAAAGCGTGCTCTGATCCGGTTCCTTGAGACGGTTCACGCGCCTCCAGAAGACTTTAGAGGCGTTGCCCGAATAGGTCGCGGCTAGTTTTCGTGAACTGTGCGTGCTCATGCGGGGTCGGTCCTCTCACCCGTGGTCTTCTCCGGTTCTATCCAATGGGCGGATTTCGGCACCCCACAGACGCAATGATCAGCGGGACGCGCCGTCGCGCCACACCCGCACCGTTGATACCGCTGACAGGGCGTCCATGTCACTGTCGGCTTCGTTGAACTCTTACGGGTCATGGGTCGGTCCTCTCAGTGCCCGCCGCCTGCTTATTGCGCATGTTCGCGTCGGCAATGGCGCTCAACAACAGGCGGTCATTCGCGGTCAGTCGCATCAGGTTGAAATGGGCCTGCACAAAGACATGCCCGCCGCTTTCCAGTTCAATACAGGCTTCTTGGTAATAACCTCGTGGTCGTCGGCTCATCGCGCCTCCTCGGGGCCGTCAGGGGCCGCAGGCTTCAGAATAAACGCCGCCACATGCCGACCGATACCGGGGCCGGGTGTGCCGTCCTCAATGGAATGCCAGCGCACATCCCCAAGGTTGACCACGTGCGCCCCGCTCACGGTCAGGAGCATCAGCACCCACTTATCAATCGGGTAGACGAACACCACGCGCTTACCCTTCGCATGTTCGATGATCGCCTTCCGCGCCCATGCTGTCGGACCTTTTTTCTTGCCTTGGTGCATGAGCGAGCCGAAGGGCGGATTGACATAGTTGGATTGACCCCACTCACAGGTCAGCCCATCGAAGCCATCCGGCACCGGATAAGGGCATGGGTCAAAGTCAAAGTGATGCTCCGCATTAAGCCGCTGATACAGGTCAGGCGGGGTAATCCAATAGTGCATGCCATTGGTGCGATTCCCAGTCCTAAACTTGTTCGCGTCTGGGTGCAGAAACGGCCGCACTGGCGCGAATGGCATCTCCTTGCTCATCCCTGCTCCTGCGAGGGGCCGTCCGCCTGCGCGAGGGCGGCCTCAATCTTGATCCAAATACCTTCCCATTCCGGCCACGTCAGCGCCCCATCCATCCACGGGCGCGGTAACTGCCGAGCCGCTTTCAATGCCTCGATCAGCGCGGGCAGCGCCACGAAGGCGCGGGCATCGGCTTCCCGATAAAACCTCCCCACCACATTCTGGTATTCGTCCAGCGCGTCCCATGTCTTGCCGATATGCTCATAGCCCACGGTGAGCGGGGCGGGGGTCCTCGGCATCACGGATTCACCTCGAAAAAGGCTCGGGCAAACCCAGCTGGCGTAATCGCATCAGCCGGATCGGCATTCTGCTGCTTTGTCTTCCAGGTGCTGGGTTTCGTCCGCGCATTCGGTCGCTTGTTCGGCACCGTAAAGTCTCCCCAGATACAGGTGGCTTTCACGCCGGCATCCCCGTATTCCCATTGCTCAAACTCCAACCGGGACGGCCCCAGATACCGCCGCAGCTTGTTCCGTGGATTCTCGAGCGCCCACCAGACCGGCTGATGCGCCTCAATCACGCGAAGACAGGCATCCACCACCGAGAGCGCAGCCAAGAGTTCAGCGTCAGATGGCATGTAACGATTCCTCGCATACGAAAAGACCGTGCAAGGAGGCGCCGCGAGAATGCCATGAACCGGCACCTTCGTCCGCTGAAGTAATCGCACGTCTCGCGGGAGATCCACCACGTCCACCTTGTAGCCCGCTTCTCGGTAGGGCTTCGACCATGCACCTGACCCTCCACACAGGTCCAGGATCGTCATGGCTGTTCCAGCCCCCCGCGATCCGCCACAGAAAAAAGATCAGTCGCGCGTGGACGGCCTGTGGCTAACCCATCGACACGGGCTACCGCGTCGGCGGCTTTGCCAACTTCGATGGCCTGCGAGAGAATCTCAGCCGCGAACCGCGCGACCTCCATCCACCGCCGATCCTCTTCGTCTTCGGGCACACCGCGAAGCGTGACCGCTGCATTGAATCCGCGACATACCTGCGGGCGTTCGTGACAGTGAAACGGGACGATGCCTTCGACGCAGAGTCGCGCGAGTTCCGTGGTGTGCGCGGTCATTGACGCCTCCGTGCCTGGACGAAACGCACACGTCGCGCACGGACCTCCGTCCTCGGGAGACGGATGATCAGCAGCAAGAACGGCGTCACAGGCGGCACTAGGCACCCCGCTTTCCGACGCGGTAGATCCTGTCCTCGGCATAGTCACTCCCTGTCCACGCGCGAAGGATCGTCTTCGTCTTTGAGCAGCCCCCCGCGATCCGTGCGGACGCCTGCCGGGATGGCTTCGGATTTCTTCCGTTCATGCGCGTGATGCTTGGAATGCTCACCGCGAGTCATCACAGCCAAATTCTCTGGCGCATCATTCGACGCGTTCCCATCAATGTGATGCACCACCTCGTCATCCTGTAAGGGACGACCTAGCGTTTTCTCTGCCACAACCCGATACCGGAGCACGTAGCCCTTCACAGCCTTCGGATGCTCAGGAATATACAGAAACACGCGCCCGTCACGGCTTCTCGTCTTCGTGCCTTCTCGCCAGTTTGGATTGAGAGGCCCGACCCTCCGCTTAGCCTTACAGCTTCGACTACAGCAACGGTTATGGTTCCACTTCTGGGTATACGTGCCCATGAAGTCACGGCCGCAAAACGTGCAGACCAACTGATGCGTCTTCCGATTGCGCTTAGCCGTCATTCGACACCAAAGACCCGTAAGGCTTCAGGGACCGACCGCACCACCGTGGCCTGACCGCACCAACGCCCGAAGAATCGCTTCTGAGGCTCCGTGAGATGACCCCGAGCCGTCTTCACCTCAAGCAGCCAGTTCTTGCGCCTATGGCCCACCAACAAGTCTGGAATCCCCTCCTGGTTGAGAATCAGCACCTCGCAGCCGATGGCCCGCAATGCCTGAACAATGGCGGCTTGATTGAGGTCTTTTTTACCGGCTTTTCGCATCAGACTTCACCTTGAATACATCACTACCAAGGACCGCGAAGTCCTGGGCTTGTTCTGCCGTCAACTCATAGAGCGGCCACGGCTGATCCGCACACTGCGGGTGCATTGGATAAGGCCCGGCAATCCCGTGACCCGCCGCCCGAAAATCCTCACCCATCCACACCACGCGCCCTTCGATGGGCTGCTGGCAATCCATACAGATCATGCCCGCGCCTCATCCTGCTTCTTGCAGCAACTCATAATGGTTCTATCTCGTTGATAGCGTGTGAATAGCGGAGAAACCACGCGATGTTCTCCACGCAGGTCGTCACGTCAGGACAGAGCACCCGATGCGGGCAATTATCAGGACGCCCCGGCAATGGCAGCGAGAGACGACGCATCCGCAAGGCTTGCTCCAATTCGTCCTGCGAGAATGGCGGTTCGTTCGGATCGAGCTGCCACTGGCCTCGATGGTCCTGTTCACCTAAAGCGCACACGGGTGCTCCGTCCGGTATTCGTCGCCTTCGCCGCCTTCTTCAGCAACTCAGGATCGACAAGCCTTCTCGGCTCTCTCTGATTAGCTAGTTCTGTATTTACTGATATTGCTTCTGATACTGCTTCTGATGGCGTTACGTTTGCGTTACTGTTTTGGCTTGTAACGTTTTGTGCGTTACGTGCCTTTCCGGCCCGATGTTTTCGCACCCGTTCACGCGTCTGCTGCTGCACAATCGCCCGCGTGACCATGTCCCGATACTTCGTCGCGTTGAGCACGATCCAGCCGCCAGGGACACGCTCTAAGCGTCGGCCTCCGTTGTCTGGGTCGCCCGAATCAGCATCCGGCCGCTCAAACTTATGGATGGCTGTTTTGGCTTCCTTCAATGTGACCACGGCACGGCGGGCCACATTCGCCGCCGACGCAAACGCACAGAAGCCCTGCTCGTCCATAGCCGCGATGAAGGTCAGCCAGACAATCCGTGTCGGGTTGTCCTCCAACCAGATCGAGGAATCAAGAATCTTGGTGAACAATTTGTTATACACAGGAATGCGTTACGGTAACGATAGCCGCGTTACAAGTCAAGCGGAAAGCAAGATGCCGGTAGTCTCCACGCGACCGGCGGCACGTCCAAGCGCAGGAACAGCGTGAGTGCTGCCTCTCAGTGCGCGGAGTTGGCGGCTTGACGTGCGAGCCGTTCTTTCTTGAATTGCGCCGGCACCGACTTCGCCCAGGTGGTAAGGCACTTCACGCTGCACACCGTCCCCTGTTGAATGCCACTCAGGCTATAGGGGCCGCTGTCCTTATGCTCGTAGCAGAAGGCATTGAACCACTTGTCGGGCGTATCCTCGCCGCCATAGGACGTATCAGTGACTTTGACCGACTGTTTCCCGCAGACATCGCAGGTATGCGTAATCTTCTTCGTAATCGCCACGTATCCCCCCCTATAGCAACCGATATTCGCTGATCGTGAACTTCCGCCCGTCCCGCTCCACCCGGTAATCCCGCTGCTCCACGACGTAGCCCAACTTCCGCAGATCCCGCACCCGCGCCGACCACCCCGCATACCCGCCCACCTGGGCAATCTCTCGCCCGTCCACCCACTGCCCCCGGTGCGCGTCCAGCAGGGCATACACCCGCCCTGTCAGGCTTGTGGGGTTCAGGGACTTCGGCGTGTAGCTCAGGGTGCCCTGCGTCACTCACTGATCCATTTCGCGCCAAGGACGAAACAGACAAACCCGCCCCAGATGCCGCCGCAGATCACGGAGGCTTGTCCGAATCCGATACTTAGACCGCAGGCCACGTAAAACCCCACAAACGGCACACTGACCAGTAGAAGACCAACGCTTCGCTTGAGCGTCATATGTCCACCTTCACCCGAATAATCGTTTCTGGGGCATCCTGACGCGCCCAGAGCACCCATCCCGGCGTGGCCCGTCCACAGTGCCGACACTCCAGATAGAACCGCGCCCCGTCCCGCTTCCGCAGATCCGCGTGACCGTGCCAGACGCCACACCACCACTGGTTGAAGGTCATTGCCGCCTCGCTCGCTTGAAGGTGAACGCCCCCACCGTGCCGGTAATCACCAAGTCATACGTGCCAACATCGGCGTGGCATGGCCGGCACAGCAGCACCAAGTTATCCGGGTTGCTCCGCAGGCTCTTCGATTGCGACCGCTTGACCACATGATGCACCTCGCCACGGTCTACGAGTCCGCTCGAACTGCGCCGCACCCGCCGGCCACAGGCCCGACAGGTCGAACCATCCCGCGCCCAGACCGCCACAATGGCGTCCCGCAGCTTCTTGTCCTGGTCCCGCTTCTGGTCGATCCGGTCCCGCGTGGGACTCGGCTTCGGGT
>Ga0247672_1000223_pt1 | contig 10139 bp, 15 predicted proteins | sample CNK13_metaG_FD_182719 | JGI IMG/M metagenome (GOLD analysis project Ga0247672, IMG submission 182719) | Soil microbial communities from Purdue University Martell Research Forest, Indiana, United States - CNK13 | ecosystem: Environmental > Terrestrial > Soil > Temperate forest > Bulk soil... | reverse complement strand
GTACAACCTCGAGCCCCTCAAAGAACCGGCCCCCCGTCATCGGCCGATCAGTTGCCGTAGCGCGGCGAGCGCGATCACGCCCACCTCTACGATCAGTATCCACGCTTGCGTATCGGTCATCGGTTACCACCTCCGTGATGCGTACGGACGTTGCCGGGTCCTCGAGCGGTTGCCGATGCGGGCGCCGGCGCCCATGTTGCACGGCGCACATGCCGGTAGCAGCGTGCAGCACCCGGTGCCCGGTATGTGATCGTGACGGGCGAGCGCGGGCACATGGTCGATCGTGGTCGCTTGCCGGCCGCAATGCTTCCAACACTCGGCCGGGTAGCGCTCGAGCCGGGCGCGGGCAGCGCGGTAGTCGGGCTCGGCGTACGGCGACACGTCGCCGGCCGGTCTCACCTGTCACCTACCCCCGGCAGGGTGGGTTGCTGCCACCGTTGGGCAGCGCGGGCGATGCGTTGCTTGTGGCGGTAGTCGCGTTGGTAGTGCGTGTTCTCGGCGCAGCACGCCAGACACCGGCAATGGAACGCACGGTGCACGTAGCGGGCACGCGTACCGTGTTCAGGCTCGACACGATGAGCAACCATCACTCCGGAATGATAGGCGGCCGGTCGAACGTACGCGCGGGTATCAACCGCTCGCCGGTGTCGCCGTCGTAGGTCACCAGGTACACCGGCGCATCGGCACCGATCAGCGATGCGAGCAGGAACGAACTGGACGGTTTGTCGCCCTCGTCGCGCAGCTTGGTCGTCATCACGTAGTGCGGGCCGTCGTCGGTCAGGGTGTAGACCATCACGACCACGCCACCGGGGTAGGCGTCACGTTCGATCCACGGCGGCCCGGGCCGGTTCATCGGCGGTGGTTGATTCTGTCCATGGCGCGCCACGACACCGGTTCGATATCGGGACGTCGGCGCGCTCGGCGGCGGGCTCGACGTCGGGCAACGGCGCACGCCTCGAGGGCGATCGCCACAAGGACGGCGGTGATGATGATGAATCCTGAGGTGAAGGCGTCGCCGGTCATTTCATTCCTCCCGGTACTCGAGGATGTAGCGGGCCACCCGCGCCGCGAGCGGGTTGTCGGCCCTGAGCGGTACGGCCCCCGGGTCGTTGACGAATGCCCGGGCGGCACGCCGGCACCAGTCGTCATCGGTTTCGGTGAAAGGTAGGTCTGCGGGCCACGTCGGGTGCCGGGCGAGATACTCGGAAAGTCCGATGAGCGGGCCGGGGTCGGGTTGGAAGATCGGGCCGGTGTTCGGGCATCGAGACCAGACGGTGTAGCGATCACCACGAGCGTTTGTCGCGTGGCCGCGGATGACTCCCGATCCGCCACACGCGCACGTCGGCTCGTGGTCGTTCGCCACCGGCTCACCCTGAGCCCTCGACCTCGATGGTGAAAGCGATCGCGTTCGAGCCCTCGATCTGGTGGGTTTTCACTCCCGGCCAGGCCTCCTCGAGTGTGACGATCGTGCTCGCTAGAGCCATGGGTGAGCCGCCACATACAAGCCACTGGACCGGGTCGAGTGTGGCGATGGTGATCCTCATGTCGTCACCGCGATTGGTGTGCTCTGGCATCGGTCCCAGCAGTTCTCGGCCTCGTCCACGAGCACGAAACCGAAACCGCCACATACGCAGTCGGGCGGGTGAAGCTGGGCCGGCTTGGCCACGATCAGCGGCGCGCCGGTGTTGATCTTCCGGGCGATCTCTTCCGCGTCCATACCGAGTTGGAGCGCCTCGCGAATCTGGTACCCATCGCTACGGGCCACGCTCTCGCGCACGGTGGCTAACCATCGCGCGGCGAAGGTCACCGGTACGGGTGAGACCTTCCGCCGATGCTCGGCCACCATCGAAAGGACCTTTTGAAACTCCTCCTCGTCATCGGCGGCCGGCGCTACCGCGTTTGACTCACTAGATGATGATGATGATGATTCAAAGTTAGAAGTTAAGAGTTGTGCGCCGTTGGCCCTGGTAGACGGCGATGTTGCACCCGCATTTGCACCCGCATTTGCACCCGCATTTGCACCCGCATTTGCACCCGCATTTGCACCCGCATTTGCACGGCCCAACGGGAGCTCGATCTGCAGAGCGAGCCCGGGCATCATCAGTCGCAGCCGGCGCGGGTTGCCCGGGCCGCGACCAGCACTCAGGAGCTCGACATAGCCGGCCTCGATGAGCACCGCGACGCACTTGTCGACGTCCCAACGGTTCGATCGAACCTCTTTCGCGATTGTGGCACTACCCACCCATGCGACGCCGGTCCCATGTTCGGCGTGCTCGGCCAGGCAGATCAGCACGGCCCGCACTAGGCCCGGTCCGATCCGCCGACGTGTCGCGCCGGACACCTGAATCGGCAATATGCACCCGTCGTCGATAGCGCCGCGCATCACCCACTCGAGCGCCTCGCGGCTCATGATCCAGCGGCAGCCTGATCAGGGCCAACCGTGAAACATCCATTTCTCACCCATTCATCTAACGCCTCCGGGTCAATGCGGTAGTGGCCTCCTGGGATGGGTCGGTGCACGATGCCAGGCGGCAGGGCACCGGCGCCGATCAGTCGGCGGAGGTGGTTGGTTGACATCGCTAGCCGCCGGGCCGCCTCTGCGATGGTGATGTAGTGTTTCGGTGCAGTTTGGTTCGCCATGGTCGATATTCTAGGCAGATGCTTACACCCCCCTCAATGGATACTCGGACGCTCTGGGGCGAGCATGCGTTGGCGTTGCGCCGGCGTGGCCTCGCGGATGGGACGATCCGCCAGAGGCACTATCTGGTCACGGCGTGGTTCCGGTGGCTCGAGCTGAAAGGCGTCGGCGTGTTCGACGCAGACGCCGAGCTCGTCGAGCAGTTCTTGGATCACGTCAAGCGCAAGCCGTCGGCGCGGTGTTGTGCGACGTCGCACATTCACATGTTCTACGCGTGGGCGATCACCCGCGGCTACACGGCCCACGATCCGACCGCCGGCGTGGTGCGGCCGCGGCTCGTGCCCGGGCTACCGCGACCGATCCACGCGACCGATCTGCAGTTGGCGCTCGTGTTCGCGCAGGAAGGCCCGGCCGCCGATCCGCGGATGGAGGCCGCGCTACTGCTCGGCGCGGTGTCGGGGTTGCGGTGTTGCGAGCTGGCGCGCCTACGGTGGGCCGACATTGAGGGCGGCCAAGCGCGGGTGTTGGGCAAGGGCAGCAAGGAACGGGTGGTGCCGTTGAACGGCGAAACCTTGGCCGTCCTCGAGCGCATCGAACGGACGTCGGAGTTCGTGCTGGACGGGTGGCAGCACCGCTCGGGCGTCCAGCCGGGCGAACGGGTGTCGGCGCGGATCGCCAACCATTTCCGGCGGGCCGGGGCGACCGGTTCGGCGCACCGGTTGCGGCACCGAGCGGCGACGGAGGCTCTGCGCAAGTGCCACGATCTGCGCAAGGTGCAAACCCTGCTCGGGCATGGCAGCGTGGCGACGACGGCGATCTACACGAAAGTCGACACCGGCGACCTGGCGTCGATCATCGTTGACGTGCATCCGCCTGACCTGGTGAAACAGTGAAATATCTATTTTCCGTCGCGGTGCTTTCGTTGCTCATCGCGCAGCATCACCGACACGGCGCGCACGATGCGGATGGTGGCGACGGTGGCGACGATCGCGCCGAGCACGAACGCGCCGGCGAGATCGACGTTTTGCCAATCGATGCCGGCGACCACGGGGTTAGCCGCCGCCGGGCACCAGATCGGATTCGGTGAGCCCGCACTGAAACAGGCAGGTGGCCAACATCTGCGGGTGCGCTTCCACGATCGTCGGCACACCGCGGGCGGTGAGCGAGTCGGCCACCTCCGGCGACACGTTGATCGCCGTGCCGGCACCGATCAAAAACACGTTCAGATAGCCCTGCGGACGCCACAAGGTTGCAGCGGTCATATCTTCCTCCTCGGGTGTGATGGTCGCCCGGGCGACCAGTTCGGCGCGCAGGTCCTCGAGTGACCACGTGCCCGCGGTCGAACATGAGCCCGGCCGCCACGGCCCGGCGACGGCATCGGCGGTGGCCGGGTCGATCTTGCGGCCCGGGCACGACGGCAGGCACCACGCGTAATGGGTGAGCGCGTCATCGGGTGCGAGGTCGTACGCCGCGCAGACGGCGAGCGACACGGCGAACGCACAATCGACTTGCACCTCTGGCCAGGTTTGGCCGGTGCCCGAGTTGGCGATCTCCATCGACACGGCGTACTCGTTCATCCGGTCGAGCGGGATCGTGCCGTGCGATACCGTCACCGGGCCGCCCTTGCCGTTCGTGTTCGAGGCCCCGCCGGCGCACACCCATACGACACCGTCACGGGCAACGTACAGATTGGCGACCGGTGCGTCAGGGTTGCCGTAGCAGATATAGGCGACGTCGTTCTCCGGTGTCGTGTCCGATGCGGTGTGATGCCACATCACGCACCACGGCAAACTGTCGGCGTAGCCGCCCGAACCACGCGCCCGATACTGCCACCCGTCCACCTCGATCACCGGCACACCGGCGGCGCGGCACACGTCGGCCAGATCGGTCAGATAGCGGCCGGTCACCGGTGCAACTCGCGGGCGATCGTGGTCAGGTCGGCCTCGAGCAGCATGGCGCGCAGCTCGGCGGCCGGCAACATCGCCGTCTGTTGGAACCGGTCGAGCCGGTCGGCGATCTCGGCGATCGGCGCGTCGGGGCGGATCGGCAAACCGTCGAGAGCCGTGATCCGTCGGCGCAAGTTGTCGAGCCGCCGATCGGGCGGATCGCCGGCATCGTAGGCGTCCTCGGGTTCGTAGTCGCCGAACATGGCACCCCTCCTCAGATCGTCGAAAAGTTGCAGTTGATCGAAAAGTTCGCGACCGATCCGGTCGCCGGTGTCACGGTGCCGGCGACGTCTACCACGAGCACCGAAAACGCCGCCGATGCCAGTTGCGGGAACTGTTGTTTGAGCAGCGGGCGGAATCCGGCCGGCAACGTGAACGCCGAGGTGTTGATCGTCGCGCCCTTGATCATGCCCTCGAGATAGACCTGGTCGCCGATCTTGCGATATCGGGCCGTCTGGTTGCCGCCGGCGTAGTCCGACCATCCGTTGGTGAACGCCGGTGCCGTCCATGCCGTCGGGACGGGCACCGCCACCCATGCCGGGGCGGCGTTGACGATCCATACCGTCATCGTGTCGAACGTGATACAGATCGCACCCTGCCCGGCGGTGGCGGCCGGATAGTTGGCGTCGCGGGCGGCGACGGTGGCGAAACGGTGCACGGTGCGCCGGGTCACCATCTGGTGATAGTCGGACTTGACGCCCGAGCCGGGCGCGGGAACGTTGGCGTACTCGCCGATCGCGATCGGCGGATTCGTGGCCACTAGTAGCCCCTCGGGACCACGAGCACGTCCAACCGGTTGTAGGGGCCGCCGGCGTCCACCCGTGCACCGTTGGAACCGGGCAAGTTCACGTTGGCGACGATCGGCACGACCTTGCCGGCCGGTAGCGCGATCCGGCCCGAGAGTGAGGCGGTCATCGGCAACAGATCGCCGGCGGTTTGCGAAAGGTCCACCGTCGTCGGAAACACATAGTCGAGCTGCACGGCGCCGTCCACCGACACCCATATCGACGTTTGCGCGGCCGGGCCGAATTTGTAGACGCGCACCACCGCGGTCACGTAGGCGACACGGTTCGCCGACGGATCGGCGGGCACATTGATCGTCGCGAGTGGGTAGGTGCCGGCGCCCGGTTTCATGCCGACGGCCACCCCGTACTGTGTCGCGGTCCACGGCGAGTGCTGCGTCCAGATCGGGCCGGTGTCGCGGCGCCACATCACACCCGTGTCGAGCGCCACCGCGAACGCGCCGACCGGGGCGGCCCACGCTTTCAGCGCCGCGGTTGTCGCGAACCGTTGCACCACGCGGCTCGACACGTCTTGTGCCCATTGTGCGGCGAGTTGCGAGCCGGGCGCGGGGACGTTGGTCAGTTCGCCGATCGTGATCGGCGGGACGGTGGCCAACGGTTGCACCGCGAGCGCGGCGACCATCGCCTCGAGCGCGGCGAGCCGGGCCAGCGTGGTATCGGTGGCGGTGTCGGTCACTGGTACCCCCAGACGGCGCCGGCGGTGTCCCACACGTACGGGTCACCGGGAGGATTCCACACCAGGATCGTGTTACTACCGACGGCGGGTGTTGTCTCCACCGTCATCACCCACGAGTCGCCCATCGTCACGTTGTGGCCGATCGACACGATCACGGTGTTGACGTCCAACCGGGCCAGAGTGCCGTCGGCGGCCCGGTAGTCGTGCAACCATCGCAACAGATCGAACAGCCGCCACCGGGCCGCCCGATACAAGTCCGCGTCGGTCGGTGCGGTCAGATACAGATCGAACGATTCGACACGGACACGGGCGCCGGCGAGCGTCGTGGCGAGGAAACCGGCGAGCGTGTCGCCCTCGGCCTGGGTTGTCCACTGTTGGCCGGTGTCGGTGATCACCCGGCGGCCGAGCGCACCGGCCGGCGCCTGCGCGTGGAGGTGGGCGACGTTTTCGAGCACGACGGTATCGGGTGCGCTCGAGTCGTTCGTCGAGAGTGCGGCGTCCCAGACGACGGTATCGGCGGTGCACACGTTGGCCGAGGCCACCGGGAAATCTGTCTGATCGCCACGCCCGGCGCGCCACGTGCGTGCGAACGATCTCAGCGTGCCGTCGGCGTCGGCGAACAGCACGCCACCATCAGACGCAACCACGGTTTGCATCTCGTCGAGCGGTGCGGCCGTCGTCTGTTGGGCGGTGAGCGTCACCGCGCCCGGGGCGAACGCGTGCACGATGGTGGCCTTGCCGGCCGAGGTGAGGATCGCGCCGAGGCGGGCGGCCGGGGTGTCACCGTTGGCGCCCGGCGTGTACGTGCCGATCGGTTGCGCAAGATCGCTGAACGCGTCGAACGCCTCGATCTCGACGGTGTCGCCGAGATCGTTCCACGCCGTGATCGTGCCGCGAAACATCGGATCGGTTTGGCCGGTGTCACGCTCGAGCGCCCAAATCACCAGTTCGTAACCGGGCCCGCGGCCGGCCAGCGATCCGTCCGAGTTGTACCGCGACCACGCCCCGGTGCGGTTGTCGAGCTGCACGGCGGCGGTGCCGGCGGCAATGTTGCCGCCCTCGTCGGGGTGCCCGGTGTCGGTTTCGAGGCCGTGCACGTCACACGTCGCGTCGGTGAAACCGGGCACCACGTCGGCGTCATACTCGAGCTCGAGCGGGGCGGCGTCATAGACGGCGAGCGGGTCGTCGTACACCTCCACCGGGCGGGCGCCGGCGATCGCCACCACGGGGCGGATCGGCCACACGTCGAGCCCGGGGTCGGTGTGCAACACGATCGGCGGCAACGGGCGATCAGCGACGCGCATACTGCACCGTCTGTTGGTAGCGGCCACCGTTGCGGCGTGCCGAGACACCGACGGCGCGGGCGATATCGCCGTGGCGGGCACCACGCGGCAAATTCACGTTCACGGTGTGCCCGGGCACGGCGGCCGAAGCGGCGGCGGCCGCCGAGCCCGGTGTCACCTCGATCACCATCTGTGTCCCACCGCGGCCGGCGATCGTCAGTTTCGGGATCGTCGCGTGCAACGTCACCGGCACCGTCAGCGGCCCTTTCTCATTGATCTTCTGTTGCATGAATAAGAACGCGCCGTCGATATCGCCCTGGTCCGCTTTTTGGATCGCCGTCTGAATGTCGATCGGATTCACTTTCGCGGCCTCACCGGCCGACACGATCGCATCCTCGACACCGCGGATATCGACAACGGTGTCGGCCGAGCTGTCATGTATCGCTTTTTGGGCCTCGATCATCGCCGATTGAAAATCCTCGATCGCCCGCGTCGTCGAGAGCCGGTCCTGCAACCGCTTGTAGCCGTCCTCGAGATCGTTGGCGGCACGTTCGGCGGCGTCCAGTTTCGGGATCGAGTCGGCGACTGCTTTGGTCGTGTCGCGTTGTGCGTCCTCGGTGAAACCGAGCTGACGGGCGAGCGCGGCGTCGGCCGTCTGTTTGTCGCCGGCGGAGTCGATCGAGCGGGCATAGGCGGCGCGGGTGCCGTCGAGCGCGGCGGCCTCATCCTCGAATGCTTTGATCCGCGCCGTGGCCTCACCGACCAGTCGCGGGTCGGCGGTGGCGCGGGCCGCCTTGAGATTGTTGTAGGCCTCGGTGAGCCCGGGGATCGCCTCGTTTTCGCCGGTGATGAACGCGATCACGTCGCGTTGCTTCAAACCGAATTTTTCGGCGGCGGCGATCGCCGTGTCGTACGCCTTGTGAAAGTTCGACAGTGCGGCCTCACGGTTGCCGTCGCGGATCGCTTCACCGACCGCGGTTTGAGCCTCGGCGAGTTCCCGGGCCTTTTTGCGGGCCGCCTCGGCGTGCGCCGTCCAGATCGACCAGATCGCCGCGCCGGCGGCGACGGCGACACCGAGCCCACCGATCGCCGACCCGAGCTTGTCGGCGACACCCTGCGAGAGCCCGAGTTTGCCGGCGGCCGCCTCGGCGGCGTCACCCAAACCGTCGAACACCCCGGCGAAATCCGACGCCGCGCTCGAGGCGTCACCGAGCGGGCCTGTCAGATCGGCGATCGCGTTGCCGCGCAAATTCCCCGGCCCGGCCGCACCGGTCGTGTCGTCGAGTTTGCGGTTCGTCGTGTCGGCCTGCTCGCCGGTGTTCTTGAGCGCCGTTTCGAGTTCGCGCAGTTGCCCTTTGGCTTGATCGATCTGTGCCCGGATGACCAGTTCGGTGTCGTCGTGGGAGAGTCGGCCGGCGGCGTCGGCGACGTCACGTAACCCTGATTCGGCGGCCGAGGTGTCGGCGCCGACGGCCACCTCGGGCGAGAGCTTTTCGAGTTTGGCGGCCTCGTCGGCGACGGCGTCGAGCTTGTCGCTCGCTGTGTCGCGGGCGGTGATGTCGATCTGAATTTTCGGATCGTTGCCGGCCACGGTTACACCGTCCGATCGACAAGGTCGGTGAAGATACGCGGCACGAGTTCGGTAGAACGTTCGACCACCCGCGTCCACGCGTCACGGCCACGCGTCCCGGGGTGGTGCACCGTCATCTTGCGTAGCGGGCCACGCTTACGGCGGCGGATCGTGTGCGGCGCCGTGCCCGAGGTGATCCACACCCACGGCCCGGCGGGTGTGCCGACGATCAGGATCGCCCTACCGTGCTCGACGGGGCGGATCGACTTGTCGCGGGCACGCAACCGGATCGGGCGGCGATGCTTGCCGCCCATATCGCCGCCCGACACCGTCGAGCGGGCCGTGTCGTCGGCGACGCGTTTCACCAGTTTGGCGGCGGCGATCAAACCGGCGTCGGGAATTCTGGCGACGTCGGCGGCGATCCTGTGCAGTTCGATCGATGCGCGGGCAGCCACCGCGCTCACCCCTCGTCGGCAGTACCAGCGGCGGCGGCGGCGATCGCCGGTGTCGCGAACGTCGGTTGGCCTTGCACTTGCCACGCCACCGGGCCGGCCAGGGCGACGACGCCCATATCGCCGGCGAAACCGACCGGGGCAACCTCCACCTGACCATCGACTTTCAGCGTGGCGTCCGACGTCGGCGAGTACTCGAAATATTTGATCTGGCCGGCGTTCTCGTTGGCGTAGTTGGCGAGCCCTCCACCCGGCCCCGACCAGTCCTGCAGCCAGGTCAGGTTGAGTTGCCACGCGACCGGGACTTTCAGTTGTTGCACCTCACCGGTGCACCCGGTCGCCGGTGTCGTGTTGTAGGCCAGCACCGGGTCACACGAGGCGTGCGTCACCTGACACTGGTACTCGGGCGCCGTCGCGATGCTCGCGGCGTCGTCGGCGAACTTGATCGAAATGTTCTCGGGAATCAGACGGACTTGAGACATCGGTTTTTTCCTTTCAGCACGGCAAGCCGCGAGCGACGGTGAACTGGTACACGAGTGCGGTGTGATCGACACCGGCGATCTGCACGGTGCCGAGCGTGCCGGTGCGGCCGATGATCGCCGCGTCGAGCGCGGCGGTGCGGATCGTGTCGAGCCGGTCGTGAGCGTCGGCGATCACGGCGAGCTCGGCCGCCGACGTTTGCGGGGCGATCACGGCGACCACCTCGACGGCGACCTGGCCGGAACTGTTGACGTCGGTACCGGTGAACGATGACGCGAACTGTGGCCACAC
>Ga0247672_1000219_pt1 | contig 10318 bp, 6 predicted proteins | sample CNK13_metaG_FD_182719 | JGI IMG/M metagenome (GOLD analysis project Ga0247672, IMG submission 182719) | Soil microbial communities from Purdue University Martell Research Forest, Indiana, United States - CNK13 | ecosystem: Environmental > Terrestrial > Soil > Temperate forest > Bulk soil | place... | reverse complement strand
GCACCTGCTGGTCGTCGTCGAAGTTCACGCCCACGCGCAGCTCGGACCCGGGCAGGCACAGGTGCGCGAGCCGTGCCGTTCCGATCGGCACGTGACGCTCGCGCGGGTGCTGCAGAAGCAGGACGCGCGTGCGCGTCGGCAGCGACACCAGGTGCGCGCAGTAGCAGACCGATTCGGGACGCCGGCAGCGCGCGCAGATCGCGCGGTGGGCGGCGGGCGTGGGAATCACGCCGCCGAGACTAACATCCGGCGGTCACCTGAACCGCGTCGCGTGTCGTTTCGCCGGCGGCGGGGACGACTCGCCCCCCTGGCGCAACGGATCGTCCGCCATCGGCCAGATCGGGTGCGGCGCGTGATCCTGCTGATCCTCGCGCCGCGCCCCGCGCTCGTCCTCTTCCTCGTCGGAACGGACGTGCGGCTCCTCTGTCGCCTCCTCCGGCACCGTCGGATCGCTGTCCTGGATCGTCCGGGGCTCAACCATGTGCCCACCCCCAAGCTAAAAACCTAGGTGTTCTCCCCGATCGCGCAAGGAGGCCGTCGGTCAGTTCAGGGCTGGCCGGGTGGCGAATCGTTGGTGCCCTGCGTCGCGTGCGGGGGCGAGGCGACGTACAGCTCGACCGCGTCCTCGACCGCGAACGTCAGCGTGTCGTACGAGAACGGGGCCTTGCTGGCCGTGATCGAATAACGCCCGGCGGCGAGGTTGCCGAACAGCACACCGCCGTCGACGGATGTGCTTCCCAGCGTCGGATCCGGCGCAACCGCGGCGTTGAAGTAGACAGGGCCCAGCGAGACCGGGAAGGGCGCGGCCGGGCTGATCGCCACCTGCACACCCGGATCGCCGTGCGGAAGCTCGGCCGAGTACATCGACGCCCAGGACTTTCCGACGGTGGTCACGAGGACGTTGCTCAGTGTGTAAGGCGCCCCGATGAGCGCGCCGATCTGCTGTTCGATCTGACCCTTGGCGGCGGCGTAGTAGGCCGCGGTGGGAAACTGAACGGCGAGATCGGTGATGCCGGTGTCCGGCACGTCGAACACCTGGGACTTCGTGATCGGGTAGCCGGCCAGCTCGTACACGAACGACATCCGAAGCGGCGCGCCCTGCAGCTTGATCGCCTTGAAGCCCCAGCGCCCGTTCGCATCCGAGCGGATGTTGAGCAGGCGCGTGATCGGCACCTCCGCGATCGAGACACGCGCGCCGGCGACGGTGGACTGGAAGTCGAACGGAACCGGTGGGACCTGCGAGAGATCGAGACCGAAATGGAAAACGGTGCCGCCGATGGGCACGACTTCCAGGCGGCAGCGACAGTGGTCCTGGGCCTGCGAGATCGTCAGCTTGCCCGCGTAGACCTGTTCGATCGCCTCGTCGGCTTCGGGGCCCGGTTCGGTATCGGCACACGCGGCCTGGAACATCGCGATCGCGGTGATCGCGGACATGAACGCGACATGTTTGGACATGGTGATCTCCTCGAATCTGGGTTGGTCGTCGTTGAGCGACCAGCCGTCGAGCACGATCCGCGCCAACCGCCCGAGCGCGACGCCCCGCACGCTCCGCCCGGGTCGAACGCAATCCCGAGTGCCCCGCGAGGCGCGCGGTGCGCCACGACTGGCACATCCGGTTCCGATCCCCTCGCCCCGCGAAGCGGGGCGGGCTAGGGGGCTAGGGAGACGGGTCAGAGTCCCAGCCGCGGCGGCTCTTGCGCGCTCACCACCACGTCGCGCGCCGGATCGGCACCGTCGTCGCGTCCGTCGGCGCCGACGCCATGAAGACGAAATGTCGTTCCGTCCGGCTTGTACGCGAAGGCAGCACCGCTGCCCGGATCCTTGAGCGGCTCGCCCAGCTCTGCCAGCGACGCCGGCAGCTTGCCGCCGTCGCGCTGGTGGCGTGCCAGCGTGACCGCCAGCGACGCGAGCCTCTGATACGAAACCGCCTGGATCTCGACGCCGAGCACGGCGCCGCCCGCGATCCCGGTCTGAGCGACCATCGCCGCCGCCAGCTGGTCGACGCGCGCGATCCGCTGCCGCGGATCCGCTGTCTGCAGCGCAACATCGATCTCGTCGAAGGCCTGGTTGATCGCCGTCAGCTTCGCCGTCGTGCCGACGTGACCCAGCGGCCCGCCCGTCTGCGCCGCCAGCCTCGGCTTCGCTATCAGAGGCGTCCCGTTGGTCTCGAGCACCGCGAGGCGCTGAAACATCCAGGTCTCGCTCGCGGGCGCAAAGCCGCGCTTGGCGCCGAGGCCGGCCTGCATCGCGGACAGCAGGGCCGGGCTGGTCGATGGGCTCGCCGCCAGGTCGACGGTGCCGGTCGCCGCCGTCTTCCAGAGCTCCAGCGCGGTCCCGTACTCGCTGACGCTCGCCGTGCGCGCGAGCAGCTGTCCGAGCCGCCACACCGCCTCGACGTCGTCCCAGCTCGCCGCCCCATCGCCCTGCAGCAGCTTCACCGCTGCGTCGCACCCCAGCGCGTGGCCCGCGTCGGCGAGCAGCGGCGCGTTGACGCGCGTGAAGGCGTCGGCGTCACGCCGGCCGCGCTCGACGGGCACGTACAGCGCCGCCGCCTTCGAAGCTTCGCGCAGGCTCGCGAACGGCGCCTCGGACTGCGCGAGCCAGCCGCGGAGGCGCGCGAACGGAACCTTCGTCTCCGCGGCGTCGCGGCACCGCGCCGACAGCCACTGCGTCGTCGCCGGCGGCGGCTCAGGTGCGGGCGCCGCCTCGGGCCCCGTGAACTTCGCGAGGGGCTTGAACACCGCCGATGCGTCGCCCGTGTCCGTGATGCCCAGCGTTTTCAGCAACGCGTCGCGATCGACGCCGACCGGCAGCGCGTCGCGCCCCAGCGCGCGCAGCAACGACACCGCCGCGTTCGCCCCGCCCGCGTCGAGGCTGGCCCGCCGCATCCAGTTCACCTGCGCGGGAAAGTCGACCCAGCCGTCGGCGCGCGTCGGCGCGATCAGGTACGTGGTCTGCTGCGACACCTCGACCGGCTCCAGCCGCGGCTGCAGCTTCCACATCAGAACGACCGCCGCCGCCAGCGCGACGACGACAACGACCGCCGCGACGACGGTGTGCCGCGTGAGCCGCGCGGAATCGCCGTCGGTCATTGGTTCTTCACGAGCGTCATCGCGAATTCGCCGTCGTTCCTCGAGATCAGTAGCACGAGCCCGCTTTCCGGCTCGACCTCCAGCACCGCGCCCGCGCGCGCATTGTGAAATGCGATGATATAGCGCTGCCCAGAAAATATGGATTCTCGTCGCACCCCGTCCCGCCTACGCTCGAGGGACGGGAATGCGCGCGAGATGTCTGCTCTGGGCGTGCGTGCTGCTTTTCGCCTGCCGCCGCGGCACGCTGTCCGGCGATGGCGGCACGGGCGTCATCGCGATCGACGGAGGCGCCGGTGACGCCCGCGCGCGCGACGCGACAGTCGTCGACGCGCGCGCCGTGAACGCCGCCTGGTCGCCCTGGCCCATGGCGGATCACGATCCCGCGAACACGCGCCGGAGCCCCTACGTCGGCCCCCAGGCGCCCGTCAACAGGGTGAAGTTCGACCTCCCAGGGGGGCTCGTGATCGGCGGTGACGGCACGCTGTACGCGACCGACTGGGGCGACAAGGATCCGATCGTCGCGATCGAACCCAGAACTGGCGTACGGCTGTGGTCCTTCGCGCCGACACCGTCGGTGCCCACGACCGTATCGCCGTTCTCACCGACGATCGCGGTGGGCCCGGAGGGCAACATCTACGCCGCCTACCAGCAAGGCGCGTTCTACGCGCTTGCCCGCGACGGGTCGGTCCGCTGGCAGTTCACGACGGGCAAGACCGGACCGAGCGGCGACCTCAGCGTGTTCTCCGCGCCGCTCGTCGATGCGGGCGGGCGCGTCTACGTCGGCGAGGGCGGCGTGATCTACGCGTTCGAGAGCGACGGACGACGCGCGTGGCAGTACGACACGCACGCGCTCCCGGGCGCGAGGCCGCGCGGCATCGCCGCGGACGGAACCGTCTACGCGATCGAGGACTTCGGCGCGCTGCACGCCCTCGACCGCAACGGCACGCGTCTCTGGACGCTGCCGACGGCGCCGATGATGCAGGTCTTCGGGGGCCTGGTGGTTCGCGCGGACGGCGCGTTGCTTTTCGCGACGCTGGGCGACATGCAATTCGGCGCCGTCAGCGCCGACGGCGCCGTGCTCTGGAAGAAGCGCGGCGAGCTCTCCGGCCTCACGCTCGGCAGCGACGGCGCGGCCTACGGCGCTGACCGCAGCGGAATCCTCCGCCTGGATCGCGACGGCGCGACTGTCTGGCAGGCGATCGCGGGCGGACAGGGCGCGATCGTCGACGCCGCGGGGACCGTCTACTGCGGCGAGCAGGGAGGCATCGCCGCCGTCGACGCCAGCGGTGTCTTGAAGTGGGAGATCCGCACCGCCGACCCCGCGATCCCGGGCTCCGCGCTGTCGACGCCGACGCTGCTCGCGATCGCCGCCGACGGGACGCTCTACGCCGCGATCAACGTCGAGATCCACGCCATCGGCGGTGGCGGACTCTGCGAGGGGAAACCCGTCGACTGCGACGATCACGACCCCTGCACCGTCGATCGTTGCGACCCGCAGGCGGGCTGTGTCCACGCGCCCAAATGCGTGTCGCCCGGACCGTGCACGAGCGCTGCGTGCGGACCAGACGGCACCTGCTCTTTCGCGGCCGCCGCTGACGGGATCGCCTGCGACGACGGCATCGCCTGCAGCCAGGGCGACGCCTGCCGGAGCGGGCAGTGCGTCGCGCCGAGCAGCGCCTGCGCGCTTTCGGGGGCGTGGCCCGCAACCGCCCACGACGGGCAGCACACGAACGCGACGAGCTTGCTGGGTCCCGCCGCGCCCACGCTGAAGTGGGCGTCCCCGGTGCCCGGCGCCGGCGTGTTCGTGATCGCCGGCGACGGGACGATCTTCGCGTCGGATGGCCAGCGGCTGCAAACCATCGACAACGATGGCGTCGCCGCGCCGCTCGCCACCGTTCCGGCGATCGATCTGATGCTTCGCCAGGATGGCGGGCTCTACGCGACGACGGCCGAGACGACGACCATGCTGCAAGCGCTTGGCGCCGACGGCGCGCTGCAATGGACGCTCGATGCGACGCCCATCTCGGCGCCCGTGATCGGTCCGTCGGGCGCGATCTACACAGAGACGCGCCGCGATCTGCGCGCCTTCGCGCCGGATGGATCGACCGCGTGGGCGATTCCCACCGGAGGCGGCTTCGCGCCGCCCGCCGTCGGGCTGGACGGCACGGTGTACGCGCCGGCACCGGATCTGTGGGCGATCGCCGCCGATGGCCGCGTGAAATGGAAACGGCCGGTCGGCTGGGCCCGCGGCCTGGTCGTCGGCCCCACCGGCACGACGTACGCGATGCTCGACGGCAGCGTGCGCGCGACCGACGCGAACGGCGCCGACGTCTGGAGCTTCACGGGCAGCTCGGATGCGCCGCTCGCGCCGGCGCTCTCGCCCGGCGGCGATCTGATCCTTGTCGTCGGCAGCACCTTCTACCGCCTGGATGCGGCGAGCGGCAGGGTGCGCTCGACGCTGACGCCGCCCGCGCCCGCCAACACGTACCAGCACCTGGCGTCGCCGATCATCGACGGGAACGACGTGCTGTACGTGATCGCCAACGCGGAGGACTCGAACAGCTTCCAGCCGCAGACACGCGTGACGGTTTACGCCGTCGACCGCACGGACAAGGTCCTGTGGACCGCCGAGCTGGCGCACGCCTTCGGCGCCTCGGGCCGCGCGCTCGCCATCGGGCCGGAGCGCACCCTCTACGTCACCGTCAGCGGATCGTTGTACGCGATCGGTCCCTGACGGCGTCCGTCGCGGGGCCAGGCCGCGACCCGGCGGCGCGCCGACCGTCAGATCGATCTAGGATTCCGCACCCGATGCCGACGCCAAAGACGAAGGGCGAGACCACGGGAGTCATCACCAGCGCCCTGGCCGAAACGTCGCCGGCGCGCATGCTGCGCGCGTTCATCGACGGACTGTCGGCGCGCAAGGACATCCGCGTGCGCGAGAAGAAGATCGGCGGACCGGCCCCCGCCGCACTGGTGCGCGCCAAGCGCGGCCAGCTCCCCGACGATCTGCTGGACTTCTTCGCGGAGATGAATGGCGCGACCTTCCGGTACACGCTGATCCCCGACGACTCGCCGATCGACGGCTTCGATATCGACCCGCTCGAGGAGCGGACGCAGTTCGGCGAGCGCGAGGAGATCACGGAGAACGGCCGTGGAACCGGCATCTACCTGAGTGACTTCGGCGGCCCGGGCGTTCTGCACCTGATGTTCGACAACATCCAGAACGAGCGCCCGGTGCACTACATCAAGACGCGCAACGCGCCGCCCAAGGGCGCCAAGCTCGTCTACTCGCCGCGGGTCGACCGCCCGCCCCACGTCACGATCGCGAAGTCGGTCGCCGATTACGTCCGCCTCGGCATCTCGCGCGCGTTCGCCGTCGACTGGCCGCAGGCCGCCGGGGGCGCGAAGATCGCCGCGCGGCTCGACGCGCCCCCGGCCGCGCCCGCGGAGCTCGGGCCGGGCGCGCGCGTGGTCAGCAAGCGGCCGCAGTGCTGCTCGCCGAACTTCCGCGCGACGGTCGTGCAGCTGGACACGGCGGCGCGCATACCGAAACAGCTCACGGTGAAGTTCGGGTCGTGGAGGTTCGACAACGAGCTGGTGCTGCTCAGGTTCGATCAAGGTCCGACCTGTTACGTCCCGCGCGACAGCGTCTCGCTGCTCAAGAAGAAGGCCGACGTCTACGAATCGGCGCTGCAGGATCCGGTGGCGTTCCTCGAGCGACTGCGCGCCGCCTCGCCGGCCGACGCCGCTCTGACGCTCGCGCGCTTCGGCGTCACCAGCTACTACATGACCATGCGCCCCGATCTGGAGGTCGCCGACACGGCACCCCGCCTCTGTGCCGTGCTGCAACGGGCGCCGCGCGCGCTGGTCGCCGAGGTGCTCGTCGACCGGCTGGAAAGATGGCTGGCCGACATGAACAAGCTCGACCACACCAACAAATGGAAAGCGGACGGAACCGAGTACGACAAGACGCCCTATCGTCAGTTCACGCTCGGCGGCGTCGCTTCGCTCGCCGCCGGCGGGCTGGCCCTGTGGGCCTGGTGGCTCGTCAACGAGCAGGGCGTGAAATCGCTGAAGGCGGAGCTTCCGAAGGACGCGCTCGCTCGCCTCGGCAAGCTCGTCACCAAGATCGGACCGCACTACAAGTTCCAAGGAATCGTGAAATTCCTAGCGATGATCGCGAAAGGCGGCGGGCTTCCGCCCTACCTGCCCCAAGAGAAAGACAGCGGTGGGCTCGTGTTCGGCGCCAAGCTGAAGACGAGCTCCTCCCTGCACCCGTGGGGCTCCCTGCCCGCGTCGTTCTTTGGCGTGAAGTCGAAGCAGCCGGTCTACTGGACCTGACGCAGACTGATCACGGCGCTTCGTACGGCCCGATGTCGGCGCCGCGCACGTAAAGCGTGCCGCCCCAGAAGTCGACGCCGCCGTTGCCGGTGATCGACGCGCCGTTGTCGATCGCCGGGGAGCCGGTCTTGACCTGGAAGCCGGCGAGCTGCGCCGGCGTCGACGGGCCCGACATCCCGCCGTTCGGATGCGTCGCGCTGTTGACGAACATCGGATCGCCCGACTGCGCGGCGCTGCCGACGGCCGTCACGCCCGAGAACAGGTTGTTGCTGTACGTGACGCCGCCGCCGGTCACGACCATCGCCGCCGAGCGCGACGAGCGCAGGATGTTGTTCCGGATCGTGTAGCTGGCGGCGAGCGTCTCGCTGGCGGTTCCCGACGTCGCGATCAGGTTCCCGCTGCTGATCCCGTCGATGAGGATCAGGTTGTTGTAGGTCTGGTTCGTCGCCGACGAATCCGAGTGAAGGTTGATGCCGTGGCGCTTGTTGTTGATGAGCACGTTGTAGCGAATGATCGAATCGCCGAACGCGAACTGGCAGATCAGGATGCCGTCGCCGTTGTCATGGACGTAGTTGTACTGGACGATCGTCGCGGTCGACGCGCGGTCGGTGTCGATGCCGTTCGAGTCCGCGCCGCCCGCCTTCTGCACCGTGCCGAACGTCTCGTTGTACTGAACCTTCACGTCGTCCGAGTTGTAGATCTCGATCGCGCTGGTGCCGGCGTCCTTGCTGACGTTGCGCTCGACGACCGCGTGCTGCACGCCCGTGATGTAGAAGGCGTTGCAGCCGTACATCGCGTTCGTCTGCGAGACGTAGTTGCCGCGCACGGTGATGTTGGTGTGCGGCGTGAACTTGCTGTCGGTCTTCGACGCGCGCACGCCCCACCCGTAGCCGCCGTCCAGCTGCTTGAACACGACGCCGCCGAACGAGACGTCCTGGATGACGTTGTTTTCGATGACGACGTCGTTGAACCACGTCTTCGTGCCGTTCGCCGATTCGATCTCGACGACGATGCCGCCCGTCCGCTTCGAGGCGTCCCAGCCGGTCTGGAACTTCACCCACGGAGGATCGTCGTCGGCGGTGTCGCCGCCGATCCAGTTGACGACGCCGCTGACGTCGTGGACGAAGCAGTTGCGGATGTAGATGTGATTGAGCACGCCGGTGTCGCGACCGCGCACCGAGATGCCGCGGTAGTCGCCCGGGGTGCTCTTGGTGTTCGTCAGCTCGAGGTTGTTCACCTCCCAGTACTGCACGTTCTGCAGCAGCAGCGGCTGCAGATCGCTCGTGCCGGCTGCGATGCGCGGCTTCGCGCCGGTTCCAAACTGATCGACGACGATCGGCGCGGCCGTCGAGCCCGAGCCCTTGGGCGCGAGCGATCCCGTCCACGTGCCCGCGGCCTTGAAGCAGATCGCGTTGCCCGGCTGGAACGTCGTCGCGTTCACCTTCGTCAGCGTCTGCCACGCCGTCGCCGGCGTCGCGCCGTCGTTGGTGTCGCGGCCCGCGCTCGCGTCGACGAAGTACGTGCCCGCCGCGGGCGTGGTGGCGTTGCAGCGCGACGCGGTCGTCCCGCCGGTACCACCCGCGCCGCCCGCGCCGCCCGCGCCACCGCGACCGCCGGCGCCCGCGCCGCCTGTGCCGCTCGTGCCGCCGCGACCGCCGGCGCCCCCCGCGCCTCCACCGCCGCCGCGTCCAGCGGTCCCCGCAGCGCCGCTGGTGCCGCCCGTTCCGCCCCGGCCAGCGACGCCCGCGCCGCCTCCACCTGTCGCAGCCCCCGCGGCCCCTCCCGTCCCTGCCCCGCCACCCGACCCTGCGACCGGCGCGCCGGTGCCGCCGGCTGCATCGCCTCCCGTCCCACCAGCCGCGCCACCGCCCGTCCCGGCAACCGCTCCCGCCACGCCGCCGCCCGTTCCAGGCGTCCCGCCGACGCCGCTGCCCGCCGCGCCGCTTCCACCGCTGCCACCGACAACGCCGCCACCTCCGCTCGAGCTGGCGCAGCCGACCCCAAAGATCACAACAAATACGAAGGCTTCAGACGCTGAGGCACGCCGCATATGTCTTTAATGTGCCGCGACGGCTGAAATGTGATCAAAAAAAGCAGTGGTACAGTCGCCGCCACGGATGATCGGGGAGTCGATCGGCAGCTACCGGATCGTGGCCAAGCTGGGTGAGGGCGGCATGGGCGCCGTGTACCTGGGCGAGCACCAGCACATCGCCCGCAAGGCCGCGATCAAGGTTCTGCTCCCCGAGTTCTCCGCCAACCAGCAGATCGTCGCGCGCTTCTTCAACGAGGCGCGCGCGACGTCGCTGATCCGCCACCCGGGCATCGTCGAGATCCTCGACTGCAGCGTGCTGCCCAACGGCAACGCGTACATCGTGATGGAGTTTCTTTCGGGCGAGAGCCTGGGCGGCCATCTGCGCGACAACAAGCAGCCGCTGCCGCCGAGCCGCGCGCTGTTCCTCGCCCGCCACATCGCCGACGCGCTGGCGGCGGCGCACGACCAGCGCATCGTTCACCGCGACCTGAAGCCCGACAACGTCTTCCTCATGAACGCGTCGGAGGCGGCGCCGATCAAGATCCTCGACTTCGGGATCGCGAAGCTGATGTTCACGGGCTCGCAGGAGGGCCACTACAAGACGCGCACGGGCAGCATCATGGGCACGCCGGTGTACATGTCGCCCGAGCAGTGCCGCGGCGCCGGCGAGGTCGATCACCGCACCGACATCTACTCGCTCGGCTGCATCCTGTTCGAGATGCTGTGCGGCCGGCCGCCCTTCACCTTCGAGGGTTTCGGCGAGCTGATCCACGCGCACCTCGCGACGGTGCCGCCGCGGGCGCGATCGATCGAGGCATCGGTTCCGGCGGCCGCCGACGCGCTTGTCGCGCGC
>Ga0247672_1000218_pt1 | contig 10358 bp, 4 predicted proteins | sample CNK13_metaG_FD_182719 | JGI IMG/M metagenome (GOLD analysis project Ga0247672, IMG submission 182719) | Soil microbial communities from Purdue University Martell Research Forest, Indiana, United States - CNK13 | ecosystem: Environmental > Terrestrial > Soil > Temperate forest > Bulk soil | place... | reverse complement strand
GGAGAATGTGACAGATGAGCTAAATATACCGTGTGTATATGGAGAAGAGTTGAAGGATGGATCGATTGTGATATACCCGTCTTGAGCCGTGACAAGCGACTCAAACTGTGAGATAACTGAGTATGAGAAAGAGTTGCCTGATGGGGCTGCAACGTTGTCAAAAACGAAAGCGCAAGTTGTGGGCTGGCCAGCCGTTCCAAGTGTATAGTAGGGGAACTGATTGGGAAGAAGCTGTGTCTCAACATTCGTTGTGGGGGAAGTTACGAAGAAGTGAATCTGCGCATCTGGATCAGGAACAACACCTGGCGGAAGGGGGAAGATGAAGTCTTCGCAGTTGAGCGAAGTGGCTGGAACCGCTGTATCAAGGATATATGAGGTGCGGCGTGGAAGGGGAGGAGCTGCTTGAACACACATAATGCCGGGAGCGCCATTAGCAAAAGCAAGCTGGCATCCAAGCGAGAGGTTGTTATTGAGCGAAGTTGCACCGAAAGTTTGGACAATCTGCTGCATAGATTGCAAGAAGACAGGGTTGTTTAGGTTAGCTGATGGAATGAAGTTTGCGGTTAGCGTGTCGTGAGCATTGAGCGCTCCGGAATGAACGACAACGGTAAACGAATCGCCCTCTCGGAACGGGGTTGAAGCAGTTTCTTGGATAGAGAACTCAAGAATACCGTTGTTATTAGTGGTGTTGTTAGCCACCCAAACAACAGTATTGCCGTTAGCATCGAGTTTGTTGCCGGAAACAGAACCAATAGCTACGAAGTTAGCTGTGTTGGCAATAGGTTGGTTGGAGTTATTACGCTGAACCGAGATGCATTTGATTGTCCAGGTTTCTGAAGGAGCATCCTGATCGAGAAGTGTTAGTCCATTGATCACACCAATACCAACGTTTGTTGATGCTGGCTCCCAAAACGAGCCTCCAAGATCTTGGAGGTATGCGGCTTGGAGCAATAGATGACCAGTTGTGATATCTACTTGGTAGTCATATTGATTAGGGAAGGTTGTGGTTGTGGTGATAAAACCTTCAATGCCGTTTAGAAGAACACCGTTATGGAAAACCTGTGTGCGATTGGTTACGAGATCTGTTCCTGTTAGCAGGAAGTGGCGACCATCGGCTCCGTTTGTGGATGAGTAGGTTGGGTTTAGTCCGTCTTGACCACCACCAAGGGCCGAGGATACGACTACTTGATTGACTTGCCCCTGGCCTATAAAAGAGGCGACGCGAATCCCGCCGGGCACCGAAGCGCCGCGACTCAAAGTCTGAACAGTGCTATACGCGCCGGGAAGTAGTGTTTGAGATACGCCGGGCAGATCAGGTAAAGCCATTAGTCGATCCTTTGTGTGGGAGTCATCATTAGTAATACGGCATTATGCCCTTCTACGCCTTCTTCCTTCTTTATTGCCTTGCTTTTGCGCCAGCCCCGATCACCGTCCTGCACGTTTTGTTTGGCTGATAGCGGACGAAGATTGTCCAATGCCCAGCATTTTTGGAAGTTCGCATCTGTCATTGAAGAATATGGAAAAGCTACTTGCGGTATAATGTGATCTATTTGCCAGGTCCAGGTTGATTGATCATTATTATTCCAGGTTGATTGATCATTATTATTCCAGGTTGATGGTTTATACTGCCCCCAGTTATCCCAGGTCATCCAAGGCTCAAAGAGAGTTTCGAGATGGGCTATAAGCTCTTCCAGTGTATAAGGAAGATGATTGAAGATCGATTGCCCCTCTTTCGAGGAACCTTCTCTCAACAAAGCTCGACGAATGGTATCTGATATTAAGACACGAAGGCGATTATTAGACTTCCATTGCTTCATATTGGCTCTGACTTTGCTTCTATTCTGTTTGCGCCACTGTTTATTCACCACACTTTGTTGTTGCCTCTGTTCTTCCGTGAGAGGGTGGTTCTTCTTGTATTCTCGGCTTCTTTGAGCATTACACGGTTTGCATTTCGATATAGTTTTGCCTTTGGTAATGGAAAAGTTTGCTTCTGTATTCTCTTTCCATTCACCACAATCGGTGCATCGTCGCATACCGTCTTTGACATTCGTGGGTTTTTTGGAACGTGCTTCGGCTCTCTTTTCCTTCTCCTTGGCTGAAACGATTTCACGATTATCAACATACCATTGTTTAGTGATAGCACGCTGTCTTTGTTTCTGTTCTTCTGTCTTTTCGTGAGTTTCTCGATATTGACGAGATTCGGATACTTGGCAGTCTTTGCACTTCACTTCCATTACTCCGTTTGACCGCTGATAGAAGTTATTAGTAGTGAAAGCCTTCCATTCACTGCACCCGCTACATTGGATTTCGCCATCTATAACTTCCCTCTTCCTAGGCATAGAAACTCCTTGTGTATCCCATCATCGTTATACCAGAATATGCTCAAAACCAGTGTTTTATTAGCCTATAAGTGGAGGAGCTGGGTTGATAGGCTCATATAGCGGGCTAAAATAAGGCAGCGGCTCTCCTGCCAATATCAAGCTAATAACATCAGTTATGCGAGATTGACTATTGATCGTAAAGTTTGGATCTGTTGGATAGTTAGGCTCTCCAATACGCCCAAAAGTCATTACGAAGTTGATTACTTCTAAAACGTTCAATATAGGAGCATTGACTTGCCATTCCGTTCGTATTGGTAATGTTAGAGAAACTCCGAATAACTTGTCATTCCTGTCTTCCATCTCAGTAGGAGCGCCTATTTGAAGCGGCTTGATAATAACCCCTGCCCGTCGTAAGCTTTCATAAGTGATCTGAGTGAAGCATATTCCTACAAGCTCTGCCAAGTCATCACGAGCACGAAGAGAGCGGGTTTTTATGTCGATTACGATTGATCCTTCCCAAGCACCCGAAAAAACGAAGTGCTCTGGATTACGTGCGATATACTCCTGTCCATATCCATCAATAAAAAGCCGTTCGCTCCACTTGACTTTTGTTGTATCACGGTTTATGGAAGTAGGAACATAATGAGCCCCGCCGTGTTTTACAAGGATTGCTGGATAAAAGATGTTGTCAAAGCGATAGTTCTCTCCTATAAAAACGCGCGTTGTTGAGTTATCGGGAATGGTTGTATTTGGTAAGGCATATCCGGCTGTAAGTGGAAGATCTGTATGATCTGGTGTAAGTGCAAAACCCCAAGCATCCTTTACATAGTGATAGTATGAGTCCAATGAGAAAAAGTCCTTCAATGTGGCTATAATGATCTCCTTTGGATACACTATCATCGAGTTTTGGACGATATTGTGTATCGAGTATAGATCGCTTCTGAATATGTTGCCTACGCTTGCCATATTACCACTGATACGTTATTAGAAGAGGTGAGATATACCACGACACTGAATATGAGTTGTCGAGCTTTTTGTAGTTGAGGTCTATTGATGCGCCAATGCGATAGTTTCCTGCTGTTGTTAGAGTGCCCGTTTGACTGTTTATGGGAACGTTTATTTGACAATACTGCGTATTAGAAGTAAGTTGGTTTTCAGTAACATTGGCATTCCCACCAGATCCGACAATAAGCGAAGAAGAAAGCGAGAATATATCAGGCACCGGATCGAGGCGTGTTGGCATTGCACCGGCACTTGCTGAATCAACGGTGCGATTCTTTACATCCACTATTGAGTTAGCTACTGCGGTAGTAGTAGAACGCATAATATCGTAGATTGTCAAAGTAAGCGTCAGTCTATTGTTTGGTTGTCCTGCACCACCTATGTCAAGAACTGATCCTGCCCCTGCGGTAGTGATAAAAACACCAAGTGTTGCGGTCAAGATTTTAGCTCCGGGCGGGAGGCACGTATCAACGGGAATAGTTATGCTCATATTGCGTTCTTGATGCCCAGTCCCGCCTACCTCTCCGACCAAAAGATAGCCGGATGTTGCTGATAATGGCGTGTTTGCAGGCAGGCTATCGGGGGTGCGCCATATGCTGAATGAGGTTGTTGCATCTGAAAAAAGGAATGGGTTTGGATAGGCGCCGCTACCTGGGGCTGTGCCGTTTGTTTGCCCCAAGAAGGTGAAGAAGTCTTGTCTATCTGTGAGGGATATAACAGAAAACCCAATCTGATTTATATTGGAACATACTACTGATTGTGGGCTAATATCAGCTACTACTTGAACATTAGATCCATCTACCGTTGTAGTATCAAAAACGTTGTCAGTGATTATGTGTTGTGATTTTGGTATGAAAGTGTTGCCAGCATCTATGTAAGATGCCATCGCTACACCTTTTCGATATATGATGTTGTTCTTTACAATGGAGCCTGGATTTGGAAGAGCTATTCCAACAGGACCTACCGGCAAGGACAACAGGGTGTTTCCAAATCCATTGATATTGTTGTTAGTTATGGTTGATATATGTCCTGACAAGATTCCAAAGTCATATGTGTAGTTTGTTGTAGATGTATCACTGTTAGTATAGATACCATTGCTGATCATATTGTTGTCTATGATTACCTTGCAGTATCCATCTTTGACTGGATTTAGAACGGAGATGCCAGAGTTATCAGAGTTTGCAGACGAGTATGTTGTGTTGTAGTTTTGCCGATAGTTTGTGTTATGCGCCTTGATATTGTTGCTTCGTATAATAGCCGTGGAGTTTCCATCAATAGAGTTAGATCCAGCAGATGCGTGCATTACAGATCGTATCCAAGAAGTGGTGTTATTCTCAATGATAGAGGCGCTTGAAACAAAACCACTATCTATCGATATGGTTGCTTTTACTTCGTGTCCATATCCATCTAATGAATCAATGAGTTTGCAAGTATTGTTAGAGATCAATATGTTAGGATTTATGCCACCAGGTGATACAACAAAGTATGGAAAGTCATTAGGATCCATAAATCTGGTAATGAATCCAATGGTTCCACATTGGTTTTGGGCAATAGTTGTGTTGATTGGGGTTATGGCACAGTTGAGAGAAGAGCTTCCATCGAGGAAGTTAGAAACAAGGATCATCTGTTCTTGCATACATACGTTGTTTGAGATATTGGCATTGATTAGTTGAACACCCGCGATGGCTGCTGGTGCCACGATTATGGTCGAGACAAAAGCGATAGCGGCCCGAATATCTGGTTGGTTTGCAAGTTGGGAGCGGAACGTATTGCCGGTTATGTCAATACCTTCCATAACTTGTCCGGCTGTTGAAAACTGATAACTAATGAATGGGTATCTATTGACTACTGTTGAAGTATTGTCAGGGACCCAGTTGAAGATGCAGTTGGTAATGGATACGTTTTGATTGATTCCAACGGAGCAATAGATGAGACCATTCTGCCCATTCACTAAATCAAGCGGATGATATCCAGTATCTGATGAAACAAAAGGATCGTAGTTGTAGTTGAAGGTGATGTTGTCGAACGATACGTTGTTCCCAATATCGAATCCGGTGCTTGTATTTACGTTGAATATACCACCGTCTCCTATGAATGAAACTGGTGAATAGTATCCCAATGATACAGTTGAGTTGATATTGACGCTTCCCTTTACAATAACAGTAGCACCTACATTATTATCACCTGCATTTAGACCTGAGTTGCTGTTTATTAGCTGATTCAGCCAAGCATTCAGTGCTTCGAATGAACGGAAACTTGCAGAGCTACCAAGCACAAACGGCGCTGATAGCCCGGAATAACCGGATATGAAACGGCGCGCATCTGTTGATGATATGCTTGTAATAGAAGCTGGCGATCCTGATACGGTAGCTGTTATTATGGCTATTGGACAAACATTTCGCACATTGAATATGAGATTCGAGAAGTATGTTCCCTCGACCGGATACGTAATAGAAGCAGTCGGATTTGATACGTAGAAGAAACGAGTATGATCCAAACCCGCAGCGGCATAAGTTGCAGCAGTAGATCCTAACGGATCAAAGTCAGTAGATGCTATAAGCTCTAACTCACCACTATCATTTACGCATAGATACCAAGTGATGGTATTGATTGTTGTAGTGAATGATGGATACAGTGCTTCCACTACTGTTGGTATGTTGATTACCTCGGGGCCAATCTCTATGATGCTACCATTTACAACAGCAACGCCACCATTCAATGATACCGTGCCACTTCCAACAGAGGCAGAAAGGACTCCTAAGCCACGAATAACACCATTCTCATTGATTAGCTGAGTTGGCTCGGCTATGTAGTTGAGCGCAGATGTGGTAAACTGCTCCTCGCTAACATTTCCAAACTGACGCCCATCTTGTAGCCAATCCAATGTCTTCAATGAATCATTTACTTGAACTGTTCCAAGAAGCATAACCTCTTCATCGAGTTGAAGCGTGGGGAATAACTGGATGTCTATACGCTGAATAGACGATATAGTGGGTGTAGATGTATCGTCAATATCCAATGCAAAATCGATATACTCTACCCTTGATTGATCATAAAAACGTGTGATAACTCCCTTTTTGCTTGATATGATGGGACCAAGATTAGAAGCCGTTGATCCGTCCCATTTACATAGGAATCCAACATAACTTCCTGTTGCTTGATTATACGATGTGATAGTTAGATTGATCTTGTCTATCGTTCCAAAAGCATACCCTCGTAGTTTTGGTGATATGCTAACGATATTGAATGCGTTTAGATTTGAGTTTCCAAAAAGAGGAACAGTGCCAGCTGGTGTGCTCAACGATAGATTGCTGCCGCTGATATTCATTCTTCCGCGTTCTTGTGTAAAGGTGTATCCATCTTGATTGACATACACCTCCATAGAGCGCTTGAATGGACCCGTTGCGCTCCAATCTGACATATTCTCGATATTGAACGATATTGAATCTGATGAGAAGTATAGGAAGACAGATGTTCCGATAGGAGCTGATACGTGTGGTGTATTGCCAGTTGGTGATTGGATGGCATCATATACCGTTATGTTTGTAGTTGTAATGGCGGTAGGATCGCCGCAGCTTGAACAGTTATTGAACTGAATATCGCTAATAAAGAATCGTCCATCATCGACAAAAGATCCGCCAGATTGAGCAATAGCAGTGATAGTTTTGCCGATTGTAATGCCGGATGAGGCCAAATCACTGGGAACTTGATATACTACCTCTACACGAACGCCTGGAATAACCGTTCTATTGATGATGGTTGCTGGCCAATATCCATCACCATATCCATCCAATAGTTGGAAAGGCTCGGGGGCAAAGTTGTCTCGTTCTACACCATTCACGTAGTATGTTTTACGAGTGAGAGGGCACCATATCTTGGTTGGTAATAGAGCACTCAATGGAGTTGGATAGGTAGAAGAAAAGGCAGGAGAACTAACGCCAGAGCCAGATGGGCCAAAACCAGAAGCATCTACCAGATCAAATCCAGGAACACCAATAGCATTGTTAGGATATGTTGATACAGATAGAGATTGATTATACAGTCCAGTGCTACTATTTACAGCCCCATCTATTATTGAGAAGCTGATGTTGTTTATAGAGTCGGTCATCTTGATACCGAACTCACCATCTCGTTGGAACGCCATGAACCGATTGTTAAAACCTGGCGTTCTGAACTGATTATTCACTGCAAAAACAACGCTATCTAAATCATATGCACCGGGAGTTATTCCTTCGTTTCCACTAATATCAATCGGTGGAAGATTTACTACCTGATCTAATGGATTACCAGTTGGATATACTGCTATGTAGAGAAGATAATGAGTTGAGTTGATTAGATTTGGATCAAAGCCAACACTCAAAACCTCAGCGCCACGAGGACATCCGGCGATCAATGATGGATAAGCGCCAGATATACCATATGGCGAGTTTAGTTGCGCTTGACCGAGAGCAAGAACACCCGACTTGTTGTTATTGAACAGAGGACTATTGATTGAAGCTATAACACCAGTCGCTGCAAGGAGGTTTTTACCATTGATTCTAACAACATAGCGTTTGTTGCCACCACTAACTGAATACTTGATCTCACGAATGATATACTGAACAGAGAAGTTTCCATATCCATCGAAGTTTATGGTTAGGATGTCTCCTGGTTTCACCAATGCAAAAGAAGCATCGAATGAGTTGTTAGATTCCAGTGAAGGAGCTGGGAAAAACTCCACCAAGTCATCACCGTGATCTATGTCATCGAATGGAGCGTTTGTTCCACCATATAAAAGGTATGTGGTGGCGTTTGTTGGAGGAACAAGAAGTTGTCCAAGTGTTTGATCTGGCAACGCACCTGCACGTGCATTTACAGGGATGCCGTTCGCATATAGCGTTTGTATTCTCGTTCCAAGTATCAATACATTGGAGCTATCTACAAAGTTAGCAAAGGATTGGAGATCCGTTATTGTTTGAGGTATGAATGAGAAGTTAGATGAGTTGAGCCAAATGCCAGCGCCTACGTGCCCATAGTTTGTTGGAGGCAGCGTCCCACCAGCTTGTATTCCGTTTATGATAGAAACTGGTTGATTATTAGCTACTTCGTGTAGTATCAAATCATCATTGATATCATTGAATAGGGTGTATAGATTGGTGTTGTTTCGTAATGCACCCGAAGCATTAGTGAAGTAGTTTGTTGAGCTCAATGCTACAAGAATATCACGCATATAATGGTTATAGTCGCTACCATTTATGTGAGGCTCTAACTTGAATCCGTGGTTTTCAATGAATGATAATGATGTTTGGACACCTTCATTTACAACGGTTATGAAGTTGTTTAGATAAGTCGTTCCATATGTGAGAGCAAGCTTGCTTTCTTGTATGCCTGCCGTGGCAGAAACCATCGAGTTGACAATGGGTAGGGTGATGAGTCCCATTGAAGCAATAGCTGATGGTAGTATGTTGCCACTTGAATCGAGTGATTGATTCAATCGAGCAGCTATTGATGATGTAGAGCCTTGTGCTAAAAGCCCGATGTTTTCTTCGATGGCAAAAATAGCATCACGAAGGGCGTTGATAGCCGATCCTCCGATTTGTGTAATATTTCCCGAGATTAGAGGCAGAGTTGCATCATTATCAAAGTTAGTAGGGAATGAAGATGTCATTTACTATTCCTTGGTGCAAAACAAGAAGCGCGCATATTAGGAACATATGATGCATCTACATATACATCGTTGTTCAATATTCTATATATTGTTCCTTGTCCAATATCATATATTATCATTAGATCTTTTACTGATGTTCCATTATTATACTCATTACGAATATGTGTTGCTATTTCTATATTGAACTTTCGTCGTTTAGATGCTCCCTTTTCTATAATAGTTGGATCTCGTTTTATGCCTCTCAATCTGTTTCCATTATTAGTGGCAGCTTCTCTTTGTTTCGGTGAAAGAGGTTTCCCCTTGCGAGATAATGAAAGTTTTTGTTTATGCTCCTGTGTAAAAACTATTCCTTTTTTAGCGATAGATATTTTGTCTTTGACTTCCTGAGATCTTGGAACACCTCGTGTTTTTTCACTTGAAATCTGTGCCATTTCTTTAAATTTGCTTGTATCACCGTTTTTAGGTTTATGATCTGCTGATGCCAATGCTCTTTTTTCAGGCGTCCAAGCAGCACGTTGCTTGGCTCTTGTTTCGGGAGATGCTTTTTTGTTTGTCAATGACTTACTGATTTTTTGTCTTGTTGAAACACTAACGCCACCAGTAAATGTATGTAGATTATATCCATTAGGCTCAATAGTGTTATATTGCTTTATCAATCTATCTTCTATAAAAGAAGCGTTAGCTCTTCCACGAGCGGAAGCGATAGCCGATATACTGAACTTGTCTTTTCCAATGGCTTGGATAGCATCTCCAATAGCTCTACATTCATTATTAGGATTACAATGTTCATTCCATCTTTTTTTTATGGATCTTACTGTTTGTCCTATATATATAAGATCGTTTTCTGTATTACATATCATATAGATTGTATATATTTGAATATCATTGTTTGATACTAATGGAAGAGTAGCATCGCTGTCAAAAGTTGTAGGAAACGGAGAGGACATCGTATAGAAATGCTGGATTATCGATGGTAAGATTAGTGTTTGGGACTAATCTTCCGCGCCCGCCCAGGCAAAGGATTATGGTCAGATGATGGCCCATCCTGAGTATCAGTTGTAGATTGATCAGGAGACAAAACAACGGATATCTTGGCTTGTAATACTGCTCGTATTGTTCGATACAATATCGTTGAAAGCATACCAGCCGCAAGCCCCCAAATCACTCTCCCCCAAGCAGAGGTAATACCATCAGGAAAGGGGAAAACACTCACTACATAACCTAATCCAGATCCTATAAAGATTGGAAAGATTGGAAGAACAACGTCTTCCCATAGTTTGAGTTGATTAGATGATGTTATGAAGTATTCTACTATCGTGCGAATAACAAAGGTAATCGCTGCAATAGCCAATGCAAAAACAATGAACTGAGGCGTAATAAAGGCTAAA
>Ga0247672_1000216_pt1 | contig 10409 bp, 12 predicted proteins | sample CNK13_metaG_FD_182719 | JGI IMG/M metagenome (GOLD analysis project Ga0247672, IMG submission 182719) | Soil microbial communities from Purdue University Martell Research Forest, Indiana, United States - CNK13 | ecosystem: Environmental > Terrestrial > Soil > Temperate forest > Bulk soil... | reverse complement strand
GAGCTCGACACCGCCCGAGAGGAGATAAGAGCTCACCACGCTCAATGACGAGCTGCAGGGGCGCAACGAGCAACTGGCGCGCGTCAACGGCGACCTGCAAAACCTGCTCGCCAGCGTGCACGTTCCGATCGTGATGGTCTCGGTCGATCTTCGCGTTCGCCGGTTCACCCCCGCCGCGGAGAAGGTCTTCAACCTGATCGCCGCCGACGTCGGCCGCCCGATCGGGCATATCCGTCCCGACTTCGTCGGCGGCGATCTCGTCGGCATCATCCGCGAGGTGATCGACACCATCGAAGTCCGCGAGCGCGAGGTGACCGACGCCGCGGGCAACGCATACACGCTGCGCGTGCGTCCTTACAAGAGTCTGGACAATCGGATCGACGGCGCGGTGATCGCGCTGTTCGACATCTCCGCGCTGCGCATGCATGAGGCGCGGCTGACAGTCGCGCAGGAGATGGGGACGATGCTGATGGACGTCGTCGCCAAGCCGTTGCTGCTGCTCGACCGGAAGCTCAAGGTGATACGCGCGAACGCGAAGTTCTGCGATACGTTCAACGTCAGGCCATCCGACACGGAAGGCCGGTTCGTCTACGACCTCGGCAACGGCCAATGGAACATACCCGCCCTGCGGCGCTTGCTCGAAGAGGTTCTGAGCGAGCAGCAGAACCTCGATGATTACGAGGTGACGCACGAATTCCCGAGCATCGGCGCGAAGCGCATGCTGCTCACCGGCCGCCGCATCGAGGCGGGGCGCAATGAAGGCGTGATCGTGCTGATCATCAAGGAGATCCACGAGGTCGGGCCATGAAGACCGCCCGCCGGGGCGCGCGTCGCGCCGTCGGCCGCGACGAGCAACCACAGGCTCCGATCGCCCGCGGCCCCGCGCTGCCGCCACCGGTCGACGCTTACGATCTGTCGCCGGTCGCCCTCCTCACCCTGTCCCGCGCCGGAATCGTCGAGGCGATGAATCTCGCCGCGGCGGCACTGCTCAAGGTCGCCCGCGAGGACCTCCTGAGAAAGCCGCTCAGTCGTTTCATCGCCGCCGCGAGCCGCGCGCCCTTTCTGCGCCTGGTCGCGAGCGGCAGGCCCCCGGGTGCGACGCTCAAGGGAGAGGTGACGATACTGCGCTCGGATGGACGCGAGATCGACGCGCAGGTGTCGGCGCGCGTCGCCGGCGACGGGCGCGCCTTTCTGGCGTTGATCGAGGGCGAGAGCGCGCGGCGGTTGGCGGCGGCTCGCCGGCTGGCCGCCGCCGAGCGCGATGTCCGCGAGACCAGCGAGGCGCGAGAGCGCTTCATCGCGATGTTGAGCCACGAGCTGCGCGCCCCCCTGACGCCGCTCTTGTACGCCATGGACGTGCTCGAGCGCCGCGAGTGGGATCCGGATGCCCTGCGCCGCTGGGCAGATCTCGTCCGTCGCAGCGTGGCCGCCGAGGTGCGCCTCATCGACGATCTGCTCGACGCCACCAGGATTTCTCGGAACAAGATGGTCATCGAGCCGCGGTCCACCGATCTGCACGCCGAGGTGACGGCGGCCCTCGAAACGATCGGGCCCCCCATCGCGGAGAAGGCCATCCGTCTGGAGCTGGACTTGGCCGCGCCCTCGCCTTGGGTGAACGGCGACCCGTTGCGTTTGCGGCAGGTGTTCTGGAACTTGCTCAGCAACAGCGTCAAGTTCACCCCCGCGGGCGGCACAATCGCGGTTCGTTCCTGGTCGAGCGGGAGTTCGCTCGCCGTCGAGGTGAGCGACTCAGGTATCGGTCTCGACGACGCAGCCCGCGAGCGGATCTTCCAGCCGTTCGAGCAGGTTCGTGTCGGTGCGGGTCTCGGGCTCGGGCTTGCGATCGTGAAGGGGATCGTCGACCTCCATGGCGGCCGCATCACCGTCGCGAGCCGTGGCAAAGACAAGGGAACGCGCTTCGTCGTCGAGCTGCCCGCGGTCGCTGGCCAAGCCGACGAGGCCGCGCCGACGGGACCGACCGCGCTGCCTCCACCGACCGCTTAGGCCGAGAGCGGGGCGGGAGCGCGCGTCCTTCTGGTCGAGGACAATCAGGACATTCTCCAGTCGCTGTGCGAGCTGCTCGACCTCGCCGGCTACCGCGTAACGGCCGCTGACTCCGCGTCGGCGGCCCTGGGCGTCGAGCTCGGCCAGATCGCCGTGGTAGTCGCCGACATCGGCCTTCCCGAAATGACCGGGTGGGACCTGCTGCGCAGGCTGCGGCGCAAGCGGTCCGATCTGCCGGCCATCGCGATGTCTGGTTATGGCACGGAGAACGATCGTGGCGCGAGCCGGGACGCCGGCTTCGCCGCGCATTTGACGAAGCCCGTGAACGGCGACGCGCTGATCGAGGCAATCGGCGCCGTGATCGCCGGAGCCGATCAGCTCGACGCGCGACCCGCGATCGCCGCACGCGCCAGAACGCCTTCCGCCCCCGCAGCTGCCCGCTGACCGCGCGAGTCGTCCTGATGACGACGGCGGCCGCACCTGGCCCCCAACCTGTCATCTGGGACCTGCGGGAGCCCGCGGCCCACGTCGTCGACACGGCCGCGGACGAGATTCAAGACCGCGCCGCCTGACCGCCCCTCGCCCCCGGACCGCAAACAGTTCCGTCCGGCACACGCCGGTTCTCTTCCGTCGCCAGCGACAAGATCTCGTCGGCGCTGTCGACCTTCGTCAGATCGACGGAGGAATCTGCCGGCCGGTAGCAGGTGCAACCGGCCGGCGTTCTGTCAGCTGCTTACCAGCGGCCTCGGCCGCCGCCACCGCCACGGCTGCCGCCGCCCCCCGACCGCTCCTGGGCCTCATTGACGGTCAGCGTCCGGCCGCCGAGCTCGCGACCGTTCAACTGGTCAATGGCCTGCTTGGCCTCCTGCTCGCTGCCCATCTCGACGAACGCGAAGCCGCGGGGCCGGCCGGTCTCGCGGTCCATCACCATCTTGGTCTCGGCGACGGTGCCGCACTGGCTGAACACTTCGCGCAGCTCGAGCTCGGTCGTGTTGAACGAAAGATTGCCAACGTATAAACGGCTACCCATTGTGATTCTCCCTGTCTCGAATCCGGCGGAACCGCCGCCGTGCAGAAGCCTCAAACGCGCCGACGATCGACCTGAAACCGACGGCAGGCGAAGCTGCGAGGCGCAGGGACGAAAACCCGGAACAAAAAAAAGACCTGGGGCACTGGTAGCACGCCAAGCCCCCGAAAGCCACCTCAGTGACCGGCTCGCAAGGCCGTCAGCAGGTCGGGAAGGGAGACGACGGCGATTCCGACGGCGCCGTCGGACATGCCGTACGGCAGAATGAGATCGCGCCCGTTGAGCATCGAGCCGCACGAGTAGACGACGTTCGGGACGTAGCCTTCGCGTTCCGGGCCCTCGGGGCCGAGGAGGGGCTCGCGCAGTTGGCCGACGACCCGCCGGGGATCGTCGAGGTCCAGGAGGATCGCGCCGAGCACGTAGCGGCGCATGGGTCCGACGCCGTGGGTGACGACCAACCAGCCCTCGTCCGTCTCGAGGGGCGAGCCGCAGTTGCCGATCTGGAGCAGCTCCCACGAACGGCTCGGCCGATGCAATTCCGTGACGTCGGCCCAATGCCGGACGTCCCCCGACGTCGCCAGGTGTAGGTTCTCGCGATCGCGGCGAGACAGCATCACGTACTTCCCATGGATCCGACGCGGGAACAACGCCATTCCTTTGTTTTGCGCGGCGGGCCCGCTGAGCGTCGAGATGCGGAATGACGCGAAGTCATTGGTCTGGATCAGCTGCGGCATGATCTCGAAACCGTCGAACGCCGTGTACGTCGCGTAGTAGGTCAGGTCGCCGTCGTCATCGGTGAACCGGACGAAGCGGGCATCCTCCATGCCGTGCGTCTCGTGCGGGCCCGCCGGGAAGATCACGCGCTCGGAGAGGGCGGAGTCGGCGGGGAACGCCGTGACGTAGCTCGAAGCGGCGAGCACGCGGATGATCTTGACCGTCTCGTACGCAATCGCGTGCGGTCGGCCCTCGCGCTCGAACGCGCTCAGTCGCTGATCCAGGTCGCCGAGCGTGAAACGCTCCGGGAGCGAATTGACAATTGCCCAGGCGACGTCGTTGCCCGCGTCGAGCTCGATGAGCTTGGCGCGGAACGAAGCCTTGTCGTACGCCGCCGGCGGCGCCCGATCGCCGGTGACGAGGTGTGGTCCGAGGGGCTCGAAGGTCACCGTCGAGGTGCCGTCGAGGACGCCCGTCCGAAACTCGATGGACGAGATGTGCCCCTCTCCGACGGCGCGCAGGCTCATGACGAATCTCCTCTCGTCCGAGCGGAGGCCGGCTTGATCGGGCGCAGGCACGAGCGACGGATTGAAGAGGGCTGCCCCCTCCACGGAGTACTCGTTCGTGAAGTAGGCGCCGATGAGGAGGCGCCTCTCTCGCGACAGTGCCGCGTCGCCCACGCGGTGAGCGACCAGTGCGAAATGGTGTTCGAGTAGCTGCTCGAACCTCCGGTGCCGTCCGGCGAACATTTCGACGGTCTCGGCCAGCACGCGGGCCACTTCATCCTCCGGGAGCGCGAGGATGCGGGCCATGAGCAGGCCGGCGCGCGTACCGGTGTCGGTGAAGATCTCCTCGCCCGGCAAATAGGGTTTCGCGATGACCCGGCTCGGATCGTGCTGGAGCCGGTGAGAGGTTCGCTTGACCATCGTTGAGACGGGCTACGCGAAGACCGGCTCTGCGACGGCTTCAGCTCCATGGGCGTACTCGAGGCCCTCGCCGGCGAGCTCCAGCATCTCGATGAGCGACAGTAAGAATGAGACGGTGCTCTCGGCGCCCTGGTTCATATTCGGCGCGCTCTCCCCGAGGCCGTCGCGGCATCCCGCGGTCGCCGAGTCGTAGACGGCGGTATTCAGGCGGTTGGCGCCGAGAAACCACGCGAACGCCTCACGCATGCGCCGAAGGTACCGATGGTCGCGCGTGACCAGGTACGCACCCCGGAACGCAAGCACGAACGCCGCGGCGTCGATCGGCTGCTCGTCGGCGTCGGGGCGCGTCCCGCCGCGCACGTGCCAGCCCGCGTTCCCGACGAGGACGAGGCGATCGTCCCGGAAGCAGGCAGCCTCGAGAAAGTCCAGCGCATCTCGTGCGACGTCTCGGCTCTCCGGATCGTGTGTGAGGGCGTGAGCGCGCCACAGCGCGAGCGGTAGAAGAGCGTTGTCGTAGGTCAAAGCGGACTCGAACCAGCGCCAGTCCGCGGTCGCCTCTTGTCGGTATCGTCGGCAGAGCCGGCCAGCGAGCCGCGCCAGGAGCTCGGCAGCTGGCCCGACCTCCGGGTGACGGGCGAGGAACGCCGTCAGTCCCAGCATCGTCAGCGCCGTTCCGCGGGGACCGAGCTCGGTGGCGTGGGGTAGCGCGCGCTCGAACATCTGCCGCGCCAGCATGCGCTGGCCCTCGTCACGTGAGAGGTGAGCGGCCGTGCCCAGCGCCTACAGCGCGCGGCCCGTGCAGTCCTCGGACTCCGGGCCGTCCGCGCGCGTGAACGATCGGTCGTAGGTCATGACGTTTCGGAACCGGCCCTCGGACGTCTGCGCGGCGTGAAGAAAGGCGAGGTACGTCATGACGAGCCGTTTCGTGTCCGCCGAGCCGCTCAAGGCGTCGGCGTGGAGCGCGACCATGAGCGCGCGCGCGTTGTCGTCGACGCAGTAGCCGCTCGCGCGCGCGGGTACGCTGAAGGTTGCGTGCTGGATGATGCCGGTATCGTCGGTCAGGCGCAGCAGATGATCGAGGCGCAACTCGGGGAGGCTGCTGGCCCGCGGCGCGGCGCCGCGACGCCGCGCGCGGGCGCGCCCTCGTCCCAGCGTCTCCCCGAGCTGCAGGTACTGCCGGCCGACCTGCGACCAGGTGAAAGCGCGCGTGTGCTCGTAGGCTCGTGCGCGAACGCGCGCCAGCTCCGTCGGATCGTCGAGCAGCGCCCCAATCGTGTTTGCGAGGCCGACGCTGTCGGCAAACGGAAACAGCCGCCCGCGCCCTTCGGCGAGGAGCTCCTTCGCGTGCCAGTAGGGCGTCGAGACGACCGCCGACCCCGCGCCCATCGCGTACGAGAGCGCGCCGCTCGTGACCTGTGCCTCGTTGAGGTACGGGCTCACGAAAACGTCGGCCGCCTGCAGGTAGCTGCACAGCTCCTCCGTCGTGACGTACTGATCGCGGAACACGACATGCTCGCGAACGCCCAGCTGCTCGGCCAGCCGCTCGAGCGACGTCCGGTAAGCCTCGCCGTTCTGACGAAGCACGGCGGGATGGGTGGCGCCCACGACGAAGTAGACGAGATCGGAATGGGCCGCGACGAGGGCGGGCAACGCGCGGATGACGGTCTCGACGCCCTTGTTTGGCCCCAGCAGGCCGAAGGTCAGGAGCATGCGCTGCCCGGCGACGCCGAAGCGCGCTTTGAGACCCTCCTGGTCACGCGGCGACATATCGGGGATGCCATGCGGGATGATCTCGACGCGCGCACTCTGCAACTCGTAGCGCCGTGCCAGCAGATCCGCCGCGACCTGGCTCATGACGACGAGCACCGCCACCTTGGCCATCTTCTGGACGATCGCGCGCTGCGATGGCGACGGCGTATCGAGGACGGTGTGCAGCGTGACGGCCGCGGGCACGCGCAGCGCATCCAGGAAATCGAGGATGTACGCTCCGTCGTCGCCGCCGAAGATTCCGTACTCGTGCTGCAGCGACACCCAGCGGACGGCCTTGTAGTTCACGAGCTCGGCGGCGCGCGCGTAGTTGCTCTTCGTCCCCTGGCGGATCTCGTACTCGACGTCCGGCGCGTAGTCGTACTTCGAGCCCTCGTCGGTGACAGCCACGACGAGCGGCTTGACGCTCTCGTCGGCCGCGAGCATCCCCGTGGCAAGATCGCGCGTGAACGTCGCGATCCCGCAGCGCCTCGGTGTAAAGGTACCCAGGAACGCGATGCGAGCCGGAGCGACGGGCGTGAATTCCATGGCGATCTCCCTCGACGGGGTTCACCAGGTCGCAACGCTGGCCAATCATCCAGCGGCCCACTCCGCGACGGCCACTGGTCATCCATTGGTACGCTCGGTGCGCGCGATCCGCAAGCGGATGTCGGGGGAATCGAACCGGGCCAGGCGCCCGAATCGCGCTCAGCGCGGCTCGAGCGTGGCGGGACCGAGACCGAGGAAGACATAAAAGCGATCGAGGTTGAGGAGAATGCCGCCGATCGCGGCCGCCGGGGCACCGAAGGTTTCGAGGTACTGGCGGTACGCGCTCACGGCGCCGTCACGGGCGGCCTTGTCCCCGAGCGGATCGGCGCCCGGCCGGGGGTTGCTGTCGAGATATTCGCAATAGCGGGCAACCTGGTAACGCACGCTCTGTCCGCTGTAGGTTGGGTCGCCTACCACGGGATGGGCCACCAACCAGCTCGCGAACGCGGACAGCGAGGCCGGGATGCTTATCCTCAGACCCATTTCGTCCGGTCCGCCGCCGCCCCGCTCACACCGATGACGAAGCTCTCGACCGCGGCCAGCTGACGCCTCGCGACGACCACCCGCAGAAGCAGAGCCACCAGCCCCGGGCTCACAAAGACGTCGTCCTCGGAGCTTTCAGGAAGCGCGCGCACGGCGTCGTCGAGATCCTCGCACGCGTCGTCCAGAGCTCTCCGCGCCGTCGCGGCCGTCACCACCTCGTCCTCACCGATCATTGGGTTACCTCCGGCAGGGCAGCGGCCTCTGCCCCTAGCCGCGCTTCGAGCTCACGGCGCGCCGCGCGAAACGCGTTGCGGATCGCCACGTAGACATCCTCGTGCGGAAGATTGGCGGGGTGATCCAGGCCCACGCGCACGGGTCCGGCGGGCATCACCAACTCCATGCGAACGCGATAGCGAGGTTCCGTGCGGCCCTGGTTGACGGCCTCGATCGCGACCTCGCCTCTGATCATGGGCGCCGTCAGAGCCCCCAGCCGCGCCAGCCAAGCCCGCACCTCGACCCGTGGCGGTTCGCTCGCCGGGAAGCCCTCGAAGATGATCTGACAGGGGCGCGGCGGGATGGGGACGACGCTCGCACCGGATCGCGGCGAGTCGAGAGCAAGGGTCGCAGCTCGAGCGTCGTCGATCGAGTCAGTCGGGTTTTCCATGGTGTCTCTCCTGCCTTCAGGCGGGGTCCACCAGGTTGTTAGACTGGCCAATCGTCAGATGGCCTACTCCGCAAGCGGCCTCCGGTCCCTTGTACCTACGCGAGTACCCGCTTCTTCGCAACCTTTGACGGATTGATTTCCCGCGCTGCACCGCAGCGCCTGATGCATAGTCCGTCGGTAACAGCGGCGCGTGGCGTGGTACGAATCAGCGGATGCAATCCACGCTGGACGCGCCTTCTACTGCACAAACGCCTTCGCCAGTTCCCTGGCGGTCGTACCTTCGAGCGACGACCCTCGCGTTCTGGGGGGTGCACGTCGCCGCCGTCGTCGGGGTGATCGCCTTCGGATTCTCCTGGTCGGGCGTCGGCCTGGCGCTGAGCGCGTACTTCGTGCGCATGTTCGTCGTCACCGCGGCATACCATCGCTACTTCTCGCACCGGACCTTCAAGACGTCGCGATGGTTCCAGCTCGCGCTCGCGCTGGGGGCGCAGAGCGCCGCGCAGAAAGGCGTCATCTGGTGGGCGGGTCATCACCGCTGGCACCACAAGCAGTCGGACGGAGAGCTGGACGTCCACTCCCCGGGCCGGCGCGGGTTCTGGTACTCGCACCTCGGCTGGATCCTGCGCCCTGACTGGCAAAAGACCGACGAGAAGGGCGTCCCGGACCTGATGAAGTATCCCGAGCTGCGCTTCTTGAACCGCCGGTCGATGGCGATGCTCCCCACCGTTGCGCTCGCGCTCGGCTTCTTTTTCATCGGTGGCGCCCACGCGCTGGTCTGGGGCTACTTCGTCTCGACGGTGCTGCTCTGGCACGGGTCGTTTTCGGTCAACTCGCTGGCGCACGTGTTCGGCAACCAGCGCTACGCCACCGGCGACACGTCGCGGAACAACTGGCTGCTCGCGTTGCTCACGACCGGCGAGGGGTGGCACAACAACCACCACCACTACCAGAGCTCGGTCCGGCAGGGGTTTCGCTGGTGGCAGGTCGACGTGACCTATTACCTGCTGCGCCTGCTCGCGTTGACGGGGCTCATCTGGGACCTGCGAGAGCCCCCGGCCCACGTCGTCGGCGCGGCCCGTCCCGAGGCGGCCGCCGCGGACGAGATTCAAGCCCGCGCCGCCTGACCGGCCCCGGCGCGTCCGCATCGCGCTCGTCGCGGTCCGCTGCCCCGCTCACACCGATGACGTCCGGTCGGCCTAGCTCTGAGCGCCGAGGATCGGATCCGGGGCGCCGTCGAGGTAGTTCGGAGCGTCGACCGGGCGCTGGGCCGCTTGCCTGGTCCGGTAGAACATCTTCTTGGCGGCGTTGAGTCGAACGAGGTTGTGAGCGAGATCGTGTTCGTCGTAGATGTGCGCCGGAAGGCAAAAGCCGTCACAAAACCCGCAATAAACGACGTTCCCGGGACCCCGGTCGGCCGCTTCCAGATAGTCGCCGTGCAGGTAGTGTCGCAGCGCGCTCATGCTCCAGGTCGTCGGAGGGACATCGGCGCTCCGGTAGGCGGCACGGGCAATACGTAGCACGAGTAACGGCAGGCGTCGGACCGAATGCGCGGCGGAGGCGCGCGACGATCCCGCGCATCGTCGTGGTCGCGTGTTGGGATGTGTCTGCCTACGTGGCCGCGTCGACGGACTCCAGCCCGCGGCGGCAGATCTCCTGGGCGACGTCGGTCCAGTAGCCGTGCCCCCAGTAGCGGAAACAGCTGGTCTGCGAGAGCAGAAGGTAGAACAGCGAGCGTCGATAGGCGGGCGTGTCGAAGGCGGCCTGGCCGGCGGTGTCCCAATGCGCGTGGAAGCGGGCGCTCAGCCGCAGCACGGGGTCCATCACGTCGGCGTACCCCGCCACCCAGCTGCGATCGTTGGTCCAGGACGCGCGGTCCAGGTTGAAGGACGGGTCACGGGCGTGGAGACGTCCGATGGCCTGGTCCGCGGCGCCAGGTCCGGGGGCATCGACCTCTTGCCAGATTTGGCACTGCCGCACCGGCTGGACGGCAGGGAGGTCGTGTTCGCCAATGCCCAGGGCGGCCACGGCCGCGAGATACTCGCTGCCGTTCATCGCGGCCACGCCGCCGGCTTGTCCGGCGCGACCGAGCTCTGCGAAGGCGTGCTCGTAGGCGCTCGGGAACTCGTTCATCATCACGCCCCCGTTCTCCCCATCGCCGATCTGGAGCGCGTACGGAGGGACTTCGCGGCCGGCGAGCTGCTGGCGGTCGAGCGAGCGGGCCTCGCCGAAGGGCTGCATCTGACCGACCAGCTTGGTGTCCGAACCCTGCGTCTTGACCAGCACCGTTATCGACGCC
>Ga0247672_1000214_pt1 | contig 10491 bp, 10 predicted proteins | sample CNK13_metaG_FD_182719 | JGI IMG/M metagenome (GOLD analysis project Ga0247672, IMG submission 182719) | Soil microbial communities from Purdue University Martell Research Forest, Indiana, United States - CNK13 | ecosystem: Environmental > Terrestrial > Soil > Temperate forest > Bulk soil... | reverse complement strand
ACGAGAGAAGCGGCCCGAGAGGGCGAGCGCGTAGCGCGAGCCTACGCCGACGCCGACGCCGCCGACGCCGCCGCCGCCGCCCACGCCTACGCCGCCGCCGACGCCGCCTACGCCGCCGCCTACGCCGCCGCCGCCGCCGCCGACGCCGCCGCCGCCGCCGCCGACGCCGCCGCCGCCGCTCGCACGCGTGACCGCGTGCTCGCCCAATACGCGGAATGGGTGGTGGACATCCTGATCGACCTGCAGGCGCCTGGCTGTGAGTTTCTTGACCTCGTGCCGGTGGTCCAACCGGAAACGGAGCTTCGGATTCTGTATGGCAAGACGCCATTGCCGGCCGCCCTCCCACCAGTAGAACGACAAGAATGATCCCACGTCGAACCGACCCAATGCCATCGACACCTGCAGAGCCGGAGGCCCCGCTGCAGTTCACCGAGCAGGTGATGCTCGACCTGGATTTTATCTTCAGCGAGGCCCACGTCCTGAGCGTCACCCTCCAGGAAGGCCAGGATACGCTCGTCGAAACCGAGGACCTGTTCACCCTCACCTTTGCCCCGCCAGGCCCCTACGTGGTCCGCCGGCTGGTCTACGTGCGCAAGGCCCAGCTCCGGGCCACCCAGCAGCTGACGCGCGTCGTGCGCGTGCCCCAGAAGCCCTACGCCCCCACGCCATGACCAAGGCCAAACAGGCCAAACCCGGCGGGACTCGGGGCGGGGCCCGCGTTTCCAAAGTTGCGACGGGCTATCTCACCGCCCCTCAGTTAGGTGCCCAAATCTTGGCACCGCGCGTGGAGACCCTGAGCCGATTCCGGCGCAAACACCGGCCCGGGGCCTACCTGGATTTCGCCCAGGTCTACGAGGAGTTCAGCGCGGACACGGCCACCCCGAATCTGCTGATCTTTGGGCGCCGCGGGACGGGCAAATCGACTGCGGTGCGCTGGCATTTGCACCGGCAGGCGATGACCTATCCCGGCTTTCAATACATGGTCTGCCGGTTGAGCAAGCCGGACCTGCAGCGCACCCACCTGGTGCACCTCGAGGCCGACATGACGGCGCTCGGCGGGGAGTGGCTGTCGATTCGGGGCGAGAGCCGCTATCCGAACGGATCGCTGGGCTACTGGACCGGGTTTGAGAAGGAGAAAGACGCCCTGAAGGTGCTGGGCATGGACCTCGATGCCCTCGTGGTCGAGGAAGGGACCACGATGCCGTGGGCGATTATCGTGGACCTGTCGGCCACGCTCCGGTCGACGCTCGCGACGGGCCGCACGCCCCAGCTGATTATCCCGACCAACCCCTTCGGGCCGCATGCGGCGGCCATCAAGCGCCGGTTCATCGACCAGGACCTGAGCGAGGACGAGGAACCCGGCTACGACCCGGCCGAATGGCGCGCGATCGTGACGACGGCTGGGGACAACCCGGCGCTGAACTTCCAGGCGTATGACAAGCGGCTCGGCGGCCTCGCGGGCCCGAAGCGGCGCGCCTGGCTGCTCGGTGAGTGGGCGCTCGGCACCGGCGCGTTCTTCGACTTCCATCCGGAAATGGACGGCCGGCCCTGGCACGTCATTCCGCGGCTGCCCGAGGTTTACGGCAAGAGCGTCTATCGCAACCCGGGCATCCCGGTCGTGCGTGTCGTCGACTACGGCTACTCGGAGGACCCGGCGGTCTGCCTCTGGATCGCCGTGCTACCGAACGGCCGCGGCATCGTCGTGAAGGAGAAGCAGTGGGTGCGGACCCCGGCGGCGGAGATGGCGCGCGAGGTCCTCGGGCACTCCGCCGAGCTGCGGTGCACGGAGACGTTTGCGGACCCGACGCTCTGGCACGGCGAGCGGGCGGGGGCCGAATCGGTCGCCGCGCGGTTCGCCGCGGCCGGCCTGGCGCTGACGCCGTCGGTCAATGACCGGACGATGCACGCGCTGCACGAGTGGCTGGCGCTGACGCTCGAGGACGGGAAGCCGAAGTTGCAGTTCTGGGCGGAAGGCTGCCCGGAGCTGATTCGCCGCCTGCCGATGATGGTCGGGAATGCCCACCGGCCCGAATATATGGCCGACGCGCGCGACGACTACGTGTGCGCGCTGCACTACTTCTGCCTGGGCGGCGTGAAGGGCCGCGAGCAGACGCCTGAGAAACAGATTCCCTGGTGGATGAAACCGGGCGCCGGGTCGCGACTCGGCGCGGAAAGTGTGAGACGAGGATAACCGTATGGAGACACCCGCCCCAGCCGCCGAGCAGGCGCCGGTCAGCAGTCCTGAACCGGCCAGCGCCCCCGCCACGTCGTCGGCCGACGTCATTCGTGAGTCCATCAGCAGCCTGCCGGAGGCCGGGGACGACAGCGGGGACGAGACGCCCGCCGGATCCGATCCCCCGCCGCTCCGCGCCCACGATCAGGCCGCCGCGGCCGAAGTGGACGAGCTCGCCAGGGCCCTCGGCATCGACCTCGACGGGAAAGCGAAGTGGACGAGCCGGGTGGCCTATTCCAAGGTCGCGAAAATCGTCAAGGAGCGGGAAGCCAAAGCCCAGGAGGCGCACCAGGCGGCGATCGCGCGGCACGAACAGCAGATCGCGCAGTTCGACCAGCTGGTCGGCACCCCGGAGGCGCTGCTCGGCGCGCTCGCGCAGATCAACCCGGCCTATCGGCGGTTTCTCGGCGCCCCGGCGCCAGCGGGCGCGCCCGCGGGGGTGCCGGACCGCATTGAGACAATGGCGGACCTCCAGCGGGTGATTGACGCCCAGGTGGCGCAGCGTCTGCAGCCCATCGAAGCCGAACGGCAGCAGCGGACCCTGCTCGAGCAGAGCCAGGCACGCGTCGCCAGGCAGATGGCGGACATCCAGACGTGGCCCGGCTTCACGGAACACAAGGCCGCCATCGAACAGGCGCTCACGGCCGAAGTGAAGGCCGCGCAGGCCGAACGGCGCCCCCTCAAACCGTTCGACCAGGTCTATCGGGAGGTCGTGTTTGGTAAACTCGCGGCCGCGCGGGACCAGGTGCGCCAGGACGTGCTCGCCGAAATCCAGAATCGTCCGCACTCGACCAGCGTCACGAAAGTGGCCGGCGGCGCGCCCGAGGGCACCGGCCCGCGCAGCTCGGCGGACATCATTCGAGATTCCATTCGAGGGCTGAAATAAATGGAGATCGTCAACGTCCTGATCCTGCTCGCAAACCTGCAAATCCTCGCGGTCGTCGTGAAGATCTACACGGAAATTAACAAAAAGGAGCAGATGAAGCGCATCGGGAAGCCCGAAGTGTGATAGAGTCCGCGTGATCCATCCTCTCGGCTGAGGTAAAACAGCCACTCGTCGCCTGTTCCCGGCTCGCCACTCCGTCATCGTGGCCCTCCCGCGCAGAGTCACCGCGCATCCGGCGGACGCTCTGTCAACCTGAACGGGAGGAGTCTATGGCTCTCAGCATTTCTCAGATTCTGGCCGCGAGCTACGCGGCCGTCGTCGCCGACCGGCGCCGGCCCGCCAACCAATGGGCCGAGTCCGCGCTGATGCGCGAACTCGAGCGCCAGGGCGGCATCAAGAAAGTCAACTTCGGGCCGACCATCGAGGCCACCCTCGACTATCGGCGCAATTCCGGCGCCCAGATCCTCGCGACCGACCTCACCCCGACCTCGCTCACAAAATCCGACGTCATCACCGCCGCGAGCTACGCGATCGCTTCGGTGAGCGTGCCGATTGTCTGGTCGAAGCAGGACGAGGCCAGCAACCCGAGCGAAAATCAGAAAGTCGACCTGGTCGACTCCCTGATCAACAACGCGCTCGATTCCCACGACGACATCCTGGAAGCGACGCTGTTCACCGGCGTCAACGGGCTCATCGGCCTCGATACGATGATCACCGACGCCGGCACCGGCACCATCGGCGGCATCGACTCCAGCATCGAAGTCTGGTGGAAAAACCAGCAGGCCACCTACACCGGCGCCAGCGACATCGTCGCCAAGATGATCCAGGTGTGGAACGCCTGCACCAAGGGCAGCGGGTCGCCGATGACCCCGAAGATCCTGGTCAGCAACGCCGCGACGCAGGCCACGTTCGAGGGCACGCAGACCGCGAACCAGCGGTTTGTGGACACGGCGGACCTCAACGCCGGGTTCGTCACGCTCGCCTTCAAGAGCGCCCGCTACGTGTTCAGCCAATACGGCGGGACCCGGATCTACTTCCTGAACCCGAAGGCCTACATGCTCGAGGCGTCCCGGCAGTTCTTCCGGCAGAAGGACCGCGAACAGCCGCTCGAGAACGCGGAAGGCTACAAGACCTCGGTCTACTCGGCCGTGCAGGCCATTACGACCAACCGCAGCCGGCTCGGCTCGGTGCACCTGTAAATCCGAGTGGGGGCGGCCTGAGGGCCGCCCTCGTTTCAAGGAGCGTTGACCATGGCGAATCTTGTCGGGTATCCGGGGCCGAGTGCCGGCGATACCACCAAAGTGTTCACGACGCAGGACAACCCGCTCGGGATGCGGGGCTTCGACGCGGCCGGGAACGAATACATCTTCCTCAAAGGCGTGGCGTCCCTCGCCGCCGGGGACTGGGTGACCTACAACCCCGCGACTGGCGTCACGGTGCGCGCACCGGCGGCGACCACGAACGGGATGCTGGCCGTGGCGATCGCCGCGCCGGTCGCCGGCCAGTTCGGCTGGTTCCAGATCTTCGGGCTGACGCCGACCTACACCGCCATCACGACCGACGCGGCGGCGGACGGCAAGACCCTGACGATCGGATCGGGCACCGCCGGCCGGGCGTCGACGGGTCCGGTGACGACGAAAAACGTGTTCGGCGCGGTCGGCGTGGGCGCCTCGGCCAGCAACATCGGCACCGCGTTCATCTGTTATCCGTTCGCGTTCGGCACGGCGACGATCTGAAGTCCCCTCCTGGGACGCGTGGACGACGGCCAGCGCGCTAAATACCGGGCCGTCACTTCCCTCCAGGAGGGGGACTCCTATGGCGGAGAAACAGTCGGCCGTCGACGCGGCCATCATCTCGCTCGCGGAAACCCAGAAGGCGCTCGTCGCGCAGCACCCGCTGCGCCAGCTCACCTATCCGGAAATGCTGGAGCGGGACCCCGAGCCGGTCATGCCGTTCCCGGTGTTCCAGAACGGCTTCCGGCTGGACGCGACGGCGCTCGATCCTGAGGCGCTGGCGCTCCTGCACAAGCTGCAGGTCGGGCGCTTCTTCGACCGGCGCATCCACGTTTATCGGGACCAGACGCCCGACCACTCGTGGCACATCGACTACAGCAACCGGTCGATTTCCGACCGGATGGAAATCAAAAACTACGGCCTGACGTTCACGGCCATCCTCAAGCGGCTGACGACCGAGACGCCTGACCTGACGTAACGGCATGTCCACGATCGCGCCGAACTCGGTCGACGCCTGGAAAACGCGGATCGACGCCTGCAAGAAAGTGCGCCGGCAGCTCGTGCGTGACTGGGGCGTCAACGTCGATTACCGCCGCGGGAAGCCGTTCACGGTCCAGAGCGACGAGAACCGGGTCAACGTCAACACCGACTGGAGTATGACCCGCGCGAAGCACGCGGCGCTCTGGTCGGTGACGCCGTCGGTCGTGCTGACGAGCGCCCAGGTGCCGCCCCCAGTGCTCCAGGCGTTTGGGAAGGCCCTCAACGACACGTTGACCAGGGCGAACGTCGGCGCCGCGGTCGACGAGAGCGTCATCGACACCATCAACGCCGCCGGGATCGGCGCGGTGCTGGTGGCCTACGAGGCGCGCCTCGAGGAGGTCGAGGTGCCCGCCGTCGATCCCGCGGCGGCGGCCGTGCTGCAGCAGGCAGGCCAGGAGGTCCCGACGGTGAAGGGGCAGCGACCGACCTCCACGCGATTCGTGACGCAGCGTCTCAGTCCATCAGATCTGCTCTGGCCGGTCGAATTCATCAACAGCGACTTCGACCAGGCGCCCTGGATTGGGCGCTCGGGCCGGATGACCTGGTCGGAGGCCAAGCATGCGTTCGGCCTCACGGAGGCGCAGCGCGACGACGTGAACAGTTCCACCGACCCGAGCCGGCTGAACCTGCGCAACGACCGCGGGGACGTGCACGCGGACCTCATCGCCGACGTCGAATTCGATGAAATCTTCTACCGGCTGACCGCGTTCGACGAGGACGCCAAATACTTCGACCAGATTCAGCGCGTGGTGTTTGTGACCGGGCTCGACCGGCCGGTCATCGACGAGCCCTGGAAGGGGCAGCAGTTTGACCCGTCCGGGACGTATCTCGGCTCCTGCAAGTTTCCGATTCGCATCCTGACCCTGACCTACATCAGCGACGACCCCATCCCGCCGAGCGACACGGCGATCGGCCGGCCGCAGGTCAACGAGCTGATTCAGTCGCGCACGCAGATGCTGATGCAGCGCGATCGGTCGATTCCCCTCCGGTGGCACGACGTCAACCGGCTGGACCCGCTCGTCGCCAGCAACCTCATGCTGGGCACCTGGCAGGGGAGCATTCCGGTGCAGGGGAGCGGCGACGCGGTCATCGGCGAAGTGAAACGCGCGCAGTATCCCGCCGACGATTACACGTTCGACCGCATTGCCAAGTCTGACCTGGCCGAGCAGTGGTCGCTCGGCGCGAACCAGGTCGGCCAGTTTGCGTCCGGGGAACGCTCGGCGACGGAAGCCCAGGCGATTCAGCAGAGCAATGCCGCGCGCATCGGCTACGAGCGGGCGCGCGTCGCGGCGTTCTACACCGGCATCGCCGAGGTCATGGCGGGCCTCGTGGCGCTCTATCAGACGTCCCTGCAGCTGCCGAACCAGACGCAGCTCGCCGGGCAGGTGGTCTACACCGTCCGTCCGGATTCGACCATCCGGCTCGACAGCGACGCCCGTCTGAAGCAGCTGGCGCAGTTTCTCAACCTGACCGCGAATTCGGGCTACATCAACCCGAAGCCGATTCTGGAGGAGATGGCCGCCCTGGCGAACGTCGACGTCAGCCAGGTCGTGCATGACCCGCAACCGAAGCCGCCAGAGGGGCCGAACATCGGCTACAGCTTCAAAGGGGAGGACCTGCTCAACCCGCTCGCCCTCGCCATCATGATGAAGGACCCGGCGCACGCCCCCGGGCCGCAGGAGGTCGAAGCGGCCAAGCGCGCCATTCTCAGCGCGCAGATGCCGCCGCAGCCGATGGTGCCGCAACCGATACCGGCGCCGGGGTCGCCGCGCATCGGGCCTGGTATTGACGCCATCGTGAAACGGTCCGAGGAGGTCCAGTGACCTGCGAGACCTGCGGGGCCACGCTGGCGATCGGGGACTTTCCGTTCTGTCACGGTGACCCCGCCAATCATCAGCCCTACGGCGGGGGGATCGTGCCCGATGACATCCCGGGCGGCCTGCTCATCACGAACGGCCTCTGTCACGACGATGGCACGCCGCGCCGGTTCGACACGCGCTCGAGCATCGCGGCCGAAGCGAAGCGCCGCGGTTACACGAACATGGTCCGCCATCAGGGCACCGAGTCCGGGGACCGCTCGCGGCAGACGCAGAGGTTCGTCTGATGACGTTTACCGAACTGGTCCAGGCCGTCATGGATCGCTGCGATCTGACCAGCAGCGATGCGACGGCGCGCGTGGGCCGGGAAATCAACAGCTACTACAAGCGGGTCACGAGCACCCTCGGCCTGGTGACGGCCCGGCGCACGACCGTGCAGCAGAACGCCACGCCCGGCGTGCGCTATCTCACCTTCAGCGGCATCGAAAAGGTGCTCTCGGTCCAGGACCGCAGCGTCACGCCGACCACGTTTCTCAAGATGGTCAGCGTGGAGGAAATCGACGACGCGGCCGTCGGCACCGGGCAGCCGACCATGGCGGCCGTCTACAATCTGGCCGCCCAGGCCGTCACGGTCTACCTCGACACCGTGCCGCAGACCGCGTTCACGCTCTATGCGGAGGGCTACGACCTCGCGGACACCCTCGCCGGCAGCCAGACGCCGCTCTTTCCCGAGTCTTTCCATGACGTCCTGATCGAAGGCGCCGTCATCGACGAACGGCTGAAGCAGGAGAAGCTGGGCCTGGCCGAGGCCGCGCGCGAGACCTACGACGCGCGCCTGTCGGACCTCCGCATGTTCCTGCAGACCTCCGCCTACCAGGACATCCACCAGGGGAAGCGGAAAGGCGCCCTGAGCGCCGCCGGCAGCAGCAGCGGCAGCTCGAGCACGCCCAACGGGGCCGCGAGCTATACGCAGACCGGTCTGATTACCTTCGACCGGGACCCGAGCGCGCCCTTTGCGGTGACGTCCGGGTCCGCCAAAGTGGCCAACCTCGACGTCGACCTGCTCGACGGCCAGGACGGCACCGCCTATCACGACCTGACGCAGGGCACCGGGACGCTGCCGGTCGCGCATGGGGGCACCGGCGCGACCTCCCTGACCGCGCACGGCGTGCTGGTGGGCGAGGGCACGAGCCCGATCGCCGCCACGGCGGTCGGCGGGACCAATACCGTCCTCCACGGCATTACCGGGGCGGACCCGACCTTCTCGGCCGTCGTCGAAGCCGACGTCACCCTGGCCGACGTCGTCACGAACAACGCCTCCACGGCGCGCCACGGCTTCCTGCCGAAGCTCGATAACAACGCGGGGCATTTCCTGAACGGCCAGGGCGCCCAGGTGCAGGTCGGCCTGACGACGGGCGTCACCGGGGTGCTGCCCACGGCGAACGGCGGGATCTCTGTCGACATCGCCTCGGCCGCGCTGCCCCTCGGGTCCGGTCAGGTCACGTTTCCGGCCGCGCAGAATCCCTCGGCGGGGGCGAACGTCCTCGACGACTACGAAGAAGGGACATGGACACCAGTCATCGGTGGCTCGGGTGGCACGTCAGGACAGGCTTACACCTACCAGGTGGGCACCTACGTCAAAATCGGGAAGCTGGTCATCGCGTCATTCAACGTCCTCCTGTCGACCAAGGGCACCATTACCGGGACCGTGCAGATTCAGGGTCTCCCGTTCACGGTTGAAAATCTCGCGAACTACGGACCCTCGGCGATGATGGGCGCGTGGAGCACGGTGACGGCATTTGTGGCCATGAACATCATCGGCGCGGCGAATACCACGGCCGGCGCCGTCGCGGGCGCCACGACGGCGGCGACCGCGCTGACCAACATCACCACAACAGATTTGGGCAACACCTCTGCGTTCTTCGGCACGATCATCTATCGGGCGACCGCATAATGGCGTCGTCCCAGCCGGCCCCCCTCGTCATCAGTTCCTTCCGCGGCGGCGTGAACAACACCGACCCGGCGATCGCGCTCGCCCCGGACCAGTGCACGGACCTGGCGAACATCGAATGGATCGCCTCGACCCTGGGAGAACGCCGGCGGGGCACGACCCCGATCGACCTGACCGCCAGCGGCCTGACGGCGGAGTCGCAGATCCCCTGGGTCTTTCGGCACCTCCCGACCAATGACGAGACGCAGGCGGAGCTGTGGGCGTGGGCCGCGACCGGGACCGCGACGAGCACGCTCGCGCGCAAGGACACGAGCTGGCACGGCGTCGCGGTGAGCGATGCGATCGACCTGGCGTCGCTTACACAGTGGCAGATTTCGGCCGTCTCGCTCCACGGCAAACTGTTCCTGGCCTACAACAGCGCGGTGAACCGGCTGCACGTCTGGGACGGCACCACCCTGCGGCGGGTGGGGCTGCCCGGGCCCGGGAACGCGCCGACGGCGGCCAATGCCGGGGGCGGGACCCTGACCGGGACCCGCTATTACCGCGTGCGCTGGACGGTGCAGTCGGCCGGCGTCACGCTCCGCCGCTCCGAACCGAGCACCGTGCTGACGTTCGCGCCGAGCGGCGCCGGGGCCTCGATCACCGTGACGCGCCCGACGGATGACAGCGAGGGCGCGACGCACTGGGAGCTCGAGGCGAGCACCGACAACAGCAATTTCTACCGGGTCGCCACGACCGTCATCGGCACGACCACTTACAGCGACAGCGCGCCCTACGTGCCCGGCTACGCCGCGTTCCCTTTGAGCCCGGACCTCCTCGATTACGCCCTGCTCGGTTCGGCCCGCTACCTCCTGGTAGACGAGGACCGGCTCGTCACGCTCGGCAACTACGAAGATCCGACGCTCGACTCCCGAGTGACCTGGACGCCGGTGAACGGCGATCCGGGGTCCGGAAACGATGAGCGGGTGGAGACGGACACCGACCCGTTTCTCGACCTCGATGGTTTTGAGGGCGGCCGGCTCGTGGGCGGCGGCGGCCCCGTCAACGGCTGCCTCTACGCGTTCAAGCGGTCCCACATCTATCGCCTGGTGCGGACGGGCAACCGTGAAGCGGCCTACCAGGCCATCACAATGACGAAGTCCCGCGGCGCCCTCGAGGGGTCGATTACCCCGGGCCTCGATGAGGCGGGCCGTCCGGCCCTCTACTTCTGGGACCCGCAGGTCGGGCCCTGCCGGATGGGGGCGGACGGCCTCCAGTGGCTCGGCGCGGACATCTACACGACGACGAAAACGGTCAACCTGAACGCGACGACCCTCGTCTGTCGCACGCTC
>Ga0247672_1000208_pt1 | contig 10755 bp, 21 predicted proteins | sample CNK13_metaG_FD_182719 | JGI IMG/M metagenome (GOLD analysis project Ga0247672, IMG submission 182719) | Soil microbial communities from Purdue University Martell Research Forest, Indiana, United States - CNK13 | ecosystem: Environmental > Terrestrial > Soil > Temperate forest > Bulk soil... | reverse complement strand
GCCGCACTTCTGCCAACTTGTGTTGTACTTTGTCGAACCGTGCGAATCGGTAGATCAACGCTCACAATGTCCATAAGGCGCGAATATGAAAATGCGGGCGGCGTGGCGATGCGTCGCGCCGGGCGAGTGGAATTACGAAGTACCGGCCCAACTTGTATTGGGCGAACTTGTGCGCGTCGCGCCGGGCCGCTGGAGGGCCGTAGATCGCTGCGGGCTCTCGCCGGTAATCCTGGGGGTGTTCACGCGGCGCGCGGCGGCCGCGGAACTAATAAAGGCGGTGCAGGCGTCGCCGCTGATAAAGAGGCTTTTTCGTGCTGACTCAACCACTCATTGAAACAATCGATCCGTATAGCTGCGTCAATCGGCAAAACCGGCTATTCGTGGCGCCCAACGCCTTTAACGCGGCGCTGGCCTCTGAGGCTGCGCTATGGGCGCGAATTGTCCAGTGCGGCGGCCTCGCGATGACAACCCGCGGCCAACGCGCCCGGCGCTATCAACGGCCGCCGTGGGAAACGATGCCGCCGGAAGGTGAGCGGTTAAACCAACTGGGCTCGATTGCGCTTCCGGCGATTGAGCAAGTCGATACGCTCGTCCTTGATTTTCAAATGCCGTTCGCCTGGGACGGAGTAGCGACTAACGTGATGATGACGCTTGCCGGCTCGGGGCTGGTCGAGGGTTCGGGCGATGTGGTTTGGCGGCTAAAAGTCGGTGATCGGTGGATTCCCGATTTTTCCAATGTGATTTTCCAATTGAATGATCTGCGTAACCCTCATGCGCTGGTGGGCGGCTACATTCGCGCGCTTTCCTTGCAACGCATCCGGATTTACGCCGCGCTTGGAGCCGGCGCGCTCGGCCGGCTCGATCCCAATAGCAGGATCAACGCCGGCTTTGTCGGCTGGAAGTATCCGAAACGGTAATGCGGTTACCGTCAATTTTTCTAGGGGGGCTCTTGTCTTGGCTGACTCACAAGGAGAAAGCGTGCGGGTATCGGTAACAAATGCGCTCGGGATATTGGGCTGTATTGTCGCCGCCGGCATCGGTTGGGGCCGCCTCGAAACGCGGCAAACGGAGCTCGTCGAGTGGCAAAAGTCGGCCAACGTCGAGCGGCGGGAGATTTTAGACAAGTTGGCCGACATTCAAGACCGGCTCGTACGCATCGAGGGCCGGCGCGGCGGGGGTGCAAGGTGACGACGATGAAACGCAAAGTATTTGTGGCGCTGGCGGTACTGCTCGCATGGAGCGGCCGCGACGGGTTGCGCGCGCAGCAACGCCAACCGGTTTCAAGCCTGCAAGAGGATTGCTCGGTAACTTTCGCCTTTACCGCGGCGAGCTCGGGCGTCAACGCCGTCGGGACGGTGACGGCCGGGCCTACCGGTGCAACGGCGTGGATTGATAACCGGCAAGTGGGGTGCCTCGATTGGCTGGTGACCTATAACCCGACTACCACCGTAACCGGGCTCTCGCTGCTGTTCCAGACGGCAACCGACTTAGCCGGCGCGCCCGGCACGGCGTCGGCCTATGGCGGCACGCTCGTAAGCGGAATCAACCCCAACACCGCGGCGACTTCCGGCGGGGCGGTGACTGAGGCGACGGGTGTAAAGTATGCCTTCCTGCGCCTCAATCTGACTATTCTGACCGGATCGGGAACGGTGAGCGGCAAACTATACGGCTGGAAACGCCGGCCTACCTATGTGTCGGTCGTTTCCGGCGGCGGCTGTCCTGGCACGGTCGGTACTCCGTGCGTGGTAGTCGGACCGGCTGCGGAAGGGGCCGCGGCCGCCGGCGCTCCGGTGCGCGTCGCGGGTTGGGATGGTTCGCTAATCCGTACGCTCAAAACGTCGGTAAACGGCGGGCTGGAGCCGGCCGCCGGCTCAACGGCGATCAATGACGGTACGACGAATGCACCGTTTGTGCCGATCTCGGACACGAATCAAGCGTTGAACTACGTCAACTATCCCAAGCAATTTAACGGGGCGGATTGGGATAGGGAGTTTGTTTGTTCCAACTCGGCGCGGGTGACTCTCTCGAATGCCACGCGTACGCAGCTAATCGCGCTTTCCGGTACAACCGTTATTCGCGTGTGCCATATTCACATGAGCACAACGGCCGCGGAAGATTTTACGATCAGTTACGGTACGGGGTCGGCCTGCGGGACGGGCACGGCGACGCTTGACAAACTTCTAAGCGTGCAGGGCTTCGCCTTCGACTATCAACCAACCGCGGCGCTCCGCGCGCCGGCGGCCAACGCGTTGTGTGTGACGCAGAGCGGTACTCAATCGGCGGAGGTCACTGTAATTTATGCACAATTCTGACGACGGCCGGCGGCGCTTCCCTCGCGCGGTCGCGGCGCTGCTCGCCGCGCTGCTCGCGGTGTTCTTCTGCGGCGTCACTCTTGAGCCGATACACACGGCGCTTGCGTCGGGTATTTCCTTTCCGGCTTACAGCTTCGTGCAGAACGGCGGCTCGGCGCTGACACAGCGCAACACGCTTAATTTTATTTTCTCGACCGGGGCCGGCTCTTGCGTCGATAACGCCGGCAAAACGGAATGCTCTATCACCGGCACAACGTCGGGATCGGTTTCAACGGGCGTTACCCTGACTTCCGGTGAACCGGTGATCGGGGCCGGCGCGTCGGCTATTGCGGTTGGAACCAAAACGGGCAACACAACGCTATTTGCTTCGGCGAGCGGGGCGACTACCTCGGGGCATCTGGCGACGTGGGACGCCTCGGGGAATATCATTGACGGCGGCGCGCTCGGCTCGATCCTTCACACTTCGTCAATCAATGTCGGCGATGGTACAAACGCGATCACAACCGGCGTGCTCGGTCGCTACATTTCGACCGGGCCGGAAACCGGAAACATTGTTCGCGTCGATGCGGTCGGCTACGGCGGTACGTCGGCGTCGCCTACAACCTGTTCGATCACGTTTGATGTTTGGGTTGAGGATGATGGAACGCTGCCGACTTCGGCCGATAAAATCTCGGGAACGGATCCGGCCTCACTCACCGCGGCGACGGTCCATCAATCCGGCTCAACGGCTAGTTGGACGCTGCCGATTGCCGCCAACTCGATTTGGAGCGGCGAAATAATCACCGTATCCGGCTGCGTCTCGGTTACGTTCACGATTTTCTTTCAGCAGTACCCATAGACAAACCGCCATGAAACCTTACGTTAACGCTTGTCAGGTCAAGGGGTGGCGCGCCCGGCAATTCTTCTATCCGCCGGGGGAAGCTCCGTTAGTCGAAAGTCTCGATGCTCGATGCCGGGCGATGGCGGAACGCGCGCAACGGCGCGTTGGCCGCGGGCCTCGCCGGCGTCTATCGGCGGCCGCGGCGGCTGCCGGTCTGGTGCTCGGGAAAACCAAAACAAGCCGGCGGGAATTCTTCGCGCAACTCGGCGGCCTGCTCGCGGTCTATGTCTTCATCAAAACGGCTCTCGGCGCGCCGTCGGCGGCCGCGATTCTGAATGTCCGAACGGACGGCGACGAAAACTTAAACGGCGGGTGGTTCGATCCAACGCCGGGCGGGCGGCCAACGAATTTGAATGCTACCTCGGCAACCGGTAACGCGCCGGTGGTCACTAGCGCTACCTACAATTTCATCGCCCGCGATGTGGGGCACTTGCTTTTTGTTCTGACCGGTACAAATTGGACGCCCGGCTATTATCCAATTGTGAGCGTGTCGGCCGGGGCGGCGACGCTCGACGCCTCGATAGGGGCGGCGTGTGATCTTCAAGGTAACCCGAATACTGTTGCCGGCGTGGCGACGGTGGCGAGTCCGACAAATGCCACTTGGTCAGTGAACTATGTACGCACGGCGGCCGCCGGCATCTCTTATACCGATATGGTCATTGGCGGCACAACCACGCAATTTACAAGCGTCGCTAATCCTGTGGGGCCTAATCTGGTCGGGAACGCAATCTCGATCACGGCCGGGACCGGCTTCACGGTCCAACGGGTGATCGTGTCGAGTACGTCGGGCACAACGGCGACTTGCTCGGCTTCCTTGGGCACTGGCGGGAGTACGGGCGGCGTCGGCGGCCTGGGCGGCTCGCTTGCGTCGCCCGGAAAAGCCTTTTCTCTGGCGGTCAATACTAATACCATCTTTATCAAGGCGGGCACGTATTCGATTACAAGCACAACCGCCAACGTCGCCGGCGGCCGCATCGACACCGGCGGTCAAGCCTTCGTGACGGCGGGTTACGGAACAATGTGGGGCGATGATGCCGCGCCGGCTGTGCTCCAAGCAAGCGGCATTGCGTCGGTAACCCTTATGATCGCCTCTCAACCGGTGGCGGTCACGCGCAATATAACGTTTGACGGTGCGAACCTGACCGGGATTCGCGGGACGGACTGCGCGGGAAACTTCTACAAAGTGGGCGCCATCAATTGCAAAAATTACGGCTTTTCGGGCATAACCGGCCAATGTTTTTACATGGCCTGCTTTGCAAGCAACTGTACGAATGCCGCCTTTGGCATCCATCAAGGTCAAAGTTATTTGATCGGCTGTGAAGCGTGGGCCAATCCATCGCCCGGCTTTTATATTAATAGCTCTAACACTAGGCTGGATGAGTGCCTATCCTACGGCAACACCGGCGCGGCGACGGGCTACGGATTCCTTTACAACGGCTCGCTGAACGTCTGCAATATGTGTACCGCGTACGGCAACGCGGAGGACGGTTTCAGGGCCGTGAATTCGGGGAATATGGCCGTGAACTGCATCTCCGAAAGCAACACCGTGAACGGGTTTTATATCACCGGCTCCAACACTCAAAACCTTATCAACAATGCGGCGTTTGGCAACGGAACCAACTATCTGAATAACGCCACGTTCAATGTGTCGATACACAATTTCATTCTCACTGGCTCTGCGTTCACTAACGCCGCGGGGGGCGTGTTTGAGCTCAACAATACGGCCGGGGCCGGCGCGGTCTGCCGGGCGGCCGGCTTGCAGGGCACGTTCCCACGCGGCCTAACGCGGAGTTATTTAAGCCTGGGCGCGGCGCAATTGCCGGCCTCAACCGGCGGTTGTGGGGCGACGGCGTGCATACAATAGAATCCAAATGAATCTTGTTGACTCGATCTCTGAAGCGATAGCGCGCGAAGAAGGTTTTTACACGCCGGGCACGATTGCCGCGCGCAATCATAATCCCGGTAATTTGCGTTCCTGGGGCTCGCGGCCGATTGTGGACGGTTACGCCGCCTTTCCTACCGACGCCGACGGGTGGCAAGCCTTGCGGGTGCAAGTCACCAAAAATATCAACCGGGGGCTGACGCTAACTGAATTCTTCGTCGGCAAGCCGGGGGTGTACGCCGGCTATTCGCCGGCCGCGGATCGAAACCGGCCGCTGGAGTATGCGCAATTTGTCGCCGGCGTGGTGGGTCTGCCTCTCGATGTTCCGCTAAACCTGCTCGATGGGAGCTCGCCGCCGTTCCCTCGGACGGCTCCCAAGACGCCGCGGCGGGCGACGGGAGCCTAGTAGACGCCGCGGCCGGCGACGGGGCCGGTCTTGTGGCCGGGCTGGTCGCCGCCGCGGCGCTGGTCTCTCTGTGGCTGCTGCTGTCGGATTAGGGGATTAGTTCGGCGTCAACGGCGAAGGTTGAAACGCCAATTTCTAGGCTCTGCTCGATTCCCTGTACTTTCCAGGTGCGGCGCAAACTCAAGCAATAGATTCCAGGGCCGCCAACTTCGAGGATCCCGGCGCGCGCCGGCATCCGGCGCAAGCGCTCGAAATGGCCGGCGGTGTCACTCCAAGGTTGCATCCGATACAGGTAAATCAAGCATTCGGCTTTAAAGTAGTCGGGTAGTCGCTCCCAATAGCCGGCCATCTGCTCAAAGGTGACTTGGTGAGCGTGCATCGTGGGAAAAATGCGGCCGGGCGCGCCGCGCAGCTTCGCCCAAAGGTTCGCGAGTCTCCAGTACCAGGGCTTCAATACGATCATGCTTGTTGTGGCCTCGTCTTTTTAGTTTGTCCGATGTTCATTTTGTAAACCGTGGGTGTTCAAATCGCGGCTTTCTTAAACCGGTTTCTTTTCTTCTTCTTCCTTACCGGTTCGAGTGATTCGGCCGTCGGGCGTGCCGGTGTGCTCGACTTGCCAAGATTCAATCCGAATGTGGCGGCCGCATTCGGCGCAAACGGTCGCCGTCCCTGTGAACCGCACTTGCTCTCCGCATTCACAATCAACCTGAAAATAGCTGTGGGTCTGCATCTGCTTTTTACACTCCCTCGTAGCGCTTATCGTAGCGGTAAGATTCGGCGGCCGCGGCTGCCTTTGTCGCTGCTCGTTTGCCGCGGGGCCGTGCCGGCCGGCGTGCCGGCCGTTTGCGGCGCGACTTCCAGGGTTGCTTGCGCCTGGGGGCCGGCGCGGGGCGTTCCGGATCCCAATGGATCAAATCACCCTCGAACGGTAACGAGTGATGATGGAGCCAAAAGCGCATCATTTCGCCAAACGTGGCGAAGCCGTCGGAGTCGGCGAATCGTTCGAGCTCGGCCGGCTGAAGCGGCACGCCGTCGATTGTGATGGTGAACGCGGATCCGCGGCGCTTTAAGGGGTCGGCTATGTGTTCAATCCGGATCGATTGAACGCGGGTGCAGAACCATCGACCTAGCAGGCGCATCGACTTTTTACGCGGATTCACGTAACAGTGGCATATTTCCCCGACACGCGGCCGGCGCTTCCGGAGCCCGCGTATGGTGTGGCGTTTCTTCTTGACTCGGATAGCGAGCTCGAAGCGCGATTGAAACCCTAGCAGCATGCGGCCGCCTTCGCTTTCGCCTCAAACAGTCTCTTACGGCGCAACCGGGCGGCGTTGTACTTGAGTCGCAACGCCTCTTGACATTCCGCCTTTTGGCACGTCTTCGCGTTCACGGCTTTGGGCTCGAATAGCTGGCGGCATTCGGCGCACGGTATCGGGTCGAATCTGCGAAACGGTGTGGAGTAGATAAACGGCACTTTTGAATTCTCCTTTTATGATCGCCCTTTGCGGTTCTTGTTCACTGTCGGCCGCCGGCGAGTTTCAACACTTCTTCGATACGGGTTAGGCGCTTCGTCTGCTCTTTGAGCCGCGTCTGCATTTCATCGTGAAGCGCTGCAATCATCACAATAATGAACAGGGATACCCCAACTAAAATCAAAAACTCTTTCCGTTTCATGCTGGCTCCGTCGTCGCCCGGCGGTACGGTTGGCGTAATCTACTCTGCTCGAGTTTCATAAAGAAATTACTTGACAACCTGCTCATGCGCCATCGTGACCACCGGCAACCGGGCACGCTCGGGGCATCTTCTTAAATGCCGGTCGATACTGCCAAAAGTATTCGAGACCGGCCGATTACACCAGGGGCAACCGTGGCGCTCCTTGTCGCGCCATAGGAGCCACGTTTCGAGCGTGCAGTAGACGCCGTGATAGCGGTAAAGTCGCTGCTGTTCAAACTTCATATCGGCTCCGCGGCCGCGGCGGTCCTGGCTGCCTTTTCGCAGATATAACAATTTGTGGTTTTGGGTGGGATTCTGGATGATTGAACCTTCACAACCATGTGGCCGCAGGCAAGATCGAGCAACCATCTATATCGGCGGTAGCTAAAGTCTTCAAGCTCAAAATGAATCACTTTGCGCCGGATGTGTTCCAGAAACATCAGCTTTTAAACCGTTGGCCGGGATTCATTGTTTTCGAGCTCATCGGCGGCCGCTTTTGGGGTTGGATTTGTGAAACGGTTTTTTCCTTGAGTTTCCTGTAGGCGGCCTGCGCCTTTCGGTTTCGGTCTCGGCTGTGCTCGGCCTTGTGGGTGTCACAGTATTTGGCCGTGCCGCTGTTAGAGTGGATCGGCGCGCCGCATGGCACGCCGTCGGCTTCGTGCCGGCAATACTTGACGGTTTGAAACCGGTAGCCTTTTACGTCGTCACTCATGGCGTTTAGCTCCCGTCGTCGGCGCAACGCGCGCCGGGTGCGGTGACACGTCGAGCGCGCCTCCATATAGTGTGTAGTGGTGCTCGGCGCATAACCAAAAAGCAATCTCGTGGCGGGGCTCTAAGCGCCATAAGCCGCGAACTACTGCAATCCGTTCCGCCGGCTTCATGCAATCATCGAGGGCGCATGTCGCGGGCGCTCGCGACGAAAGCGCGGCCGCCGCTTCCATCTCATAGATGATCTTTAGCAGCTTATCGATATTCTCGCGGGCAAAGTCGGTGCCGATGGTGGGGTTAACAAACATCGGGCGTTCAAACCATCGCGCTCGGATTGTTTGAATGTCGCGCCTCTGCTGCTCGGTCATTGTGATAGCTCCTGATAGTGGCTTTCGCATAGCCAACAATTGATGGTCAGGGACACGGCAACGCCTTCAAAGTGTCCTTGTACGGCGGCCCATGTTGTAGGCGGGTTAGAGCAACCGTTAACGGCGCAGGTCTCGGCGCGCTGCTGCGGGTTGGTGGCAAAGGGCTGATTCATAGAAAACGATTCTCCTTGTTTGACTTACTTTGAACTTTACTGGGATAACTCCCGGATTTTTGCTTCAACTTGGCGCTTGGCTTCATGCGGATTGGATCCGAACCCGCGCGCAGTCTCGCGGCCGCCTCTTGGCATCGTGAGACGCCAGCACCACACTGACGACTTCCACTTTTCGGACCAATACCGAATGATATAGGCGAAAGCATCCGGCTCTCCGATGAGGACCAAATCGAAGCGCTGGCCGTTCTTGTGCCAAGGGTACTTCTGCGGTTTCTTCATGGGGTGGTGTTGGCTCGTAAATAGCGGTACACCGTGGCGTGGCTCGTATTGAGCTCGTTGGCGATGGCTCTAAAGCTCATACCTTGGGCGCGCAGTATAACGGCCTGATCGCGCCGGAACACGGCGGCCGGCCGGCCGAATTCGACGCCGCGGGCGCGGGCCGCGGCGATGCCGGCGCGTACGCGTTCGCCGATCAATTCTCTTTCGAGCTCGGCCGCGGCGCTCAAAATGGATATCAGAAAACGGCTAACCGGGTTGGCCGTGTCCGTGTCGATTCCTTGCGTCGTGGCGATAAAGCGTACGCCGGCCGCTTCGAGCTCGCGAAGGTTGTTTAACAGGTTGACTGTCGAGCGGCCGAACCGGTCGAGCTTCCAGACTAAGATTACGTCGATAGCTCGGGCGCGGGCCGCTTCGAGTACCGCCGTTAAGCCGGGCCGGGCCGTGGTGGCGCCGGTGGCGGTGTCCTGATAGATTTCGACTACCTTCCAGCGGCGCGCCTGGGCGTAGCGTCGGAGCTCGGCGATTTGCAGGGCGTTCGTCTGGTCCGTGGTGGACACGCGGGCATAGATGGCGGCGCGCATCAGTACGGTACACAGTCGGCGCATACGCCGGCGTCGAGGTTGTCGGCTTCTACTCCGCACCGGATACACCGGCCGGTATGGTTGGCCGCGGTTAGGGCGATGCGGTCTTTGAGCTTTTGAATTGAGTAGGTCTCAACCGGCCGTATTTCATACTCGCGGGCGAGCGCGCGGGCGATTGTTTCGGTGACAAAGGTAATTGAGTAAACCGCGGCCGCGCCGAATAACTTACTAAAGGCCGGCTGGCTGTCGGTCTCTGGTATGTCGATACGGACAAATGAACTGCCGGCTAACTCCTGCTCGCTGATTCGGCCGGCATAACGGCTATGTCCGAATAAATCGACTATTGCCCACTGTGCGGGCGGTTGGGTGACGGCCGGGCCTTCGGCCGGCTGTACTGGTATGGCGTATTTCATCGTTTTCGGGATCCTTTCAAACGTGTCTTTTAAAAATCAACTGGAACATTTGGCCTTTGAGAAATAGCCGGCCGGTGCGATGGTGAGGTATGGCGCGGGTTATGCGGCTGCCGGCATTTTGGGGCATGACGTCGGCGGCCTCAGAGCCGGTGTCAAACGGTCCGTGGGTGGGCTTGCCGGTCGAATCGACCACGTAATACTTGCCGCGTTCAAGCGCCGCCGTCAAATAGGCGGCGGGGGTTACTGCATTCGCCGGCCTCGAATCCATCATTGCGGAGCGAAGGGCTATTAGTAGCGGGTCGCGGTGCGTGACCTTCATAAGTTTGTGTTCTCCTTTTTAATCTGAGAGCGAAGCGCGGCGGGGCGTTCAGTGTCGGTCATAAGCTGCCATGTCCTTTTAAAAACGGCCGGGTGCGAAGATATCCGCGGCGGGGCGAGTCGATCAACTGCAAGGTTTTCAAACGGCCAACGGCTTTAACAAAGCCGCTTGATTCGACGTTGGTGTAGCCGGCGGCCGCGGCCAATTCGGCGCGCGTCATCTCGGGAAACGTGAGTAACAGGCTCAATAGGCGTTGTTGAATCGGGGCCAACCGGGCGGCGATGCGGGCTTGCAGTTCTTCGAGCGTTAGCGGCTGCCGTACCAGTGGCGCGCGCCGGCGGCCGTCTTCGGTCAATTGGACTAATCCCGGTGCCGGGTAGGTGAGTGAGCCGGCGGTATGGAGCGCGCCCAACGCCTTTACAAAGCCGCTTGATTCCTGATTGGTGTAATTGGCGTAAAGGGCGACTTGTAAGCGCGTCGCCCGCGGGAAACCGGTAACCTCTAGCTCGGCGAGTCCGGCGAGGATCCGCCGCGCCGGGCCGGCGGATTGTAGCACTTCTGAGGCGGGGATTTTCGGGGATTGTAGGGGATTTTCGGGGATTTCCCTATTTTCCCCATTTTCCCTTTCAACCCTCGGAGCGAGGGGCGTTTCGGGGAAGTTCGCGTATCCGTTGACCACTGGGGCGACGGGCGACACGTTGAATCTATCGGGCGGCGGCGT
>Ga0247672_1000206_pt1 | contig 10822 bp, 14 predicted proteins | sample CNK13_metaG_FD_182719 | JGI IMG/M metagenome (GOLD analysis project Ga0247672, IMG submission 182719) | Soil microbial communities from Purdue University Martell Research Forest, Indiana, United States - CNK13 | ecosystem: Environmental > Terrestrial > Soil > Temperate forest > Bulk soil... | reverse complement strand
GGGGGTCCATCGAGAGGTACTTGCGGAGAAACTCTGTCCTCAGCGAGGTCGCGTTCAGCACCTGCTGCTGTAACCGGGCCTCGAACTCCTCTTTGTTGAGGAGAGGCCCAGCCCGCCCGTTACCGTTGAGTCCTGCTGTCATGCTAATTACTCCCTATCCTAGCGAGAGAACGGTCGAATAAGTTTTGCTTTTCTATCTCCAGCCCGACGGTACCCGACCTCACGAGAGCCGCTTCTAGACGAGATAGGGAATCTTCTAGAGCCTCCTCGTAGGACTTTCCCAGTACGCACCACGACTTGCCGTAGTTCGCCTTAAACCTGACGAGCCTCCACACGTCCGAGGAATGTCTTTGTAGGTCGTTCGCAATTTTCAACAACTCAGACGAGGATATCACGAGCATCTCCTGAGCCAGTTCGGGAGTAGGGGTATCTTGACGGAGTCGAGGATCGCCCGTAGTATCTTCGCGATCTCAGGACAGGTGAATTCCGGGTCGTCTTTCATATCCAATGCTGTCACGAGTACCCCCTAACCATCGGCACCGACCGCTTGCCCGTCATCGCGTACACCGCGAGCACGAAAGCGTCGGCCTCGTCGGGAGAACGCCCCAGCAGCTCCGTCAACGTCTTCTCGCCCGTAGACGACTTCTCGCCCTTCCTAGACTTAGGCGGCAGGTAGAGCTTGCCCTCTACGTACTTCTTCGGCATCGCGGCCAGCTGCCTGAGTAGTTCCCCGTACTGGACGCCGTCGGGAGGGATACCGAACATCTGTATCCCCTGTACCGAGATCCCTTCCTCCCGTTCCTCTTCCTGGAAAGAAGAGACGCGGTTCACGGGCTTGACGGGGTCCAGGAGTATCGCCGCCTCACCGTACATCATGCCCCGACGATTGGAGTACGCTCCCTTGTCCTCGCGTAGGTCCACCTTTTCGTCGAACAGCCGCTTCGACCGCTTGGGCTCTAGCACCACGCTCTCGGCGAACGCGACGCCCACGACCGGGTAGCCCTCCCTACGCAGCCGGTCGACGTGCTGCTTGCCGCCCCCGCCCGAGTCGAAGAAGCACTTGCGGGGGTTCAGCCCGTAGCGGTCGATCACGAGCTTGGTCATGTCCGTTATGTCGGCCGTGTCGGGGGTCTTGACCGATATCAGCTCGACGATCCCGTACTGGTCGATCACGCAAAAGCACGTCTTGTCCCCGCCCTCGGCCGGGTCGACGCCCATCGCGAGGGCGACCCTCTTGGCCCCTCTCAGGTTCCGACCTATCTCCACGGCACGGTCGAGCCACTCCTGGGGAAAAAGTCGGACCTCCTTACCCTCGTACCACTCGGCGTCGTGGCGGACGCACTTCTCGATAGGGTCCCACGTGGCGTCCTCCTCGACGAACTCCTGCCAGGTCTTGACTCCGGGTACGAGTATCTCCCCCGTAGGCTTCTTGCCAGCTATGATCTGAGCCCTGGCGAACCGGATGTTAGGAGACGTGGACACTGGCAGCGAGAGGCACTTGCGTATGTAGTTGTCGCCGAACGGGTTCTCGATGTCCCCGCCCTTGTCGTCCGTGCCGGGCCTGCCCTTGAACGCCCACTTGAATGGGTTGTCTCCCGGCCACGTGTTCCCGAAGACGAAGAGCCGCCTGGCCCACCCTCGGACGACAGGGTAGTACTCCTCGCGTATGCCGCTCGCCTCGTCCGCCACCCACATAGTGTACCAGTCGTAGAGGTAGGGCAGTCTAGCCCCTTCTACGCCGTGGTCAGCGAACTGCTCCAGCGAGTCGGCCAGAGGAGTAGCGTGATGCCCGCCCATCGCGTCCATCGACTGCTCGTTAGCGACCATGCTCTTGACGTAGGATATGGCGCACATCGGCCGCTTGCCGTTCACCGGGGGCGAGTTGAAGTCGACCTTCCGTATCTCTCTCTGGAGTAAGACTAGCGGGCCTCCCCGGTCTACTGTCAGGGGGATCTTGGAAGTCTGTATCCGGTGGTGGATCTCTCCCCAGAGAACGTCGAGGTGGTCGTCCTTGGTCGACGTCGTGACGATACGGCAGGGCCACCGGGTCAAGAACGCTACGGGGATAATCAAGCCCGCGATGAAGTCCTTACCCATCTTGTTCGCGGCCTTGACATAGGTTTCCTTGTTGAACCAGACGGAGTACGCGATCTCCTCCTGCTCCCTCGTGAGCCGGTCTTTCGGCCAGAGGATGCGGGCGACCTTCAGCGGGTCATCCTGGATGAACCGGAAGTTGTAGGGGTTCGCTCGCTTGCCGGCAGCTACGGGCATTTAATTAATCTACCCCATTGATGGGCCATTGCCTCTGCTATCCCCACATAGGTACGAGATCGGAGTTTCCAACGATCCGGAGATGGACTCCTCATCTGGGATTTTACTAAACGGAGCATATCCCTGATTCCGATAGGCTTCCATGAATCCTGCGTACATAGAAGCGTGGAGATCCTTCTCCTCTGGTAATAGATCGGGACAGTTCTTTTCTAACCGTCTCATAGCCCGGTCGAAGTCTTCTTTGTACTCAGGAGTGTGGTAGTTAGCTACGGACATAATCCTACGTCTCTCTTCATCCGTTTACTAAATCCTATGGTTATGGACTCAAATCTACCTTTCTTGATCTCTTCTCGGAGGCTTCTAACTCCGGGAATACCTTTAGCAGCTTGCAGGAAGAGCTGGGTCAATGTCTCGGGCTTCATTCGGTATCCACCAGCATGTTGACCGAAGTGCCCGTGAGGAGAGAACTTACGGAGTCTCATAGAGAATATCTTCACGGCCCAATGAGTCGCGAAAGCTAGGTCGGACTCGAACCATGCCCTGGTAGTCCAGTAAGTTCCATAGAAAGGGACACATGTATCTCTGATCCAGTCAAACATAGCTTCCGGATTTCCTTCGACGTCCGGGGCCTCGTCGTGGCAAGGAGCACATAAGGGAATGATGTTCGACTCTTCGTCAGACCCACCGGCGGATTTAGGAGTGATATGACACTTCTGGAGCTTCCTTATTTCGGCACATCTCCAGCACCTATTATGTGCTTCCGCCTTATCGACTCCAAATCCTGACTCGTTGATTCTAGCGAACCAATAATCGCGGCATCTTTCTTGCCAGGTCAGTTGCGGAATCTTAGGCATCAGTGCTGGCCGTTCCCATTAGAGTTAGGAGTAGAGGAGTTCACGGAGTCTAGCTCCTGCCTGATACGGGCCTCGATCTCGGAGCTAGGAGTCGAGGCTATCGGCAGCTCGCAGGGGATCGGCTTGACGAGTTCCTGCCAGTTGAACTGCACGATGTTGTTAATTTCGGTCTTGTCTTCCTTGGGAAAAGCGTTCAAGAGTTTAAGAAGATTGATCGTACAGTCTTTTTCGATATGCAAGAACGCAGGATCACCTACTTGGCCGACCCGCTTCTCTTCCTGGGAGATAGTCCTGAGCTTAGCTTGAGCGGCCTTGAGCGGCTTCTTGAGCTTCGGGTCGACCTTCGCGGGCATCTTCCGGGTCGTCACTGTCACGGCGTCCTGCTGGCTCTTGAAGAAACTCTCCCGAGCCCGGCTCTTGATGTCCTGCAACTCGGCTATCGCGATGGCGATCTTGTCGGCGATGTCGACGGCGGCCGATGCGACCCACTCTTCCTTGCACTCCCGGAGTATCTGGCAGACCCTCGCCCCCGTTATCCCCAGCTCTTTCGCGATGCTGTCTTGGGTCCTCCCGCTCCGGTACAGGTCCGCTACCAGAGCCTTACGCTCCTTGGCGATGGTGACGCTCCTCTGACTAGCTCCCCTGACAGGCATCTTAAATCCTTAGTCTAATCGAGGCTAGATACTTTCCCTTATATCTTGGTCGTGCTGTTGCTTGGTCTTGAAGATGAAGTTCCTGCCGAGCCCCTTCTCCTTGACCCAACTCCTCCAGTCCCTCCTCTCCCGGTACTGGGAAGACCCAGGACTTTGAGCTACCATGAACAGCTGTAACAGTTGAGCTAGCTCGTAAGCGGTGATGTGGACTGAGGGCTCGTAGATAGCGACTCCCTCGTCGTCCCACAGCATCACCCTAGTCATAGGGAGTAGTGTCTCGATCATTACTTCGCCCTCTTCTCCCTCTCCGCGAGCATCTTGTCAGCCGTCTCCCCAGCTACCTGGACCATACTCGTGATTTCCATATCCCCGCCGAACTTAGCCATGACCTGGCCGAACGTTAGCTCGAAGTACCGGTCCCACAGCGGGTCGACCGACTTCTGACGCTGACCGGCAGGAGCCACCGGCCCGAAGTCGTTCCAGTCGTTCTTGAACGTGTATAAGTCGGAGGGCTTCAGAGCGTGCTCGGCGAAGGCTATCTGGTCCCCAGACTTTTCTGGCCCCGTGAACCCGTCCTCGTTCGCATGTACTACGCTCATCGCTCGACTCCTTGGACTGACCTGTTCAGGTCCTCCAGCTCCGGCCCCGACACGTCCACGTCGAGGACCGTCTTGCACTTCTCGCAGCTGCACCCCACGCAGCACGTCGTATCGGGGAGGGCCACGAGCCTCTGCGGCTGGATAGGCGCTCCGCACTTCGAGCACATCCTCACGTCCATGTCCGGCTCCTTCCCGCTCTCGCCGACGGTTCCCACGCGTACTATCCTAACCTACGCCCGGTCCCCGCGTAAAGGCACGCCCGAAAGATTTTTCCGAATTGGCCTTTACAACCGCTCACATTCTCCTTACATTCTTTATTATTCGACCTTTCGGGGGAAGGGAGAGGGTACAATAATAAATAATACTTTAGGGTTAGTTATATAGAGAGATCAGGAGTATCTTATTTCCTTGTCTCCAGCCGCTTCCCCACGCTGACCTTCTTCACTTCCTTCGTCATCAGCTTCTTCAGCGCTGGCCTTTGCAGAATTGCCCCCTCGATGCGGGTAATGGCGTTCTCTTCCAGATATGTCTGCGAGAGATCGATCCCAACCGATCTCCTGCCTAGCGACAGCGACACTGCGGCTGTGGTTCCGCTGCCTATAAACGGATCGAGGACAACGCAAGGAATGACGGGATGGTCTTTGAGCGGGATGTCAGGAACGTACACAGATACAATTTTTTCTATCTCCTGAGCAAGTAAGTCGCCGTCCTTCCACGCGACTTGATCTGGCAACCCATCTCGATCTGACCACGAGCCGTAGTAGACACTCTTCTTCTTCTTCACGAGCTTCCCGAAGCACGAGCACGTTGGCTCCCAGCCGGTGGTCTTCGTTTCCTTCTCCACATACTCGCCACCGCTCTGCGGAGTTGCCGAGCCGTTTTCTTTCGTGTACTTGGTGCCACCGAAGGTGGTACCTGTCCTGACACCCCTCTCCTCGACTACCCTCCGCCACGGTGCCCCGCACTCGACCGTTACCTCTTCAAAACAATCGAGAAGATCAGCGGGTATGTCTCCTGGATTAAAAAGTGGGATACCGTTCATTACACATCTACCTTTCTTTGCTGCGTTTGATAAAACATTCTCATGACGACTTCATGCAATCTATGCGGTAACTTGGTTAATCCACGATCCGGACATATTGTCCTGTTTTGCTCTATTTCGTGCTCTAACAAATCGCGACGTGTCAATCTGCCTAAATCGTGTCGAAAATGCGGGCATACTTTCCAGCCTCCTAGGAACCATGCCGGGCAGAAGTATTGCTCTCTTAAGTGTAGGGACAAGGCTCGTACAAATCGGGATAAGTACGAATGACAACGATGCGGAGTACACCACAAAATCCCTTTCCGCGCATTTGGACTCCTTAAATACAGAGAGGCAAATTCTCTCAACAATCTAGTGTGTTACTGTAATGTCTGTCACCAAGTTGTTGAGCACTCTTAGACTATTCTCCTCCTTTTTAGGAATTCATTCAGACGAGTTCTCTGGGAATGTGTCAACGAGTTCTTTACTCTTAACTTCTTAATTAACGCCCCGCAGCATCCTTTTTCGCTTGTTCCGGCCTTGATCATCGGCGTAATCAGCGCCTCTGCGAAAGTAGCGAAATGAGCCCCTTCGTAACCCCGCGATGACACGGACCAGAGGTCGGTCTTGTTTGCCGCCGACATGATAAACCGACGAAAAGCGTCTGGGTCGTTCTCGATCATCCACTCCACTAACCCCTTGTGATCGTCCACAGACCATGTCGACCGCTTATTAGCCCCCGTAGGAGCATATGCCTCAGTCGTCGCTGCGTAACGATCCACACGAGCTACCGCGCCGTTTCCAGAGGCATCTAATACCTCATGTCTCTTCTTCTTCTTCGCATCTTCAACAGTACGACGACATACCTCAGACTGCTCAGGAGTCATAGGCACCTTGATCGCCTCGGCATCGTAGAAATACTGCTGCCGCTTGGAGAACAGGAAAACGTACTCGTGGGCCTTCGTGCATCGATTCTGCACGCTCTCCGGCATCGGCGAGGGTTTGTGCCAGATAATGTCCTGCCTCAGTATCCACCCATCCGCTTGCATCGCGAGAGCTACCCTCCAAGGCACTCCCACGAGGTTCCCCGCTGGTAGGCCGCTGCTGCCTCCGGTCATCTTCCCTTGCTCGAGGTATGGAGACCCTTGTGCCTTGTCTCCAGCCGTTCCGCGGCGGAACGGCTGCTTGTATCCCGGCTTGTGAACGACGGAAGACCGATGATCGTGGTTCTTACGTCCGGCGACCGGGATCTCGTACTGGTGCCCCTCTTTCCACCGCTCCTTGCCACCGTCACCGGGTCGGACGGACGGCCGACCCTTGTCGAAGACGCCTCCTCCGGCCACTCGTGTCGAACCGCCCGAGGAGTACGAGTCGCCGTAATTCATCCAAAGTGTTCCGTCGTCCCTCAGCACTCGACGTAACTCGCGCATTACCAAGACCATACGACAAACATGACATGCCGATCCCCAGTCCTCCTCAGCGCACAATTTTGGTTTTTGGAAGAACTTAAGTAAGTACAGTGGTATGTTCTGTGCTAGAATAGCGATTGACATTTTGGTTCCGATCCTGTTCTTGAGTGGGTAGGAGACTATCTTATGCGGCGGTGCAAACAATGTCAGAACATATACTGGGGTCGGGGTCTAAAGTTCTGTAGTAACTCCTGTAAAATGACGTACAGAAATCTAAGAAATAACCCCGCTAAAACTCCAGAGTGGAAAGCGAAGAAAGCAGCGCACAATAAATCTATCAATTCACAGGCGAAAATGATGTCTCCAGAAGCCCGTGCCAAGGCTATACCAAAAATCTCGGCAGCTCTGAAAGGTCGTCCGAATATAAAACTCCGAGGAAAGATAGTACCAGAGGAGATGAGAAAACGAATTAGTAAAACACTGCGAGGTCGGTATTGCGGACCAGATAACCCCAACTGGAGAGGCGGTACTTCTAAAAGAGATTGGAAGAGTACTAGATACAAAGAATTTCTTAGGCAAGTGTGGGCCAATGCGGAAGGGTATTGCCAGGACTGTGGCACGCATAACACACTTGGTATTGAGATGCACGCGCATCATCTTCAGACGTGGATCGACGCCCCACACCTGCGGTACGATCCGTCTAACGCTATACTTCTGTGTGAGGAGTGCCACTATAAAACGTATAAAGTACATATCCACACCCCAGAAGAAAAGAAAAAGATATCGGAATTTGCTAGTGCTCGAAAGCGTAATTCTGACGGTACATTCACAAAATGCCGATGTTAGTCAGTTCGGAGATAACATACGATTTTTCATCGTCAGTCAGGTCGTCTCGTAACTCCAGGTACGGCGATGTAGATACTCCGCAATCCGGAATTGATTCGCTGCCGATCTGAAAGTCGATTCGTTTGGCTCCGCACTTGCCACATCGATTCGACGCCGCTCGTGTAACGTCGCGGGTTGGACAACCCGCGACATTTACTTGTTTGTCTCCTTTGCCGTATCGCTCCGGTCGTGCTTTGTCGTCTCCAACCTCGTGATTGCAATTCGGATCTCCGCCTGACCACTCCCCCGTCCCATAATCTCGGAGTCCCCAGTAAGGAGGACTCGTTACGGACATATGCACGCTCTTCTCAGGAAGCTCGCGGAGAACGTCAATCACGTTGCCGAGATACAGCTTGACATGCTCGCCGTCTGCCGTCGTCCAGAATGGCTCCAGCTCTTGCTTGATTTTAGGCACTAGAAACTCCTTATTTACACATAGAATTCCGTAATTACAACTTCTTTGTCGCCGCCTTTTTCCCTAACTCCACACGAGCTGCCGGCTTCTTAGTCTCCTTGACCTTCTCCGCCGGTTCCTCGGGCGGGAATACCTTCGCGATACGCTTCTCCTCCTTCCGCCGCTTCTTCCCCTCCGGACACGACTGCCGGCTGAACACGAACCCGCCGCAGTCGCAGTCCCTCACGAGGCACTTGCCGGCGCTCGGGCAGTCGAGGATCATGACCCTCTCGTCCCCCTCGCCCGCGAAGTCGCAGTGGCAGCAGCGGTCGTGGCCGCACGCGCACGACTGGAGGTTCCGGAGCTGCCTCACCGCGTAGGACAGCGTACCCTCCACGGCCGGGCTCGGTACCGTCCGGTAACGCCTCAGCAGCGCGGGGTCCGGGCTCCTGTCGTCTTCCTCGATCTTAGGCATCGGGCTTCCTCCTCTTTCGTTTCCGGGAGTTTATGAGTTTAACGATAGCGTTGATCTGGTTGGTAACGTCGTATTTCTGCTTAGCCTCAACGACGTTACCTCTCATCTTGTACTTCGTGATGCACGACCACCCGCCACTCAGCGGGTTTTCGGCGATCACAGGGACTTGACTAGGCATCTTCCACGACCCTCGAATAGAGTGCTCCGACGCGGTCCGTCAGCCTGTACCGGCGGACCTCCTTTATGCCCGACTTGCGTTTCAGCGAGTAGCTCTCTACAGCCCCGACCTGGCGGAGGAACTTGACCAGGCTCTTGACCTTAGCCTCCTCCAGGGAGTGGACCGCGTTGACGATCCCCCCGAGGGCCAGGTCTTCCCCCTCCATAGACGCGGCGTAGAGGGCCTTGCATATCTCTAGCGTCCGGCCCCGCGCGGTGTCCATCGCGACCGCCCTCGTCATACGCATCACGTCCTCGTCCACGACCCTCTTGTTGAACACGACGGCGACGCAGCCCGCGAAGCGGCTTATCTGCCCCACGAGCCGAGTCCCGAACTCCCGCTCGTTCGTCTCGTCCTGGCGGGAGGAGGGCCGGGCGCGCATGTAGGCGACAAACTTGCCGAGGTCCATGATCCGGGCGGCGGCGGGGTCGGGGCATTCGACCGAGGCGAGCAGCTCTCGGGCGTTCTGCCGCAGCCAGGTCACGTATCCTCCAGTCCGCTGCATGGCCGCGAGCATGTCCGGGGAAACCTGGCTGCTCGGCTCGCCGTTAGACTCCAGCGACAGGCCCCTCCATGACTGGTGGAACTTCCGCCGCATGATCTCGTCTTCCAGCTCCTCGTCGGGGATGCCCTCCATGATGACGACGTCGAGAAACCGCTCGCCCAGCTCCGAGGAGTCGAGCTTGCGCAGCGAGTTAGTCCCGTAGAGGATCACGGTCGTGTTAATCCCCTCGTGGGCGGCCGACATCTTGTTCGCGTAGTCGGCCCGCAGCGAGCGGTCGTAGAAGGCCCGGAACTGGCTCAATATCCGGGGCAGGCTCGGGTCGGAGAGTATCGTGTCCGCGTCCTTGACCACGAGCGTCTTATCCTTGAGCCGGAGCACGAGGGACTGGTTCTCGCTGCCCTCGCGGTCGAGCTGGTAGCCGCTCACGAGGCTCGTCATCGTGTCGGAGGAGTAGACGTACTGCTTGGCGACCGCGAGGGCCTCGCACAGCGTCGTCTTTCCGCACGCGGGAGGCCCCACGACCTTGATCCACAGCTGGTCCCCGACCGCCCGCGTGGACACGATGGACGCCAGCGAGGCGCTCAGGCCCTTAGCCAGGCCCGGTATCCATTTCATCGCCTTCCGCCAGTACTGCTCCAGATCCTTCCAGGAAGAGCAGGGCAGGCACTCGATCTGCGGCTTGCCGGTCCTCCTCGACTCGGCCGAGCGGCCTCCCACCCAGTCGGCGGGGATCGGCTGCGTACTCGACAGCAGCTCGGCGAGGCCCTCCAGCGGGTCGCCCGAGGTCAGCAGGTCTCGGACGTCGTAGCCCGACTTCCTCGCCGGGTCGTAGCCGTCGTTGCCCCACCGGAGGTAGCTGACCGTGTCGGGCTGGGCCGAGGCGCGGGACAGTATCTCCGCCGCCCTCCGGCAAGCCGCGTAGCCTGCCGGGGAGATCGTCTTTCCCTTGTTGGTCCTCGGGTGGTCCGAGTCGAAGCAGAGGACAACTTCCTTGCCGGCGAACAGCGAGCACCAGCGGGCGAACGGCTCCCCCACCGACCCCGTCCCCGGCACCCCGACCACGGCCGCCTGCGCGTAGAGGCTCGCGGCGACCGACCCCGTCCTAGTGAGGTTCCCCTCGGCGTCCATCTTCGCCGAGCGGAGGGCGTCCCACAGCGCCATGGCGTCCCACGGCCCCTCGCAGACGTAGACGATCCTCTTGTCCGGGTCGTGGTCGTCGGGGAGGAACAGCTGCTGGTTGACCCCCGCTGTGCCCTTGAGCACGCGGACCTTCTTACCGTCGCGAGACTGGACTTCCTCCCACTGGTAGAGGTTCATCAGCTTGCGGTCGGTCGAGTAGCCGGGCACCGCGTACTCGCCCGTGATGGCGTGGTTCACAACCCCGAACGACTCCAGCGCCTCGGTCGTGACGCCGCGGTTCCCTACCAGCCACGACCCGCCCCCTGCCAGGCTGCTCTCCTCGTAGACCTTCCGCAGGAACGTCGTGAGGTTGCCAGACTCCTCGCAGCCGAAGCACCTCCACTTGCCCGTGTCGGCGGC
>Ga0247672_1000195_pt1 | contig 11262 bp, 15 predicted proteins | sample CNK13_metaG_FD_182719 | JGI IMG/M metagenome (GOLD analysis project Ga0247672, IMG submission 182719) | Soil microbial communities from Purdue University Martell Research Forest, Indiana, United States - CNK13 | ecosystem: Environmental > Terrestrial > Soil > Temperate forest > Bulk soil... | reverse complement strand
AGGACAAGTCGTTCTCGCGTGCGAAATTGGCGAGCTGCCCACCGATCTCGGCTACCGGCTCAAGCTGCGCGATGTGCTCGCGTAGCTCTCCCCGCTGGCGAAGAAGCACTTTGAATTTCTTCGCCGCCGACGGCCCCATGTTGGCCGCGTCAGCTTCGGTCAGTTCTGCGCCTTCTGGCCCCTGGTCGGCCTGATCTCCTTCATCGACGGCGGGTGACGTGGGAACGTCGGTCGGCTTCGCAGCCAGGACGTCGCCCTCGGTGTCGGCTGGGACAACCTTGAGGACGGCGTCGAGTAGGCTCGGCTTCTTTCCCGGTTCTGCCCCCGGAGTTTCCGTCGTTTGACTGGTCCCGACGGGGGACACGGCGTCGGCCGAGGGGGTCGGGACCGACGCCGGCGTGTCCGAAGAAGGTGTGCTGGGAGCGGGTAAGTTTTCTTCGGCCACGGAACGAACTCTTACTCCAAACTAATTCGGAGCGGAAGGCGGACCCGGAGGAGCCGCGTTCATCGGGGTGGGAGCCGACGATCGCGGGCTGGGTGGGGAGGGTTTGTTTGCGCCGCCCAACGGGCCTTGCGCGTTCGGGTCCGGACCCCCGGCGGGGTCCGCCGACGCGCCCGGCTGCATCCCATTCTGGGCGAGTATGCTTGGCATCCCGGCGGTGACCGCGTCGTCAAGATTGATACTATCGTCCATCCGGGAGATCGCCTGCTTGGCCATGAAAGCCGGGGTGATCCCGGGTATCTGCATCATGATCGGAGCCAAGCGTTCGAAGTTTTGGAGTTCCCTGGCCTGATCGGGGCGGCCCGAGGAACCCGCCTCGATGTCGAGGACGAGGTTGCGGGCGACGTCGCCCCTGGTCAGCGTCGGCCAGATCGCTCCGGGTCCGACGATCTCCTTCACAGTTTCCTCGGAGACGTTCAAGAGGAGGATTTGGCCCGCCGCCTGAGCCATCGCTGAAAGAGTGTCGTCGATGTCATCGATTTCGGAGCCAGTCGCCGTTGCCTTGGCTTGAGCTGCGATATTGCTTTCAGTAGCTGTTGCGCCTGCTGTCGGTCCAAGGTCAGCCGACTGGTCGCCGACGACGCGAAGGAAATCTTGGAAGACTTCCTGGGTGGCGTAGATGTTCGGGTCAACCGGCACTCCCTTGATCGCCTGCAAGACGGAATTGATATCGGTCCCCGGCTGAAGTCCAGCCACCGCGATGAGCGCGTTGACCGGCGGATTGCGGAGAACCTCGATGTCTTCCTCGGAGAGGATGCCCTCGGCGTAGGCCGTCTTCGGGCGGTTGGCGAAGCGGTGTTCGCGCAGGCCCTGGCGCGAGCGGTTCAACTCCAACTGCATCGAGCGGATCAGCATGACGTCCGACGGCGGAAAGACTTTCCCCTCGGTTTCGTTGAACGCCACCAGGAACCACGGCCAGAACGCATCGGTGTAATATTCCGGCGAGGCCGGCTCGCGCAGGAAATCCGGGTAGCCGTCGCAGACGACGTAAACCAAGCCGTCGGTCTTGTCATAAATCTCCCAGACCAGCATTTTCGACGGGTTGCTGGCGTCGCCCGACGGCCGCCCCATCAGCTCCTCGACCTGCCCGAAATCGGTCGAGCCGTCGATCGTCCGGTACTGGGTGGCGGCGCTGCCGACGTCCACTCCGTAAGTCTGCTCGATCTCGTCCTCGCTCAGGCAATACTCCTCGGCGGCCCAGCCGCAGCCGAGGAAGCTCCTCAGCGCCGTGCAATTCTTGTCGGGGATGATCGCGGTGCTCTTCGGCCATGTGAACATCAGGCCTTCGCGCAGGACGATGTCCTGCTGCGCGGCAAGGTCGGCGATCACCAATCGCATCTGCTCGACCTCGGCGGCGTTGGGCTGAAGTTCGTTGTCGGCGACGTCGGCGGATATCTGCTCGATCAAGGCGAGCTGCTGCTGAGCGTCGGCAAGTTTACTATCCAGGTCGGGGGATCGCCCCATGACCCGCTGGAAGCCGACTTTGACCCAGCCGACGCCGCTGGTCGCGGCGCGGCGGACGGTCATCTTCATCCGCGACTTGAAGCTCTGCTGCTGCTGGCTGACCTCGTACTGGTAGAGAATTTCGAGCGTGCGGGCGATCTTGTTGGCTTGGTCGACCTGCGCCTTGACCTGCTGAACGTCAGCGACGATCGCCTGCGCTTGTTGCAGCTCTTCCGGCGACGGCCCCATCGGCATGGATATGCCAGCTTGCTGGGCCATCTGCGCGAGGCCCCCCATCAGGCCGCCGGGCGCTCCGGGCGGACCCGGCGGGGGAGGAGGACCGCCGGGCGAACCCGGACTTGCACCGGCACCCGGCGGCCCAGGCGGCGTAGGGCTGGACATCCCGCCACCGCCATTCATTGCCGGAGCCGGCGGCCCCGGTTGTCCCGGCATTGCCTCCGGCGGCGCTCCGCCCGGCAGCGCGCCGCCCAGGCCAAGTTGAGAAGCGGCGACGCCGAGGCCAGCCCCGAGCATCAGCTTCTGCATCATCTCCTGGCGGGCCTGCGCCTGCTGGAGGACTTTCTGCGCGGTCTGGAAGCTCTCGATCTGGCCGTCCCAGACAGTGGCGTAGAGCTTCGGGCGCGGCTTCGCCGAGGCCTTGGGGTTTTTGGCGTAGAGAGCAGCGGTCCTTTGCTACATGGCGCAACGTGACGTTCGCCACATAGCGATCGTCGAGGCCGTCGTTGAAGGCCGACGCCTTGCTCTCTTCCTCCCATTGGCGGCCGGCGCAGAATTTCTGGTCGCGGATCATCTGCCGGAAAACGGGTTCCCAGTGCTTGCGGGCCGCCTTGACGTCGTCGATGCGCTTCTTGACGAGGGCCTTGCGCTTCTCGTCGAGATCGGGCGGCGCTTGCCGGGGAAGGGTCTTACCCGTGGCCGGCGTGGGTGGCCCGGGCGTGAACATGCCCTGCCCCGGATCGATCGGCGGCAGCATGCCGGGGGCCGGACCCGGCACGCCCGGAGGAGGAAAACCACCTGTCGACATCACCAACCTCCTGGGACGACTGTCCGCTTAGTCGTCTCGCGCGCAGACTTTTTCACCCAGCCCAGCGTCCCCGGCTGCGGACCCGCCGGGGCCGGCTTCGGCTTGCGGTTGGGAACATGGATGCCGAGGCCGAGGCCGATCCAGGAGATGAAATCGACGAAGTCGTCGTGGGTGCCGTAGGGAAACTTCAGCAGCTCATCGCGGGCCTCGGCCCACCAAGGCGCGAATGAAGGAAAATAGACCATTCGCATCGCCATGCGACCATTGATGGCCTGGGCGCGGGTCTTTTTGTCGTGCGTCGGGGTAACCTCCATGACGCTGCAAAAGATCGAGCGTTCGAGCATGCGCTTTCTCAAAAACGGCCCGATCGACTTCGAGATGTGGCCTTTTTCCGCCCACCAATAGAGCGGCTTGTAGAGGGCCATCAGGTCGATCATGTGCTCGACGACGTAGTCGGTCGAGTACCTTCCCCAGACGAGCTGCGGCATGACCCATATATTCTGATCCTTGTCCAAGCCGATCACGCCGCAGCAGGTCTTGTCGCGCTCTTGGGCGAGGGAAACCGCGTGATCAGACGCCGCGTAGAAGCGCAAATCCTCTTTCGGCGGCATCTCGTTCTTGGAGTAGGTCATGACGCAATCGCCGGGGAAGAAATTCCCGGCGTCCGGCGTCGGCGATCCCTGGTAAAGGGCCTGGAAACCGCGCGGGTCGGCCTCGCGCAGGTCTTCGAGGTGCTCGACCGGGAAACGTTCCGGCCAGAGGGCCTCGCCCACCTTCCTGCCGATCGGATCGTTGTCCTTGGCGATCGCCGGAAGGTCGATTATCGACCATTTCTTCGCTTCGGTGAGGACGTAGCAGGAATTGGTCTTGTCGGTCAGCCGGCCGACGAGGTCGTCTTCGTGCCAGCGGGTCTGGATGATGATTATCCAGCCTTTATAGGTCACCAGACGCGACCGCATGACCTGCGTGTACCATTTCCAGACTTTTTCCCTGACCGTTGGGCTATCAGCCTCTGTTCGATCCTTGATCGGGTCATCAATGATAAGCCCGATGGCCCCGCGCCCAGTAATCGAGCCACCTCGCCCGGTGAAAAACACTTTTCCGCCCGTTTCGACCTCGATGCGGTCGACCGAGGCAGTGCGAATGCTGATTTCGGGGAAAATCTGCTTGAAGACCGGGTCTTCGATCGTCGCCATGACCTCACGGCCGAAATCCCAACTGAATTTCTCGTTGTACGAAGCCGAAATGATGCTGTCGCGGGGGTGCTTGCCGACAAACCAGGGCGGAAACAGCCGCGAGGCCAGCTCGGACTTGCCGTGACGCGGCGGGCAGTTGATTATCAGGCGTCGGAGCCTTCCCGCCTCAACCTCTTCCAAGGCCGCCGCGATGACTTCGTGATGGATTGCCGGCTTGTAGACCGAGAAATCAGCATCGTCGGCGTGGTCGGGGTCCGGGTGCATCGCCTTGGCGAACCCAATCAAGGAGTTTCGCGCGGCGATGCCCGTTTTCCGCCTTTTCAGGGCCTGGAAATACCTGATTTCATCGGCCGAGAGCTGTCCCATCAGGCGACGGCGATCCCGTTCGAGTTGACGGTGGTGGTTTTCCCGGCGACCGTCGCCGTGACGGCGCAAGAAACCGTCTTGCCGCTGTCGGCAGCCACCAGAAGGTAAGTCTGCGCCGTCGCACCGGCGATCGCCACCCCGTTGCGCAGCCACTGAAAAGTATATGTCGGCGCTTGTATCCAGGTGCCGACAGTTACTGCCAGGGTCTGCCCGACGACCCCCGTCCCGGACGCCACCGGCGGCGTGATGTTGATCGGCACGCCGCTCTCGTAGGCCTGATCGACGACCCCCAAATACGGCTTCATCGCCCGCGTGACGATCTTCTGGTGGGTCTGGATGAAGGTCACCTCGGGCGAGGTCAGCGCGAACGGCTCGACCCCCGGCGCGAAAGCGACAGCGTCTTCTTTTTCCTTAGCGGTGGCTCTTGTCACGGTCGTGCTCCTTGTGCGCCGGCGCTTTCTCTTCCTTCGGCGCTTTCTCTTCCGGCGCAGGCTCGAACGGCGACTGCGACGGCGGCGGCCCCGACGAGCCGCCGGCGGGCGGGGCCTGCCCGCTCTCGTCAAGCTCGGGGGTTTTCGGCTCGGGGGTTTTCTTCTCAGTCGACATCATCGCTCTCCTGTCGAGTTCACGTTCCCGGCGCTTGACCGCGCCACCAAAAGCAGCCGTTTCAGCTATCCCCGTCACGCACCCTGGATGACGAAGCCGAAGACCTTCCACCCCAGCAAAAACAGCAGGATGAAAAAGATCAGGGCGTTGGCGTGCAGCGCCCACGGATAGGCGGACCCCGCCTGCCAGTAGAAAATCCATGAGAAGAACCACAGCACCATGACCAGCCAGAAAATAAATCCGATGGACATCACGGCGTCTCCTCTGCGGTGACGTTGATCTTCTCGCTGTAGAAAGCCCGCAGGAGAAGGTGGTCTTTCGCACTGTGGATGATCGGGCCGATGATCGACGCCGCCGGGCTGGCCTCGACCAGCTTCTCAAGCTCGCGGACAAACTCCCGGATTTCGTCGCCGACTTTCGACATCAGACATTCTTTCTCCGCCGCCAATGGCCGAACATGCCGAGGCCGGCAAGACCCGCCGGGAACAGCAATCCGGCGGCCGGGATCGGCGTCGCCGCCGCCGAGGGCCGGGCGACGATGTAGAAGCTCTCGCCACCATCGACGGCATGGTCCCACGACGCCTGGAACAAAAGCCGGTCACCTGCGGCAAGGCCGCTCCCGGCAAGGTCGAAGCCCGAGATCAGGTAGTCCGCCGAGCCGTTGCCGTTGCGGATGTCCGGCATCGCGAAAGACGAGGCCAGATCGAACAGGATCAGCGAGCCGAGCGGGCCGCTGCCGGACTGGTCGAGGTCGAGCAACCGGAACTGCGTCAGCACCTCCGAGGCGGCGTGCGTGGAGTTGACGTCGACGGCGACGCCGAAGGTCAAGCCGAGGTCGCCGAGGCCGGTGAGGAAGTTGCTGAGCTGCCCGACCGTGTAGGGCGTCACGGTGACGTCGTCGTCGTTGGCGAACGCGCCGGTGATGTTGCTCGAGAACAGGTTGAAGCTGCTGTCGTTGCCGGTCGAGTTGAAATTGTTGTAGCCGAAGCCGACAGGGTTATGCGCCTGCGTCGTCGCGCAAATGATGCAGGGGTCGGACGCCGACTGCGGCACGACATCGGCGTCGGCCAAAGGGGCAACCGTCAGCGTACTGGCATAAGCCGGGGCCGCCGCGAACAGCGCCGCGCCAGCCAGCAGCAGTCTACGAACGCGCATTAGAACCTCCCGGTTAAGAGCAAGACGACGAGAACGATCAGGACGATGCCGACGGCCCCCGAGGGATAGTACCCCCAGCCGGCGGCGTAAGGCCAAGTCGGCAAGACCCCGATGAGCAGGATGACCACGATCAGGAGAACGAGGAGCGACATCGGGCTTACCTCTTCACGCGCTTCTGCGAGCCTCTGACGGCGTCCCGGAAAGCCTCGCCGGCATCCAGCGACGGCGACCACGGCAAGACCATGATGTCCCACTTGCCGTCTTGCGCGATGCCGAGGTTCTCCTGCACCTCGCCATGCTGCAAGACGGTCGACGCCGACACGTCTATTCCGTAATTGGCGCAAAGATCGGCGGCGACCGCAGCCAGCACTTCCCACTGCGACAGGAGCAACGGGTAGCTCCCCGGCTTGAACGGGCTTTCGACCGCGCCGGCCATGCAGGCGGCGCTGATGCCGATCGATCCCGAGTTACAGTTTTTGGTGTGGGCGGCGTAGCCGTCGTTGTCGGAGGTCGAGACGTTGGCCGCGATGCTCTTGTCGCCGCGAACGAGCTGCCCGTCGCCGCCGACGATGATGTGATAGTGCTCTTTATCGGTGGCCGAGACGACGTAGCTGCCCGCCGTCCAGTGGACGATGATCCGCTCCATCGCGCAGTCCGGCATCCAATCCGGCGGGACCACCGTCGTGTCCGGCGGCGGCACGCTCGCCGTGCCGAGGTCGGTGCCGTCGCGAAACCAACGCTGGCACGCCTCGGAAGTCTCGTCGCCCCAATAACCGTCAGCTCCATACTGGGGGAGCGAGTAGCCGTGCTCCATCAAACGCTTCTGAAACTCGGTCGGGGTCCAGGACATCATGCGCCTCGCGCGAGATAAGCGACCAGTCCGCCGACCATCGCGCCGACGGCGGCGATCGCGGCATCCTTGGTCAGCTCGCTCACCCTTACACCCAAAGCCGCCGCGACGACGATAACAATCAGGACCACGCCAAGCGTGAAGGCGATGACGAGGGCGACGGAGCCGCGATACTGGCTCATTGCGGTTCCGGGTGTAGCTCTTTCTCCCGATTAGCCGCGTACTCTAAAAGCTTGGCTTGCTCGTCCTTTGACCGATAGTATTTTGGGTCTTTCGGCAAGGGCATTCTCTCCGGCACTGTTGGTGCAGGATAAGGCACAATCACCCACAAACCACCGTAAAACTTAACGATGGTTTCAACTAATGAAGTTGCCCCCGGTGCAGCAACGCCCTCTGTTTGAGCATGTGCGGCTAAATCGACTGTGTATGTATCCACAGCCGCCTGTAAGTCGTAGCCCAAAGCCTGATATGTCTGAACGTCAATCTCATACGCGGACATTACCCACCCCTTATGATGTAGTTGACCAAGAGTGTTGGCTGCATGTTGTTATGAGACTGGCTATAAGGCCCACCAGTCATGCCCATAGTTCCTGTACTGACAATTGTACCGCCTTGAGTATTGCCGGCTCCGTTAGTACTAAACGCTGTAGGATTGTTTCTTGAATTGAACAAATGGTTATGGTCAACCAGTTCACTTTCTATCAGCGCGAGCCTTTGAATACCACCGAAACCACCGATCCCGACACTGACAAAGTTACCCGCCGCTCCAGTCGCCAACCTGCCCGCCGCGCCCGTTCCCATGTCGTCGATGCCGGCCGGCGCTCTTCCCCGCAGGTCGGGCAAGCCGAACGTGGTCGAGCCGTCGCCGGCACCCCACACCGCCAACCCGCCGGTCATGTTGAGGAAGAGAGCGTAGAGGTTGGGGTTGGCCGCGCGGTTGATGTTCTGGCCGTTGCAGGCGAACCAGCCCGCCGGGACGGCGTTGACGGCCCCGGCGAACGGAAAGATGACCCCGGCCGGAACTGCCGCATCGACATACTGCTTGGGGGCGGCTTGCAGCGCGCTGACCGGGTTACCGGGAAGATTGAGCGGCTGGGCGACAGTCACCTGTCCGTTGGCGCGGCTGATCTTGAACGGGGCCTCGATGAGCGTGCCGGCGTCGGAGTAGCGCAAAATCGAGAAGTTAGACCCGGCGTTACCCACGCTCTCGGCGTCGGCATCGCCGGGGGAGATGATCCAGCGGGACACCCCGTTGGTCTGCCCGTAGATCACGCAAAACGTACCGGACGCGGGCTTGCTCAAGACAAGCGACGGCGACGCTTTGGAGATGGCGATATCGCCGGTCAACCCGCCGCCGGCGAGCGGCAGTTTGCTATCGACGGTCTGCTTGGTCGCCGCGCCGAGAGCTGCCACAGGCTCGCCACTGAGGAGAAGCAGCCCGGTCATCGTCCCGCCAGCCAGCGGCAGGTACGTCGCCGTCGCGTCGGCAAGGGTGACGCCGCGCGTCCAGCTTGCCGGCGCGAACGCCCCGGGTCCGGTCGCGGCGATCGCCCGATAGAGGACGCCGCCCTGTAAGACATGGTCGCCAATATTGTAGTGGGCGGTCGCCGAGAAGAACCTGACGGCGATGAGATCGACGGCGGTGCCGGCGACATCGACGACGCCGAACTGCAAATCCGGATAATTGACGAAAGGCTCGCCGGGCAGCTTGCCGGTCGGGCGATTGCCGGCGACGGTCGAGCGCAGTACCTGGGTCGGGTTGGTCACGGAGGTATCTACCTCTCCCTTCGGGCGGTATCTACCGCCGGGCCGTGGCGATGATTAGCCGGCTAATAAGTTCCTGCGTCGATGGCGTAGGCTTGCAAGTAGCGCAGCGTCACCGGCTGAAGGATCGTGGCCGGGTCGGCCGCAAGGGTCAGGGGTCCGGTCAACGTCCCGCCCGTGAGCGCGAGGCGCGAAGTGTCGGACGGATGAACGTGATCGGCCCGCGCCCAGGTCGTGCCGACGCCGACATCGCCGATGCCGTCCATGAGAGGGGCGACGCTCGCACCCGGCAGGACGGCGACGACATCGGCCGGGAGCAAGACGACGGCCCCGACCCGCGTGTTGAAGCTGGCGACGCCGGCGACGCCCGAGGCGACGGCGTCCTGCACGAATGCCGTCGTGGCGACCGAGGTGTCGTTGTCGCCGCGCGCCGGGGTCGGCGCTTGTGGGTTGCCAGTAAAAATCGGCGACGCCTGCGGCGCGCCGCCGGCCCCGGTGATGTCGTCCTGGGTCAGGACGACCAGACCACTCCTGCCATTGAACGAGTTCACGCCGGTGAACCCCGAGAGGGTCAAGGCAGCTTGAGAGGCCCACCAGCGGCTCGACCAGTGGTTCCCGGTCAAACCAGTAGTCGCGAGGACATTAGGCGGAATGGTGTCGGGCATGTGCTCGGCCCATTCGATCGACACCTGCGCCCAGTCTTGCGCCGTCGCCGCAGCAAAAGCCGCGTCGTTCTGTGAGTTGTCGGCGGTGGCAAGAGTGTCGATGGCTTGAGCTGCGAGCGGTTCGAGCTTGGCCTTGAGCTGCTCCTGGACGGTGACGACGTCGCCGATCAGCGCGAGGCTGCGGGCATACTCCTCGACCTGCTCGGCGGCGAAGACTTTCGCGTCATGGAGCAGCTCGCCGATCTCATGGCGATAAACCGCGATCGTCGCCAAGGCCCGCTCGGCGGCGGCCCGCTCTTCCTGCGCCTGGGCGAGGATTTTACGGGCCATCTCCTCGTGCAGGGACTTCGGAAAACTCTCGACCGTGAGCAAGTCATGGTTGAGTTTTCCGTCGGCGCGCAAAAGCCTGTCGAGACGCGCCTCCAAAATGTTGATGGCGTTAGCGTGGCTATCAAATTGGCTGTCGAGGCGATCGGCGGGCAAACGATCGGAAGGGTGATCGTTGGCCCAATCGGCGAAGGAAATTATTTTCGGTACGGCCATCCGGGCTGCCTCGCTTGGATGGGACGGCAGCTTACGCTAATCTGACGCGGCGGGCCAGCCGTGCCACGGCGTGGCCCGCCACTTGACCTCGAAACAGTTGGAGCTGCCTCGATGCCCACCCAATCCTTACTACTTTCCTGCCCGCATTGCGGCGCGCAGTTCGCCCCCCGTCCGGGCAAAATCCATTGTTCGGATCGCTGCCAACGACGCCAAACCGAGAAACGGCGACGCCTCCGGCTACGAGCGGGCGCGCCGCCGCGCCCCACCATTTCCGCCCGTTTCTGGGCCAAAGTCGACAAGCAAGGCCCCGACGATTGCTGGCCGTGGCTGGCATACCGAAACGAGAAAGGCTACGGCTGCTTCTTCGACGGCACTCGCGATATCCGGGCGCACCGCTACGCCTTGCGTGAAGCTGGGATCGCCGTCCCCGACGGCATGGAACCCGACCACACTTGCGGGCATCCTTGGTGCGTCAATGTCCGTCATCTGGAGATGGTCACTTCTCTTGAAAACATCAGACGAGGAAGACGACGTCGCGGTATAGCGCCAGCCACCGAACTCACCAGAGAGCAAGTCTTAGCTATTCGCTCAGATCAACGTGGTTCTACTGTGTTATCCAGAGCTTACGGCATCGACAAAAGAACTGTGCTCCACATTAAACGCCGGACCCGCTATGCTTATTTTTAAAATCGAAACCTAAAAAGTTACAACTTTTTTCCCTCCTGATGCCACCGTCGCCGCGCGCGCCGGCTGGGGGAGCCAGGGGGGCGATCCCAGGTAGGCAGGGGTCCGGACCTGCACGCTAGGCGGGTCCGGACCCCTAACCCATTGAGGGCGTTAAGCTTTCTAGATCAGATCGTAAGGAACGGCCCGCTTCGCTCGAGGCCGCCTGCGAACCCTCGCCGGAGCGGGTCCGGACGCGGGTCCGGCACCCCCGTTCACGACGCGCGCGAGGCGCTCCAGCTCGCTATCAATTTGTGACGCAGTCATTTCTGAGAGAGGCGTCTCGCGGGTCGCCTCGGGAGCCTGCAAGCGACCGATCAGACCCATCATTTCGAGGAGGGTTCTTGAGGCCGCCGCGCGCGCCGCTGCCGGCGCGTTCGCGTCAGAACACACGCTTTCGAGCG
>Ga0247672_1000186_pt1 | contig 11690 bp, 10 predicted proteins | sample CNK13_metaG_FD_182719 | JGI IMG/M metagenome (GOLD analysis project Ga0247672, IMG submission 182719) | Soil microbial communities from Purdue University Martell Research Forest, Indiana, United States - CNK13 | ecosystem: Environmental > Terrestrial > Soil > Temperate forest > Bulk soil... | reverse complement strand
CCGGCGAGCTCGACGCCCTTCGGCAGGCGCAGCTGCGCGAAACCCGGGACGTCCTTCGGAATCACACGGAAGGCGAACGAGATCGAGCCGCGCTGGCGGTAGCCGTTCACGCGGAAGCGCGGGAGGCCGTCCGCCGTGTAGGCGATGTCGAGCTCGCCGGTCTCGTGGAAGTGCGACAGCTTCGCGGGCGTCATGTCCGCGACCAGGGCGAGCGTCGCCTCTAGGTCGCTGTCGTAGAGCGGCTTGTGGTCGGGGAGCAGGCCGAGTTCGCCGTCGCGCCGGAGCACCGGCGGTTGTCCGAGCTTGAGATGGATGTCGCTCGCGCCGAGTTCCACGGCACGGCCGAGTACCGCATTCAGGTCCACGGAGGGCTGATCGGCAGCTACGCGGCGGCGCTTGAGCGGCGGCCGAGCGCGTCGACCAGCCGCAGCGGTGCGCGCACGAGGCCCGTCGCCTCGCTTGGGTGGGCGAGGTCGCCACGCAGGAACGCCGATGTGAAGCCCCACACGAGCGGCATCCGCGCGACGCCGAAGACGAGCCGCGGGAAGCGCTCGAGGGCGAACTTCGCTTTCCACGACGCCGCGAGCGTGCGGCCCAGCTCCCGTTCGAGCGCCGGCTCGTAGGCGTCGAGAGCTCCGGAGAGCACCGCCTCGGAGGCGAGGCGCGCGCTGACGAACGCCTCGTACATGCCGTCGCCCGAGAGCGGGTCGACAAGCGCCGCCGCGTCGCCGGCGAGGAGGACGCGCCCGGAGCGCGAGCGCGCACCGGCCAAGCGCATCGGCAGCCGGTAGCCGCGCAGCGACTCGAGCCGATCGGCCGGCAGGCCGTAGCCGGTGCACGCGCGTTCGAGGTGCTCCCGCAGCCTTGGCCCCTCCGACTCCCAGCCGCCGACGCCGACGTTGACGTGGTCGCCCTTCGGGAAGATCCACGCGTAGCCGCCGGGCACGGCGCCGAGCTCGACCACGGCGCGCCCCCGGTAGTCCTCGCGCGCGTGAACATGAGCGACGTTCCCCTCGAGCGCGACGCCGTGCGAGCGCGAACCGTTCAGGCCGACCGCTCGGGCGGTGAGCCCGTTCACGCCGTCCGCCCCGATCGCGACGGGCGCGGTCGCCGCCGAGCCCTCGAAGCGCACGGTGACGCTGTCGCCGTCCTGCTCCAGCGCGGTCGCGCGCACACCGTCGCGGAAGTCCGCCCCCACGGCGGCCGCCTGCTCGGCGAGGAACGCGTCCAGCCGCCGGCGCTGCGTCATCAGCACGACCGGCGACTCGCTGCGCCGCTCGAACCGGCGCCCGTAGCGGAAGCCCAGCTCGAAGCAGTGGACGGTGTCCTCGACGACCGGCTCGACCGAGACGGGCAGCTGCCGCACGGCCCGGTAGGTCAGTCCGCCGCCGCAGGGCTTGTCCCGCGGGAAGCGCTCGCGGTCGAGGAGCAGCACGCGCGCGCCTTCGCGCGCCAGCCGCAGCGCCGCGGTCGACCCTGCCGGGCCGGCGCCGACGACGATCGCGTCAAACCGCTCCACCGGTCCATCGTACGACTGCTCGGGAAGAATCGCCGTCGTACGCGCGTCCCGTGATCGAGCACTACTGGAAGGAGTGGAGAATGTCCGACACCCCCGACGCGGACCGCCTCGCGTCGCAGCTGCACGGGACGCTCGTTCGCCCGGATGACGACGGCTACGACGAGGCACGTGCGCTCTACAACGCGATGATCGACAAGCGCCCGGCCCTGATCGCTCAGGTCGCAGACGTCGACGACGTCGTTACCGCGGTGAACTTCGGTCGCGAGAACGCCCTCGAGCTCGCGATTCGGGGCGGCGGCCACAGCGGCGCCGGCCTCGGCAGCATCGACGGCGGCCTGATGATCGACCTCGCAGCGTTGAACGCGGTCGAAGTCGACCCCGACGCGAGGACAGTGACGATCGGCGGCGGCGCCAAGCTCGGCGACGTCGACGCGGCCACGAACGCGCACGGGCTGGCGACCCCGGCCGGCATCATCGCCTCGACCGGCGCCGGCGGCCTGATCCTCGGCGGGGGGATCGGCCACTTGAGCCGTGGGGCCGGGCTCTCGATCGACAACATCCTGGGCGCAGAGGTCGTGCTGGCCGATGGGAGCGTCGTCAACGCCGACGAATCCGAGAACGCCGACCTCTACTGGGCGATCCGCGGCGGCGGCGGCAACTTCGGGGTCGTCACCTCGATCAGGTCGCGCCTGCACCCGATCGCGAACGTGGTCGCAGGCCCGATGTTCTGGGACCTCGACCAGGCGGGCGACCTCATGCGCTGGTACCGCGAGTTCATCCTGAGCGCCCCGGAACAGCTCGGCGGGTTCTTCGCCTTCGTCAGCGTCCCACCGGCACCCCCGTTCCCGGACGAGCTCCACCTCCGCAAGGTCGCCGCCGTGATCTGGTGCTGGGCCGGCCCGGAGGACGAAGCCGACGCGGCCCTAGCCGACGCGCGCTCGCAGCCCGGACTGCTGCTCGACGGCGTCCAGCCGATGCCCCTGCCGGCGCTGCAGAGCGCCTTCGACCCGATCTTCCCGCCCGGCGACCAGTGGTACTGGCGCGCCGACTTCTTCAAGGAGCTACCCGACGAGGCGATCGAACGCCACCTCGAGTTCGCGGCGGCCATGCCGACGTGGAAGTCGACGATGCACTTCTACCCGATCGACGGCGCCGTCCACCGCGTCGGCCCGACCGAGACGCCGTGGGCGTCGCGAGACGCAAACTGGGCACAGGTGATCGTCGGCGTCGACCCCGACCCGGCGAACGCCGGGGCGATTCGCTCGTGGGCGGTCGACTACTCGGAGGCCCTGCACCCGTACTCCTCGGGCGGCGCCTACCTCAACATGATCATGGACGAGGGCCAGGAGCGCGTGCAGGCGACCTACGGCGAGAACTACCCGAGGCTCGCCGCGATCAAGGCCGAGTACGACCCCGGCAACGTCTTCCACGTGAACCAGAACATCCGACCGGCGGCCTGAGAACGTAGGATCACCACGATGCCGAGGTACCTGGTCGTCCGTAGATTCGACGTCGCCGAGAGCGCGATGCCACAGGTGGGGCGCAAGTCGCGCGTGACGATCGAGGAGGAGTTCCCGCAGATCACGTGGGAACACAGCCACGTGATCGTCGACGACGACGGCGTCGTCCGCACGTACTGCGTCTACGCGGCGCCCGACGAGCAGGCGATCCGCGACCATTCCGGCAAGCTCGGGCAGCACGAGATCGAGTCGCTGCAGGTGATCGCCGGGGACGTCAGCCCGGCCGACTTCCCCGGCTAGCCCTCGCCGAGGCCGAGCAGCCGCGCGTCCGGAACGTGGTAGTGCGCCTGGAGCGCGACCGCGAGCTTCGCCGTGACCTCGCGCCTGCGCGCGTCGTCACCGTCCGCGACAAGCTCGAGCGCCTCACGGTAGAGCATGACCGCCTGCTCCTTGGCCCAGCCGCGCTCGGCCTGGCCGCCCGCGGCTAGGAAGTGCTGGATCGCGCGCTCGGGCTCGCCGGCGTCGCGCCAGTGCCGCGCCTTCGCGGACGTCGCCTCGCCTACTTCGGAGGTCACTTGCTCGAAGAACTGCGCGACTTGCGCGTGCCGCTCCCGCCGCCGCGCCCGGGGCAGCAGGTCGTAGGCGGCGTCGCGGATCATCACGTGCGTGAACGAGTACTGCTGGTCGCCCTCGAAACTCGAGACCGTGTCGCGGCGGACGAGGTCGCGCCGCTCCAGCGCGGCGAGACGCTCCGCGAGCTCCTCGCCGTCGCCCATCGCCTCGAGCGCGCCGCGCCAGAAGGTCTTGCCGACGACGGCCGCGTCGAGCAGCAGCGACCGCTCGTCCTGCGGGAGCGCATCGAGCCGCGCCGCCAGCAGGCCGCGGATCGAGTTCGGCAACGACATCCGTCCGCCGGTCGAGGTTTCGAGCATCGTCGCGGCGAGCTGCTCGATAAAGAGCGGGTTCCCCTCGGCGTTTTCCGCCACCGCGTCGCTCGCGCCGTTGGCGAGCAGGTGGCGGGCAAGCACCCGCGACTCGTCGGCCGAGAGCGGCTCCAGCGGCAGCGCGCTGTACTGCGAAAGGCCGCCGCCCCACCCTGGGCGCGCGTCGAGCAAGTCCGGCCGCGCGAGGGCCAGGATGAGGATCGGCAGGTCGCGCAGGCGGGCCGCGAGGAGCTCGATCAGGTCGAGCAGGCTCGAGTCGGCCCAGTGCAAGTCCTCGAAGACGAGCATCGTCGGCCCCTCGCGCGCCACCGCCTCGATGAAGACTCGGACGGAGAAGAAGAGCGTCTCGCGATCGGCGACCGAGTGCTCGGGGTCGAGGCCGAGCAGGATCGCCAGGTGCTCGGCGACCTCACCGCAGCCCGAGCCGACCAGCGTCTCGACCTGCTCGCGGAGCTTGCCGAGAGCGACCTCCGGCGAGTCGGTCTCGTAGATCCCGCAGAGCTGCTTCACCTGCAGCGCGAAGGCGAAGTACGCGCTGCTCTCGCGGTACGGCAGCGAGCGGCCGCGGATCGTCCGGCCGCCGAGCTCCTGGACGTTCGAGGAGAACTCCGTCGCAAGGCGCGTCTTGCCGACGCCCGCCTGGCCGAGCACGGTGACGAGGTGAGGCCTGCGCTCCGCCGCGGTCCGCTCCCAGATCCCGCGCAGCACGTCGAGCTCGCGGGTGCGGCCGACGAGCGGCGCACGGCTGGCGCGGCGCTCCCCCACGGGCGTCGACGCCTCGACCGCGAGCCAGACCTCAACTGCGTCCGCCTTGCCCTTGGCCGTCACCGGGTCGAGGGGCTCATAGACGATCGCGTCGCGGGTCAACCGATACGTCTCGGCCCCGACGATGACGCCGTTCACGGGCGCCGCGCCCTGAAGGCGCGAGGCGGTGTTGACGACGTCGCCGGCGACCATGGCCTCGCCGTGCTCGGGTCGGGCATCGATCGTCACCAGCGCCTCGCCGGTGTTCACGGCGATCCGAATCTCCAGACCGAGGCCGGGCAGCCCATCTCGTACCGCGAGCGCCGCGCGCACGGCCCGTTCGGCGTCGTCTCCGTACGCGGTTGGCGCGCCGAAGACGCCCATCACCGCGTCGCCGATGAACTTCTCGACCCGGCCGCCGAACGACTCGATCTCGCGCCGGGCGCGGTCGTGGTACGGGCCGAGGACGGCCTGCACGTCCTCGGGGTCGCGCTGGTCGGACTGCTGAGTGAAGCCGACCAGGTCGACGAAGATGACGCTGACGACGCGGCGCTCCTCGCGCGGCGCGGCGCCCGCCAGCTCCCGCCCGCAGGCGAGGCAGAATTTTGCGTACGCGGGGTTCTCCTGGCCGCAGCTCGCGCAGGTGATCACGCGACTAAGCCTAGAGCGAGACTAGGAAGCCGAGAAGGGGGCCGGGCAAGCCGCGATCTTCGGAATCGAGAAGCGGGCGATCGTCCCGAACTGCGGCGCGGGCTTGCAGGCCTGCGCGACGCCGGCGTCGCAGGCGACCGAGAGGAAAATGAACGCGTCCTCGATCGTGAAGCCGTGCTGGTCGACGAGCAGCCGCGCTGCCTCCTCCGAGACGAGCTTCAGCGCCTCGTCGAAGTCGTCGGCCGTGGCGTGTGGCAGCCAGCGGTCGGCGAGCTCGGTGACGGGCCACGTTGCCTGCTTGCCCTTGAGCAGGTCGAAGCGGACGTCGACCTCCCCCGCGATTTCGACGCCGGTGAAGCAGATCTCGCCGTCCCCCATCGAGGCGTGCATGTCGCCGACGGCGAACATCCCGCCGGGCCGGCGCACCGGGAAGAAGATCTTCGCGCCCTTCCCGTGCAGGTGGTCGTCTAGGTTCCCTCCGTGCCTCCCCGCGAGGCCGTTCGAGAGCGTCTCACCGTCGGTCGCGACGCCGACGACGCCGACCATCGGCCTCGCTGGGAAGGAGACGCGGTCGTTCATCCGGATCTCGCCGTCACTCACCTCGAACATCCGTGTCAGCGGCGCCTGCACCTCGTCGATCAGCTGCCCGAAGCCGGGGATCAGCGTCGCGACCCCCCACTCGATCGGTCGGACGTCGAGGATCTCGGCGACGAGCGAGTCGCCCGGCTCGGCGCCGCGCACGGCGACCGGCCCGGTGGCGCCGTTGATCCGCTCGAGGTCGATCTCGGTGACGAGGTCGTCCTCGCTCTGGATCTGGCCCGTGAAGCAGTCGTTCGTCTCGAAGGTGACGGTCTCGCCGGGCTCGACCTCGAGGACCGGCTCGAGGTCGGGCCCGAACGACCAGATCACCTGGTCACGCGAGAGCCGATGCGCGGTCGCGACCGCCATCACGCCTCCGGCACGAACGCCGGCAGTGTCTCGGGCGTGACGGGCTCGTCGTCGACGTAGACCCGTTCCATGTCGTCGAGCCGCTGGGGCCTCGTTCGCACGATCCACACCGTGACCAGTACGCCCAGCACCGTCCAGGCGATCGCGACCCAGTTCGCGTACTTGACCGGGTACGTGGGCGGCGCCTTGTAGAACTGGTAGTAGAGCGGGAAGAAGAAGAGGACGATCCCGCCGATCGGCAGGATCAGGTGGAGCAGCGGGTTGAACTGGCTGCGGGCCGGCCCGAGGTAGTGGCGGATACATCCTGCGGCCACCAGCATGTAGACGATGATCACGATCGGCACCGCAATCGTCGCGATCATCGCGAAGCCGGTCAGCGGCCCCCACTTCCAGCCGAACAACAGGCCGAGCACGAGCGCGAAGATCGTCAACCAGACGATCGCGACGTTGGGCGTCTTGAACTCGGGGTGCGTCCGGGCCAGCGGGCGCGGAGCGAGGCCGTTCCGTGCGAGCGCGTAGAAGACGCGCGTGGCGGCGTTGACGGCAGCATTCGAGTTCGCCGCGATCGAGTTGCAGATCGCGAGGAAGACGAGGATCCACCCCGTGCTCCAGAACACCTTTCCGAGGTCGCGCCACGGATCGGCGCCCGTCGCCTGCTTGACGAAGTTGTCGAAGCCCGCGCCGAAGACCCATGCGTACGCGCAGAGCACGTAGAACAGGCCGATGATGATCGCGGAGCCGACGACCGCCCGCGGCACCGTGCGTTTCGGATTCCTCGCCTCCTCGCCGAGCGGCGCGGCCGCCTCGAAGCCGATGAACGCCAGGATCGCGAAGACCATCCCCTTGAAGACGCCGCTCCAGTCGCCGACGGCGTGATTCGGGTTGAAGGGCTGGGCGTTCAAGTCGCCGGCGTTCGAGATCAGCATCCAGATCGCGAGCGCGCCGAAGATCGCGATCTCGAAGGCGCCGAGGATCACGCCGGCGGTGGTCGAGAGCCGGATGTCGCGGTAGGTCAGCCCGAGCACGAAGAGCGCGATCAGGAGGAGCCAGATCCACCACTGGCCGCTGTAGTGCCAGCCGACCTCGGACTGGAAGACCTCGTTCATTGCCCACCCGAACTCGAGGTAGAGGAACGGGGCGACAAGCGGCTCGAAGCCAATGAAGAGCCAGGCGACGAGGAAGCCCCAGCCCGGGCCGAGGCTCCGCGCGACGTACGTGTACATCCCGCCCGCGGAAGGCCAGAGCTTCGCGAGCTGACCGATCGCCGTCGCGGCGCAGATGCACGCGATCAGGGCGAGCGCGACCGAGAGCGGCAGCGCCTGCCGCGCGTCGGGCACGGAGATGTAGATCGAGTAGGCGACGGCGGCGGCGGGCGCCATGTGCGTGATCGACTGGAACAGCACCTGCCAGAGCCCGATCGAATGCTCGCGGAGATGGTCGAAGCTACGAGGTTCGCCAGCGGTCGCGGCTTCCATGGATGCCTCCTTCGTCGGTTCCCGCTCTCCCGCGATCCTCTCGGACCGAATGCGGGTGGTGCAACCGCGGCGAGGCTACAATGGCGCTCCCCGGGGGTGTGCCCGAGCGGCCAAAGGGAACGGGCTGTAAACCCGTCGGCTCAGCCTACGGAGGTTCGAATCCTCCCGCCCCCACACGCTTCGCGGCCGCGCCTTGGGCGCGGTCGCTCGCTTTACGTGGGACTCCGTTTCCCCCCTGCGCCCCTCGTTGGGTCGACGCTTCCCGCGAGCGAACCATGCCCGCCAAGATCGTGAGAACATTCCGCGGGATGACGGTGCGCGTCTTCTGGTACATCTCGAAGACGAAGGTCGACAACTATGCGGGTGCCGACCGGCACTGGACCGACCGTCTCGGCGGCCACGTGCGGGTGGGCTTGCCGCTGGTCGAGGTAGGGGTCGAGGCAACGGGGCCGCCGGATCGAGGGTTGGTCGAGAGACTGGAGCACATCGAACGTCGCGCCAAGCACGACGATGGCGTGCTTTCGGTTGTCGAGATCGGCGCGGAGCCGCCGGTCCTGTTCCGGTACGAGGGCAGGAGCGCCCGCATAGTGGTCGGCGAGACGTTCTGGGTGGCGGCGGTAGACGGCTCGTCGGCGGTGCTGCTCACCGGCTGGGCCGGGAACGCGATCGGTGCCACACCCGTCGGCGCGAGCAAGATCAGCTCTTCCGTGAACCCGATGTGGGCGGTCGAGGAACTGGTGAAAGGCACCGAAAACGAGTGGTCGGCCGCAAACCTCTCGGACGCGTGGGCGACCATTTTCCACGACGGCAGCAGTCACCTCGCGGTCGAGGCGCTGCCGCGAACGCAGGGCATTGCCGTCTACGCCGGCTGGGATCGAGCGGTCGAGCAGAACGTCGCGCGCAGCGGGTGGACGGAGCGGATCGAGCGAGTAGTCGTCGGATCGCCGATCTTCGTGGAACAGATCGCGGCGACCGCGCGTCCCTAGGCGACAGCGCCACGACGTCTTGCGCAGTGCCGGGTCCGCGCGACAAGAGCGATGGACGAGAATCGGCTAGATGCGCGCGATCGTCAGCCGGAGATACGGAGAGCTGGCGCTCGAGGAGATCGACGCGCCCGAGCCGGGCCCGGAGCACGTGCTCGTGCGCGTCCGCGCTGCCGGCGTCAACCCGCTCGACTACCACGAGCTTCGCGGGACGCCGCGCTTCGCGCGCGTGGTGCTGGGCCTGCGCCGGCCGAAGCACGCGCGCCGCGGCGTCGACGTCGCCGGCACGGTCGAGGCCGTTGGTGCCGAGGTCACGTCGATCGGCCCCGGCGACAACGTCTACGGCATTGGCCGCGGCTCCTTCGGCGAGCTCGTTCGTGCGACGGAGAACGTGCTCGCCCCGAAGCCCGCGCAGCTGAGCTTCGAGGAGGCGGCCGCCATTCCGGTCGCGGCAGTGACCGCGCTGGAGGCGGTGCGGGAGCGCGGCGGCCTTCGGCCGGGCCAGAGCGTGCTCGTCAACGGCGCCTCCGGCGGCGTCGGCACCTTCGCCGTCCAGATCGTGAAGGCGCTTGGCGGCGAGGTGACCGGCGTCTGCAGCACCCGCAACCTCGAGCTTGTCCGGTCGCTCGGCGCCGACCGCGTCCTCGACTACACGGACGGCCACTTCGCGAGCGCCGGCCGCCACGACCTCGTCGTCAACTGCGCCGAGGGCCGCTCACTCGCCGACCTGCGGCGGGTGCTCGTGCCGGGAGGGAAGATCGTCCTCGTCACCGGCTCGCTCGCGCAGATGGCGGCATCGGCCACGCGGCGCGACGTCGTCGGTTTCATCGCGGACGTGACTCGCGAGCGCCTCGTCTTTCTGAGCGGCCTCGTCGAAGCGGGACACCTGCGGCCCGTGATCGAGCGCACCTACGAGCTGGAGCACACCGCCGAGGCGATCCGGCACGTCGAGTCCCACCACACGCGCGGCAAGGTCGTAGTCGTCCCTTAGGCCTGGCTGTCGCTTCCGGGCCAGGTGTCGAGCAGCAGGTAGCCCTGCGGGAACGGGTCGCTCGGGTCGAGCAGCACCTGCGTGACGCCGGTGATCCACGCGCTGCCGCGGATCGCCGGCACGATCGCCGGGCGGCCCGCGACGGTTGTCTCCTCGACGATCCGCCCGTCGAAGGTCGTGCCCAGCACCGACGCGTGCGTCATCACGTCACCGGCGTGCATCGCGCCGCGTGCATGCAGCGCGGCCATCCGCGCGGAGAGGCCGGTTCCGGTCGCGGAGCGGTCGAGACGGCCCGGCGCCACGACCACCGCGTTGCGCGAGACCCGACCGACGCCCTGCCACGGCTCGGCGAGCTCGACGATGCTCACGCCGGCGATCTCGGGGTTCTCAGGATGCGCACACGGCAGCTGCTCGCGCGCGGCCGCCCTGATTCGCTCGCCGGCCCCGCAGAGCTCGCGCGCCTCGGCCGGCTCGAGCGCGAAGCCCAAAGCGGCCGCGTCGGCGATCGCGTACCACATGCCGCCGAACGCGACGTCGACGCTCAGCGTGCCGAGCCCGTCGACCTCGAGCGGCGCGTCGAGCCGCTGTGCGAAGCAGGGCACGTTGGTCAGCTCGACGCTCTCGCACTTGCCGTCCTTGCAACGCGCCGTCACCTCAACCACGCCCGCAGGCGCCTCGAGCCGCAGTGTCGTCTCGGGCTCTTGCATTGCCACCATCCCGGTCTCGAGCAGCACGGTCGTCACGCAGATCGCGTTCGAGCCGGACATCGGCGGGTACTCGGTCGGCTCCATCACGATGAAGCCGGCGTCGCAGTCGTCGCGCGTCGGCGGCACGATCAGGTTCGCGTGCTGCGCAACGCTGCCGCGCGGCTCCCGCAGCAGCAGCCGCCGCAGCGAGTCGTCGCGCGCGAGCGCCTGCATCTGCTCGAAGACCGTCTCGCCCGGCGGCGGCAGCACCCCGCCGACGACGACGTTGCCGACCTCGCCGCCCGCATGGCAGCCGACGACCGTGATGGCTCGCTGCGCCCGCATCGGCGAGACAATCCTCGCATGCGGATCGTCCCCTGGATGCAGCCGCTGTTCCGCGATCGCGCTGCCGCGGGCCGCGAGCTGGCGACAGTCGTCCCGCGGGCAGAGATCGTCGTCGGCGTGGCCCGCGGAGGCGTGGCGGTCGCGGCCGAGGTCGCCCGCGGGCTCGACGCACCGCTGACGGCGGTCGACGTCGAGCGCGTCGATGCCGGTGGAAGACGGCTCGGGGCCGCCAGCGCGGAGGGGCCGCCGTACCTCCTGGTCGCCGAGGCAGACGTCGAGGCGCCGCTCGCCCGGGCGCGCCTTGCAGCCGAGCGGCTGGAGGCACGGCTCGAGCACGAACGCCTTCCGGTCGAGGAGCGCGAGACGCTCGTGGTCGACGACGGCGCGATCACCGGGCTCACGCTCGCGGCCGCGTGCCTGTGGGCGCGGTCGGCGGGCGCCTCGCGCGTCCTCGCCGCCGTTCCGGTCGGGCGCGTCGACGGATTACGGCGGCTGGCCGAGGTCGCCGACGAGGTCGTCTGCCCGCACCCGCTCGAGCAGATCGCCGTCGTCGGGCAGGCCTACGACAGCTTCGACCCGCTGGACGAGTGGTACGTCGCCTCGCTGCTAGCCGAGCGGCAGTAGCGCGCCCTCGAGCTCGAGCAGGAAGCGCTTCACGTGCAGGCCGCCGCCGAATCCGGTCAGCGAGCCGTCGGAGCCGATGACGCGGTGGCACGGCAGCACGAGCGGCAGTGGGTTCTGCCCGTTGGCGGCGCCGACGGCCCGCGCTTTGTCGTTTCCGAGGCCGAGTCGTCGTGCCTGCTCGCCGTAGCTGACCGTCTGCCCGTACGGAATGGTCGCGAGCGCGAGCCAGCACTGTTGCTGGAAGTCCGTTCCGTCCAGCTCGAGCGGCAGGTCGAACGCGACGAGCTCGCCGGCGAAGTAGGCGTCGAGCTGCCGCTCTG
>Ga0247672_1000182_pt1 | contig 11795 bp, 14 predicted proteins | sample CNK13_metaG_FD_182719 | JGI IMG/M metagenome (GOLD analysis project Ga0247672, IMG submission 182719) | Soil microbial communities from Purdue University Martell Research Forest, Indiana, United States - CNK13 | ecosystem: Environmental > Terrestrial > Soil > Temperate forest > Bulk soil... | reverse complement strand
TCTACAATGTCAGCGCCTACTACGCCACCGCCGGTGGCTATACTCCCTCCACCACCTGCACCGCCGCTGTTTATTCCGCCGAGAATGCTCATGAGTAGAACACCGTCACGAAGAACACGGCCGAGCCGCTGTCTGTATAGGTGCCGCTCGTTGTGGAAGCTGCCATGGTGAGACCGGTCGCGATATTCACGTTGCCGAAGTGCGAAAGATCCAAGCTCTCTTGCAGCCCCTTCGGGCACTGCAACTCGCAGAGTGGAACGTTTCCACCTGTGGGCAGCGTCGCCCGATCAAAGACCTGTAGATAGTGTTGATTGCTTGCGTCTTGATTCGTGGCAATGACGCCCAAAAGGTTGATCGGCTGATGAGGCATACCCGTTGGCACGGTCGCGAAAACCTGCTTTTGTAGTGATTGAGAAACTATGCGTTGTGCCATTGATGGATCCGAAGAAGGGAAAGAAGGTAAGGTAAGTCAAGAAAGAAGAATGGCGACGACAACGGGTTAGGTCATCGTCGCCATTCCAAGCATGATCAACGAGGTCTGTCGACGTGCTTGATCCGCGCAGAGAGAGAAGCTCAGTGCGGAACGTTGTGTTATTAGGCGCTGTCTTTGGATGCGCCGGTCACGCCGCTAAGAACCGCGAAGCAGTTGGGGCGATAGATGCAGAGAGCAAGTTCAAGCTCAATCGTCCACTTCATTGAAGAGCCGGTTTTGCCGAGCGTGTATGCCTTGCAGGGTATGCCAAGAAGCTGATTCATTCCCGCGGTACCTTCCGCGAGCATTATGGTTTCTTCTTTGACTGCATCGCCGAAGTCGCCGTAAGGTAGAACGTCGTAGCCCATCTCATCGCGACGACCGATTAGTATGGTGCCTTCGAGGTTTGCGCCCGATGCTCCCCATGCGTTGTTGATGATGACCGGAACGCCGTTGTAGCTCATCATAGATTCTGCTTCGGTTGCGATGGGAGAGCCTACACCCAGCTCGCGCAATGCAACGGATTCGCCGTTCACATTGAAGCGAACTTGGTTGTCGCCGATCTGCTTGACATACTGTCCGGTCTGGGGGCCACACATGATGAAGTCTGGCATAAGGCCGCTGTATCCGTCGATCTGAGCGAATGCAAGATCGAAGTCTTTGCGCCCGACGTTGCCGATTGAACCTTTGACATAAGAGGCAAGACCTGGATTGGTTGGCGTGGCGTAGTTGAATGATTGCCCAGCGTATGAGCCCGAAGCGCCAAGAATGGGTTGCCAACCAAAGATGTTGGTGACCGAAGTTGAGCTTGGGTTGTTGGTTGACGTGCCGGTGCCTACCGCTGTGTCTACTTCGACGAGCCGAGCAAGCTTGGCGATCGAGCCAAGAAACTGCTTGCGAACGCGATCGTAAACGAGATCCGCGGCGGTGCTCGCGCTGTAGAGCGATGCAACGGCCATCTCAGTATGCGAGAAGCCGAACGAAGCGCGATAGATGCCGCGTGAAAGAGTCATCTTCACAACGTCATCTTGCGAAAACTCGCCCGATGCTACGTCAGCGCCTTCGGCAACGTTGTATGCGCTTGCTGCGCCGTTCTGAACGTCCCAGTTGGCGGAGCCTGCGATTGCTTGTCTCTTGCCGAATAGAGCGACAGACTTTGCGGAGCGGACCCATAGCTGTTTGCCCTCTTCGCGGAAGAGGTTAGGTGCGCTGGCGGAGATATCCGCGAACATAGAGATAGACATTAGTAAGCCTTGTAATGGTTAGGGTTAGATTGATTGCTTCGGAGCGGGAAGGTTGGTCCCGTACTTCGCCGCGAATGCTGCCCGTGCGTCAGCCTCGGGGTTGCCCGATTGAGGGGACTGCACAGGTGGTTTGATTGACTTTACGCCGCTGCCCTGAGCGCCTGTTGATGCGCGGTAAAGTTCAGCGTCGGGGGTTTTGGCCCATCGCGCGAGACCATCAGGGAGATCGTAATCAATATGATCGTGTGAGAACCTAAGCGCACCGTCGTCGTCGTACCGAACGCGATCCCGAAGCCATGCCTTTGCGTGCGGTAGTCTGGATGAGGCTATGCCGTTCGACAATAGAGCATCTGTTAGAGCCTTGTCGCTGCGCTCATTGCGTAGCTCGGTCTCTCGCTTCTGATCTTTTTCGAGTAATAGAGCGATCTGTTTCTTCAGTTCCGCCGTTTCGCTGTTGACCTGCTTGATTGTTGCAGGGGAGCGATCGGGTTGCTCTTCTTCGGTCTTTGGTTGGACCAAGCCCGAAAGAGCTGATTGAACGCCAGCCGCAATGTCTTTTTGGAAGGTCTTGCGATAGCTGGTCATTACCTTGTTTAGTTCGCGGAGTTGATCCGCACTAAACACTGGCGATTGTGGCTCGTCGTTGCCATTGGCTTCGATTGAGGCGGAAGCTTCACCTTGCATGGGGTTGCCCATGTGGATACCTCGGTTGATTCGTAGACGCCGAGATTGACGCCTATACTATAAGCGCGTTTTTTGAGCGTTAGGGCAGACGAGCGGATTGATTAACGTCGTCGGTTGACGGTAGGCCCAAGAAGTCGAAGCGGCCGTAACACGCCGTGCGCTCCCACTCAGTCTCAGTCTCATCGGTCTCTAAGTAGGTGTCGCACAGGTATATGACCGCACACTCAGGGCATGTGAAGAGCGTTCCGGGGCATGGCTCTATGGCGAGCATCTCGTGATGCTGGCAATCGTCGCAGATGAAGTTGATCATTGCGGGGCTCTTGGGTCTCTTGCTCGGCCCAATGGATCGGCGCTTCGAGCAAAGGTCAAAGAGCCAAAGAACGGCAATGAGCGAAAGTCAGTTGCGAGCGCGCGGCACCATTGACCTACGCGGTTCGTCTCGGGGAGCACCACGCCCAAGATCGTGACCAAGAGATAGAACGCGATGAACACGTTTTGCGGTGTGAGGTACTGACTCACTGGGATTCTCGGTGCATGTCTTCGGCGTGCGGATACTTGTCGGGGTTATGGCCGTTCAGCTTGTTTGAGTGGGTGTTGGTCCAATGCATCTTGGATGCATCGGTATATGCTGCGATGGTTGCGTCTTCTTCGGCTTTCGCTTTCTCGGTTCGTTCGGAAAAGATTGCAGCGATCTTGGTTTCGAGGTCTCGGATCTCTTTGTTCAGCTTGCGGCCCTCGGCTCTTACAGCATCTCGGCGGGCTCGCTTCATTCGGAGTAGTTCGGTCAGTTCTTTGTCTATGTCGTTCATTGTTTCCCTTTCGTTATATGTTCCAGTTTCGCGGATAAAACTCGCAGAATGAAGCCACGCATTCGTTGCTTAGGTTTCGTTGGTCGAGATGCCAGAGAGGCGTATGCGTGAGCTGATAGAGCAGTGCCCAATATGCACGCTCACTGCATTGGCGCTGCATCCCTATCGCTTGTTTCGCGATTGAGTTGCCTGCGATGACCCGATATTGCTTGCCGCGAAGAAGGCGTTTGGCGTCTTCGATCGTGGGCATCTGTTCATCGTGGATGAGTTTGGTGTTTTCGTCATAGTGATAATAGACCACCACGAGAAACGGGATGTGCAGGTCATCGCACATGCGACGGTGTGCCCTAAGGTCATCTCCGTTTAGCTCCACTATATTGCCGTGCTTATATTCGATGCCCACGCAAAAGTAGCCTGTCTCATAGTCTTTCATCATCATGTCGAAGTCTCCGCAGCTAATCCCTTTGTTGCGGTGGATTAGGCTTATGCTTATGTCCCGCTTGCCTCGTTGTTCGTTGCCGTTGTTCATTCTATATCCGTCAGTTTGGGGGTTGATCTTGCCCTCTCCCCCTGATGTCAGAATATGCCGTATCGCTCAATAATCCGGCATTGAGGCTATGAGCGATTGCTGTTGTCAGTACTGCGGGGAAACCAACCCGGCGAAGTTCCGAAAGAATCGGAAGAGCCGCATTACGTGCACGAGTTGCCGCGGGAAACGCGAATGGCTCGCACGCAAGGCGCGAATGCACGAAGCAGGCGCCTATACCGTTAGCAGGCGGTATCTTCAGACCGGCAGCCGTTGCAAGCGCAAGGGGATGGTGTTTGCTTTGACCCTAGCGGAGTTTGAGCGGCTAAGCGGGGAGCCGTGCTATTATTGCGGCGGAGAATACGACACAGACATTGGGGGCTGTCATCTCGACCGCATCGACAATGATCGGGGGTACGAGATTGATAACGTCATCTCGTGCTGTGGGCACTGCAACTGCACCCGTCGAGATAGAATGAGCGTGCGCGAGGCGAAGCTCGCGATCTTGGCGCAACTCGCGGTTGCTGAACTGACGCGCGACGATGACGAGTGAGGCGAGCGGATCCGCCGTGGATGCCGCGTGCGCCGCGGGACTGGGTGCGCGTTCAGTGGCGCGATCCACTGGGCGCCGCGGTGGAAACGGCGGAAACAGCGGAAACGAGGCTTGTTAGACTTTCTTGTTAGATCGTTGGGGTGGTGGCGTTTGGTGGCGGTCTGCGGCGGTCAGATTGGAGACGAGCCCTATATGTGTCGCTTGGTTGCGGTTGATGACGGGGTGTGTCGGTCATATTCGATGATGGGCCCGTTCTTCGTCGGGCACGTCGCGCACCGCGTGTTTTCCACTGGATCGTGAGGTTTCCGGGGCGCGGTTTGTTGGATTCGCGTGTTAGATCGGTGGATGCGTAGCAGGCTACGCGACCCGACCGGGATCTACGCACCGATCGCGTAGCGATGTGCGCGCCGAAGATCGCTGACTATCACGTCAGCGAAAAACGCTGTTTTTACCGCTGTTTTTCGCGATCGAAAGTGGAACGAAGTTTTCCACTTGCGAACGCTGAGCCAGCGATCCGGGCTCTTTTGTCGCGGCACATCTCGTGCGTTAGCTGAGCCTGTAGCGGCGCACCGAGCCCGGAACGGGCGCCAGCTCGGAAACGAAACCGATCGCTCGTCAGCGGTCATTGTCGGGGCACCGCGGGGTGCTTCCGCGGAAGGGTGAGCCATGTCCCAGATCACGCCGAAGAAAACCCTTACCCCGGTCTATCAGCCCATCATCCGAGCGCGATCGAGCTACACGCGTCCGATGGTGATTCAGGCGTTCCGTGATGCGGCGCGAAAGGGAAGGGGGCGCAAGGGATAGACATACCCATGCCCTGCATAGCTTGCATGACCTGCATAGACTAATAGGCTGTAAGTAAGCGGGATCGCGAAGAAAAAACGACGCGACCCCCTCGACACCGCGGAAAAACGCCTTAGGTTCGCGATTGGGCGGGAAAACGGCGCACCGATGGTGGCGCGTCGCAACGGCAACGCATTGTTTGAATGAAAGAGAGAGCAACAATGAATCACCTTACGTGGCTGGCGTTTCGTTGGCTAGGCGACCAGTGCGGATATTGGGAGGCACGCAAGAAGCAAAACGATCGGCTAAAGGCAGCCTGTGAAGCGGTCATCACCAAGAACGGCAACATAGATTGCTTGGAGTGGCATCAGGTCTGGGGAAAGGCCGAATCCGACAATCAAAAGATGTACGCCACCGGAAAGATCGAAAGTCTGTGAAAGACAGCAAGATCGAATGGCTCTCACGCAACCCACTACAGCGTGGCCACACCTTCAATCCCTGGATGGGATGTGTCAAAGTCTCTCCCGCTTGTGAGCGCTGCTATGCGGAGGCTATGGCCACACGGTTTTGGGAAAAGAAGCACGGCAAGCTTTGGGGTGCTGACTCCACCCGGTGGATCAAGGGTGATGCTGTTTGGAAAGAGCCACTCAAGTGGGATCGGGCTTCGGCAAGCAAGAAAGGTCGAGCTTCGGTCTTCTGTCTCTCGATGGGGGACATCTTCGAAGACCGGCGAGACTTGGACGCACCAAGAGAGAGGGTGTGGAAGCTCATCACCGAAACACCAAACCTTGATTGGCAGCTTCTGACGAAACGACCCGAGAATATCGGCAAACTTGGCTTGAAAACATGGCCCACGAACGTATGGCTTGGTTGCACGGTCGAAGATCAGAAGCGAGCCGAGCAACGCATCCCTCACCTTCTGAAAAACAAAGCATCGGTGCGCTGGATCATCTGTGAGCCGTTGCTAGGGCCGGTTGACCTATCGAAGTGGATCGACCAACTCGATTGGGTCTTGGCGGGTGGAGAGAGCGGCGGTGGTAGTCGCCCGATGCAGATAGAATGGGCGCGTAGCGTGCGCGATCAATGCATTGCAGCCGAAGTCCCCTTCTTCTTTAAGCAATGGGGGAATCACACACCGAACGCGGAAGGTGAGTTGATTCGGCTTAGGTCTCCGCATGGGAGGTTTCTCGACGGACAGAAGTGGGATCAGTTTCCAAACATCAACAACAAGAAAGAGAGCAGAGCATGACAACGAAGAAGACGATGACAACGAAGAAGACGAAGACAACGAAGAAGACGAAGACAACGAAGAAGATCAACCTCTGCGGCACGTGCGGCAAAGACCATAAAGGCAAGACCGATTGCCCAGGTGCCAAGAAGAAGGCGGTCAAGGCAAGCAGCAAGAAGATCAAGATCGATGACAAGCTTGACCCCAAGCTCGACAAGATGATCATTGACGCTCAGGTGGCAGCGAAGAAGCAGGGAATGGCGTTCAGCGTTGGACGTCGCAATGGGCCGGTCTTACCGAAGTGCACGAAGCCCGAAGCGATCGTCAACTTTCTGAAGAGCAGGGGGAAGCCTGCATTCATCGGGGAGATCGAAAGGGACCTGAAGATGAACTGCCGAGCGGCAATGCGGCTCTTGGTCACCGGCAAGAAGGTCAAGAAGAGCGGCACGACCCAAAAGACCGTCTACAGCGTGGGAGCGTAAGGGCCATGACCGAGACGTCAGCGGTGGTGCAAACCTCGAACGACAACGATCCCGGGAATGCCGCGATCGGCAAGTCGGGAACGACTCTCCCCCATCAGTTGCAAGCGATCATTGACAATACCGCCGCTGACTACTCTCTCAATGAGTTGAACGGGCGACAGTTCTACCGAGCGGAACAGATCACCGATCTGACCTACACGAAGATCCGAAACCAGCTCTCCCGAGAGTACCTCACCAAGTTTGCCTTTGGCGACATCAAGAAGGCGGTTCGGCTCGCTTGCCACAAGAACCGCCACCACCCGGTGAAGCGGTATCTCAACAGATTGGAATGGGACAAGACCGATCGCATTCCAGCCCTCTTTGACCTGATGAAGATCCAGACCGAGAACAAGACACACAGAGCCTTGATTGAGAAGGCCCTACTTTGCTTCTTGATCGCGTGTGTGGCTCGTATCTACAAGCCAGGCTGCAAGGTCGACTCAATGCTTGTGCTGAAGGGTCCCACCGGGTGCCGGAAGTCAACCCTCTTGAAGCTCTTGGCAATCGAAGAAGAGTGGTTCTCCAACACCATGTTGGACCTGAACCACAAAGACAGCCTACAGATCATCAACCAGTATTGGATCTTCGAGGTTGCCGAGCTTCAATCATTCAACCGAGCCAACGCCAACGCGGTCAAAGACTTCTTGTCCCGGGCTCGGGATGACTTTCGCCCCGCCTTCGGATCGGTGGTCGAGTCCCACGATCGGCAAGTGGTCTTCTGCGGCTCCACGAATGAGGCGGAGTTTCTCACCGATCCAACCTCCAACCGGCGGTTTTGGATCGTGGAGATCACCGGCACGATCGACACTGATGGTTTCTTGGAGATCCGAGATCAACTCTGGGCACAAGCGAAAGAAGCCTTTGAGAAGGGCACTCCCTGGCATCTCTCGCACACCGATGAACAAGCCATGGCGGACCGCGTGAGGGCGTACGAGATCCAAGACGTCTTCTCGGATCCCGTCCGCGAGTACGTCAAAGAGCACCAAGACGATCCGTATCTGCTCATCAATAACGTCATCACTTACGGCTTGATGAAGACACCTTCTGCCCCGATCTACAAGCGGGTTGGAGCGATCTTGGCGAAGCTCGGATACAAGACCCACGAGAAGAAGATCAAGGGGGAGCGCCACCGTGTGTGGGTCAAGAGGGCCAATGATTGACCTGCACAACCTTGCTTATGCGACGGTGAAGCAGTTTGCCGAGATCCGCCAAACCTCGGTGCGCACCGTGGAAAGGTGGGTCAAGGCCGGTCTACCAAGCGTCAAACAAGGGAGAGGGCGACGAATCAAAGTCAAAGACGCCAACTTATGGATTGATTCCGGGCACTTAGCCAAGGTCAAAAGAACCTATACCCGGCGCTTGACCCCATCTTCGCAGGGTCTTACATTGGATGTGCCCGGCGAAGCTTTGTCATCGGAGGGTTAGCCCAATGTCAATCCCGCTCAACATTCAGCACAACAAGACCACCAACGATCTAATCGGTCAGTACAAGTGGGAGGGGAAGTGGAAGCAGAAGCACATTCCCCGGAACATTGACACGGAAGAGGGCGCCCGAGCCTACATGCTGACGGTCTACTTCCCCAGCTTGGGCCCCACTCCGGTTGCTCTCACGATCAACGGCTTCTTTGAGCGGTGGTCGCTGGCTAACGAGATTGACACTGCATCGACGAAGAAGATCCGGGGCCACTACGCGAAGTGGATCAAGCCCTTCCCCATTGCCAACCTCAACTTGGTGGATGACTTCTGCTCGGCCGATATCGTGGCCTGGCTCATGGCGATCCAAGCGGCGGATATCCGAGGCGAGCGGCAGAAGCGCGAGGGCAAGCCGGTCAAGCACATGCTCCGAAACACGGTTCTTTCCGTGCTCAACTCGCTCCAATGCCTTGTCCGGGACATCAAGAGCTTGGAGATCCAGCGCCAGCGGGCGAAGGTGAAGAAGTTTGAGTTTGCCAAGTGGCCCGCAGACCAAGCGCTTTCAGCCAAAGAAGTGCATGAAGCGGTCAAGGGTGGCGATGGGAAGGCGAAGCCGTATCTCACGCCCAACCAGGTCCAAACGCTCTTGGCGAGCTGGCACCTGGTCCCTTACCGCCGCGCTAAGCTTTGGTTGGCCTTCGGCTCCGGGATGCGATCCGGCGAGCTGAGCGGGCTTCGCTGGTCCGATCTGGATCTGGACGGGGTGAAGGGGGAAGATGACTACTACGGCATAGCTACGGTCAGCATCGGAAACCAGCTCGACAAGACCACCGGCAAGCCCACGGGGTGCAAGTTTGGGAGTGAGCGCGTGTTGCCCCTTCCCCCGGTGGTTGTGGAGGTACTCCGCCACTGGCACGACCAAGAGTGGAGGCACCACGTGGGACGCGATCCCAAAGCCGATGACTACGTGTTCCCGGAAGAGGGAACGGGGAACGCCCGGGTTGTCTGGCACGAGTCAGACATGATTCGCACGGAGATTCGCAAGGCTGGCTTGGATGACCACTTCATCAGCAACAAGCGGGATTCTGAGGGCAACAAGACGCGGTTTCCCTTCGACTTCCACGCGACAAGGCGGACATACTCGACCCTGCTCAAGCGGCATTGCGGGCTCAGCTCGGAAGACATTGGAGCCCTGATGGGGCACTCCAAGGGGAGTATCACCGATTCGAGCTACATCACGGACAACCTCGCGAGGCTTGCCGGAGCGGTGGCTTTGCTGCCATTGCTGCCTCCGAAGACCGCCAAACCCCGCCTAATCAAGGCGGTTTCAACGAAGCTCTTGACCGCCTAACCATTGATGATACCTCTCTCCCAAACGGAGGCATCCAATGGCAGAAGGTCAAAAGTTGGTAAGAACCAGCAAAAACAAGCGCAAAACCCCGGCAAACGGTCAAGCCGAGCTTCCGTCAACCTCGCAAGCCGATCAACTGCAAGCCAAGGTCAAGAAGCTACGCGCCAACTGGCAAGCTGCCCAATCGGAGCTGAACGACCTTGAGGCGAAGCTTCGTGAAGAAGCCGAGAAGCGCACCGCGCAAGCCAAAGATGACCTCGAAGCGGCTTCCCTGGCGCTCGAAGAAGCCAAGCGGGCGTTGCTGGACCAGCTCGCCAAAGAGGGCTTGATCCCGACCCCGAAGGGGCGCCGAGCTGGGGGCAGTGGAAGGCGCGGCAAGGCGCCCTCTGACCCCGAAGCCGCAAACAAGATACTCGATGCGCTGATGCCCGGTGCGTGGCGCTCGAAGGGTCTAATCACCAAGGCGGTTGGATTGACCAACGCGCAATGGGCCAGCGCGATCAAGAGCCTGAGGGCCGAGGGCAAGGTCAAGGTCCGGGGCGACCGGCGAAGCGCCGAATACGCCAAAGCGTGAGGCACAAAACACCGTAAGTGCCTGATAACAAACGAGAAAACCCCGAAGCCTGCAAGAGGTCTCGGGGGTTTCGGCGTTTCTGGCCCGCAAAACGGGCTCGTTTGAGCTGATTGCCGTTTGCGGCGCCTATACGCCCATTAGACGCGTTTTTGTGTCTCCAAAGCCTGTACGGTCCACCCGAGGGCTAAAAACGCGCCTCAATCGATCGTAGGCGGAAAGCCACAGATCGGCAGGGCTGGGGGAGGGACGGACCGAGCTGGGCCGGGCTCGGGAGGGTGAGATCCGTCCAGCGGTGCGGTGTGGGGCGATAATCACCCACCTTTGGCGACATACAAAGATGACCGCCATCTTCGGTGAGGCGGAAAAACAGCGGGAAAAACCGCTCTGACGCGGTGGGGCGCTTGTTGGAGTGTGTTAGACCGGGCTCGGAATGACGCACCACAGCGCGCACTGTGCAGGTGGATGTGGGATAGCTCCGCCTATCGGAGCACCTGGACGCATGCACAGGTGGTAGATAATAGGCGATGTGGGTCTGTGTGGGTAAGCAATGATGGGGTGAAAAGGGGAGTGGGTGGCGGTGCGGGGGAAGTCAGTCAGAAGCAAAGGTTGGGAAGCAAGATGGGGGAGAGGTCAAAACAGCGCAAAACAGCCTGCAAAACACGCTCAAACGAAAAAGACACGCATTAGAGGGAAACCCTAATGCAATGCTCATTGCGTTTGCTTGGAGACCTCTTGCAGCTTGGATTGCATCTTTTGGGCGGATATCTCTTGGTCTCCCTCACCTTGAAGCGCGTGGAGTTTCTCCCAATCGCCACCCACCGAGCCCACGTAAGCCACGAATGCCTTGATCGAATCTTCGCCTTGGGCTTCGGTTGCCAAGAGCCGATGACGCCCATCTATCAGCATGAGCTTGTTGCCGTTTGGTTCGTTGGCGAGAATGATGGGTTTCATCCAGCCTTGTTGCATCTTGTCTTGCATATCGCCAACTTGATCGTCGTCTTCGTTGGCCTTCCAGTTGTCTCGGTTCGATAGATCGATATTCTCGATGGGGATATCTACCGGGCCCACCCAGTGAGCGGCTCTGACCCAGCCCAAGAGAGTGGGATCATAGTCTTGGGATAGCTGGTTGAAGACTGTCTCTCCGATGCCAGCCGTGGAGACAGATCGATCGTGAATGTTGGAGGGATCTGGTTGGGTCGGAACCAAGGCGCCTTGGGTTTGAGCTTGGGTGCCTGAGGCTTGGTCTTGTGGCGAGCCGGGACCCGGTTGCAGTTGCTGAGAAGCTGGTTGCTGCGAAGGGTCGTTCGGATCCGGGGGCAGATGATCGCCTTGCTCGATCGCTTGTTCGAGCTCGTCTTTGATGGTTGCGGCTTCGTCATCTGTGGCCCCATCAATCAGGTTGAGCCCAAGATGGGTCAGATAGAGCTTGTGCAGTGTGGGGGAGGGCAGAAGCTGCAACACATTGCCGTTGGGGGCAAGGGCCTTCAACTCATTGACCAGATCGGCTCGATTCTCTTCCACGAAGGTAGAGAGACCGTCAATCTTCCAATCGGGAGTTTCGTTGCGCGCCTCTGAGATTAAGGTCATCAGCTCAAGAGTGAAGTCTTTCATTGTGCGCGAATAAGCTGATAAGAGAA
>Ga0247672_1000181_pt1 | contig 12044 bp, 19 predicted proteins | sample CNK13_metaG_FD_182719 | JGI IMG/M metagenome (GOLD analysis project Ga0247672, IMG submission 182719) | Soil microbial communities from Purdue University Martell Research Forest, Indiana, United States - CNK13 | ecosystem: Environmental > Terrestrial > Soil > Temperate forest > Bulk soil... | reverse complement strand
TGGGGAGCCGGTGAACTGCACGACCCACGAGACCCAGCCCACGTCCTGGAGTTCCACCCAGCTGTGGGCCTGCCTGACGGAATGGGCAACGGCACCACCGTGGAAACCATCATCTCGTCCAAGCTGCCTGAGCCAGCCTATGAACGGGCCTACGCCAACCGTCCGACGCGTGGCGGGCAGCTGCGCAGAATCAACCCCACAGAATGGGACAACCTGAAGGGCGAGCTGGAGCCGCCCGGTGATCTGCCGCTGGTGCTCACCTATGACGTGGCCCACGACAGGAGTGCTGCCACCATCTCCGCCACCTGGCGCACAGCTGCCGGGGACCTGGCGCACAAGCTGGTCATGTGGGACCTGGGTGTGGCCTGGTGCGCACCAGCTGTGTGGGACCTGGCGAAGCGGTGGCCCAACGTGAAAGTGGTGGCAGCTGACGACACCGGGCCAGCCCGTGAGGTCACCGCCCAGCTGGCCAGGGTGAAGCTGCCCCGTGGCCTGACGCCACGGATCCTGACGACGCGGGAGCTGACAGTGGCCTGGGGTGAGCTGCTGGAGCTGGTCAAGGTCCAGGGGTTCAGTCACTGTGGTGACGGGCACCTGTCGGATGCTGCCGCCTCCGTGGTGCCACGTCCCCTGTTGGACAGTGAGGCACCATCACGCCGTTACAGCCCCGGCGATATCGCGCCACTGATCGCAGCCATGGTGGGCCTGTACGCCGTGCAAAACCGGCCGCAGGTCCAAGAGCTGCCGGTCCTGCACTTTGCGTGACACGCCGGTCTCGAGCCGGTCCCACCAGCCCCGCCGGCCACGTGAGTAACATTCGCCCATGGCCACGCTCCGTAACCTCTGGGACACCGTTGTCATGGGCCGTGGCTCACTGGCTGAGTCACCCACGTTCAGCAAGCTGACCCCACAGGTTGGGTCACCGTGGACGGCATCTGACCTCTCCGCCATCGTTTGGGCTGACGTCACAGGGTCAGGGTTCCAGCCGGTCACCAGGTCCATGGCCATGGCTGTGCCAGCTGTGGCGAAGGCCAGGCATCTGCTCTGTGGCGTGATCGGACCTCTGCCGCTGCTCAGCTTCACCGGGGCAACCCAGGACCTCACCCAGCCTGGGTGGATGCAACGCACGGACGGTGACCTGTCCCCGTTCCACCGGATGGTGTGGACGGTGGACGACCTGTTCCACTACGGCTGGAGCCTGTGGGCTGCCAAACGTGGCGCGACCAGTGACGGGTCAGGGGTGCTGGCCATGGCCCGTGTCCCCTATGAACGCTGGACGGTGGACTCCGAAGGGTTCATCACCGTGGACGGGCAGCGTGTGCTGGACGGGCAGGCGGTGCTCATTCCTGGCCCACATGGCGGCATCCTGAATGACGGGTCCACCATCGTCCGGCTGGCTGCCGACAATCTCCAGGCAGCTGCCAACGCTGCCCGCAACCCCAACCCCAACGTGGACCTGCATTACACCGGGGATGAGCCGCTGGACGATGACGTGCGCGATTCGCTGATCCAGGTGTGGTCAGACGCCAGGCGTGGCCTCAACGGTGGCGTGGGGTTCACCAACAAACTGGTGGAGGCCCGCGTCCTGGGTAGCCACCTGGACAAGCTGCTCATTGAAGGCAGAAACGCTGATGCAGTGGACATCGCCCGGCAGGCTGGCGTCACCGCCTCCAGCCTGGACGCCACCGCCTCCGGTGCGTCTCTGGAATACGTCACCGCAGAGACCCGAAACCAGGAGCTGCTGGACTACGGCGTCAAGTTCTACATGGACGCCATCACCGCCCGGCTGTCCCAGGACGACTGTGTGCCCCGTGGCCACCGGACAGCGTTCGATCTGACTGAGTTCACGACCCTGACACCCACCCCGACAGGAGCACCAACCAGTGACTGACACACGCCCTCTCCACGCTGCCGGGAGCACTCTCACCTTCGCCCCCACCGGGCCACAGCTGGTGGCGAAGGCCAGCCCGTCCACGCGCACCATCTCCGGTCTGGTGATCCCCTGGGAGCAGTATGGGGACACCAATGTCGGTCGGGTGATCGCTGGGCAGGGCAGCATCCGGCTGCCCGACGACCTCACCCGCGTGAAGCTCGTGGACATGCACCAGCAGCCACCGCGTGCCATTGGCTACGGCACCCAGGCCAGCGTGGATGCCACAGGCGTCACCATGACCTTTCACGTGCCCGAGACCCCTGAAGGGGATCGGGCGCTGATGGAAGCATCCGCCCACCTGGCGGATGCATTCTCCGTGGAGCTGTCGCAGCTCCAGCTCACCGGGGATCGCATCACCGACAGCGAACTGAACGCTGTCGCCCTGCTGCCCGTGCCAGCGTTCGCAAACGCTCGTGTGGCCAGCGTTACCGCTGCACTCACCACCACCACACAGGAAGGCACCACCGTCATGACCGAAGAGCAGAGGGCACGGCTCCAGGAGCTGCTGGCCATGAATGCCCGGACGCCGGAGCAGGAGACGGAGTTCCAGCAGCTGGTCCAGCTCGCAGCCGCAGCCCCCTCCACGCCCGCCCAGCCGGACCAGGGCCAGCAGGCGGCTGCCGCCTCCACCACCACCCAGCTGGCCCCGGCCGCTCCTGCTGTCGCAGCCGGACAGTCACCCGTCCAGGTCCCCGGCACCATGGCCATGGCCCCCGTGGGGATCAGCCCAGCTGGTGCCGGTGGCGACGCCCAGCGGCCGCTCAGTGACCTCTACGCTGCCATGGCGCGTGTGGCGCGTGGGGAGTCTCGTCCGGGCCTGGAAGCTGCCCTCACCAGCATCACCCAGGGGTCCAACGCGTTCACGACACAGGACCAGTACGCCGGTCAGCTGTGGCAGGCCCTGAACTACACGCGCCGCTTCATCAACATGCTGTCCACCGGGGAGCTGCGCAGCTACAAGGGCAACGGCTGGAAGTGGGGCGTGGCCCCGGCTGTGGCTGCCTATGCCGGTGACAAGGCAGCTGTGCCCAGCAACGCGCCAACCACGGTGAACGTGCCCTGGACCGCCAGCCGCCTGGCCGGAGCCCACGACCTGGACCGAAAGTTCAGGGACTTCGGGGATGACGAGTTCTTCCAGGCCTACTACGAAGCCATGACGCTGAGCTACGCCATGCTGTCCGACCAGGCGGCACGTGACTTCGTGATCGCATCCGCCACCGCTGGCACTGCCGTCACAGGTGGGCTGCTGCCCTCCATCGCAAAGGTGGCGGCACGGCTCAACGCTGCAATCAACGACGCGGGCGTGGACTACGTGCTCGTCAACGACCAGGACAAGATCGGGCTGCTGTCCGTCACCGCGTCCAGCGTCCCCGCCTTCCTCGAGGACTTCGTGGGCATCCAGCCGGGCCAGTTCATCGGCACCCCGTCCGTGCCCGCTGGCACCGTCATCGTGGGCAACAAAAACGCTGGCCAGTTCCTGGAGCTGCCCGGCGTCCCGATCAGGGCTGAAGTGGTGGACATGGTGAACGGCGGTGTTGACGGTGGTGTGTTTGGCTACTACGCCACCGTGTTGAACATGCCCACCGCCATCCAGAAGGCTGCCTGGACCTGATCCGATCCAGGCACCAGCTGGCCCCCTGCTGTCACTTCCCGTGGCGCTGGGAGTAGGGGGCCAGCTTCCCCACCACCACCCCTGAACGGAGCATGTCATGTCTGAGGTTCCAGGCCTCCCGGCCACCGGGCCAGTGACCCTGGCCACCGTGAAGGCTGAGCTGGGTTATACCAGTGTGGACGCTGCACGTGATGCCCGGCTCCAGCTGCGCGTGGACGCCTGCAACGCGTGGGTGCGCCAGCTGCCGGTGGCCTCAGACTCCCTGACCTACGGCAGCCCACCGCCCGCGTGGCCCGCCTACATCACCACCGGGGCCACCATGCTGGCCACCCGCCTGTGGCGACGGAAGGACTCACCCAGCGGCGTGGAGGCCTTCACCGATGGCACCGCGTTCTATGTGCAGCGCAACGACCCTGACGTGGCCCGGCTACTCAAGCTGACACTGCCCCAGGTGGGCTGACGTGGACCTTTCCATCGCCCTGGCCACCGTGGTGGCACAGCTGAAGGCCCTGACGTGGCCTGACAGCTCCACCACCGTGTCCACCGATCCCGCAGACATTGTGGCCCCCGGTGTGCTCGTGCAGCTGGTGCAGCTCCAGGACGAGACGCTGGGCGGCTGGTCTCTGGACCTGAGCCTGGTCCTGGTCGCAGCTGACGTGGACGGTGGCCCAGGCCCAGCAGCAGCCCTTTCGGTACTGCTCTCCACGATCCTCCCGTGGGCCACCCCTGATGGCCCCGTGGTGGCGCGCAGTGTGCAGCTGCCGTCCGGTCCGGCTCCACTTCCGGGGCTGGTGTTCCCACTCACAGTTAGGACAGATGCATGACAATCAACTCCACGAAGGTGGGCCCGGGCGTTCTGACCATCAACGCGCTTGCCTTCGGTGCCCAGTGCAAGTCAGCTGAGCTACAGGTCACCGAAAACGTGGACTCCACGGACAAGGTTGACGTGCTCTCCGGAGAGACGCTGGCCCAGCAGGACACCGCCACCTACACCTACCAACTCGTGGTCACGTTCCTCCAGGACCTGGGACAGCCAGCGGCGTCCGGGATCGTGGCCTTCAGCTGGGCAAACGCTGGCACCACCAAAGCGTTTGTCTACACGCCCAGCAACGCTGCCGCTGCCGGCTCGAAGACCTGGAGCGGCAACCTGCGCGTGGTGCCGCTCAACATCGGTGGCGATGTGCAGGCCCAGGCGGCAGAGTCTCAGGTCACGTTCCAGGTGATCGGCACACCCACAATCTCCTGACCACCACGGGTCAGGTCAGCGAAAGGAACAGTCAATGAGTGAGGAAACCACCCAGGAGCAGCCCACCACCGTGGAGCAGCCCACCGCCGTGGCGAAGGCCCCAGGGTCCACCGGCTCCGCACAGTTCGCTGTCTGGGACCACGACCTGGGACAGTTTGTGTCCGGCGTCATGTCCAAGAGTGACGCCGTGAAGGCAGTCAAGCGGCTGAAGGCGGACAAGGCAGAGCACGGGGGCATGCCGCTGCACGACCACAAGCTGGAAGCGCTGGAGGTCTGACCCGTGCGTGTGGGCGTGGAGCTAGGGGGCCTGCCACAGCTGGAGGCCCGCCTGGACCACGCCCACGCGGGCATCCTGCAGCTGGACCGGGAGCTGGTCTCTGAACTGGCACATGAGGCCCCACCCATGGTGGTGGCTGAATCGGTGCGGATGCGTGCCAGACAATGGGGTGTCGGTGATGTGTGGACGCTGCCAGCTGGCGGATGGATCGCACCGGCCGTGAAGCTGGACCCTGACCCCAGTGTGAAGCTCCAGCAGCACGTCCAGCAGCTGCTGGACGGTTAAGCGCAACTGAATTCGGATTAAGTAGCAGAGCTGAACGGAGAGCATGATGCAGCGTGAGAAGTTCCTGGTCATGGTCCAGGACGAGAACGAAACAGTGACCCAGCACAGCGTCACGATCCATCACCAGGACATGCTGCGTGGTGAGCTGGAGCTGTCCCGTAACGGCGTGCCGGACACAGCCAAGATGAACCTGGTTACCGCGTGGTGCTGGGCTGGGCTGACCAGGCAGGGTGACTACACAAAGAGCTTTGCCCACTTCCGTGACATGGAGTGTGTGGGCCTGGAGGACGACGGCAGCGAAACTGTGGACCCTACCCAGCCGGTGACCCCAGGCGACTCCGGCTGACCCTGGCTGCCGCCCTGGGAGGCTCCCCAGGGTGGTGGCTGGAGCAGGACGACACGATGGTGGCCACCGGGCTAGAGATTCTGAACAAAGCGAAAGGCTGACGGATATGGGCAAGGCAGCTGACCTGGCAATCCGGCTGAGCGAGGACGGCAGCAGCGCCACCGCTGCCGGGCTGGACAAGGTTGGGAACGCTGCCGCCACCATGGGCGGCAAGGTGGAGTCAGCTGGGAAGTCAGCAGAGAAAGGCGCAGCTGGGCTGGACCGAACCGCCGAAGGCGCAGATGAAGTGGCCAGTAAGGGTGCCCAGGCTGCTGGCGCTATGGCTGGCCTGGGTGACCTGATCGGCGGTCCTTTCGGCAACGCCATGCAAGTGGGCGGTGTGGGCCTCCAGGCCATGGCTGACTCTGGGGACCTGCTGAACGCTGCCCTGGAGAATTCCGTCGTGGCCACCGCCAGGGCGAAGGCAGCCACCGTGGCGAAGACTGTCGCTGACAAGGCCAGCGCTGGTGCCACACGTGTGATGACAATCGCCCAGAAGGCTCTCAACATTGCCCAGCGCAGCTCCCCGGTGCTACTGATCGTGACCGGAATCCTGCTGCTGGTGGGTGCCATCGTGCTGGCCTACAAGCGCAGTGCCACCTTCAGGGCCATCGTCCAGGGAGCCCTGAAGGCGGTCCAGGCGGCTGTGGGTTTTGTGGTTGACGCCTTCCAGAAGCTCCCGGCAGCTGTCCGCGCTGTGTTCGGCATCGTCAAGGCTGTCATCGGCACCTATGTGGGCCTCTACGTCGCAGAGTTTAAGCTGCTGATTAAGGGCATTCAGCTGGCCTGGGACACGATTCAGAAGGCAGGCAAAGCGGCGTTCGATGCGCTCATGGCCCCGATCCAGCGTGTCATTGACCTGGTGCAGTCACTGCTGGACAAGATTAAGAGCATTCATCTGCCCAGCATCCACATACCTGGCCTCCGGACGGCTGCACCCACCACGGTGCCGTCCACCATAGCGGGCGGCACGAGCGTCGTCTACGTGACTGTGAATGTGGACGCTGCGCCAGGTGCCACCAGCCCCGATGTGGCGCGCACAGCTCAGGCCACCATGGACGCCATTGACGCCCGGCTCCGTCAGGTTGGGCGACAGCCCGTGTTTGCCAGATGAGCCAGCCCTACTCCGTAAAGGTCACCGTCACCAGTGACGGTGGCTCCACGGTGTACGCCCCACAGATTGCCCAGGGTGACGACCAGGACGGCAACGTGGCAGCTGCCTACGGGCTGGCTGACCCACTGACCATCACCCAGAAGCTCCAGAACAACGACAGGGGTGTTCTCGCGCACCCTGAACCCTCTGAGGCCACCTTCACTCTGATAGCCCCGGACGCCACCACCTACGCATCCATGGCGAAGGGTGACCCCGTGGGCATCCAGGTGTATCCGGCTGCCAGCTTCACCGGCACGCCCGTGGAGTTCTACGGCCGAATCAATGGCCTGACCTCGCAGCCCCACGACCTGGGTGTGCTGCTCAGCGTCTCCTGTATCGACTACACAGCTGATCTGACCACGATCCCCATTGGTGCCGTGGGCTACCCCATTGAGTCACCGGGGACCAGGCTCAACCGCGTGTGCGATGAAGTGGGCCTGCCCAGGTTCACCTACACGCCTAACCAAAACGCTTCCGTCACAATCGCTGCCAGGTCAGCTGGTGGCTACTTCTATGACCACCTGATGGAAGTGCTGGACACCTGGTGTGGGGCCACCCTGGCTGACGAGAACAATTCGACATACACACCGCCAGCATCCCCGCAGCCCTCACACACGCCGTTCTATCGGGGATACCTGGTTCCTGTCATCACAGCTGGGCAGCTGGACCCCACCACACCTTTCACGATCAAGTGGGGCACGCCGTGGACACGCAGGATCAGCTACGCGCCACCGCTCCGGCTGGCCAACGTGGCAGGCACCTGGAAGCTCACCGTGGATGCCGCTAACTCGAGCCCGTCCACTGGTGCCCCGATCATTGACGCCGGCCGCGTGGCGTTCTCCACCACCTATGTGATGGACGAAACTGGCGGACTCCCGCAGGTGACCACCGCCACCGACTCAGGCGGCAACGCCTACACGTGGGATTGGCGGGCAGAGACCACGTGGGCGCCAGGTGGTGGCCTGCTGGTGGGCGGCAAACTGTTCCGTAACTCTCCGTTGCTCCAGGTGCAGGGGTTCCCCACCACCAACGTTGTGGACTCAGTGCAGGACCCGTCCAACGCTAGTGGCGGCTCCACGCCCACCCTGGTGGCCACCTACAGGTGCCCGTTCCCGCCACCAATCAAGGCGTCCTGGAATCTGCCGTCACTGGACTGGCAGCTGTGGGCTGAGCCTGGCGCGTGGAGGCGTCCGGAGCTGACAGAGCTGCTGACGGTGGCCAGGACCGCAACCACGAAGGTCCCCAACGGGCGTGAGTGGGTTGCCGGGCTGGTGTCGTCCACGGTGCTGACGGTGGCCGGTGGCAGGCCCGTGCTGTCTGTGACGCTGCTGCCGGTGTCCTACGACTTTGAGGCAAACCGGCTGATGAAAGGGTCCACCCTGGGTGTGCTCTCCATGGATTCAGCCATTCTGTCCACCACCACCCTGGCCCAGCTGTCCACACGCGACACGTTCACCGACTATCAGCTAGTGAGAGGCTCGTGAGATGCCCAGCAATACAACGAAGTACGTCATCCCCTACGCGTTGAGCTCTGACACGGTGGCGGGCCTGGCTGCCACGATCCAGAACCTGGCAAACCGCGTGGACCTGCTGCTGGGTGAAGCTGGGCAATACAACATCGCCAGCGTGGCAGCGAACACCAACCATCTCCAGGCCATCACCCTGGGACGCACCTACCCAGGAAACAATGGTGCGACGGTGCCGGGCGTGGTGATCGTGGAGCTTCCTGCGCTGCTCAATGCAGCCAACCCCTGGAATTTCTGGCTGCAAACCTGGACCGGCTCAGCGTCCACCATCACCGGGTTCACCATCGTGACCCAGTGGGCCAGTGCCCAAACCAACCGCCTGGTGAACTGGCGATTCCTCCCGGTCCTGTGAGCCATGACTCAGGGGACTCGGGACGCCATCACCTGGACGCTGGGAACGTTCATCACCCTGTGCACGATCGTGGCGCTGGGTGTGAAGTTTGTTCTCCTGCCGTGGCTGAGAGACCACCTGGTGGGGCCACTGTCCGAAACACACCGCCAGGTCAGCGAGAACGGCCACAGGCACCGTGCACAGCCCACCATCCCCGACAGGCTGGAGGACCTGGCCACGAAAGTGGATACCGCCACTGAGGCCCACGAAGCGCAGAGCAGAGATATGGCAGCCTTCCGGCTGGTCCTAGATGAGCACCTGCGCTGGTCTGATCGTTGGGTGGGCGTGGTGGATAGGGAGCTGGAGCTGCTGAAGCGGCAGCTCCACGTAGAGAACGGAGAAGAGAATGGGTAAGCGATTCCGACCACCCAGCCCAGAGTGGGCTGGTCCAGCTGCGCACGACTCAGGGCCACAGCGTGAGCCCTTCAGCCGTGTTGTGATCCACTCCACCGTCAGCCCGTGCGAGCCAGGCGGCAGATATGACATCGCTGCATACTTCCGCAGCCCACAGTCAGGCGGCTCCGCGCACTACGTGTGTGACCCTGTGGGCGTGGTGCAGTGCGTCCACGACCACGTGATTGCATGGCACGCCCCCCCGAACAGCCGCACACTGGGTATCGAGATGTGCGATATCCCAGGCCCCGTGCCCGGTGATGGCAGGGTCAAGGCTCTGCTGAAGGCTGCACGCCGGACCTGGCGGTGGAGGCGTCCCAATCAGCAGGCCATGCTGCACGTCACCGCCCAGCTGACAGCGCAGCTGTGCCTGGCCTACGACATTCCAGCTGTGTGGCTGGGACCCAGGCGGCTCCGAGACGGACACCGTGGCGTCACCAGCCACAACAATGTGTCGCGCACCTGGCACCAATCCACCCACTGGGACCCAGGTTTCTGGCCACGCCGCAGGTTCATGCGTCTCGTCCGTGACTACATGGCCACCGCCCGAAAGGAAAACTAGCCATGGCGCACAGAAAGCACCTCCGCCGGCCTGAGCCGGCAGCTGCCCAAACTGTTCCCACCGCACAAACCAAGAGCACAAAGGCCATGGTGGCCGCACTGATCACCCTGGCTGGGCTGGTGGGCCTGCATCTCACTGACGGCACAGCCCAGCTCGTGGTGGCGGTGCTCCAGCTGGCTGCTGTGTTCTATGGCGTGTGGCGCACCAGGAACGCCCCCAAGAGGACCACCGGGCCTGGGGTGGGTGACTTCCTGTGAAGCTAGGGACAGCGAATATTCGCAACTTTCCAGACATGACCCACCGCCAGGTGGCCCAGGACGTGGGCGTGGTGGCCTCCAGCTGCACCCTGGCTGGCCTCCAGGAGATACAGCCGGGCGAAGACACCCTGACAGTGGAGCGCACCATCGGTGACGGATGGTGGATGGTGGGCAGGCGGCTGGAGGTCCCGGTCATTGGACGCAAGGATCGCTGGAAGACACTGCACCACCACGTGCAGTCATTCGACAGGCCAGCTGGCCTGCCACGTCCCCAGAATCCCCACGGCGGCATCGTGTCCGTGGTGGTCAGGTCCACGCGCAAACCGAAGCTGCCGCCGTTCGCTGTGGTCAACGTCCACCTGATCAGTGGCGGCATGAACGGACCAAAGCTGCCGGAGCTGGCTGCACGCTGGAGAGTGGAGTGGGGCATGTTCATGGCTGAGTGTGTGCGGCTGTGGCGTAACGGGCTGACGGTGTATCCGCTGGGTGACCTGAACAACCCGCACCCGCCAGCTCCCGTGCCTCACAGCACCACCCAGCTGGAGTGGCTGAACCCTGACGGTGCACCGGACCACATCGGGCAGCTGGTCAACCATGCCAGCGTCATGCTGGACGGCTGTGTGTCTGAGTCCATCCCGCTCCACTCAGACCACAACCTCCACGTGGTCTCAGGGCCTCTCACAAAGGCCTGATGACCCGTTCCCACCAGTGCTGGCCCACACGCCAATCCTGTGACAACATGGAGTTGTCAGGCCCCGGCGTGGGGCCAGCACTCGAAAGGATCACAACAATGAGCAAACACCGTGAAGCTCCAGAGCTGGCAGCGGCAGCCATCCGCATGATGCGTGCCCTCGCCCGCCGTGCCGGTGACGGAGAGCTGGAGGCCCTGGAGGCCCTGGCCATGATGCAGGACGTAGCCAACGTGCAGCTGGGTGCAGCTGTAGCCGGGTACCGTGAAGGCCCAGCCCAGGCCAGCTGGACCACCATCGGTGACGCGCTGGGCATGTCCAGGCAGGCAGCCCGGCAACGCTGGCAGGGCTGCACAGTTGCCCCAGCCTGGCCTGCCAGCTCGCGCAGCTCCGAGCCAGGACCGTGCTGGCCAGGACGCTGCAACCCAATCAGCTGCAAGCTGTGCCCCAGGTGGGTGGACGCGTCATGACTGCCATGCTGCTGGCCCTGATCCTCCACGGGCCTGTCCACGTCACCCCAGGCCCCGTGGTGTGCCATCCGGTGCAGTGCACCCAGCACCGCACCATCCGTGACGCCACCACCACCGTGGTCCAGGTCAGACACAGGCCAGCTGAGTCCAGGAGTCTGGCACCAGCCCCGTGGCGTCACTGGCGGCTGGCCTCAGTGTCCAGGGGTGCGTGGTGAGACGCGACAAGCTGGGACGCCGGATCGGGCACAACTGGTGGCGTGAGTGGATCACCGACACGCTCAGGTGTGCTGATCAGGCGTGGTGGCTGGCACAAGAGGCAGCCACCAATGGGTGGCCTACAGAGATGGCTGAATACCGGGAGCAGCACCCCAGGCCCACCCTGAAGGTCTACCTGCTCCAGCTGGCAGGGCAGCGCCCATGAAGTGCCCAGCCTGCCCAGCCAACCTCCAGCCGCTGGACCCGTCCACCAGCTACGTGGCCACAGCCATGACCCACGCCAGGGCTATGGGTGTCCAGGTGCCTGAGCACGGGCCAGCTGCGCTGGTGTTCTGTGCCCTGGTCTCACACGCCATGCTCGTGCACGACGACCTGGATCTAGTGGACTACCTGGAGGCCTATCTCAACTCCTGAGAACCCCAAGACTGCCCCGTGGCCAGGGTCTCCGTTCCCCTGGCTGTGAGCGTGCTCAGACCACGCACGGGGCACAGGCCATGACCACAGGCCCTAAACGTGGTTTCGGACTAGCCCTCCGAGACGTCCCCGGTTAGAGCGGGATCAGCTTGCCGTGCCCAGCTGAGCCTGGGCATCCGTGAGCCCCAGGTGGGCGTGGTCAGTGGAGCAATCAAAGAGCGTCCGGCACTGACAG
>Ga0247672_1000177_pt1 | contig 12167 bp, 14 predicted proteins | sample CNK13_metaG_FD_182719 | JGI IMG/M metagenome (GOLD analysis project Ga0247672, IMG submission 182719) | Soil microbial communities from Purdue University Martell Research Forest, Indiana, United States - CNK13 | ecosystem: Environmental > Terrestrial > Soil > Temperate forest > Bulk soil... | reverse complement strand
GGGCGGCAGAAGAGCTGGGGCGAGCAGTTCACGGAGTCCGAGAACTTCAAGCCGTTCAGGGAGAAGTTCGAAGGCAAGGACGTCTCCGCGCAGGCACGCATCGACGTGCCGCGGGTCGGCATGAAGGTCAATCCCTTCACCGACGCCGGGGCCAACCAGGGCGTGCCGCTGCTCGCACCCGACCAGCGCGGCCTGATCGACATGGGGCCGTTCCAGCGACCGCTGGTGCTCCGTGACCTGGTCTCGAACGGTCGCACGGCGCAGACCTCCGTTCGTTACGCCCGGATCACCGGGTTCACGAACGCCGCGGCAGGCGTCCACGAGGCCACCACGGTCACCGGCACCAACGCGGCCGGCGGCCTGAAGCCGCAGTCCGACGTCGCGGTGACGGCGTTCACGGCCACGGTCGTGACGATCGCGCACTGGTTCGCCGCATCGAAGCAGTCCCTGTCGGACATCCCGCTCCTCCGATCCCTCATCGACAACTACGGCCGGTACGGCCTGGCCGAAGAGGAAGAGGACGAGATGATCGCCGGCACCGGCGCGGCGAACGACCAGCTCGACGGGTTCAACACCGTCTCGGGCATGCAGACCCAGGCGTTCGACACCGACATCTTCAAGAGCGTCCGCAAGGCGATCACGAAGATCCGGAAGAACGGCCAGGCCCGCCCGAACGGTGTGCTGCTGAACCTGGAGGACGAGGAGACGATCGACCTGTACCGCCTGAACCAGGGCGGCGGCGCGGGCACCGGCGCGTGGGTGGGCAACGGCCCGTTCCGCACCGGCCCGAACTCGCTGTGGGGTTTGCCGGTCGTCTCCACGCCCGCGACCCCGACGGGGAAGGCCTACGTCGCGGACTTCCGGACGATCCTGTTCTTGATGCACGAGGATCCGTCCGTGGCCGTGACCGACAGCCACTCGGACTTCTTCGTCCGCAACCTGATCGCGCTCCTGTTCGAGGAGAGGGCCACGCAGCTGATCATCCGGCCCACCGCGATCTGCGAAGTCGCAACCGCGTAGCACCACGACGGAGCAACGGTCCCGGGTCGGAGGGAAACACCGTCTGACCCGGGACCGCTCCGCCTGCCGTCCAGGAGGCCCGTCCGATGCCGAAGACCTGTCCCGTGTGCGGCGCGACCGATGCGACCTGCACCGGCCACGCGCTCGCCGAGCCCACGTCCATCGTCCAGATCGGAGAGCCGAAGATGGCCGAGCCCGCGACCGGGGACTACGTCGTGACGAACGTCGACCGCCGTGGGCAGGTCTCCACGTACACGGCACGGCTGAGCGAGGCCGACGCCGAACGCCTCGGTGCCGTGCCGGTCGACCAGGCCGTAGCTGAGGCGGCGACGGCCGCTCGCAACAAGCGTCGGACGGTCAAGGACGAATGACGGCGTTCGCCACCTCCGATGAGCTCGGGGACTTCCTGGGCAGCCCGATTCCAGCCGGCCGAATCTCCGGGGCCGACCTGCTGCTGGACCTTGTGGCCGATGAGGTTCGCGATTACTGCCACCAACTCTTCGACCAGGTCGACAACGACGTCTGGACGACCCGGGGCAATAATTCGAACGTCCTGCTGCTTCCGGAACTGCCGGTCCTCGAGCTGACATCCATCACGCTCGACGGGGACACCCTCGAAGCGGACAACGATTTCACCCTGCTCGATCACGGAGTGCTCTACCGCGGCGTCGTGCCGCCCTCGGTGTTCCCCTCGGGGTCGTGGAGCTTCCCCGGCACCGGCGTGCTGGCCTCGTTCTCCCAGTTCTCGTCGGCCTGGAGCACGACCAGCACCATCGTCGTGACGTACTCCCACGGCTACGAGACGATTCCGGGGGCGCTGCGTCTGGCCTACCTCCAGGCTGTGGCCCGGCTCTACACGAACCCCACCGGCGCCGTGTCCGAGCAGATGGGTCAGTACCAGGTGACCCACGAGCGACCGCGCGAGCCCGTCCCCGCTGTTTCGATGTTCACCCTGGACGAACAGGGCGTGCTCGACCGTTACCGGATCGACCGATAGATGAGCCTCACGACGCTGCTCACGCAGACGGCGAGCGTCATCACGATAGGCCCGACAGGCACCGACGCCTACAACGTCCCGACGTTCGGCGACACCGATTCGACCGACTACCCGTGCCGCCTCCAGGAGACGGCCGCCGCCGAGGTCTCCGTCGGTCGCGACACGGTTATCGCGGACCTGCTGCTGTTCCTTCCGCCGGACGCCGTCATCACCGCGGCTGATCGGGTGACCGTCGACGGCGTCACGTACGAAGTCCTCGGCGTGCCGAACGCCGTCCAGGGCGGAGTCGGTGTCCACCACATCGAAGCGCATGTGCGGGAGGTAACCGGATGACCATCACGCTCAATCCGAACCTCGCCGCTGAGGTCGAACACTCGGCGGAGGTCCACGCGCTCATCCGCGATAAGGCTGACAAGGGCGCGGCGTTCGCGAAGGGCATCGCTCCCGTCGACACCGCAGATGGCGATCCCGGCGTCTACCGCGATGCGATCCATGTCGAGGAAGATGGCCTCGGAGCGCGGATCGTCGCCGATGCCACGAACCAGGCAGGCGTCGGCATCTCGGTGTGGGTCGAGGTCGGGGACTCGAAGACGCCGCCCCACCACGTGCTGGCGAAGACCGGCGAAGCGCTGGCGAGCCTGTAAGTGCCCGTTGTCGAGACCTCCGTCGACGTCATCAAGCTCCTCGTGAACTATCTGCTCGGCCGGACCGAGGTAACGGCCCTCGTCGATACGCGGGTCTACGGCAACGTGGTGATCACCGAGGAGCCGACCTATCCCCTCGTGGCGATGCACCGCTTCGGAGGCACGCTCGTCGGCCCCGACAATCACATCGATCGGCCCATCGTGCAGTTCGATGTGTGGTCCGACGGGTCGGCTGGCGCATGGGACGTACAAGCCGCGTGGGCGATCGTTGCGGCCATTCGGCGCGTGCTGTCACCGGGAGTCGTCGCGGGCTCTCACGCCGAGGGCGTCGTCGTCGGCATCACGGAGATCACCGGCCCTCAGTGGCTTCCGGATCAGATCGAAGGAAGACCCCGGCTCACCTGGACAGCCCAGGTCAGCACGCACCCCTAGAAGGAGGTCGAACGGGAATGGCCGAAGACAGCACCCAAGTTCGCATCGGCACGAACGGTCACATCTACGTCGCGCCGGTCGGCACCACAGCGCCGACGGATTCCAGCTCGGCGCTCAACGCCGCGTTCAGGGAAGTCGGCTACACCGATGAGAACGGCGTCGCCATCTCTCCGACCGAGTCCCACGTGGACTTCAAGGGCTGGCAGTCGTTCTACCTGATCCGCCGTCAGATCACCGACCGCGGCTTGACGTTCACGACGGCGCTCCGCCAGTGGAACGGGCCGAACTTCCAGCTGATGTTCGGTGGCGGCACCTGGACCGGCACGCCGGGCGCGTCGAAGTTCGTCCCGCCCGACCCGTCCGTGGTGCCCACGAAGGCGCTCGTCATCGACGTGCTCGACGGCGGGGCAACGTGGCGCTGGTACGTTCCGGGCGTCATGCCGATCCCGGCCGGGGACATGCCGATCAACCGCGGCGCCATCGCGGACATCAAGATCGCGTTCGACCTGCTCGTGCAGCCGGGGCTCGACCCCTTCACGATCTTCGGCTCCGACACCGCGTTCTCCCTGACATAGGAGGTCATGCATGCCGGAAACGTTCGACCTCGACGCCGCGCGAGCGGCCCGGGCTGAGCAGACGCGGGAGCCGAAGGAGTTCACGTTCGGTGGAGAGCACTACGAGCTTCCCGTCGAGTGTCCGTTCGACTTCATCCGCTGGCTCGGCGTGAATGACCACATAGCGATGAGCGCGCTGCTCGGCCCGGATCAGTACGAGCGGTTCATGGCGGTCTCCCCGCCGCCCACGGTCGACGACGTGTCCGACCTGGTCGCGTTCGTTGCGAAGGTCTACGGACTCGGGGGCGCAAAAAACTCGCCGGCCTCGGACAGTTCATCCTCGAACGGTTCGAGGCCCTCGAAGCGGACTTCGCGCGCTGCTACCGGCTAGACCTCGCCGCCGCCCTGTGGGGTTCGGCGTCTGAGCGGATCGGCGTTCGCCGTCTGCTGTCCCTTATCCGAGGCCTGCCATTTGATTCGGCATGGGTGAGCGTGCTGCAAGACCAGCCCGAACCCGAAGAACCGGCCGAAGCTCCTGACCCCGACCTCGAACCGCCCGCGGTCAATACCAACTGGCGCGCGCTCGTCTCTGGGTACGGCGGCGTGATCCACGAAGGGTAGGTGTCTGTGACCACTTTCTCGGCCGGAACGGCAGAACTCAACATCCTGCCGAAGGTCAGTGCGAACTTCCTGGGCGATCTCTCGCGCGGGCTGAGTGCGCCGATCGCGGCCGAAGGCCAGAAGATCAGCTCCGCCCTCGGGAAGTCTCTCACCGCTGGCAAGGTGCTCGCGATCGGGGCGTTCGCGGCGATCGCCGGCGCTGCCGTGAAAGGCATGAGTTCCGCCGTGAGCGCGACCGAGGACTGGGGCTCATCGGTCCTGGCGCTCCACCGGATCGTCGGTGGCTCGGTCGAGGACGCCTCACGGCTGGACTTCGTGCTCCAGCACATGGGGCTTTCCACCCAGCAGTCCTCGGTTGCCATCGGGATCTTCAACAAGAACGTTCAGAACGGCACGAAATACACGAAGGAATACGGCATCTCGGCCACCGACGCCCAGGGCAACCAGCTCTCCTTCAACCAGGTGCTGGGCGAGGCCGCAGACGCCTATGTGAAGCTTGGTGGTGGCGAGGCCGGCGCCGCGCTGGCTCAGAACCTGTTCGGTCGGTCTGGAAAGGCCATGATCCCCGTCCTGCAGCTCGGCGCGCAAGGGATCGCCGACCTGGCCGCTGAGGCGGACAAGTACGGCCTGGTCCTGACCGGATCCAACCTCGAGGCGATCCACAATTACTCGCTGGCGCAGAAGGATCTCGCCCTCGCGAACACAGGGTTGAAGCTCTCCATCGGCGAGCAGCTGATCCCGGTGCTGACGACCTTTGCTCACGTGCTTACGGTGATCGTTAGCGCGCTCCGAGTCGTACCCGGGCCCGTGAAGGCGATCGCTATCGTCACGGTCGGGCTGGGTGCAGCGTTGACGGCGCTCGGACTCGTTGTTGGGATCGTCCGGACGGCGTTCGGCAACCTCACCGGCACGCTTGGTGCGGCAACGGCGGCGACCGAGGCCAACACCGTTGCTACCGAGGAAAACGCAGCAGCACACGGTGGGGTCGGTGGGTTGCTCTCCAAGGTGCCGGGACTGGCTGGTGCGGCTGCTCTGGCGTTCGCGGTATACACCACAGAAGTCCAGGCCAATGCGGCGTCTCAGAAGCAGGCGGCCGAAGGCCACACGCTGGCGGCCAACGCCCTGAAGGCCTACTCGATCACGCTCGACATCGCCTCGGCGGGCACCATCCCATTGACCAAATGGGTGATCGGTCTATTTCACGCGAACAAGGATGCTGCCGTCAGTGCGAAATTGCTCGGCGCCTCGGTTCACACGATGGGCGGCGAGCTCGACGGTACGGCGGCGCTTGCCGAGCGTGCGGGTAGGACGATCGATGACACAGCAGGTGCGATGACCCGCATGGCCAACATAGCGACAGTCAAGGGCTCGGTCGTCGTCGATGCGTGGCTGAAGGTTGGACGGACCGCGCGGTACGCGAGCGACAACGTCCAGACACTCCACACGCAGATCGTCGCGTTGCCGAATGGCAAAGAGGTCGTCATCACGCTGCCCGGGCTAGCAGCCGTCCGCGCGTCGCTCCGCGCGCTCCACTCCGAGGTGGAGGCGATCGCCGGCACATACGGGATCACGTATGTCATCCACACCCAGGGCCACGCGCCCGTCGGTCACCTTGCGGGCGGCGCGGTCTTCCGGGCGGCGCAGGGGTTCACGTTCATGGCCGGCGAGGCGAACTACCCGACGCCTGTTGGTCCGGGGGCCGAGATCGTGTCGAACAGGGGCGTCGAGCCGCTCGCGAACGACCACCTGGACCGAATCGGAGACCGCATAGCGCGGCGGATCGGGACTGGCGGCGGCTCCACCGAGGCCGCGATCAAGGAAGCGTTCAAGACTGCGATGTGGGAGATGCGAGAGCTGTTCGGCCCGCGGACGATCTCTGTGCAGATCAACCAGCGCGAGATCGCGCGAGCGGTCGCTGACCAAGGAGTCTGGGACTCGTGACCGGGCCCTTCCGGTCATACCTCGCGGACCTCACGGACCCAACGTTTCTGACCGCTGAGGTTGATCTGAACGGCTTCGAGGTTGGCAACGGCCCGTTCGAGACCGACCCGAACACCTTTGACCTGGGCGCGCCGGCCATGGACGGCGTCTGGCTGAACGAGGCCGGCAAGGATGAAGACGTGCTGTCGGCGCACCGCCGCGGCCGCGTGCCGGCGTCGTTCGACCTTCGCATCGCACCGGTGACGACGCAGTCCTTCGCCAACCTCCAGGCACAGCTCCGGAAGCTGAACGCCGCCCTGGACCGGTCCGGCGTGTGGGTGCTGCAGCAGCCGGGTTCCTCGACCCCGCTCTATATCGACTACTACCCGTCGGACCTGATTCAGCAGCTCATGCCGGGCCAGCGGTCGCTCTACTTCCTGTGGACCGAGCTGAATCAGCCGAACGGCATGCGGGTCACGATCCTGCGGCGCCCGAAGATGCGCGGTGCCGCCCTGGACGCCTCGTGGAACAAGGCTCACAACGGGACGCTGGCCGAGCCCTCGAATCCGTGGGACGGAACGCCGTGGGGCTGGGCGTGGTCCGACCTGACCGGGATTTCCGCGCTCGACTACGACTGGACGTACGGCGCGCACCAGGCCGCGCTCGCCACCGGGGCCGCGAAGTTCTTCTACCAGCAGGCCGACGCGGACATCGTCGAGGCGGCGCACACCTACACCTTCGCTGCCGACGTGGCCGCGACGTACAGTCGGCCGCCGACCATCCGCGCGCGGATCGACTGGCTCGACGCCGACGAGAACGTGATCGATACGTCGTATGGCTCCGCCGTGGAGATCCTGCTCGGCCCGCGCAACGCTTTCTCACGTCCGTTCGTGGCCGCGGCCGCCCCCGCCGGCGCCGTGGGTGCGCTCTACGGCATCGAGGTCCACCCGGTCAGTACGGCGACCGTGTCGTTCTACGTGCGGGACACGCAGTTCGAGACCGGCGTGTCGGCGAACACGTTCCGGCCGGGCTTCGAGACGATCAGTCAGAACCCGGGCGACCCGTTCTACAAGCGGATCTGGCTGAAGAACTCCGCCAACGCCGACGCGCTCGGGCAGATCCGCGCGACTCCGTCGGTCGGCGCCGAGGTCGCCCGGATGATCTACGCCAGGCGATCCGGCGAGCGCGACAGCGCGATGGCCATGCGCCAGCTTCCAGGGTGGGCCGCGGCCGACTCCACGTCGCTCCTGAGCGGCGCCACGACGACGAGCGACGGCGGACGCACGGTGGTCCTGACCGCCCTCGAGGACGACGTGATGAAGCCGGTGCTCCGCCAGGCGGCGACGCAGCCGGAAGAGAGCGCCCTGAAGGGCGTGTGGCGCTGGAAGGTCGCGCTCCGCGGCGACGTGGACGACGCCTATGACTTCGAGCTCCGCTACGGCATGGGCGATGTCGTGGATCTCCCGCGAACGATGGAACGCCGGCAACTCGACCTGACCGGGCCGCCGGCGTCGAGCGGCTACTACGAGATCGATCTGGGCCTCATGCGGATCCCGGCGAACTCGCCTGGGGTCTTCATCGAGCTGTGGGCGATGCGCGAGACCACCGACGACGGAGACGGCGACGGGGAGATCTACATCGATCAGCTCTGGCCCGAGCCGGCCGACGACGACCTCTACGCCATCGCCTCGATCCCGGGCGCGCAGCAACCCGGACCGGTGACCGAGACGGTGATCGGACGCAAACTCGTCACCCCACCTGACGGTCTGTCCGACGACCCGGACTCGGGCGATCCGTTCGTCGAGGGCTCGGTCTACAACGACGACATGCTGCTGAACGACACGCTCGAGGCGGCGTCGCTCCCAGCGGGCATGACCGACGATCTGACGCCGGACGTACAGCACACGTTCGTCGCGAAGGTGACGATGTTCACGGCCTCCGAGAAGGTGGCGCGCAAGCACGGCGAGTTCCGGATCCACGACCTCACCGACGACGTGCAGGTCAAGATGGTCTCGCTGAAGAACGACCCGGGCATCCGCTGGGACGAGAAGACCGCGACGCTCCGCCTTGTCCCCACCAGCGGCCACGCGTACCAGGTCTACGCCGTCCAGACGGTCGCGAGCGACGTCGGCAACATCCACGTCGAGAAGATCGACCACTCGTTCGTGCCACCGGTCGAGGGGGGCACCGAGACCATCGCGATCGACGCGGACCAGCGGCGGGCGTACGTGCTCGACGCCGACGACCAGTTCGTGGACGACCTCGACCTCGTGCCGCCGTTCCCGACGCTGATGCCGAAGGTGCAGCTGTACCGGGTGAGCGCCGCGGGCCTCGGGCCGGACGGCTCCGATGACGTGCTCGACGGCGGTCCCGCGCTCGCGCACGACCCCGACCTGACGATCGAGTTCGGCGTGCACGTCATTCCCCGGTATTTCAATTAGCAATTACTGACACAATCGGAATGCCCCCGCGACGGGTGAACGTCCGGGGGCTCGGCCAGACCTGTGTGGGAGGTCAGACATGGGGACTGTAGTACATGGCGAAGTGCGGTCCTACCGTACTGGACAGTGCCGATGCGACGAATGCCGCACCGCTTATCTCGAATACCGACGTCAGTGGCGCGCGGCACATGCGGACCAGCTTCGAGCAGACGCTCGTCAGAGGTACTGGGCTGAACCTGAGAAGCAGCGGGCGCGGAACCGTCGCTATCACACAGAACACAGCGACGAGCTAAACGCGCGGGCTCGACGGTATCGGGCCAACCACCGGGAAAAGATGAATGAGCAGTCTCGGCGATGGATTGCCGGGAAACGGGCTGAGCGCCCAGGCATCTACCACGATTGGCGGTTCCGCAAGGCTGGACGGGATGTGCGGTTCGTGCTGCCCAGGGACTGGCACCGGCTGGTGGCCCGGTACCGCGGTAAGTGTGCTTATTGCAGCACAGCACCCGCGACCGAGATCGACCACGTTCTCCCGCTGACTCGCGGCGGCCGTCACGCGATCGGCAACATCCTGCCGGTCTGTCGGCCGTGCAACACCAGCAAGCGTGCACTCCTGCTGATCGAGTGGCGCCGCAAGAAGCCCGCTGCGTGAGGAGACCTGAATGGGCGTGTACCTCGAAAACGGCATCTACGTCCCAGGCACCGGCGAAGTCGGTTGGGACGGCCCGGTCGATGCTGACCTCGCCGCCCTGGACGCGCTCGTGGGCGGTGGAGGCGGCGGCGGGGGGAGCGGTGGCTCGCTCAACCTCATCGACGCGTCGCTCGCGCCCTACGGCGCCGACGTGACGGGGGACACGTTCTCCGACACCGCCATCCAAAACGCCTTCGACACCGCGTTCAACCTGGGGCCGGGCTCGGGTGTGTGGCTGCCGGGCATCTTCAAGGTCAAGTCGAACCTCGCGCACTTCGAGATCGGCGGTCTGACCGTTCGGATGCCGCGCGGAGCGAAGCTGCTCCTGGGCGATGACACCGGCGGCGACTCGCTGTTCTCGTCTCTCGGCCGTCACGGGTACTCGAACGACCAGTCCACGACGGACATCGACTTCATCGACGTGACCGTGGACGGCAACGGCCGTCTCTACAAGGGCGGGGCGTGGGCGGATTGGTGGCAGGGCGAGAACACGAACTGGGTGCGGTGCGTCGTCCGCGATCTCTTGGGCTCGGCGTTCCTCGGCACGGCGTGTACGACCCCCGCCCTGAAGGGTGTCCGGATCACAAACTCAGGCGACGGTGAGAACGGCGCGCCGGCGTTCATGTTCCGCCACAACGATGAGGCCGGCCAGATCCAGCGTCTGACCGTCGGGCTGTCGATGGAGGACGTGTGGATCCTCGACTCCGACGATTACGGAGGCCGCCTGGACCTCATCGACCAGGGGCGCGTCATTGGGTGCGTCTTCGACGGGTCCGGCCCGGGCCGATCGGCGTTCTACACACTCGACCTGTCTCACACGGTGCTCTCGGGCAACATCTTCGCCAACGCCGACGAGGACGGGCTCCGGATGCAGTCGCGGGGCAACGCCGACGCTGACACGTTCTCGCGGCGGAACCTCGTCGTCGGAAACATCGGGTACGGCAACGGTTCCGGAGTGGACATCCACGAGGCGGCGTACAACACCGGTCAGACCCACTTCGAGAACACGATCGATCACAACGTGGGGGTGACCCAGCGTGACTGAGGACTGGGTGCGGTTCGGCTACGACCTGGGCTCGACCGGCAATAACCCTCTCACCACGACCGGCCCGCACTTCTCGCTCGACGACGACGGCCACGGCAGTCCGCTCTACGCGAGCCTGGACACCCTCTGGGCCACCGGCGCCCTCGATGGCAAGATCGAGGCTCAGATCCTTGTGGTCGGCTCGTACGCGTACGTCGTCACGCGCGGTGGCACCTTCTACAAGCTCGATGCCGACACGGGCGCGATCGTCGACACGTACGCGATCGGATCGCCCTCGAGCTGCACGCCGCACATCGTCTCAGGCGTCGCCTACTTCGGATGCGACGGCGGCGTCTTCCACGCAGTCGACGTCTCGACGATGACGGCCGTCTGGACACAGAGCGACTCGGGCGACCCATGCATCTGTCACGCCGTCGTCGTGGCCGGCTCGTCTCGCGTCTGGTACGGCACCACGGGCGGCAAGCTCATCGCTCGGGCAACGAGCAACGGTGCGCTCGTCCACTCAGATTCGTTCTCGATCGGTGTGACGACGCCGCAGGGTCCGCTCGCGTACTACTCCACGGGCGGCCTCATCCTGATCCCAACGTCGTCAGGCGTTCAGGGGTACGAGGAATCGACTGGGGACCTCGCGCAGATATTCGCGTCCCGCGCGCTGGCGCACGGCGCCGCCTGGCAGGCAGCCGACTGGGGCCAGGACGTCCTCTGCTTCGTGGCCGAGGACCACTTTGGGTACGCGTACGACCTCGCAACCGGCGACCGGATCTGGCACGACTTCCAGACCGGAGATCTCCAGTCGCCGGTCGGCATGGACATCGCGACCGGAGGGTCCGGGCTCGTCGCGATCGGCACGCGGAACTACTCGATTCAGCCGCACCAGGGCGACGGCGGCAGGATGCAGTGGAAGCACGACTCGTTCGTCCAGTCGTCGGCCATCGTGGCTGGGTTCGCGATCTGCAACGGCATCCTCGGGTACGTCTATCCGTCCACGAACGGCCGGCTCGAATTGATCAAGCTCGACGGTCCACCGGGCGGCCACGGACCCGACTGGAAGTTCGGCACGTCGACGGGCGTGCAGGGCGGCACCAGCAGCGCCAACAAGGGTCGCATCTGCTGCCCGACGTTCATCCGCGGCCGTGTCTATTGGGGCGCCGACGACAAGATCGCCCGCTGTTTCGAGTGAGAGGAGACGGGATGAAGAAGTTCGTCAGGCGGGCGCGCCTCGCGTGGAAGGTGATGCGCGGCAAGGCCGGCGTCGCCACGGTCACGGCGGTCAAGATCCGCGCCGACGGCACGCGTGAGGATCTCGGCGTGATCGCCTCCGGGCCGATCGACATGCACGCCGACGCGGGGAAGGCAATCCCGCCGACGGTCGTCCACATCGACAGTCGGGAAGTCGCTCGCGCTGTCGCGGATCAGAAGGCGAGGATCTGATGGCGAAGAAGGTGGAAGACCCGACGGCGTTCGTGGTCACGCGCCTGGACGGCCACACGAGCATCGTGCACGCCGACCGCTATGAGAAGGGCGCGCCGACGCAGGTGCTGTTCTTCACGGGCAAGGACGAACCGGTGGAGGTCTGGGGCGTCAAGAGCATCGCCATCCGGCGGGAAGAGGTCGACGAGCTGAGCGGGAAGGACTGACATGGCCACGGGCATCGTGCTTACCAACGTCGGCGAGGAGTGGGCCGCCGAACGCATGGCGGGCGTCCAGGGCGGCGGGGCGACCGACAACCACTCCAACGCCGGATCCCACATCGGCTGGGGCACCGGCACCACCACACCGGTGAAGGGCGACACCGCGCTGCA
>Ga0247672_1000176_pt1 | contig 12271 bp, 17 predicted proteins | sample CNK13_metaG_FD_182719 | JGI IMG/M metagenome (GOLD analysis project Ga0247672, IMG submission 182719) | Soil microbial communities from Purdue University Martell Research Forest, Indiana, United States - CNK13 | ecosystem: Environmental > Terrestrial > Soil > Temperate forest > Bulk soil... | reverse complement strand
TTCAGCAGATCGACGGTGGCCATCAGGCGGCCCGCACCACGGCGATCGCCGCGCTGTCGAACATGGACTTGATCCGCGGCGCCATCCGGTCCTTGAGCGTCGCGAAGGTCCGGCGCGGCTTCCTGTTCACGGTGCCGGCCAGCATGTAGAGCAACTCGAGCTTGCCGCCCGTGCCCGCACGCGCGATCCAGAAGTGCTTCGGGCGACCGTTCTTGAAGTTCTTCATGCGCGCGGTGGGCCACTTGAACGCGCCCTCGATCTGCAGCAGCGCGTCCTGGCCGGCGTAGCGGTCGACGCCCGAGCGCGTCTGCGCGTGGATCGTCGGGATCTGGTGCGGCCCGGGCTCGGGCCCGCCGTCCTCCATCTTCGCGACATGCGGCGAGCCGTGGCCCACGAAGGAGTACCGGACGCCGTCGGGGGCGACGTAGACACGCCCGGATGCGACGATCTGGCTGATGGTGATGCTCGAGCGCCGGCCGAAGCCGGGCAGGGCGCCGCCCATCACGCCCCAGAAGGCGTCGCGGGCCTGCGGCCGGCTCATCAGCGTTTTCAGTTCCTCGCCGCTCGCAAGCGCGGCGTTGGCCAGCACCTTGTCGACCTGGGATGCCGTGGTGACCTCGATGCGCCGCAGCGAGGCGATCGCCTCGTCGGACTTCATCGTGATCTTGACGCCGGACGCGCCCATCAGCGCCCCCGGCGTTCGAACGGCAGCATCAGGCCGCGAATCTCGGGCGGCACCTTGTCGGTGCGGAAGGTCGCGCCGGCGCCGGCGCCGATGTTCGCGGCCGAGGTCGTCATCTGCGGCAGCTTGCGCCGCTGCCACAGCAGCCGGATCCACGCGACCTGCAGTTCGATCAGGCTCGACCATTCCGTCGGATGGTCGGTGGCGTCGTAGCCGAGCGTCGCCGTGGCCTCGAGCTTGGCCTCGCCGAGCGGGAAGTAGCCGTCGCGCAGGATCACGACAGCCTGGGCTCGGTCGTAGTCGGCGTGGGCCAGGTCGATCGCCGTGCGCGTGCCGTCGAGGTCGATCCACGAGACGGTCGGCGTCCCGACGAGCGGCCACTCGGGGAACGCGAGCCGGTGCAGGTCGACGCTGTCGAGCAGCATGTTCGCGTGCGAGCGCCCGAAGAGGTCGCGGCCGGTGTGCTGGTCCATCAGGCCCAGCGCTTGATTGATGATCTTGCGGAAGGCGTCCTGCTCAGCCACCACGGAGAGCGTGGTGCCGACGACCTCGGCCAGCGCGTCCGTCTCACCGATGAACGTGTACGCACTGACCGTGGTCGGCATCGGCAGTCTCCCGGGTTACTTCTTGGTGGCCTCGGCGCGCTTGCCATTGGGCCCGGACGTTTCGTTCGGCGCGGGCGCCGCAGCGCGAGCCCTGGCCGTGGCGAGCGCCTCGGCGATCGCCGCCTTCATCAGGTCGCCGGTCTTGTAGCTGCCCGGCGCGATCTGGATCTCGAGCACCGAGCCCTTGGGGTCCAACGGCTGGATCGCGTAGCGGTTGTTCTCGTCCGTCAGCACGACGCCGTCCTCGCCCGGGACGATGCCGGCGGCCTGCATGGCCTCGCTGACCTGCATGATCGCGGAGGCCGTGTCGTCGGCCATCTCGACCACCTCGGCGACCGGCGGCGGCGGGACCTGCAGAGTTGCCGCGGCGGGAGCGACGCCCGCAGCGGGCGGCGCCGACCCCTGACCCGCGGACGTCGTTGCGTTCGGGTCCGCGCTCCCTCCCGCTTCGACGGAAAACTGGGTCGGGAAGTCGCGCAGCAGCAACGCCGCAGCGTCGTCCTCAACCTCTTTCGTAGCGCCGGCTTCGATGACGCAGAAGCCGCTCTTGGCGTGGATCATCATCTTGGCGCCGGCATTCTTCAGCACGACCTTGGGCACGCGGGACCCCTTTCGCTGATGTTGGAAGGCGATCAGGCGGCGCCCGCTGCAACGGGCGCCGCCCTGGCTCGCCGACTGCCACCCGGAGGGATGGCTTACGTGGTCGGGACGTTGACGCCCGACGCGATGAAGCGGTAGGTGCTCGAAACCGGCTGGATCGACTTGAACGCGGCGCGCATCGTGCCGCGGAAGGCGATCTGATCCGTGTCGAAGTACCGCTCGCGGCTGCCCTCGATCTGCACGCCCCGACGCCAGCCGAGGCGGAAGCCGCGGCGGTTGAAGTAGTGCAGGCCCGTGAGCGAGCCGCTGACGTCCGTGATCAGGCCGTCCGAGTCCATGTTCTGCGGGTAGTCGGCCGCGACCACCAGCGGGGATCCGAACATCGAGCCGAGCACGCCGTTGCTGAAGGTGGCCTGGGCGATCTTGTCGGCCGTGAGCACGACCGCAAAGCCGTTCTGGTCCTTCAGCGTCAGGAGCTTGGCGTAGAGCAGGAAGCCGGTCATCCACGCGCCGTCGCTCGGGCGGATGCCGTAGTTCTGCATCAGACCCTTCAGCACCGTCAGGGCCTCGGCCGTGGGCGTGCCGGCGAAGTTCACGCGCGTGTAGGCCGCCAGTACGTTCGCCATGTAGCGGAAGCCGTCCCAGAGCGAGCGGCAGTCCGTCGCCGCCGGCGCGCTGGCCGAGTCGATCGCCGCGGTCAACTGGCCGTTGATGAACGCGTCCTCCATGCCCGCCGCGAGGCCCCAGGCGATCTCGGAGCGGATCATCGCCAGGATGCCGACGATCGAGTCCTCGTCGAGCTCGGTGGAGGTCAGGACGAGCATGGCCTGCTTCACCGCGTTGAACGTGAGGTTCAGCGTGGCGATGTCGCGCTGGCTGATCGCGATGCCTTCCGCGATCTTGTAGCCCTTCACCGCGAGGCCCTGCACCGGGTAGAGGTACGGGTTCTGCGGCATGTCGATCGTGGTCAGCAGGTTGCCGATCGCCAGTTCCTGACGGATGTCCTCGATGATGCTCGAGGTGTAGCCGGTCGGGACCCACTCGGCGCCAGTGCCCGCGCCGCCGGTCGTGAGCGCGCGCTGGAAGGGCGTCATCAGTTCCTCGTACGCCGGCCACAGCCGCTGGGACTTGTGCCCGCCGTTGGCGAGGTAGGTCGTCAGCGCGCGGCCGCCGACCGCGTGCATGCCGACGTCGACGATCTCGATCGCGTCGTGCATCCGGCGCGCCTTCTCGAGCGCGCTGCAGGCGTCGGCCGGCAGGACCGCTCGGACGTCCTCCATCGGGGCCATGAGGAAGTCGTAGTAGCCCTTGCGCGAGTCGGCGTCCTTCGAGCCGCGGAACTCGATGTCGGGCAGGTGGCGCTCGTTCCGCGGGAACGCCCGCAGGTTCATGTCCTCGAGCTTGGCGCCCGGAACCGTGCGCGCGCTCAGCTTGGCCATGTCGAGTGCCCGCTGCGCGTCCTTCTTCACGTCCTCGAGTTGCGCGATGCACTTCTGGATGTCCGCGGCCGCGCGCTCGGCCTTCTCGTCGGTCGCGATGCGGCCGTTCGAGACGTTCAGGAGGCGCTTGCGGACCTGCTCGAGCGCGGGCTCGATGTCCTCGGGCTTGGTGACCTTGATGTCCGGGTCCACGTCGATTTCGGGCATTTCGCGCTCCTTGCCGGTCTAGCCGGCCTTGTTGTACCAGGCTTTGAGTTCGGCCGACGCTTCACCGGCCCACCACTTTCGGAGCGCGGACTCCGGACCCTCGGTGACACTCTCGAGCTTCTTCAGCAGATCGGTTCGCTTCTGCGCGATGCGACGCACGAGGGTCAGCCGAGCATCGCGCGCCTCGGCCATCTCGATCTTCGTCCCGTACTGGCCGCCCTTCCAGACCAGCGAGCACTCTTCCACGCTGCGGATGCTGCCCATCACGCCCACGCACGCGATGCCGGCGTACTTCTCGCCCGGCAGGTGCGGGCAGGCGTCGCCGAAGGCGTCCTGGTCGCAGATCGAGCAGGTCATGCCGCCGAGCCACCAGGCGAGCGAGACTTCGCGAATCACCGCGCCGTCGATCCGGGCCAGCAGCGAGGCCGTCTCTTCGTCGGCGGTCATCATGTAGAACCACGCGCGGACCCAGTTGATGCCGTCGATCGTCACGGGCTCGGCGTCGAACCACCGGGCCACGGGAAGCGCCTCGGCCGAGTAGGTGACGTGATTCCGCATCATCGGCTGGCCGACGATCATCGCGGCGATCTGCTGCAGCGCCTCGGGCGTGAAGCGCGTCGCGTAGGCGTCGACCTGGTCGTTCGCGATCAGCGCGCCGCGAATCACGACGTCGGCTGCGGTGAGCGGGGCCGGCGGCCCGAGCGCGTTGATCTTGGCGAGCGCGCTCGCGTCCGCGGCCGCGGCCCGCTCGGAGATCGGTGCCGTGCGAATCAGCAGGTCATCGAGTGCGACGCTCATGCTGTTCCCCTGGGCATCCCGGCGCCGACGTCATGCGCCGGCCCTGTGGGACGAACGTGTGCCCGCACCCCTCGCAGGTCGGGTTCACGTTCGCTTCGCGCGGCATCCTGACAGACCGATGGCACTTCGGACAAGTCACAAAGCGCTGCTCGGGTTTCACTGGCCGCTGCTCCACCACGTCACGAGCGCCGCGGGCACCTCGAGGTCGGGGCGCGCGACGTGGCGCCGGCCCTGCGCGGCGACGCGCGCGCGCAGCGCGCGAACCTTCTTCTCGTCCACGGTGAACTGCAGCACGCAGCGGCAGTTGATCACGAGGTCCGCCGTGCCCGCGGGGTCGCCCGGGTAGGCCATCTCGACGATGTCGCCGTTCGTGGACTTGAGGCGGAACTTCTTCTCGACGTCGATCGGCCCGTCGGCCTCGGCCTCGGCGTGCGCGTCGCGCACCAGTTCGTCCTCGGCCGTAAACCACGTCTTGTCCGTCGCGACCTCCGTCTGCAGCACGGCATCGAGGCTCGCGAAGTTGAAGGCGCCGAGCGTCTCGGTGCGCGCGACCGTGGCGACGTTGTCGCGGCGGCCCTTGAAGACGTCGTTCACGATCTTCGCGAAGTCCGTATAGGTGGTCGCTTCGCCGTCGGCGATCGCCTTGCCGATGATCTCGCGCAGCCGCTTGGTCGTGGTCTCGCTCGTGCGCGCCAGGACCACGCGCGCGGCGTTCTCGATGAACGCCTGCGCGGCGTAGCGCTGCAGTTGCACCTCGAGCGCGAGCCCAAGCTCGGCGAGCATCTCTTCGCCGCGCTGCATGACCAAGTCGTAGAAGATCAGCCGGACCCGTTCCTCGTTGACGTGGCCCTCGTCGTCGAAGGCCGAGGCCAGGACGTCGGGGTTGACCACGACCGGCGTGTCGGCGGCCGCCTGCAGGCCCTGCTGGTAGAACTGATGCCGCAGTAGCTCGAGCACCGCGGCCTCCTGGGCATCGTAGATCTCGAGGAACCGGCGCTCGAAGCGTCGCTCGAAGAGCGCCACGAGCGCGCTGTTGCGCCGGCGCTTGCCCGCGCGCTCGTGCGCGATGCGCTTGGCCTGGTCCACGATCGCGATGCCCACGGGCCCGTCGTGGCGCTCGAGCGGCGCCAGGGCGCGCGAGGGCGGCACGGGCCCGCCGGTGGCGCCGGGCGCGGTCGGTGCGGGCGGCAGGTAGAGTTCGTCGGCCGCCGGGTCCTCGAGCGCGGGCAGGCCGGATGCGACGCGGGCCTCGTTCACCTTCATGAACGGCCGGCCGGTCGCCTTGGCGAGCGAGTCGTACTGCTTGACCTTGGCGTCCTGCAGCGCCATGACGCCGCTCACGTCGCTCTCGCACGAGACGTCCTTGCCCCAGCGCGAGCAGAAGCGCTCGGTCAGCACGGCGTCGCGCAGGCGCAGCCGCGGCCGGAGGCAGTTCTCGTGGTAGAGGATCATGTCCGTCGTGGCGCCGGCGTCCGAGAGCCCGCCGCCCTGCTTGATGCCCATCACCACGGGCGGGATCCCGAAGACGCGGCAGATGTCGGCGTCGGTCCAGTCGAGGCTCTCGGTGTAGTTCATTTCCTCCTGCGTGAGCCCGGCTCGCTCGAGCTTGAGCTTGTCCAGGATCACCGGCTCGTAGGCGTGCTCGAGCCCGCCGTGCAGCGCCATCAGGCGCTTCTTGATCTCCTTCACGACCTCGGGCTTCAGCGGCGGCGCATCCGGGTCCGTGCTCGAGTAGACGTTCGCGACCAGCCCGCCGCGGGCGTAGAACTCGCGCTGCCAGCGGGACATGAAGTAGCGCGCCTCGTAGCCCAAGCGCGCGGCCTCGAGCGGCGAGAGCCCGGCGGGCGCGAAGAACGGGTTCCAGTAGCGCAGGTGGATGATGCGCCTGGGGTCCAGCACCTCGGGCGCGTCGCCGCCGATCCACTCGTAGCCGACCTCGGTGCGGTGCGGGCCCGCCACGGGGCGCACGAGGTAGGAGGGCATCGACCAGATCTCCCAGTCGGGCGTCGGCTTCTCGCTGCCGAACGTCTCGAGGAAGAGGTAGCCGTTGCCGTTCAAGTCCATGCTCGACTGCCGCTCGACCTCGAGTTCGAAGCTGGACTGCCCGGGGTTGGCCTTCGCCCAGATGTCGACGATGTTGCCCGGCGCCCGTTCGATCTCGACCTTGGCTTTGCCCGTGCCCTGGTAGAAGCGGAGCGGGATGCCGGCGACGTCGTTCGCGATCTTGTCGACGCAGGCGTAGACCATCGGCACGCGCTTGGCGGCCAGCGGGAAGTCGAAGCCGTGCTGGGACGACTGGTAGGGGATCCGCTGGTAGTGCGCCGGGTACTCGGGGAACGCTTCGACGTTCACGCGCAGCGTGTCGGCACCGGGGCTCAGGGCGCGCCGCTGATGCGCTTCCTCACACGCGGCCATCGCTCGCTCGAGTGCTCCGCTCACGGGTGTCCCCCTCGCTCAGTAGGCCATCGCACGTCCCGCGACGGTGTGAGAGTGCACCGCGTATCTCAGAGCGTCAAGACCGTGATTGTTCTTGTCGACCGGCAGGTCGCGCGGAACGTCGGCGAGGATGCCCGTCTTGCGCTTGTCCCAGTGGTAGCCGCCGAACTCTTCCTCGAGGCACGTCGGCAGTCGCTTGGCGAGCAGCACGGGATCTTCCTCGACGCGCGCGCCGCGCACGATGAAGAGCTTCGGGCGCCCCGTGGCCTGCGGCATCAGTAGCTGCGCCACGGTCTGGATGCCGGCCGTGATGTCCTTCTTCGCGGCCGTCGTGTAGACGCCCTCGCGCTCGAGCAGCGCGCGCTCGCCGCGGTCGTGGTCGCTGTAGTACGCCGTGACGTTCAGGCTCTCGAGCCAGGCGTCCCACGGCGTGCGGCCCTGGCTGCCCCATTCGTTCGTGTCCTGGACCAGCTTGCCGTCGAAGCGGGCGTTCGCGATCGCGCGCGCGCGCAGCGCGGCGAGTTCCTCGGCCTCGAGCCGCAGGATCTCCTTGCCGTGCAGGTCGACGGTCACGTTCGACATGTACAACTCGCGGTAGCGGTACCAGTCGCCGTCGGGGCTGATGGCGATCCACTGGCAACTGAACGGGTTGTCGTAGCCGAGGTCGATGCCGACGACGCGCTCCCAGTCGGGCGGCGGCAGGCCGGCCCAGCGGGCCCACGACGACGGCAGCGGGTTGTCCGTCTTGGGGCCGCACAGGTGAACGTTCGGGTCCCAGTCCGAGTACACGAGCCCTTCGAACGCGACCCACTTGCCCTCGAAGTAGCGCTGCCGGCGCTGGCCTTTGAGGTTGCGCTTGAACGCGAGGTAGGCCGCGGGCTGGTGCTCGTCGTTCTCGTTCATGCCGGCGACGACGCACTCGCGAATCAGCCGGTCGACGATCAGCGTGCCGCTGCAGGCCGGGCACGCGGCCAGGTCAAAGACGTCCTCGCCCGTGTCCTCGTCGTGCAGCCACTGCTTCACGCTGCCGGTGCCGCGGCAGGTGTCGCACTCGTCCTCGCGCCGCTGGCGGTTCGTGCCCATGTTCGGCAGGAAGCGCTTGCAGAGCCAGTGCTCGGGGTTGTCGGGGTTCGTGCAGCCCACGATCTGGTGGATCGGGATGCCGGGCTGACGCAGCCGGCCCATCGCCATTTCCCAGTCGGCTTCCTCGAGCTCGTTGCACTCGTCGGCGGCGATGAAGGCGTACTCGGTCGAGAGCAGCTTGTCGGTGCGACCGCTCTCGCCGCTCACGCCGATGAAGTCGATGCTCGAGCCGTTGGGGAAGTCGAAACGCTCGGGGCGCTCGCCGCCGACCAGCCCGCCGAACCACATGGCGTCGCCGAAGACGCGCCGGACGTGGCGCAGCGTGCTCAGGCGAAGGTCCGCGTAGACCTTGCGCAGCAGCACGCAGCGGGCGCCCGGGTAGCGGAGGCAGAACGCCCAGAGCTTCATCACGAGCGCGATGGACTTGCCGTTTCCCCAGTGGCCGGAGAACAGCACCTCCTGCGCGGGCGACTCGATGAAGGCACGCTGGCCGGCGTTGGGGTCGAAGACGAGGCTGCCGTCGTCCTCAATGCGCCAGAGGGGATCCATCCTCGGCACGGTCGGGGCTCTCAGTCGCTGGCGGGTAGTCCTTCATGTCGACGCCGATCCGGACGTTCACGGCCGGCGCCTCGGAGCCGATGTTCTTCTGCACGACCATGTCGTGGAGCCCGCCCTTGGAGGCGAGCGCCTGGGCGGCCACGATCATCGACTGCGCCGTGCTGCCGGGCAGCGTCCCGCGCATGCCCTGGATCAGCGTGCGGGCGACCTCTTCCTGGACGGTCCGGACGATGCCGCGGGCCCGCGCGACGGCCGCGCGCTCGCGCGCCAGCCGGCTCAGGCCGCGCACCGAGACGGGGTCGGACGGCCGCCCGGCCTTCTGAGCCGCGGCACGGCGCTGCGCGAGTTCGGCGGCGCTCAGCGGGCGGCGGGCCATCAGACGCGGCCCTGGCGCGCGTACTCGCGAAGCTGCGCGGCCGTGACGGTGCGCTGCCGACGGCCGTTGATGAGCGCATCGTCCGTGTCCGGCGCCATCTCGACTCGGATGGCCTGCATGATCGTTTCCGCGACGGCGGCTGGATCCAGCGTGCCCTTTGCGTTGTAGCGCAGCCCGTTCCACTGCTGGCGCTTCGCGCGGACCCGCGCGCGCTCGAACTCGGCGCGGCCCATCGGGACCGGGGCCTCTTCGGCGACCGCGGCGGCGCCCACGCCCAGCTTCGTGATCACGCGGTAGCGGACCTCGGGGTGCGCGCGCAGCCAGGTCGCCTCGAGCACGCGCCGGCGCAGCTTCGCGTCCTTGAACCACCGGCCCTTCGTCTCGATCGCGTGCGTCTCGCCGTTCGCGTACTCGACCAAGAAGTCGATCGCATGGTGGCCGATGCGCACGGGCGCTCCCGCGCCGAGCGGGTCGGGGATCTCGAGCGGGACGCGGAACTGCGGCGTCCAGGACTTCACGATGCCGGCGCGCTTCTCCAAGTCGAGCCGCTCGGCAAAGCGCGCCTCCATCCGGGACGGGTAGCGGCGGCCGTTGTAGTAGGTGGGCTTGGCTGCGGTGTGCTGGCTCATGCGCGGACCTGTCGCGAAGGTGAGGGGCGCGCCGCGAGGTGTCGAGCGGGTTGCGGGCGCGCCCCTTGGGCGAGACGTCAGTTCGTGGGCGCGGTGACGGGCGCGGCGTCGCGGAATGGCTTCAGGCGCGTGCCGGTCTTGAGGTCGTCGGTCGCCTCGCTGTCGGAGCCGGGCCAGTGCGTGAGGATGCCGTTCTCGATGCTGCAGCCGTTGGCCTGCAGGTCGGCGACGAACGCGCGCGCCTTGCAATCCGGGCAGGTGGCGTTGCCGCAGGGCTTCACGACCTCGCCGGTCTTGAGTGTGCGCTGGCAGCCGTGGCCGCCCACTGCCGTGATCTCGATTCGGAACTGGCCCATCGGTTCCTCCTGGGGATTTCGGGGCGCCGGCGCCCCATGCTGCACCGGCGTCCCCGGGGTGAGCGCGGCTCGGATCCGCGCGTGCGCGAACTTACTCCGACGGCCCCCGAGCGTCACGGCGTTTCTGCTCCTGGCGCAGTGTGGCGACGGTGCTGGCCTCGAGGTCGTACTTCCACTGGCCCGGCACCTCGCTGCGCCGGTAGACGTTCACGACGCCGCTGGGTTCGTGCAGGTAGGTGCTCGAGCCCTCGTGAATCGCGCGCTGCTCGCCGTCGTAGGGCCCGCCCACGAGCGTGACATAGAACGGCTTCACACCGACGCCTTTCGCTGGTGGCGGTACAGCGCGACCTCGGGCGGCTCGGGGTCCTGGGCCCGCACGAGCGCGCGCAGGGCGACCAGCTTGGCGCCGCGCTTGTCCATCTGCGCTCCGTCGATCAGCGTCAGGATGTGCTCGACCTTGATGTTGCGCGGCACCGAGCGCCTCGCGCGCGAGGCCGCGATCGTGGCGATGCGGTCGGCCTGGTCGACGGCGAGCTTGGCGGCGTTCAGGAGCTTGACGATCCGGCTCGTGAGCGCCTCGGCGGGCAGGTTCTCTTCGGGGATCGTGTTGCGGCCGCCCGGAGGCGCTGGGCCCTTGTTCGGCATCACTTCCCTCCCCACGGTTCGAGCGTGGCGCTTTCCAGATCGACGTGCTTCGACCAGCCGACATGCCCGCAGTCGTTGCAGCGGTACTCGCGAGCGGCCCTGCCCATCCGACTCCCGCGGCCGCTGCCGGTCATGGCCCGCTCGCGTCCCGAGCGTACAACGCGCGCGAGCGTGCCGAGGCTGCGGTTCACCTTCTGCCGGCACTTCGCGCAGCGGAACCACAGCGGATGGCCGGTGCCGTTGTTCTGGCCGCTCATGCTCGCGGCCCGCTCTCGACGTCGACCAGCGGCACGATCTTCCGCTTACCCGAGTCGCAGACGTACTCGATCGCGTAGGCCGCGCCGGGCGCGAACTCTTCCGGGCTGTTCGGCCGACGCAGGACGGTTTGCGTGTGGCTCATGTAGGACCGCGACCACGCGAAGCATCCGCACCAGAGCCGCTCGGGCTCGGGTGCGGGCCTGCGGCTGATCACGTAGTGGCCGACGTACCAGAGCGCGAACCCGCCCAGGGCGACGAGGCCGACCGCCATGTCGGTGCTCATGCTCGCGCCCCACGCGGGATGCGCCGGAACAGGCGATCGAGCCAGATGCGAAGACGCCACGCACGCGTCATGAGCCAGCGCACTCGCGGGTCCGGATAACAGCCCGAGCGCTTCAGGAACGACTGCCAGGTGTCCGCAAAGTGCCGTTCGATCTCTTCGGGCGAGTCGACCACCACGAGCATCGCGACCCACGTCTCGCCGCAGACCGCGCACTTGCATTCATCCCGAGCGATCGACAGGCGACCGAACGGGTCCGGGCCCACGCTGCGAACTGGCGCGCCGAGCTTGTGCCGGGCTCGGAGCGTCACTTCCACAGCCACCAGAGCAGGTCCATCACCGTGCGGCCGAAGGCGACCGCGAGCACGAAGTTGTGCATGGCTCACTCCTTGTCGTTGAGGATGTCGAGGGCTTCCCAGCGGGCATCGTGGTCGCGCTTCAGTTGATTGGCGAGCACGCCGCGCACGCGCTCGAGCTTCTTCTGCAGGCCGATGATCGAGGCGTTCGTCTGGGCGATGGGGGCGGCTTCCGCCTCGCAGGCCGCGCAGCCCGGCACTGGCGGCGTGCACGAGAAGTCCTGGGGCCCGAGGTGCTGCACGAACTCGTGCGAGTGCCGGGTGCAGCCGTATCGGATGCGCGGCGGCGCCGGCGGGACGGGTCGCAGCGGCGGGTCGATCGGCGGGAAGCGGCTCATCGCGCAGCCCAGTCGGTCAGCCGAACGGTGCGCGAGCCGAGGATCTTGTAGCCGTAGTTCACGCCGTCGATTCTCACGAAGCCGCTGTCGCCGTGGGCAGCCAGCCGGAGAACGCCGAACCGTTCGGGCCGGAAGGTCGTCCACGAAACCCAGACTGAGTCCGGCCCTTCCGCGCGACGCCAGACCATCGGATAGGCCCGCGTCGTGTCGCGCATCGAGCCGTGCGCGCGGGCCCGCACGCTGTCGACGGCCGCGACGTAGCCGCGCCGGAACGCGCGGTTCTCGCGGCGCGTGCTGATCGTGTTGAACGTGAAGCAGAGCACGACGATGATCGCGATGAGGATCACGACCACGATCAGCCCGGCGAGGTCGCTGGCGTCGCCGCCCGTCCAGTCGGGGTCCGAGAGGCGATGTTTGCCGACCAGCGAGGGCCCGCTCACGGCTTCACCACGTTCGCCAGGACAACGGTCCAGATCGCGAGCGTCCAGTCGGCCACCAGCGCCCCGAGGATCGAGAGACAGAGCAGCCCGAAGACGAGCGTCCAGCGCAGGACGTCGATGCCGCGCGCGGGCTCGGTGGTGCCGGGCATCAGAACGTCCCGCCCTTCTGGCGCTCGGCCGCGCCC
>Ga0247672_1000172_pt1 | contig 12605 bp, 12 predicted proteins | sample CNK13_metaG_FD_182719 | JGI IMG/M metagenome (GOLD analysis project Ga0247672, IMG submission 182719) | Soil microbial communities from Purdue University Martell Research Forest, Indiana, United States - CNK13 | ecosystem: Environmental > Terrestrial > Soil > Temperate forest > Bulk soil... | reverse complement strand
GAGCGACACCGACCACGCTCCCGTGCAGATCACGTCGAACGACTTGAGGCGCTTGTTGGTGGTGGGCTCTTCCGCGGCGTGATGCGGCGTCCGCACGGTGACCTTCGAGCTGTCGTAGACATCGAGCGTGGGTCCACCATACGCCCAGACATGCCGGCTGGTGTCCAACACGAACACGCGGTTCTGCACCACCGCGAAGTTGTTTACCACAAAGCCTGGCTTGAACGTGCTCCACGCCGTGATGTCGCCGGCGGGAAAGTAAGACAGCACATAGATCGTGCCATCGAGATACATCCAATATCGACCCTGGATCGGCTGCACTGTCGCCTGCGCACCGTTATGCAGGGCGCTGACGCTCAAGGCGCGCATGACCGGGATCACCAGCAGATCGATAGCCGAGCCCACGTCGGACACGCTCGCGGCGAGGTTGATGGTCAGCGATTTCAGCGAGCGCACGCCGCTATCGGAAAGGAAGAGTATGTCCCCGGTGCCGAACTGCATGATCGTGTAGGGCGCCGGCGTGCCGATGCGCAGCACCTGGTTCAGCTGGTCGTTCGCGGGATCAGGGTCGAGCGCCCACATCTGGGTGGTCAGGCGGGCGAACACCGCCATCTTGTCATAGAACACTTCCATCCCGTTGACGCTTTCGCCTTCGGGATCGTTGATCTGCATATTAATGAAGCCAGCGCCCGGATGCGCGGTCGAGGCGGGATCGGTGGTCGCCGGGTCCCCGGTGCCCGAGAAATACAGGTTCCCCTGATCGGTGCGATACATCTTGGTTTTGTAGGTGCGCGAGTAAGTCCCGCTGGCGTTGGCGCCGTCCTGCTGCACCAGCACGCCGTCATACCAAACGTAGGTGCGGGCAGCGCCCTGGCCGATCACCTGAAACTTGTCGTTGTAGGCTTCAACATCGAGCAGCTGGACGGCTTCGCCAGGGTTCGCCAGCGCGTGCCCCACGATGGGCACCGCCAGTGTCCCCGCCGGGATCGCCGGCGCGCTGCCGACGCCGAAGGCGTGCAGGCTGTCCCCGTGCCCAAACACGAAATCATATGGTGCCGGCAAGGTGGTCGCCTGAACGAAGGCCAGCCGCTTCTCGATCTCGCCGCCCTGATTGATCACGGCGTTCTCCAGGATGCGCAGCGTCCCCGAAGGCGCGGCCAGCGGCGAACGGCGGGTGTCCAGCCCTTTGCGAAAGTCAGTGATCGAGAAGACCTTGCCCATCCGCTAGGTCCGGTTCGGTCCACTACCGTAACCAGGAGGAATATAATCCAGCCCAAGCACTGGCTGCGAGCCCGGCCGTGACTGTGCGTCACCGCCCCCGCCACCGATCACGATCGGGCGGACATGCTTGTGGGTGAACTGGCGCACACGATAGCGACGCATCGCCTCGTTGGCCTTTTGGAGCTTGAGCGGCGCATCCTTGGCGTCGTCGCGCTGGAGGATTTCCACCGCCGCGTAGAGCACGATCAGCCGGTCAGGCAACGTGCTTTCGTCGGCGTCGTTGATCATCGTCTTGACGGTCTTGGTGCCGCGCAGCCGGACGAGGGCGTTGGCGTTCTGCGCGCTGGCGTCCGGGATCGGCCACAGCTCGAACGTGTTGTCGTCCGGGTGGTGCATCCATTTCTGCGTCGGCCACGACTTGAAGCCCAGATCGCTGTTCCACACGACCATCTCATAGGGGCCGATGCCGTAGCCGAGTTCGTTGTAAACGGTGTTGATCAGCACCCAGATATTGGTGATGTCGTCGAACGCCAGATCGCTGGGATAGGGATAGTAACGCTGGCCGTCCGCGACCTTGATGTCGCGATCGATGATCAACTGCGGCCAGTTATAGTCGACGTAAAGGTTGTCCTGCGTGCGGTTCAGATAATACAACAGCGTGTCGCGATCGTTGATGCCGTGCGCCACGTTGGTCGAGTGACCGACCTCGGCGCGCAAGTCGGTCAGCATGTCGCGCAACTGCCGGCCCATCGCTCAGCGCCCTGCAACCCGCGTCCGCTTGCGGTCGGTGCTGCCCATCGCAGCGTCGAGCACCGGCGGGGACACCGCCGCGGTCTGGCCGGGATAGGCGGTGCGCCCGGCGGTCAGCAGCGAGCCTTCGCCCAGGCCCATTTCGCGCAGCTCGGCGTCACTGATGTCGGCGGGCTCATCGTCCTGCGTGTGCGCGGCGATTTCGTCGGGCGTCGGTTCACGCTCGATCGGCTGCGGCGGTGCCGCACGCGTGGGACCCGCGCTGACCGGCACGATGATGTCGGTGAGCGGACGCAGCTTCGGGTCGGGGCTCGCCGGCAAGGTAGGCGCCGGCCGGTAGATCGGCTTGTTGCACAAGGGGACGCTCTTGTCGGCGCGGGGGACACTCGGGCGGGCACCGGGGAACACCACACGCACCTTGTCATCGCCATAGATCGTCGTCAGGCGCTGCCAGGCTTCGTCGGCGGCCATGTCGCAGTGACCCACGACATGCACATCGGTGATCGCGTCCTCGCCGTGGATGAACTGAAGCACGATCAGCTCAGGAAACAGGATCGGATCGTGGCGTCCCCGCACGACGATCTGGTCTTTGTCGCCGGCAAGTGCCACAGAACATCTGAGCAACTGGTATTCAGGCATTACACAAACCTTCCTTTGTCATCGCGCTCACGATCTTCATGCAACCACACATGCAGCGACTGCGAGATCACCATCAGGTTCTCTGGCGCATTGTTGGTCGGATCGCCATCGATGTGGTGGACCACCTTTCGAGGCTTGTTCCTCGGCCGGCGAAGGGTGTTCGTAACCACACGGTGCTCCCGTTCCCAGCCTGTTTCGGTCTTCACCCACACCCCCGGTATTCCGCGCCACTCACGCCGAGTGCCGATCGGCAGAAAGCGAGGATGTGCCTCACCATAATGCGCCTTTTTGGCTCGAACCTCCGGGGTGTTTATGCCTCGCGCTCGGCACAGTCGGGAACAGAACCGGCTGACTGCCATACGGCGCCGCTCATTTACGAAGTAGTCTTTGCCACAATGTTCGCAAACGAGCGGGCCGTGGGACATTGACGATTTCCTTATGATCGTCTAGGTTTAGAGGATCACTTAGGCGATGGCAACAACAAGAGCCGAGTTAATCTGTTGCGCTACCATCTGGCCCGTGTGAGTCATCGATTTATACATGACGAACTGGTTATAAGGGCGAGCGGGGGTGAACCGATGGTCCCACTCACCGTCCTGCTTCATCAGGTAGATGTGCCGCGGGTCCCACCAGTAGGCGAACTTGTTGCGGCCGAGATCGTCCAGCGTCGGGTCATACTCGATGGTGGTGTTCATGAACTTGAGGCTGCCCATCGAGCCGTCCTGCGTGCCCGTGAAGCCAGTCATCGTGTAGTTGCCGTTGGCACGGAACTCGGTTTCCATTGCCGAGATGAAGTCGCTGCCGGCGAGGCACTTGGTCGGCCGACCGCCGAAGCGGATCAGCTGGCGGTATTCCTGCTGCATGAACTGGATCAGCGCGCCGCCGTTGGCGACGGCGGAAGTCACCGCGCCGCGTCCCCCGGCGGTGCCGAACGCCGGCGTGGCCGCGCGGTTGCGCCACCAGGTGTTGGTCCCGCGATCGAGCCCGCCGAGCGTTCCCGTGTTGGGCACGTCGACGATGATCGAGCGCATCCCGGCGAGCGCCTTCGCATCAGACGTGCCGTCGCCCCACATGAGGCCGTTCATCGAGCGGGCATACTGCTCGCCAAAATCCTCCAGCTTGTCTTGCAGGAGGTTCACCAGCACGGTGACATCACGGTCGCTGTGATTGGACAGCGAGCTGCCGTCACCGCCATCGTCGGTCACGCTGATCCCGTCGATCTTGAGTTCCGTGTGGGTCAGCGTCAGGCCCATGTGGTGTTCACGCCAGGGGAAGTTGACGCGCTTGATGTTGGCCGGGGTGTAGAAGTTCACCGTGTCGTTGTGGGTGTAACCAACGACGTGATCGTTGGTGCCGCCGGCGCCATAGTCGCCCTTCACGGCGAGCGAGATGTTGCCCTTGCCGCCGGGGAAGCTCTTGGAGCCGGCCTCCAGGAACCGAAGCAACGGCTTCGCCTGGATGCTCTGTTTGAACGTGTCTCCCTTGTTGTAGTAGAAATCAAGACTTGCGTTGGCGATGTTTGACAGTTCGCCCGCAGTAAACGCCATGTGCCCAGTCCTTCAGGACTAGGAGACCCGCCGCATCCTTTGCAGCGCGATCAGCGCCGCTTCTTTCATGGTTGCAGGTTCGGCCGAGCCCCCTCCGGTTGCCACATGGACACTGGAAGGCGACGGGCGCGTGGCCCGCGGCGCAGGCCGTAGACTGACCAGCACCTTGTTCGCTTCTTCATAGGCCGCTTGCACCAGCGCCCAAGCCTGCTCGGGGGTCGCGGGCGTGCCGCGTTCCTGAAGCAAGGCTTGGCTGAAGCGCCTGACAGTGTCCGCCTTTTGGGCATAGTCGGGGTCCCGTGTGCGGATGTTGCGTTCCCAAGCGTCGACCGCCGAGCGGATTTGGGTGATCGACTGAACCTGCGCCTGTGCCTGATGCTGCTGCGTTGTATCACGCAACCGCGCTTCGGCCTGCGCCGCGCGATGCCGGGTGCGGGTGAGTTCCCGCCCCGCGTCCTCGCTGACTAACCCCTCGTCGACCTGGCGCTGAATGTCCGGCGCGATGCGCAGGCCCAAGGCTTCCTGCGCGGCCATGACATAGGGTGTCACGCCATCGAGGAACGCCTGGTAGTCCTGTTTACGAAGCGCGGCACCGATCCCCAGCAACACGTTGACATCGTCGGGCGCCAACTGGTTTTGCTGGAGATGCGCCTGGAGCTGCCGATGCTGGTCGAGTTCCGGCTGGACAGCTGCGAGGGTCGTGCGGGCTTCGTTGCGCTGGGCAAGCAGGCGCTCGAACCGTTTGCGTGTCTCCGGGCGCAGCTGCTTGAGCTGCGCTTCGGTCGGATCGGGCGCGTTGAGATCGTCTTGTGGGGCGGGTGTCTCTTGAGAAGCTGGCGTGTCCGCACGAGGGGTCTCCCCCGGCGTGCCCGGAGCCGCGACCTGGTCCGTGGTAGGTGTTTCACCTTCGGCGGTGTCCCCTTCGGGAGACACGGGCTTCTGGGTTTTCTCCACCACCGAGCGAACTGCTGCGAGCAATCCTTCTCGGTCGGACTGGCGGCTGTCGCCTGACGCTGGCGAAGGGGTGGTGGCGTCGGTGCCGCTTGACGACGGCGGCGGTGACGAACTGTCAGCGGGCGCGCTTGCTGGTGCGGGCGCGCTCGGGGCTTCGACGGCGCTGGACGAGGGCGCGTCTGATGTGGGTAGGCCGTCCGTGGTGCTTGTCGTTTCCGACATGCGCCGGGTTATGACGCTATTGTTGTGTCCTGTCCAGTGTTGTGTCTACGCACAGGCGAAGGACCATTTCCTGTCCGTGTAGCTGTTTGGCGTGGTATTCGCGATGATCTGGCCGCGCAACCAGGTGTAGCAATCAGTCGCGCCCTCGATGCCGAGCGTGGCAGCGAGCGCCAGCGCGGACATGCAGTAGGACGTATAGGTCAGGCTGTCACCGGCAGGGATGGTGAGGGGATCGTCATGCGCCATCGCATCGGACTGCATCCGCTCGTTGATCGACCAGCACTCCGCCCAATCCTGGACATAGGGCGCCTTGTCAGCCTCCCGCATGACCATGTTGTAAGGCGAGGGCTTTGCAGGCACCCATCCCGACGTGCCGCTGGTCCGCGCGATACAGTGCTGGATTTTCCACTCCAGGATCGGCCGCCAGTCCTCGTGACCCATCTGCACCACATGCCCCAGCACCGCGGCCTCAAAGTCCTCCATCCACGGACTGGTGTAACTACCGAACGGCAGCGTGCTGGAGGCCGGCGAGCCATCCGCATCGGCGAGGCAGTTGAACACCGTGTAAGGGATTTCCGTGTAGGGCGCCACGGTCGGATGCACGAAGGTCGAGAGCATCCATTCGCGCTCGCGGTCAAGCCAGTCTTTCCAATAGGTGCGCGGCAACATCCACGCGCAGCCGCTCTCGGGGGTGATCCAGGCGCAGCGCGCGAGACCGCGCAGCTGCCAGGCGTGTGCCCTGACCGCCTTGCCGATCGAGAACATCTCGCGGCTCTGCGGCGGCGACGAAATAATGTCGTAGGTCGACGCGAAGTGCATTTCTTCGAGGTAGTAGACATCCCTGGTCAACAGATAGGCGACATAGGCCAGCGCCGGCGTGTGCGCGACATCGAGCGTCACCGGGCAGGCGATCCAGGGAATGTTCGGACCATACAAAGTCGCGCTGGGGTGTGTATTAACGTCGAATACCCCGCCGCCGTCTTCGTTGCGGAAATGCCAGGGAAACGTGCCCGACGCTTCAGCTTGCGCGATCAGCGAGTTAACCGGGGTCTCACCGCGCAAGAACTCGGCTTGTGCCTCCGTGACCAGACCAATCTCGTCACGCTCGCCGGTGGACGGAACATAAGCGGTCAGACCCGCCAAGCCCATCGGTTCATACACGCGCGCGGGAGACAGCGGACGGGTCTGCGCCAGCGAGAGATCAAAACAGGGGATCAAGCCCGCTTCCTGTAGTTCCGCGATGGTGACGCAGACCTCGCGCGGCGCGGACTGCCAGCGCCAGCGTGAATACCAGTAATGCGCGGGGACCTCGACCACAGCGAGGACATCTTCGTCCTGGTAAATCGTTGCGATGTAGGCACCCATGTTGAACGCGGGAACACCAACAGTGGTGTCCCCCAACTCGAACACGACTTCCAGGTGGCCCCCGTCCAGGTCACATCGAAACTGCACGACGAACGCCGGCAAAGATGGATCGATCGTATCGACACGAGCCTGCGCGTAACCATCACCGGGCCAGTAACCCCGGTCGACGCCCTGGTCCTCGTGAAACCAGCCCTGGACCCCGTTGTAGTCGATACACACCGACAAGAGTTCGGCGGGCTCAGGCGGATCGGGAGGATCAGGAGGGTCGGGTTTCACCGGCTTCATCGTCAGCACCGTCTCGCCTACCATCTGCACGCCGTCGATCACGCCGGTCGCGATGATGGTCAGCTCGTTGACGATCGGATCCGCCATCAGACGGTCCTCATCCACAACGGCTTAATCGTCGGAGCGTCCTCCGCCGGGGGCGGCGGCTGATAGTTGACGTAAGCCAGCGCGCTCGCGTTGGCATACATCGCCGCTGCCTGGTGGCACTGGATCGCGCGATCGGGCTGGTTCAGCGTGAGCCAGTGATCCGCGGCATCGAGCATGGCCTGTGCGAGATCGCCCAGCGTGCGCGCGTCCATGCCCGGCGGTGGGGTTGTCGTTTCGCTCATGGTGTCGGAAATCCTGGATTGCTCATGGCGCCGCGGGGCATCCCGCCGCCGAGCCCTGGCCGGTTGCCGTTGGCGCCATAGACCTGCAACGGCGGTGCGTGATTACCCAAGCCGGGCGGGCCGCCCGGCGTGGGCGCTGGCGCGTTCTGCGGCCCCTGGGGACCCTGCGCGCTCGGGTCCTGTCCCGGTGGCCCCTTGCGTGGCTCGCCCTTACCAGCACCGCCTGGTGCCTCGCCGCCTGGCGCCGGTTGCGGCCGGCCCATCAGCTGGTTCATCGCTTCCATTGAGGGAAGCCCCTCCGCGAAGGCTTCGGTGAGGTCGATGTCGTCGCCCATGCGGCGGATGAGTTCCTTCGCCAGCCACTCGGGGTTGATGCCGGGGACACGCTGAAGCAGGGGGACCAGCTGCACGAGCATCTGCACGTCCTCCTGGCGGTTCGGGGGACCGTTGGCCCCCACGTCCACTTCCAGGAACACGTTCTCCGCCACCGTCTGGCGATCCAGCTGGGGCCACACGGCGCCAGGCCCCACCACCTTCTGGACGATCTCGGGGGACACGTTGAGCAGCAATACTTCGCCCGACGCGCGCGCCAGCTCGGTCATCACGTCGTTCAGGTCGTCGATGACCGACGTGGTGTCGGTGTTCTGCGAGAACTGCGCGACCGACACTTCGGTCGCCGTGGCGTTGGACGTGGTGCCCTGGTCCGCCTGGTCGCTGCCCAACACACGCAGGATGTCCTCGAACACCGGGGCGGTGTCATACACCGCCGGGTCGATCGGCGGCATCTTGATCACCTGGAGCACGTCGTCGATCTTCTGACCGGGCGCCAGCGCGTTCAGCTCGATCAGCGCGTTCGCCGGATGCGTGCGCAGCTTCTCCAGATCGGGCTCTTCCAGCATCCCCGCCGCCACCGCTGTCTTCGGCCGGTTGGCGCGACGGTGTTCGCGCAGGCCCTGCCGCGAGCGGTTCAGTTCCAGCTGCATGTCGCGGATCAGGTCGATGTCCGACTGCGGGTAGAGCCGCTTTTCGTCGTAGCCCTCGTTCATCACGAAAGCGAACCACGGATAGAACCGCTCGATCTCAGTGTCCGGCGGACCCGGCTCGCGCAGGAAGTCCGGGTAACCGTCGCACACCGTGTAAACCGTGCCGTCCTTGCGGTGGTAGATTTCCCACACGCAGGCGCGCGGCGGCTGACCGGGGTTTTCTCCGCCGCCAGCGGTGTAGTGGTCGAGCGTGGCCGCGGGCTGATACCCGGACGGCTGACCAAAATCGTCATAGGCGGTGTAACTGGTGCCTATGTCGATCATGTAGATGTCCTCGATCTCGTCCTCGGTCAGCAGGTATTCCTGCGCCACCCAATCGGCACCGACGAAGCCGCGCAGCGAGCGGCATTTCGGGTCGGGAATAAGTGCCGTGCTGTCAGGATAATCGAACAACAGACCCTCACGGATGACGATCTGCGGTTCCTGCATCAGCGACTGCATGGCGATCTTGAGTTCTTCGGCGTCGGCGCTGTCGGTCTCAAGCTCGCCGTCGCCGATCTCGGCGGACAAGCGTTCGACGTGGGCCAGGCGCTCGGACATATCGCTCAGGCGATACTCGATCTCGGGGGACATCCGCATGGCGCGCTGAAAGCCGATCTTGACGTAACCGACCGACGTGACGATGGCGCGGCGCACCGTCATCTTCATGCACTCTTTGAACGCGAACGGCTGGTCGTTCACGTTATACTCGAAGAGGATTTCCAGCGTCTTGGCGACCCGCTCCAGCATCCGGTCATACTGCGCGACCATCTGCGCGTCCTGGAGCACCATCTGGCTTTGCGGGTCAGGCGGCAGACCCGCCTGCATCGCCATCAGCGCGCCCTGCTGCGCCTGCATCAGCTGCTGCTGCGAGCCATCCCAGGTCTGCGCCATAAGCTTCGGCTTGCGCTTCGCCACCATCTTGGGGTTGTTGGGGTAGAGTTCCGCCGTGCGCTGCAAGATGTGGCGGATACAGACATTGGCGATGTAGCGCTCATCGCGCTGGCGCACGTCGTTCGGCATGTCCGGCCACTGCCGGCCCTCCGCGAACTCCATGTTGTCGCGCATCCGCTTGAACACCGGCTCCCAATATTTGCGCGCGCGGGTGACGCGGTCGGTCCAGCGCTTGACCAGCTTGCGGCGCGGCTCGGGCGGGTTCGGCGGGTCACGGGAGACATGGTCCTGCGGCGGTTCTGGGGGTGCAGGCGCCATGCCCCCCGCCCCCATCCCCGGCATCGGTGCTCCCATACCCGCACCGGGGTAGCCCGTGGGCGGTGCCTGTTGAAAACCACTCACCTAATGCGTCCTGAGAGGGGCGCCACCGCCGAAGCAGACGAAGAGGTCGTAGCAAAGCCAGATCAGCGCCACGATGACGATGACCGCAACGATGATGCGGATGACCCGCATGGCAACCTCGCCGGCCCAACCCAGCCAGCCCAGCACGATCGGCAGCAGGATCAGGACGATGGCGACGATGCCGCAAACGACGACGATCCAAACCAGGGTCTGAACCAGCCAGAGAACCGAGAAACACATCTTACCAGCCTCCTGTGGCGAAGCCCTGCTTCACCGCGCGCTCAGCCTGGTCGCGTTGCAGCTTGAGCCAGCCAAACGTGCCTTCGACGTTCTCGGGATCGCGCTTGCGCGCGCCGGCGCCGACCTGAAGCGTCAGCCCGAGCCCGACATAGGACAGCGTGTCCACGAAGTCGTCGTGCTGATCGAAGGGAAACTTGAGCAGCTGGTCGCGCGCGGCGATCCACCAGGGCGCGCGCTCGGGAAAGCGAAGCTTGCCCATGCTCATGCGGCCCTGGATCGACTGCGCGCGGGTCTGCTTGTCCGCGATCGGCTGCATCTCGATGAGCGAACAGAACGTCCCGGTCTCCAGCATCCGCTTGCGCAGGAAGGGACCGATCGATTTGCTGATATGCGAGCGCTCCGCCCACCAAAACAGCGGCTTGTGCAGCTTCATCATGCGCAGCATGGCTTCGACGGTCTGTTCCGCGTTCATGGTGCGCCAGACACAGTCCGGCAGCACCCAAATGTTCTCTTCGGGATCGAGACCGACCACCATGAGGCAGGTCTTGTCGGCGTATTGTTCGAGCGACACCGCGTGATCGCTGGCCGCGTAGCAGCGCAGATTGCCCGGCAGCTCGTGCGGCTTGTAGGTCTGCAACCACTTGGCGCTGAAGAACGTCCCGCCGGCGGGCGAGGGCTTGCCCTGGTAGAGCGCCGAGAAGCCCCGCGCGTCGCGCCGTTGCAAACCGAGCAAGAAGTTACGTCCGAAACGGCCGGGCCAGAGCGCTTCACCAGGCTTGCGACCCAGCGGATCGGTCTTGTCCATCGCCAGCGCCGGCAGGTCGATCACCTTCCACTCGGCGGCCTCGCCGGGGTCATAGTAGGAGTTCTGCGGATCAGTGAGACGCCCCACCAGGTCGTCCTGGTGCCACCGTGTCTGGATCAGCATGATGCGGCCGGACTGATCCATCAGGCGCGAGGCGATGACCTGGGTGAACCACTGCCAGAGCGTGTCGCGGATGGTCGGGCTGTCGGCTTCCTGGCGGTCCTTCAGCGGGTCATCGATAACCAATACGTCACCGCCGCGCCCGGTGGTGGTGCCCCCGGGCCGACGAACGCCATGACACCGCCCTGCGTGGTCTCCAGCCGGTCGGAGGCTTGGCTATCCACCTTGAGCTGGGCCGCGGGGAACACCTGTGCGTAGGCGGGGGACACCATGATGTCGCGGACGGCGCGCCCGATGTCCTGGGAAAACTTCTCGTTGTAGGTGCCGAAGATCATCGAGAGATGCGGGTGTCGCCCGATGAACCAGGCCGGGAACATCTTGCTGGCCAGCTGGGTTTTGCCGTGCCGCGGCGGCAGTGAGATGATCAACCGCTTGTAGCGCCCGGCATCGAGTTCTTCGAGCGCGGCGGCGATCACCGCGTGGAAGCGCTGAACCTCGTAGCGGGAGAAGTCCGGGTCATCAGGCTCGCCGGGCGTCGGCATCATGAGGCGGGTGAAGGCGAGCATTTCGTCATGCGCCGCCAGCACGGCAATCAGCCTTTTCAGGACGAGTTCGTAGCGGGCCTGATCCGGTGTCACGAAGTCAGGTCCCGTGTGCTTGGCGACAGGGGCACAGCGGGCGCGTTGGGGGACACGCCTCCCGGCGCCGGCGGCGGCAAGGGGACACGCGGCTGGTTCTGCCGGTCCTGGATCGCACGCTGCATGACGTTGGCGTCTTCCGACGCAGCATCACTCGCCACGCCCAATCGCCGTATCCGCTCATACGACGGCGAAGACATTACCTGCTCGTGCAGACCGTTCATTTCTTCGACAATCGCCTGCCAACGCGCGAACGCCGCCTTGCGATCGTCCAGCGTTTTCGCGGCATCGATCGCTTTATTGGCGGGGTCCAGTTGCTGCTGCAACTCGTTTATCCGCGAGCGGGTGTCCTCAAGAGACTGCTGTTGGTTGCTTAGCGGATGCGCACTGGTTTCATCGCCAGTATCCGGCGCTTCAAGCAACTGCGGGCTGTCAGTCATCGTGCTAGGTGGAACGCTCGCACCGCCACCTAGCGGCAGCGCCGATGGGGGCGCCTGCGGCACAAGCTGCGCCATAACATAGTCCGCCGCTGGGTTCTGCGCGGGCGCAGGCACCGTCTCGGCGCCAGACAACCGGCGCCTGACGTAGTCCTGCATGGCAGGCTGATCACTCACGGGACGGTCGCCGGATCATCGCCGCCCTGATCAAAAGTGGGGACACTGCCGGGGACAGGCACCGTCGCGGGGTCCACCGGCGGGTCCACGGGGGGATTGGTCCCCGGTGGGTTCTCACCGGGTCCCCAATCAGGGACAGGCGGCAGGTCGGGCGCGTTCGGCGGCTGCACACCGTCAGCGCCGGGAGGCTCGTCGACGGGAGAGTTAGTTTCGCTCATGGGAGTGGGGCTCCTTTCAGGTGACGTTGAAACTGGTCGAGGTTGTGGTCTCCACAGGAGAAGCTGACGTAACCACTGCATAGGCCACCCCCGCGACTAAGGTGTTAGCGGGAAACGTCGTCGTGTAGGCGCCAGTCGTTTGGTTCACAGGGGCGACTTGCGTGGCCTTGAGCGTGCCGTTGTTCCACAGCGCCACGGATACGGTGGCCGGGAGGGGGACACCGCGATCCACATAGATTGTCCCCGCGACCGTGGTGGCGGCGGTCGCCGCCTGGTTGGGCGGCGCCGGCACGTCGACCGAGGCAGCGTTGCCGCTGGCGAGGTAGGCGCGATACGCGGT
>Ga0247672_1000169_pt1 | contig 12650 bp, 12 predicted proteins | sample CNK13_metaG_FD_182719 | JGI IMG/M metagenome (GOLD analysis project Ga0247672, IMG submission 182719) | Soil microbial communities from Purdue University Martell Research Forest, Indiana, United States - CNK13 | ecosystem: Environmental > Terrestrial > Soil > Temperate forest > Bulk soil... | reverse complement strand
ACCATCTTTTTGATGGCGTCGAACGGATCGGCTAACCCGTTCATCGGCATCGAAACGTTCTGGAACTTGCCCAGCTCGGCGAGCTGCGTCGTCATGCCGTGCGTGACGGTGCAGCTTTTGACGACGGCTGCGGTCGTCATGTGCTGCAAGTTGAGCCCGTCGTCGACGACCTCGAACTGGTCGAGGGTTTGGTACGCCAGTTCGTCGGTCAGGAACAACCGCTGGCTGCCGGCGATCACCTGATAGCCGTCGTCGACATAGCCGTCGTCGACATAGGCGTTGATGCCGGTGGCCGCGGTGGCGGCGTTGCCGGTGCCGGTAGTGCAGCCGATGGTGAACTCGCCCCACATCCCGTCTTCGCCGACCGTGATGCGGTATTGCTTGACCTTGCCGGTGGCCGAACCGCCGGGGATGCGGCGATCGAACAGCGCCACCGAATGCCGCAGCGAGATCGCGATAGCGTTCGCGAAGTTGACGCCGAAGGTGATCTCGACGGCCCGCGCGCGCGCCCGCAGCTTGGCGCGCGCCGCCAGCAGCAGGTACTCGAACGAGCCGGCGCCGCGGTCGGTTTGCAGATAGCTGCGCGCCTCGGGGCCGCCGAGCGGAATGCCGCCGCCGGGGTCGATCGCTTCGGCCACCTTGTCGGACGAATAGGCAATCTCCTCGCTGCTGTCGGTGCCGGTGTTCTCCGACACGTCGAGCACGTCGGCGACCATGACGGCGCGCACGGTCTCGGTGCGCTTCCGGCTGGCCTGGTAATGCACCACCATGCGGATGTGGTAGGCGTTGAGCGCGAAGCTCCACGTCCACGTCCCGTGGTTGATGAAGGCGGTGAAGTCGGTCTGCTCGGCCGGCGGCGCATTCGGATCGTTGGTCAGGTCTTTTGGCGGCGGCCCGATATAGGAAACGTTGTAGGAGTAGGGCCGCAGCCAGCCGATCGGCGAGGTGGCGTCGAGCATGAAGGACAGCGGCTTGCCGTCGTCGCCGTTGCCGGGCGCGACCTCCCAGCCGCCGCCAATGCTGGTGCCGGGCTGCGGCCAGCCGGATTTGAGCGACGTGCCGTTGAAGGTGTAGATGACGGCGCCGCCGGTGAGCATCGCGTGCCAGCGGGTCATCGAGATGCGGGTGATGATGTTGCTCGGGTTGCCCGCGGCCCCGAAGGCCGAAACCAGCGGCCCCGTCACATCGACGAAGCCCTCGCCGGTCTGCTCCCAGGTAACGGTGCCCGACACCGAGACTTGCCGCAGCGGCCCGCCGTCGCCGAAGGCCATCGAGAAAGTATCATAGAACGCCTGATCCTCGCCGACCGTCCAGATACCGGCCTCGCCCTCGATGATATCGCTGGCGGTGACTTCGAGCGTCGTCCGGTCGGTGTGCCACAGCGCGGAGTATGTCTCCAGCACCGTGTCGGGGTTGTCCTGCTGCGTCGCGAGCCACACCGGATCCCAGAACGGAAGCACCTTCATCTCCGCAGCGAGCGCGAGCTTCTGCTGGTTGTAGTCATCGGGTCGCGCGAGGAACTGCAACTGCATGACCTCGGCGGCGGCGAGGCGCGGCGTGCCGATCAGCCGGCCGTTGAACAGCGGCACCGGGTCCGGGTCGCCGGCGATCGACAGCCAGCACCACAGGTTGCGCCCGGTCGCGAGCAACCCGGCGCCGTTGTTCTTTATGTCGATGGTCAGCGTCGCGAAGTCGCCTTCCGACTGCGCGATCTCAAACCCAAGTACGTCCTCATCGAAGCGAAGGTGCGCCACCGGATCGAACGGCTCGTTCTCGGCGCGCGGCCCGGTTAACGTCAGCAGCGCCGCGTCCACCGTCGCGGTCGGCGCCTGGTCGAGATCGATCGAGGTGGCGCCGAGAGCCGGCGCGATAAACGTGGTGCCGCCCGGGATACTGTTGCCGGTGGCGTTGTACCGGCTGCCCGGCGTCAGCGCCGCGAGCGCCTCGGTCGGAATGCCGCTGACGGTGAGGTCGGCTTCCGCGACGTTGCCGGTCGTGACCACCGTGATGGGATCGACGATCGTGCCGCCGACCCACGCAAAGTAGAAGGGCCCCGGCACTCAGACTTCCTCGAGGGTCATCGACCAGGAGACCGAGGCGCCCCACTCGTCGCGGCTGGTTTGCAGGTCGACTATCAGCATCAATAGTTGCGGCCGATAGTAGGTATAGTCGCCGTCGACCCAGGCGCTGCCGGGCACCATCGGGCGCGAGGCCGAGCCGCCGGCGGTGAGGAAGGCGAGTTCGACGTGGCAATCGACGTTCGCCTGCATCCCGACCCAGAGCTGATCCAGCGCCGCCGGCGCCACATCCTCGCCGCTGACATCGAGGCGGTATTTCCACATCTGCGGCGCGGCGATGCTGATGAGCGTGCCGTTGACCGTGCGCCGCAATTTGTCGATGCCCTGAGCGGCGGCGATCGGCTGCAACGTGCCTCGGAGGCCACGCGCCGAGAACGGGTTGACGCCGGGCGCGCCGGTCGTGTCGTCGACGACGATATCGAAGGCGGTCGGTAGCGGCGCGATCATCCCGAGACGCGCCCGCCGTACCACGAGGGTTTGAGCCCGCCCGACCGCATCCGCTGCCGGCTGGCCTCGGTGACCAGCGCGTCGACGACGCCGCCGGGGCCGGACAGGGCGAACTCGTGGCCTCCGAGGTGGAGATGCACCGCGCGCCCGGTGCCGGCCCCCGCCGCAACGATTCCGCCATTGGCGAAGCTCGGTATGCCGCGCGACGGCATCACCATGCCGCCGCCGGCAAAGCGGTTGAGGGTCGACAGGAAGCCAGCCCCGAGCGTCCGCACGGCAGCGGCGCGCATGACGAACTCGCCGTTGCTCAGCCGCGCCAGAATGCTGTCGCTGGTGCCGCTGCCGGGGCCGCGGATCATGCCGCCGGCGGCGAAGCTGCTGCTCGGGTAGACCACATGGTGCGGCGGCGCCTGGTAGTCGCTGAGCCCGGGCGTCACCGATTGTGTCGCGAAGCTGGCGGGGCCGTGCCCGCCCTGATCGCCGATGCCGCCACGAAAAACATCGACGCCGAAGGGGCTGCTGCTACCCGAGCGGGGAAGAGCAGCGGCCCCCTGGGCCATTGCCGCAGCGCCTTGCAGCGAGTTGACGGCGCCGAGAGCCGCGCGCATGGCGTTCTCAATGTCTCTCGCAGCCACCACGAAAGAGGCGGACATTCCTTTCGCGCTGGCGCTTACGCGGACCTCTGCGGCTTGGGCGCTGCCGATTATGCTGCCGAACGTGGCTTTCCATACGTCGCTGATGTAGTTCGGCAAATCCTTGAAGCCTTGTATTTGGCTCCGGGACAGAGACTTCACCAGCGATCCGATGGCGTCGTTCTGTAATCTACCAAGCTCGACCAGCGCGTCGGTGAACGTTCCCTTTAATAGTTGAGTTGCTTCTTTATTGATTGCGGTCCGGATTTGAGCATAGGCAATCGTCGCGCCATTGGCCGTTTCATTGAATTGGTTCTCAAGGTCGCCTTGGGACTTGGCCAAATCCCTGGTGGCCTTCTCGGCGGCGTTTATTGGTGCCTCGACCTTCGCCAGTTCCGCACTAAATTTTGCGACCCTATCCGGCAGAATGGCGAGCGCCTGCTCGGAGGACATGCCGGTGAGAACCTTGGACAACTCGTTAAGCTGCGTGGCGCCGAGCCTTCCCGAACCGGCGATCTTCAAAAACAGCCGATCCATGTCGTTTTGAAACTGCAAGAACCCCTCTTTTGTGTCCTTGTATCGTTTGGTGCTGGCGGTGAGGATTTCAAAGGCGTTCGCTAAATCGAGAGTAGCCTGCTTCTCGCCACCGCGTTGCGTAATCGGGCCGGTACCCAACAACTGCGCACGGGCTTCTTGAAGCGCTTGTTGCTTCGCCTGCATGTCCGGCGTCGACATGCTTAGTTGCTCTCGCTGCCGCTGTATCTGCTTGGCAAAAGCTGCGGCCTGGGTCTTCAGCAAGGTGTCGGCGGCGTCGGCGCTTTCACCGGCGGCGCGCGCGATGTTCTGCCCGGCAGCAACGGCGGCCGGGCTCGATGTTGTTTCCCGCGCCAGATCGCGGATTTTGGTGATGCGCTCGATCTGGCTGTCGAGAAGTTGCTGAACCTCTCTGAGGCCGGCGATGGCGGCTTGGCTGACAAAGCCGCCGACCGCGCCGCCCCCGAAGCTGGCGGCGAGCCGTCCGATGCCGCTGGCGGTGAGACTGATCCGGCGGAACTGCGCTTCTGTCCGGCGGCCGGCGGCGGTCACCTGATCGAGCGCGCCGGCGGTGCCTTTAAGCGAACTGTTGAGCCCGTCTGCGCGGGTCTTCATCGTGCCGTAGGTATCGGATAGTTGGCGCGCCTGCGCGATGTTGCCGGCTTTGAAGGCTTTAGCGATCTCGCGATCGAGCTGCTTTAGGTTTTGCTGGACGAACTTGATCTCGGAGTTGAGCTTCGAGGCATCCGCGCCGAACGTTACGGTTAGGTTGTCACCAGCCACGGATTATTCCCCGGTTAATTCTTTGATAGTGCGCTGCACATGATCGGCCTCGGAGCGGGCGGCGCTGAACGAGTCGACCAGACGCCCGGCGCGTTCGACCTTTTCGCGATCGAGGCCGAGCGTCACCCAGGCAAAGACCTGGCGCGGCGTCATTGCCCAGATCGTCTCGGCGGGATGGCCCCAGACAACTAGCTGCTCAATCGCAACGGCGAGATGACTACCGGCCGCGTTTCGTTGACGGCCTCTTCTTCCTCTGGCGCTGGCTCGGCCTCGGCCAGCGCGATCGAAGGGCGGAAGGTTAGCTTGACGATCTCCCCGGCCAATCCGAGCACGACGCTGGCGGGCAGGCGTGCCGCGTGCCGCTCGTAGTCGCTGTCGTTGTGATGGCCGAGCCCGGCGGCGATCAGCGCCGGCAGCGCCTCGCTGGCGCTGAACATGCGGTCGTTGCCTTCGATCACCCCGAGAAAGGACGGGTATTTCTTGGTGATGTCGGCAAGCTCGACGAGCGAAACGCCGGTGATCTCGAACTCGGCCTCTCCGTCCTCGCTGGTCACGCTCACGGTGGCGTGCGGCCGCGCCGGCATCAATTCCAGGAAGCTGATCTTCGGCATTTAGGCCGCCAGCAGGGCGAGCTTGAGGTTGGCCGCGGTAAACTCGTCCATCACCATCCGCACCGTCGCGGCCTGCTCGACGATCGGGCGGAAGTCCTTTTTGCGGACGCCGCCGCGGTGGTTCCAGTGGTCGAGCGGCGTGGCGGCCTGGTTGAACTCGAACACGTTGACGTTGCCGACATCCAGCGCGGTCGGCGTCGGGACCGTCGTGGTCGGTTCGGGCGTCCACGTCACGATGCCGGTGCCGATGTAGTAGTTGAGCACGTCGGGCGACACCTGGGCGTCGTCGGGATGCTCGACCGTGCCGAAGCTGCCCGTGTCGTCGGCGAGCACTTCGCCGGTGACCTCCAATAAGCCGAATTCTTCGCCGATAAAATTGGTCGGCGCGCTTGGCGCGATCTGCACGCTGGTCAGCGTGACGACGAGGTTCGGGCCAACGTCGTTGGCGCCGGTAAAGGTAAGCGTGCCTCTTTTCTCGGGCTCGGTGCCAATATTGATCGTGGAAGTTGCCATCTGAGAACTCTCCCCTCTAGGTGAGCATGTAGCTTTCGGCGCTCTGGCCGACGACGATCTTGAGCGGGATGACGGCGAGCGCGGTCTGCGCGGCGTGGCCCGGGTCTTTCTGGATTTCGCCCTCGATGCGGCAATAGACTACGCCATGCACGCCGAGGTTCTGGCGGAAGCTGCGCGGCAGATTGGAATAGAGCGCCCGCTCCAAACCATCGATCAGGGTGTTGAGCATGGCGGCCGGGACCGCGTTGTCGGTGGCGCCGACCCGCGTGTAGACCCAGGCTTCGCAGTTGAGTTCGACGAGCGCCGCGGCGGCGCCCCAGTTATGCACCTCGTTGCCCTCGACGAGATAGAGCGCCGGCATGTCCTGCTCGACGGCCGGGTCGCGCATGCGGCGTTCCGCTGTGAGGAAGCCTTGCGTCAGCGCCGCGCCGGTGCGGTCGGCGAGCGCCGGCGACGACAGAGTGACGGTCGGCGTCACGCTGGCGATTACCGCGTCGAGCGGCACGCCGTCGCCGTTGACCGGCATGCCGACCATCAGCCCGGTGGCGTCGCTGACATTCGCCAGCGTCACATCGCCGGTCGTCGTGTCTGCGGTGAAGTTGAACACCATCGGCGGCGCGGTGAGCTTATTAAGCAGTGCCGTCAGGATCAACTCGCGGTTCACTTCAGCGCATCCCGGGTGGCGTCGCGGATGACTTCGGCAATCTCGGCACGCGCCCGCGGCAGCATGGTGGCGGCGGGGCCGCGCAGGAAGCGCAACTCGGTGATCCCGCCGCGGCGGTTGTAGGCCGACACGTTGCCACCGCGGCGGCGATAGGCGCGCACCGCGAAGCGGCGCCCGGTGCTGCCGTATTCGAGCGCGCCGGCGGCCGCCGCGACGTTGTGAGCACCGCGCCGACGCAACACGCGCACCCGGCCGCGCACATAATTCTTTGCCCGGTTGTCGTCGATATAAGCGTGCGTCAGCGAGCGCAGTCGCCCGGTTCGCACCGGCTCGCGCGCCTCGACACGGTGCAATAGCTGATTGGTTAACTCCGTGATCTTGATCTTGAGCCGGCGGCGTATTTCGTCCGGCAGGGTGTCGAGCGCGACCTGTAGGCGGGTCGCATTCAACTCCATGCGAAACTCGATGCCGCTCATCCGACGAGCCCGCGCCGATACGGATTGAGCAGGCTAGCGATGTCCTGCGGGATCAGCGAGGCGCCCGGCACGCCGCCCACCCAATATTCCTGGCGGCCGATGCCGGGCGATTCCGAGGCGCGCAGCAGCGGGTCGCGGCCGCGGCCGGCATTCTCCATCGTGCAGAGGTCGAGCACCGCCTGCTGCACGTCGGGCGGGATCTCGGCGAAGCCCGCGGTGTAGGCGACGGTGAGCCCGCTGGTGCTGACCCAGTACGTCGCGTCGCCCATGCGCCACAGGTGGCCGACGACCGGCTGCAAGGCGTAGCCGGCCGGGTCGAGGATCGTGCCGTCGAGCGTCGTCTCCAGGCTGGCCGGGTCGACCGGCGCCTGGCTGAGGATCAGAGGCTCGCCGGCTGCGCCGGTGGTGCCGGCGAGGAAGGTGTCGAGGTAGTCCTGGAGCGCGAAGATGCGGCTGCAATAGCGCTCGGCGGCGAGCGAGGCGCGGGCGATGACCTTGGTCAACCAGGCGTCGTTCGCGACATCGCCCGGCCGCACCCGCAACTGCTCGCGCAGGTCGTCGAGCGTCACCAGGTTGCGCTCGGTGGCCGGCGTCACGACGGTGGTGTAGAGCGGCGTCACGGACGCGCCTCGGCGTGGTACTGCTCGAAGAGTTCGCGCAATTCGAGCGCCGGCCCGACGCTGCCGTCCGACATGATCGGCACGGCGCGGAATTCGCGCACCGTCCAGCCGGTGATACTGGCGCCGCGTTCGCCCGCCGGGCCGCGTTCGCCGCGATCACCTTTCTCGCCGGGCTTGCCGCGGCGCCCGGCTTCCGAGGCCATCGACCAGCCATCGCCGGGCAGCGGTCCCGGCGTGTCGCGCTTGGCGCGCCACTCGGCGCCGTGCAGGGTTACCAGATCGAATTTGCGATATTCGCGGGTGGCGTCGAACAGGCCGCACACCTCGCCGACATAGGGCACCTCGCCAGGCGGCCCAGGAAGCCCCTGGATGCCCGGTTCGCCCGGTGGGCCTGTGATAGCCTCGCCCGGCTCTCCACGCTCTCCACGCTCGCCCGGTGGCCCCGGCGGGCCATCCTGGAGCGATGCCAGCCGCTCGGCGACGGCGCGTTCGATGCGCAGCTCGAATTCGGCGCGGTCGGCGCGCAGCCGTTCGACCTCGACGGCAAGGGCGAGCTTCAGGTCGCGTTCGATGCGGGCGGCCATATCGCCGAGTTCGCCGCCGAGCGCGACGGCGAGTTCGTCAAACGGCGGCATGTGCCCTCCTGCGCATCTCGGCAATGCTCGCCGCCTTCGCCGCCGCGGTGTCGGCGGGTTGGTTTTCGTTGGCGCTGGCGGCTGGCGCCGGTTGTGCCGCATCCGGCCGCGGCGTTGCCGGCGGCGGGTTCGACCACGCATCCAGCGGGACGACCTGCTGCTGCACCCTCGGTTGGTCGCCGTCCTTGGCCTTCGGCAGATCTTCGAGCGCGCGCGCTTCGTTCGGGCTGTAGATGCCGCCTTGCACGCCGCGCGCGAGCGCCTCGATGCGGTCGCGCTGGGCGCTGCGCAACAATGCCGCGGTGTCGAATTCGAGGTATTCCTGCGGCCAGCCGGCGAGGCCGAAAAACAACCCGATGCCGTTTTCGATGTGGTCGAGGCAGAACCCGAACCGGCCGCCGACCCAGTATCGCATCAGGTCGGCGGTCGCACCGGCCGCGGTCTGCACGCCCCACAGCGACAGCAGCGGCAGCGGGATGCCGTAGACGGTGGCGATGTGGCCATCGGTGATCTGCATCATCTCGGCGTATTGAGCATCGCGGCTGCTGGTGCTCATCGCCTGGAACTTGAGCCCCGACGACAGGATCGGCACGCCGCCGGCGCCGGCGCCGGTGGTCCGCTCCAGCCACATCTGGTGGATTTCTTTATTCTGCCAGTCTTCGAGCGGCTGGTCGGTGGTCAGTATGCCGGACGGTTTGCTCTGGTTCTGCGCGATCGTCTGGGTCTGCCGCAGCATCGCTTGGTTGGCGGCGATATCGGCGGTGGCATTGATCAGCGGCGGCTCGCCCTTCAGCGGATTGCCGCGGGCATTCAATTTGAGGTGCAGCACGTCGCGCGCCGGCACCCGCTGCAAGGCGCCATGCGGCAATACCGCCTCGACCACCGGGTTGCCGGCGAGCGAGTAGAACACCTGGCCGTTGCTGGCGACGGTGGCCTCGCACGAGGCGGAATCCATGAGGTGCAACTCGCCGACCTCGAAGCGGTTGTTGCGGATGGCGAGCGCGTAGGCGTTGCCGTCGCCGTAGAGGTAGCCGACTAGGTTGAGGATGAAGTCCGAGCCGCTCTGGTAGGCGTTCGGCCGCTGCATGACGCGCGACAGCGCGCTCGTCGTCACGCGCTCGCGGCCGTTGTCACCGGTCGAGCGCCAGTGCGACGGCGGGCACTCGGCGGCGGTTTGGGCATAGGTGTCGATGCAGGCGGCGACGATCGCGCCGCCGCCCACCGGGATCGGATCGTAGCCGAGCTGCCAGAAATTCCACGGCCACGACGGCGGGATATAGCCGCTCGACGGCGCCGAGCGCGCCAGCGCCTTGGCACGCGGCCGGAAGATGCGCGTCAGCGCACCCGCCGACCGCTCGACGAGCGACATTTACGACCTTTCGTGCCGCGGCGGCTCGTGGTGCTGGCGCGCCGGCTCCTGGCGCGGCGGTGCCGCAGGCCTTGGCGCCGGCTTGGCGGCGGGCGCGGTCGGCAATGCCTCGCCGCTCGCGAGATACGCCTGCTGCGCCGCCACCGGCGGCATCGGTTTAAGGTCCGCCTGCGCCTTTTCGTCCGGGTGCAAGAGCCCGAGCGCGGCCAGGTCGTTTTCCTCCTGGGTCGGCGTCGGCGGCTGTGCCATCCCATCGGTCGCGGCCAGCGTCATGTTCGTCAGCGTCGCCCGCCGCTCCTTCTGCTGCTCGTATTCCTGCTTCAGTTCTTCGTTTGGCATCGTCATCGTCCTTCTCAATGCGCCGGCCCCGCAACCACGAGGCCGGCTTCAGCCATGCGTAGGAGCGCACTACCAGGTGACGCCGGTCATCCACGCCACCGGCGCCGGCAGCCGCCGGATGGCCCAGTTCATCGGCAGGATCATGCGCAGCGCGAGCGAGTCCGTTTGGAACATCGACCGCACCGGCGCGGCGACGACGTTCGGCGAGCCCGGCGTCGAGATTTGCAGCGGCGTCGTGTCCTCGAAGTGCAGCGTCGCTTGATCGCTGACATCGAAGCGCGGCGTGTCGCCCTGCACCACCATCAGGTCGTCGGCGTTGATCAGGATCACCATGCCGGCCGGCACCGTCGATGAGATCACGACCGGATAGCCCATCAGCCGGTTGCCGTTGATCTCCGCCTGGAACGGGAACTCGCCGCCGGCATTCTGGGTCAGCGAGATCGCGATCTGCTGCACCGGGTTCATGATCCACACCGGGTTGGACAATGAATTCATGCCCGCCAGGATGCCGACCAAGAGCTTGATGTCGCCGACCAGTGCGGTGAATCCGCCACCCGCGGTCGGCGTCTGACCGGCGACACCGGCACGGATGCCGGCCGGGCGCACCGCGGTCGCCGATGTGGCGTCGATAAACACCGTGTCCACCGCGACGCCGGTGTCGTCCATGATCAGTTGCCGCAGGATCGTCTCGATCTCGGGCGTCGAGTGCTCGGCAATCTCTCTCGTATAGGACGTGATCACGGCCATTTTCTTCAGGCCGATCGTCACCGCCGTGAACGCCGCCTGGCGCACCGGGATTGGCGCGCCTTCGGCGACGAACGAGCCGGCGATGGTCGGCGTCGCCTGCCGCGTCGGCATGCTGATCGAGGCGTTGCGGCCGAGCGTGATGTTCATACCGCGCGACGCGACCGGCTGGAAGATCGACCCGGCCATCAGCGCATTGAACCAGGCGCCTTGCCCGACGACGGCCAATTCGGCAGCCCAAGTGCTCGTCGTGGTGGTCGCCGGCGCGGTGGCGGCCCGCTGGCGCCATTCAAACACGCCCTTGGTCTGCTCGAAATCGCCATAGCTGCCGTAGCACTCGGCGAGCGCCACCTCGAGCGGCAAGCGCTTCACATAGGCAACGGCGGTTGCCACGAACTCGCGCAGCAGATGCTCCTCGGGCGGGATCTCCTTGCGCTTCGGCTGCGCCCACGCCTTCGTCGTCGGCAGGGTCTCGCTCGGGCGGAACACCTGGATGCGCTCTTTCGGGACGGTGATCGGCGCCGCTTCGGAGCCGAGCGCCCGCTCGGCCTCGACCCAGGCAAAGATCTTGTCTTTTACTTCACCGATCCGGCTCGTCAGCGTGGTCACCTTCGCCACGTCTTCGAGATCCGGCAGGCTCGCCAACTGGTCTTGCAGCCCGACCACTTCCTGCTGGGCGGCTTCGATACGTTCGCTGTAGTTCATTTTCCTGATTCCTGATTTCGGGTCTCCATTGGCTATCCCGCCATTGAGCCCGCGGGTCGTGGCGGCCTGATCCGGTTCGGCTATCCCGCCGAAGATCATCGCCCGAGTTTCGCGGGAGAGCCCGAGCGCCTTGGCGACCGCCAAGGCATTCGGATTTGCCGGCACCGAGACGAGCGAGCACTCGACCAGCTCGGCCTCGGTGAATCTGAGGCCGCCCGACTTGCCGAGCGGCTCCGCCTTGTCGCTGTGAAATCCGACGCTGACGGCGCGCAGCACACCGGCCTTGACCGCGGTGTGTATCTCGCGCAGCCGGTCGGACACCGGGTCCATCAATTCGAGCGAGCCAGTGAGCTGACCCTTGCGGACGCCGACATCGCGCCAGCGCCCGATCGGAAAGCCAGGGTTGTGACCAAACAGCGCGATTGGATTGCTGCGAAACCGATCCAGTTGCCAGCCTTCCGGTTCGATGACGTCGCCCATGCGGTCGACGCTGCCGTCGCTCATGACAAATTCCAGCGGGTCGTCCGCCGGCGGCGGCGCCGCAGACGCTTTCAGTCGCAATTCCATGATGTACCGCCTAAGCGATCATTGTGCGGTGGTTGAACCGCGGCTCCTCGAGGGGCGCGACGCCGGCCAGCATCGCGAGCGCGACCGCGCCATCGATGCGGCCCGCGGATTTGTCTTTCGCCAGCTTACGGTTGCCCGCCGGATCGATCTTCACGGTGGCGTTGGCGAGGCACATCGACAGCACCGGATGCCCGCCATGCGCCAGCCGGCCATTGAGGATCTCGGCCTCAAGCGCGCGCAGCGCCGGCGCCATGTCTTGGAAGCCCTGCCCGAATTCCACAAAGTGTTGCTCAAGCTGCGCTTCGGTGAAGCCCGCCTTGAGCAACCACGGTCGTAAGTGCTTCCAACCCCACCGATCGAAGCCGATCTTGCGGATGTCCAGCCGATCGAACAGGCCGCGGAGATGCTCGGCGACGTACTCGTAGTCGACGCTCTTGCCGGGTGCCGCCAGCAGATGGCCGTCGCGGTGCCACAGATCGTAGGGCACGCGGTCGGCCCTGGCCTTCGTCGCCAGCCCGTCGCCCGGCAGCCAGAATGTCGGGTGTATCTGCCACACCGAATCAACCCGCGCGCCGAGCACCAGCGCCGTCAAATCAGACACCGCCGACAGGTCGAGGCCGCCATAAACCGGGTGGCCGGCGAGCGGCAGCGGCTCGGCATTGCAGGCGATCCACAACTGGCGGCTGATGAACGGCGCCGACGCCTCGACGCGCCGGTTGAGGATCAGGTTTTCGTATTCGCTCTGCCGGCTCGGCATGCGCTCGGCGTCGGCCGCCATGCCGAGCACTTCGGTGGCGTTGAGGAAATCGCCAAACGCCGGGTTGGCCGCCTTTATCGCCTCTTCGCCAAACGGGTCCAGATCCATTGGCGCGGTGTAGAGCGACACCACCACGCGAGGATCGTGCGCCGCCAGGCCGTCGTCAATCAACACGC
>Ga0247672_1000168_pt1 | contig 12700 bp, 16 predicted proteins | sample CNK13_metaG_FD_182719 | JGI IMG/M metagenome (GOLD analysis project Ga0247672, IMG submission 182719) | Soil microbial communities from Purdue University Martell Research Forest, Indiana, United States - CNK13 | ecosystem: Environmental > Terrestrial > Soil > Temperate forest > Bulk soil... | reverse complement strand
CTCTCGGGCGGGCCGCCGGAGCCGATGAACATTCTCGAAACCAACCCGCCGCTCTACCACCCGCAGACGACCTTCCGCTTGTTCGCGGGCGAGCTGGACACGAAGCAGCGCCCGACGGTGGAAGCCTACTTCGAGGCGCTAGCCAACGCCGGCACAGCAGCGAGTTACGAAGTCGTTCCAGGGACTCCCCACCGTGTGCAGTCCACGGTCGCCGGTCAAGACATGCTGAAGGCAGCAATCGAGGGGAACTGATGCGCTACGTGATGCTCTTGCTCCTTCTTCTCGGCTGCTGCTCGAAGCCCCCGCCGGAGCCGCAAGTCTACCGCGGAGAAGACGGCGTGTGTCGCTCGAGCGCTACGGGAAGCGAAGTGGACGAGAGCCATTGCAAGCTGAAGGAGGCCATGAAGTGAGGGTTAACCGCAAAGCCTTGGCGATCTCCTTCGTCGTGACGCTCGCTTTTTGGGCCATCGCATGGGGCATCACCGTGGACGGCATCTGGCAGGCCGTTTTCGATGCCGGGACTTCATCGCTGAAAGTAACGTTCGTCCCATGATCGGAGGAGGCATGAACCGACGCAAAAATCTCCTGATCTCGATTCTAATCGGGATCTTGGCGGCCTCCGCTCTGGGCATGACGACTGACCAGATAATTCAGGCCGTGTTCAACTCCAGCAACAACTCCCTGAACGTGACAGCGGTAGGCGGCGGCGCGCCGGCCTCCTCGATCACTTCCAGCTCGACGACGATCACGAACGGCAACCCGACGAGCGTGTGCTTCGACGACTCGGGCGTTCTCAACTGCAACGACACGGGGCTGACTTACGACAAAGCAACCCCGCTTCTCGACGTGGGCGGCTCGGGCGCGGGCTATCTCTCGCTCGACCCGGGCACGGTGGCGGCGCTATCGACCTGCAACGCCGGAGCGGCGGGCACGTACACCGACGTTAGCGATGCAACCTCTTGCACCGGTACGGTGACGGGCGGTGGATCGACGAATTGCGCCGTCTACTGCAACGGGTCGGCTTGGGCCTACGTGGCGGCAAGCGGCGGCGGGTCGATCAGCGGACTCACCGCGGGAGTCATTCCGAAGGCTGCGAATTCGACCTCGATTGCCGACTCCATCCTGACCGACAACACGACCGACGTGGATACGGGCCTCACGGCTGGCTACGCGAGCAGCCTTCCGAACGACACGAGCACGGGAACGACTCTCAACAAGCTCGTGAAGCTCTCTAGCGCCGGGAAGGCGCTAATCGTCGCCTCGACCGACACGAGCGGCGTGCTGGGCGTCTGCGCGGCCAACTGCGGTACGACCGGAAATGCTTCGATCGTCGTCCAGGGGCCGGCTAGCTGCGTCTTCGACAACTCGGTCGTGACCGGCGACTTCGTCACCAACAGCACCAGTGTGGCGGGCGACTGCCACGACGCCGGGACGAGTCTCACTCAGGGCGTGCCGCTCCTCGGCACAGTAACCAACGCCTCGACCACTTCAGGTACGCGCACGGTCTGGTTCAACGGCCCGGACGCCGCGAACGTAACGAACGTGAAGGGCGGAGGCGGCAAGGGCGGCCTACCTGGAGGAAGCCAGGGGGCCGTGCAGTATAACGGTGGCACGGGGCAATTTGCCGGTGCAGGGCCGACGAGTGGCGGGATTCCATATTGGTCCAGCTCGACCGCGATGGGTGCCAGCGCTGCGCTCACGTCGAACGTACTCATCAAAGGCGGCGGCGCTGGTGGTGCTCCGGCAGTCTCGTCGATCACCGACAACGGAACGACCGTATCGACCAGTGAACCGCTCTCTATCGGTGGGCTCACCTATAACGGCGTCCTGAACGTTGCGGACATCCACTCGAATTCGACGAGCTTCACGCTGGCTCACCGGATCGAGCTCTGCTCGGGCGGCTCCGGCAACTACACCGCAACCATGCCGACGAGCCCAACGGTCGGCGACGTGTACACGGTCATCAACCTGGACACGACGCATACCTGCATCCTCACTCGCGCAGGCTCTCAGACTCTCAACGGCGCAACCACGCTGACGCTTGCCGCTTACACGGCTCCGACTCGCGAAGACGAGCACTGTATCTACATTGCGTCGAACGATTGGGTCTGCGAAGGGCCGGCGACGTGATCCGAAAGACCGTAGCCCTTCTCCTGCTGCTGCCTGCGCTTGCGTGGGCGGATTATGCGTCGGTGATTCTCGCCGACAGCCCGAAATACTACTGGCACCTAGGCGAGACGAGCGGTACGACCGCGACGAACAGCGGCTCGACGAGTACGCTCGGCGACGGCACGTATCACGGCACCGTTTCTCTGAACCAGGCGGGAATCCCCGGCTACTCGGCAACGAACGGCTCGGTCGGCCTCGACGGCTCGACGGCTTACGTCTCCGCCGCAGACACGGGCGGGAGTCTCGGGCCGCCCGCAGGCGGCAACAACGCCACATGGTCGGCGGAAGCGTGGATCTACCCGACCGCCGACGCAACGACCATGTATCTGACCGGCGGAACGGCGACGGTCTTCGGCTACAACATGTATCGACGGGTCACCACGCTCGCCATTGGCGGGACGATCTTCTCGTCTGCTAGTAGCTGCGGAGGCTCTGGCTACGCTGCATCGGGAGATGTGGGAAGCGCCCCCAACAACGCCTGGACCTACGTGGCAATGACGAGTCACAACAGCGGCTCGGCCGTAATGGACCGCTACACCTTTTACGGGAACGCGGTTCAGCTGGCCCAAGTCACGTCCTTTTCGGGAACCTACTGCCAAGTTAGTTCGTACGACGCAATCAACATCGGTCGCAGGGCGACAAATAATTTCTACATCACCGGACGGATCGATGAGGTCGCGATCTACCAGAGCAACACGAGTAGCGCGGAGCTAGGGCAGGCCCGAATCACCGCGCACTACCTCTGCGGCATCACCCCGGGATGCGCCGTTGGAGCCGGGCTCCCCTACATCGTGAAGCGCCCGGAATTGCCGGCCTTCCGAGACGGCAACTACTTCGACTACTTCGTATCGCGCGGCTACCACACCGGAGACTTCTCGATTCGCGAGCACCGCCCGCAGTATCTGAACGTCGGCTTCGTACCCTTCACGATCGTGCCGCTCGGGAACACGGCCAAACGATGAAGCGATCAGTTCTCAGTCTTGTGGCTCTCCTCCTCTCGATTCTTTCGCTCGAAGGACTACTCCATCTCTTCATCGCCGCGCCGCTCGGCGTGCCGCTACAGGAGCGGATTCCCGGTACGACTCGCGACTACCGCTGGTGCGGGAAAGTGCACAACTTCAATGCCAACGGGTTTCGCGGGCCGCCGCTCTCATGGAAGGCTCCGGGAGTCACCCGGATCGTCGTCATCGGCGACTCGCTCACCTACGGCTACGGCGTCAGCTACGAGGAGGCCTATCCGGCGAAGATCGCCGAGATGACGGGCTACGACGTGGTGAATCTCGGGGCCTCCGGCCTTCAGAGCCAGCATATCGTCGGCATTGCCCGGAACTTCGTGGCGCAGCTCGAACCCGATCTCGTCGTCTACGGGGTGTGCTTGAACGACTTTCTGCCGGCGGGCACCGACGAATACTCGACGCGCGGCTTCGACGCGCGAAATACCTGGATCGCGACGCACAGCCGCTTGGGGGCACTTGCCGCCGTGGGTTTCGAGCAGTTCCTTTTGAAGACGGGGCTGGCACCCGACTTTTTCGATGACATCCTCTCGGACTTTGGCGGCTACGCCACACGCTTTCGAAGCGACATGGGGGAACTCGAGCAGATCCTCAAGGTTCCCGTCGTCGGTATGGTCTTGAACCAGTATCCGGCTGACCCGCGGGGACGGAAGATCGGACGGATTGCAGAGGCCGCGATGCGGCAGGCTGGGATCATTGTCGTTCCATCTGATCCGTACTTGGACGCGATGGCGGCCGTGAAGCCTGTCTGGAACGTGAACCGCTTCGAGGGACACCCGAACGTGGAGGCTCACCGGATCTTCGCCACCGAGCTCTCCAACGCAATCGAGGCGCTGTGAAGGCAAGAGTCGGACTCGTCCTGTCTCTCGTGCTGGGCGCGGGCCTTCTCACGGGCGCTACGAAGCTATCGGGCGGCGCGTCGGTGAAGGGTCACGGCAGGCCAGGCAAGTTCGCCACGTCAACGCCGACCGCTTCGCCGACTCCGACCGGAACGAGAACGCCGACCGCGACCTTCACAGCGAGCCCGACTCGTACCGCTACGCCGACCCACACGATCACGCCGACGCCAACCGTGACAGCGACGCCAACGGCGGTAGCGCAAGGCAACACCGCTCTCGGCTTCGCCGGTCTCCTGCCGCTTCCGGCTCTCCCGACGCTCCCGAATGCTCTCGGTTCTCTGACCGATCCGACGTTCGGAACAACGATCGTTCGCGTGACGGACTCCAGCTTCTTCCCCTCCGGGGCGGGCGTGAACTCGGCGGCGATGGACTCCATGTTCAACGCCGATTCCACCCTCTTCTACGTGCTGCCTGCGGGCGGCGGCATGCCGACCATCTACAGCGTGAACGAGAGTACGCACGCCGTCACGCGCCTCGGCGTCATGTCGCAAGACCCCGATGCCGTCAGCTGGGACGGGGCAGCATGGGACCCGGTAGCGACGAACGTGCTCTGGGGAGTCGGCGGAGGCCAAAGCGATAAGAAGCTCGTCAAAGCTACGATCACGACGAGCCCCTTCAGCGTCTCCTACAACAATAGCCTCCACGACTTCTGTAACGACATGCCGTGTCCGGGAGGCTACGCCTATTCGCGGATCGGCGTCTCGCCGACTGCCCGCTACTTCGAGATCCTGGCGTCAACGACCGGCGGACAGGGCACCTACAACTATCTCATCGTATGGGATTCGACCGGCGGCACGTCCACCGTGAACCATTCGTTCCCGAATAGCTGCGTCGGCCACGGCGCGGAGATGGATACCTCCGGGAACTACGTGATCCTTCAGTGCGAGAACAACAACAACGACGACTACGTGTGGACCTGGGCTACGGACACGATGAACGGCCCCTACTCCCAGGGCTCGACACCATTCTTCCCAGGACACCCGGCTCCGGGAAGCGGCGAAGTGCTCTCGGGTGTCGGAGCGACGATCAACCAGCGCTCGCTCGCGGGCTCCGGGCCGAACAGTCCGACGACGATCCTGACGCTCCCGCTAGTCTCCGGGAAGACCGACTTCTACGAGGACAGCCATTCTTCCCGCCTCATCGGGTCGAACCACGGCTACGCAAAGACCTACATGGGAGCCAAGTACGCTGACGGCTACCTCGGCTCCTTCACGCTCCACTCCGGGGCCATCTACAAGCAGACGAACTACCTCGCGAACAACCCGAACGCTCTGGCCCCGACCGTGGTGAGGTTCAAGGGGCAGGCCATGAACCAGGCTGCGGGTATTCCCGCCGTTGCGGGCCAGTGGTGGTTCGATACGGTGTCGGGAACGCTCTACGTGTGGCAGCCGAATAGCGCAGCGCCGAACCCGGAGGATCTAGCTGTCTTCGATTGGCGACCGCTCATGGAAGAGATCGTGAAGGTCATCAACACGACGGGAAGCACCTGGACCTGGCAGCGGGTCGCCCACCACCGCTCGCAGTACAACGGCTTCTCTACGAGCCCGCGCGGCAGCATGTCGCCTGACGCGAATATGTATCTCTTCGAGTCGAATTGGGGCGGGTCTGGCCGGGTGGATGTGTTCCTGGTCTTCACGCCATGAAACACTGGATGCTGGACCTGCTCATCATCGCCAGCATCGGTGTAGTCATGGCAGCCGTGTGGTTTTTCGCTCCCCATTAGGGAACATAGAGGTGTGGGACCGTTCGATATCGAAATCGCCAAGGCCATCATCAACACGGGGGCGATCGGTATCTCACTCGCAGCATTCGCCTATGCCTGGCTCCACGTCAGGGATGCGCGGAAGTTTCACGATGACCACGAGGATCGCATGACGAGACTCGAAGACAACGCGGTCAAGATGAGCCAGCAACTGGAGGAGATCAGACAGGCAAACCACTATGCGATGGAAGCAGACAGGCGGATCGAGGCGTTCCTTCTGAAGATCGACGGGCGCTTGGATCACGTAGAGCGCCGCTTCGAGCGGGTACTTGGAAAAATGGGGTATCCACCGATCGAATGATCCGCGTCTTCCTGCTCTGCTGGGTAGTCTCGACGAACGGGCGAAATTACATGGACTGCAAAACGATTCTCGGTCCAGACGACCCGGCCAAGAGTGCTGCCTTCTCGGAGCATCCGGGGGCGACCTTCCATCTCTGGGAGATCGACATCGATGCTTTTGGACCTTCCGTCATCGACCATGACGGCGTCTTGCTGCCGCCGTCTTATCCGCCGGACTCGAAGATTCTCGGCACGGGGCCAGTCCAGCTAAGGCGCTAGATGGACGGGAACTTCGCCGAATGCGTGGACTTCGTGATCGATGAGCTCGAGGGCGGCGACCGGATCGTCACCGATAGCGGCCAGGTCACGAAATTCGGCATCGCAGCCAAGTACCACCCCGGCCTGGATATACCGTCGCTCACGCGAGCCCAGGCGACGGACATCTACGAGCGGGATTACTGGCTGAAAACCGGCTGCGATACGCTGGCTTGGCCGATGGATCTCATCGTCTTCGATGCTGCGGTCAATCAGGGGGTCACTTTCGCGGCGTCCCTCAAGATGACGGCGATTGACTACGTGGAAGCTCTGATGATGCGGATCGAGCAATACGCCCACCTCGTGACGGCGAGGCCGGGGCTCCGGATCTACATGCACGGGTGGGTAAACCGGGTGCTAAAGATTTGGTGGCATGTTCGATGACGACGACAAGGGGCCAGAGCCGAAGGACGGTGACCCGGTGACGATCTCGATAGACTTCACCTGGATCTGGGAATGGTTCACAGCCTGGATGGGAAGCGACGAGCGATAGGAGTCTACGTCATGTGGCAAGCCGTGCTTCGGATTTTGCTCCCATGGCTGGCGAAGTTCATCGTCGCCTTCGTCGAGAACCTGAGTCGGCAAAACGTGGACGAGAGCTTCATGCTCAGGGTCGAAGCCATCGTCCGAGGAGTCGAAGCAGCACACCGTGAAGATGACGGCGACCTGAAGTGGCAGATCGCCTTTGACGCGGCTAGGCAGCTTGCCTTGGACGAGGGGAAGGTCGTTGGGAAGGCGGCGATCAATACGATGATCGAGCTTGCGGTCCAGAAGCTACAAGCCGATCAGGTTCCGCCCGACTCCGCGCGCACGCTCGGGAGCCAGCCGTGAGCACCTGGCAAGCCTTCTTCTACGGCTACGGCGCTAAGATCGTTCTCCCGCTCCTCATTCCCTTAGCCACGACGGCTCTCAAGCAAATCATCGACAAGTGGACGCCGATCATCCTGTCGAGCATCCCGAAGCCCTTGTGGGCGGGAGTGGTGCTGGCTCTCGGCTCCATCCCGCCGCTCGTTCGGCCTGACGCCTTTCTCTTCCCCGGCTTCCCGCCGGAGGCGAGCGTGGCTTTCTACGGGCTCATGGCGATGGGGAGCAGGGAGTTGGTCGATCAGGGGATCAAGACCTACACGGCGGTATTCGGCGAGCCGCCGCCGACGACGCCAACGGGAATGTGATGCACAAGCCGCTGACCGTGCGGGACTTCCCATGGCTAGCGGTAGCGTTTTTGCTATTCTTCATCGCAGTCTGGAGGCGCTAGGTGCCGACGCAGAGCTTGCTCACTTGGAACCAGGCCGAACAGGAACTCCTCTATCGCCTAGGGAACCGCTCGGACTTGGGCTCCGGCTCGAGCGACCGGGCAGCCATGTGGCTGAACGCCGCGCAATTGACGGTAGCCGCATCGGTCATTGCCTGCGAGGATCTAGACCAGATCGCTTGGCCGCTAAGTACGGTTAGCGGTCAGAGCGAATATTCGCTGATCTCGGTTCTGCCGCCGGCAACGAACGTCATCGGTATCCGGGTGATCCGGAACACTTCCCAGGGCGTGATGATGCAGCGCTTCCCCTGGTACGAGTACCGGAGTCTCAGCCAGCAGGCGCAGGGGCAGCCGCTTCGCTGGGCTCGCTTCGGCTACGTCTTGGCCTTCGACCCGCAGCCGAACGATGTGTACGAGATCATCATCGACTATCGCCGGCAGCCGCAGCTGAATACGGTCGAGATCCCGAGCCAGTTCCAAAACGACTGGATCACGGTGGCCGAATGGATCGGCTGGAAGGCCCTGATGAAGCCTGCCAACGCTCAGGCGGCCTTTGCGCTGCTCCCTCAGAATCTCCAGCGCCTGGTTTCTCAGCCGATGGACCGGGACGAGTGGGAAAGCATGTGGGACACGAATCAGGTGATAGCGCCCTGGGGCTTTCAGTCCCAGTACACCGTAGTGCCGTGAGGCGATGGCTTCGAACGGCCCACCGCTTAGAAGCCTCTTTCGGCCCTTCCCGTCTCCGCCGCCTTACCCGCGGCTGCCCCGGAAATGGGATCTTACGGAGGCTAGGAAGTGGTGTGAGAACCTGCTTCGGGTGCTCGACCAGCAGACCGCACCTCTGGCCGTCGTAGTCGTTCCGGGGATCACGTCCACCTACACGATCCAGACGACCACCGGAGACGTTGTGGCGCTGGCCGACGCTTCCGGCGGGGCCTTCACGGTGACGCTCCCGCCCGCGGCGAACATGGTGAACCACTACGTAACGGTCAAGAACATCGGGGCGGCGAACAACGTGACGCTCCAGGGAAACGGTGCCGAGACGATCATGCGGGTGCCGCCGGCAACGAACACGCAGACGATCAACTCCGGGAGTGCCTTCCGGGTGATCTCGGACGGAACCGGATGGTACGTGGTCTAGCGATTGTGAGCCTGCTCGTGGCAGCCGAAGCGCTGGGAAGCGATATCATCCCGACGCCGGGCGCAGCGCCGACGCCGCAGCCGACCTACGCCTATACGCCGCCCACTCCCGTCGCTACGGCAACTCCGCAGCCAACGGCCACGCTCATTCCGACCGCAACGCCGCTAGTCTGGTCGCTTCAGTCCACGTCCGACACGGCCTGCACCTCGGTCTGCGCCGGGACGTGTGTGGTCGGGCAGAATACCTCGAACAACCATCTGGTAGACTGCTCCGACGCTACCGCAGACCTCTGTATCTGCGTGCCGAACTGACATGAGCATCCGCGATCTTACGCTTCCCTTCCAGGGCTTCGACGACCACGACGGGTTCCAACTCGACCCGCAGCACGCAACCATGGTCCGGAACGTCCGCTCGAATCGCTCGAGAATTGTGCGAGCGCCCGGCGGCACGCTCATGGCTCCGTCGCCGGTTCCCGATCCCGCAGGCATCGCCTCTGCGGTACGCGCCGGAACGCTTACGAGCCCGCTCACGACCGGGAGTGTGGTCTACAGCCACACGCTGGGCGTTGCTCCGGCGGGCTATCTCTTCACGGGCGCTACGGCTCCGGCAACCGGGGCTTCTACGCCGTCTTTCGCCACGTTCGTAGGCGTCTCGGACGGGACGAACCACGGGGCGACAACCCACACGAACAAGTCGGGCTCGTCGCTCTCCTGGTCGGGCTACGACAACTTCGCAATCTTCCTGATCGACCCGAACGGCACCGTGCTTTTGAAGGCGGTCGTCACGGCCTCGACCGATACGACGTTCACCCTCAATTGGACGGTCGTGGATGCCACGACCTCCTACACGATCGGCTACACGCTGGTCGGCGGGACGGGCGTGCAGGCAAACGTCACGGAATGGTCGATTCCCACCTCGGCCGGGAACAAGGCGGTCACGGGAACAGGCTTTCAGCCGCAGGTCGTCTTCCACGTTCTCGGGAAGCCAACGAAGGTCATCATCCAGGGCTCGGGCGTGGACATGAGCTTCGGGGCCATGACGACCTCGGGGCAAATGGCCGCCACTTCCCACGTCATCAATAGCGCGCTACCGGCGGCTGCCGAGTGCGCGATGCTCACGGACCACGTTCTGGTCGGGCTCTCCGGCATCGTCGGGAACGAGCCGACGATTGTGGCTTCGGCCAAGTACGTGTCGATGGACCCGAACGGCTTTACCGTGAACGTCGATAACCCGCCGGGCTCCGCGACCTTCGCGTCTTCCCTATCGGTGATCGGCATGGCCGGAGCGAAGGTTAGCTCGTTCGCCAAGACCGCCGCCTCGGCTCCGGTGGCGCAGGCGGTCACGGGGGTCGGCTTCCAGCCCGATTGGGTTCTCTTCTCGACGGTAGCGCACGCGACGAGCGGTAGCTTCGTCAGCGTCACGCGCTCCCACGGCTTCACCGATGACACGACGGAATTCGTCTGGGCGGAGAGTGCGAGGGAGAACGCCAGCCCCGGAATTGCCAAGTCGCTAGAGAAGACGAGCGCCGCAATCGCAATCGTCAACAACGCAGGTACTGAGCTCGCAACCGCCATCTGGCAATCCTTCGACTCGGACGGCTTTACGCTCAATTGGCCGCTCAACAATTCGCTCGAATCCCTCATCGCTTACGTGGCGCTCAACGGGTCGGTCAGCGGCGGAGCGGATCTCGGCGTCATCCGGAACTACGCCCAGGTCTACGTCGGAGCGACGACGACTGTTGAAAAGCTCCTGATGCTGACGAACAAGTCGGCATTCATCTACACGCCGTCAACCAGTTCGACCGGCATCTGGACGCCTACCTCGGAAGCCTACACGGGAGACGAGCACCTGCGCTTCTCTATCGTGAACACGCAGGGGATCGCCGCGTGGAGCCAGGGGGTCGATAACATCCGGCAGTGGGACGGCGCTAGCTTCTCGGCGCTCGTCACCTCCGGACAGGATCACGCCGCCAAGGCCCTGATAGCGTTTGCCGACCGGATCGTATCCATCCGGCCTTTCTTCGGCGGCATCGACCACCAGACGCAAATCCGCTGGCCCGTCTCCGGGAACGTGAACAACTGGAACGGCGTCGGCAGCGGAGCGCTCGAGATCATCGAGACGAGCCAGGACCCGCTCGTGACGGGGTTCGTGCTCGCCGACCGGGCCTTTCTCGCCAAGCGGCGGGAAGTGATCGAGCTCATCTGGACGGGCACCGACTCGCCGGTCTTCGGGACGCAACCGAGAATTCGCGGCATGGGCGTTCTCGCTCCGCATTCGGTAGCGCTCGCAGAACAGGTCGCCTTCTGGCTCGGCCCCGACGATATCTACATGTTCGACGGCTCGACGATGACGGCGGTCGGAGATCGCGTCTACAACACGATTGTCGAGCTCATCGACTACAACCAGCTCGACGACATCCAGGGAGCGGTCTACACGCCGGATTCGCTCTACATGCTAGTCGTTCCGCCGTTCCTCTTCATCTACGACTACCGCCGCGACATTTGGTATCAGGACGATGTCACCAATTTCGAGGCTATCGGGATCTTCCAGGTAGGGACGAATTTTACCGCCGACATCGACAACTCTCAGTTCCCGGTGATCGGCGACTCGGCGGTGCAGACGGTACGCTTGGACAAGCAGACGACGAGCTACTTGGGCGGTCCCATCGATAGCTGGTTCTCGACCCGCGACTACACGGCAGAGGAGCTAGGGAAGCCGGGCTTCTCGATAGCGGGCCGGGCGCAGGTGACGCTCTGGGATCTGAATAGCCTCCGGGAGATCCGCTTCCAGGCCCCGGCGGGGAATCTCGTGGAAGTTGGCGTATCGACCGACCGGGGAGCGTCCTGGGACGTAAAGAACGTGACGGTCAACGCGCAGGGCGTCGGGGTTGCTTGGTTCCAGACGCCCTTTTCGATGCTCCGCTTCCGCTTCCGGGACTACGGGACGGACAGCTACGAGATCAGGGGAACGTGGGGGATCGATGTCGAGACGGCGGGGGCGCAATACCCCTGATGAAGTTCAAGACTGAAAAGATCCAGGGCGGCCTCAGGTTCGAGAGCGACGAGGGCTTCTGCGAGATCCGCTTCCTGAACGACCAATGCGCCGTCTTCGGTTGCCGAACGAACATTCCGCCAAAGCCCTTCGGGGAGCTTGTCTGGGCGCTTCTCCACGAGATCATGCCGGAATTGGGATTGAAGGTGCTGGCGTCGGAGGTTCCGGTCGGGAGCCTCGACGAGATGGTTCTCATCGAATGCGGCTTTCGCCGGGACGGCATCCGGCGGCGGATGGGGCCTGCCTTGACCGACCTATCCCTATTCAGCGTGACGGACGATGAGGTAAGGTATCGAGTAGCGGAGGAACCCCGTGAGCAACTTCTTCGACCCGAGTAACCAGAAAGAAACGACGACCACGACTCCTTCGCCCGCCGACCAGGCGGCTGCGAAGTTCAGGGCCGATCTCTTGGGCCAGCTCTTGAACGCCTCGGCCCGTCCCAAGCCGACGTTCGCGCAGTACGCGGGCGGGCAGGGATACCCGCAGATGCCGGGTGGGCTAGGCGGTGGGATAGCGGACGTGCTCTCGGCGATGGCGCAGCCGGGGGCTTTCACCTCGACGCAGACCGGCACGCTTCAGCCTTCTGCCCCATCGATGTTCTCCGACTTGTTGCAAGGGGGGCTCACCGGGGCGCTTCTCCTGAACGCTCTTTCCGGCACCGGATTGGCCTCGAAGATCGGGAACATTCTGAGCGGTGTGGGTGGCGGACTCGGGATCGGCGGAGTGAACCCGGCGCTCGGCGACGTGACGCCGGATGCTCAGGCGGCAGCCGACGCCATTGCGGCAGGCGCAGGCGGCGCGGGTGCTGGAGCGGCCTTT
>Ga0247672_1000165_pt1 | contig 12722 bp, 20 predicted proteins | sample CNK13_metaG_FD_182719 | JGI IMG/M metagenome (GOLD analysis project Ga0247672, IMG submission 182719) | Soil microbial communities from Purdue University Martell Research Forest, Indiana, United States - CNK13 | ecosystem: Environmental > Terrestrial > Soil > Temperate forest > Bulk soil... | reverse complement strand
CAAGGACTGCGTCCTGCCGTTCACGGGGGACGAGCGGTCGGGGAAGTCGACCATCGCCTTCCACATGGGGCTGTACATGGACCGGCATTACCGGCCCAACCGCAACGTCTCGTTCACGGCGACGGGCCACATCCGGACCAGCGAGCGCCTGTCCAAGGGCGCCTTCTGTCACTTGGACGAGGGCATCAAGGGATTGTTCAGTCACTCGACGATGTCGCCGGACAACAAGGCCCTGGCTGAGTACCTGACCATCGCGGGCGAGAAGAACCAGGTCCACGCCCTCCTGTGGCCCAACATTCAGTGGCTCGCGAAAATCATCAAGGAGCACCGGGCGAAGTACAACGTCCACGTCGTGCAGCGGTTCGACGACAAGGCCTTGGCGCAGATGCGCGAGCTCAAGGACGACAGAGGCAGGGTCTACGATGAGCCCCGGGTCCTGTTCCCGTTCTACTTCCCCAAGGCGGAGGGGCCGCTCTGGGACGAGTACAGGCTGCTGAAGTCCACGTTCGTCACCCAGGTCGGGCGCGGCGCGGACGACGACGAGACGTGGGCGCGGGACGACTTCCTCGGCAACGCCAGGGAACGGGTCCGCAAGCTCGTGGCGGAGATTCCGTCGGCCGGCTCAGAGGAAGAATGAGGCCAGTGGTCTTCAGGGTCGTCGGCTTCGTCTTCAGCGTCGTGGCCACGGCGGTCATCATGTTCGCTTGGCTGCTGCACGATTGGGGCCTCATGGCCTGCTTTGCGGGCGTGCAGGTCCTCGCCGTCCTCTTGGCATTGTTCCCTGGTGAAGGGTGACTGGCGGCGCCGTCCACGGCGGCCACCGTGGCTCCTGCAGGTCACGGCGGTTGCCGCGTGCGCCGCGGCCACCACGGCACGCGCCGCGCGGGCCGGCGCCCCCGGCAACCGCCGACCACCTCGACGAGGCGGACGGCGGGCGCCGTGTGGATCTGTGGCGTCGCTGCCCGACCTGCGTCCTCTGGCTCGACCATGGCGGCAAGTGCCGTGGCCAGCTCGCCTTGATGCTGGCGGTCGCCAGCCTGGTCCTCACGGCGGCCGTCGTGCTCCACGTGCGCGGCGGCAACGGCCCGACGCCGTGGTGCCCTCCGGTGTGCTCTGGGGTTGACCAGGTGACGGCAGCCCTGGCGTGGTACGTCGTCCTGTGGGTCGTCGGCTTCTGGGCCTGGCTGCTGCGCCTGCTGCGTCGCTAGGCTGCGATGGCCTCGGGCTCCGCCAGGGCTTGGCGGTCCGCTTCCGTTTGGAGCAGGGTGACCCAGCCGCGCCCGCCTTTGCCGTGCGCTTCCTGGATTGACCAGAGGCGGAGGGCGACTCCCATGCGCGCCTTGTCGACGATGCTGGTCCGGTTCGCGACCTCGTAGACGACCATGACCATCTCGTCGAAGAGCTGCCTGGGGATTCGGGTCCCGGTCAAGACTCCTTCCAGGCGAAGCGCCTGGTAGAAGAGCCTGGCCTTGTCGGTCGGGGTGAGGGTGGCGGCTTTGGACCCCATCTAGTAGTAGAGTATGGGTCCGCGCGTATTGACATTTACCTAAGTAGGTAGCACAAGGGTCTCCCCATCCATGCGCCAGGCTCCCGCCCCGCATGCCAGCACCGCGCAGGGCGCGGCCTCCCCCACCTACCCCCAGACCCGCAAGGCCGCCCTCGTCGCCGTCGCCGCGATGCTGTGGATGCTCCTGACCACCCCCGTCCGCATGCTGCGCCACCTGGCGCGCAAGGTGGGCGGCATGGAGGCCGAGACGTTCGCTGACGCGCAGGGCGGCTTCGTTGACACCCACAAGCTCCTCCTGGGGCTCGCGGCCATCGTCATCGCCATCTTCGGCCCCATCATCGGCGCCCAACTCCTGGCGTCCCTGCTGCCGGACTACTTCGCCTCGGTGGCAACCATCTTCTCGGCGTTCACGAACGCCGACGTCAACTCGACGCTGGGCAACACCATCCTGCACAGCATGGCCATCCTGGTCCTGCTCGCGGCCATCTTCGCGCCCATCGGTCTCGCGGTCGCCGTCTTCGCCGTCAAGCGCTACGGCGCCCGTTCGAGCTAGACGTCTGCCGTGCAGATCCGAACCCCGCCCTCCGATGACCGCAGCGGAGGGGGGCGGGGCCCCCTTGCCCGGACCTTGGCGCACTTGGCGCCGACCACCACCTCGCCGCTCACAACGGCGTCCGGGCCCTCAGGTAGTGACCACCCACGATGCACCACGGCGCAACCCCTGACCGCTCGCTTCGATTGCGCCGCCTCGGCATCCTCGCCCTCCTAGTCCTCACGGCGACCGCCGGACTGATCAGCTTACAGCCCGCGGGCGCCACAGCGACCTGCACGGGCACCTTGGGCAACGGCTCCGAGAACTTCGAGGCCTACCCCCTCAATTTCCCGCAACCCAGCAGCACGACCACCCCGTCGCCCCTTTGCCTCTGGCAGCCGCAGAATGGCGCCGGGTCGGCCAGCGGCTACATCACGAACGTCCAGGCGCACGCCGGCACCCAGGCATGGAACCTCAACGACAACAACGGCGGCCTAAGGACCTTCGGCGCCCACCCATGCGCAGCAAGCGTGGCCGGCGCCGCCATCACCGTAGACGAATGGGTGCGCTTCACCAGCCTGCCCGCCAGCGGCGACAAACTCCTGTTCACGCCCGGCTATGGCTACTACTTCGCCGTGGACAACACGGGCCTGCCGTTCATGTTCAACAGCAACGCCGACGGCTCCGCGGGAATCGCCTTCCCGACCGCCACCGCCATGAGCGTCAATACGTGGTATGAGGTGACGTTCACCAACGCGGAAACGGGATTCGACAACACGAATGGCTGCGTGGGCGGCTCCGGCGGATTGACCACCAGCATCACGGTGCGCGGGACCGGGTACGGCCCATATGGGAACTTCGCCACCAAGCAAGCCGCATCCGTGCCGGCAAACAACAACATCGGTGCCGGGGCGCAAACGACGGCGACCAACACGTTCCATTCCTTCAGCGGGACCGTCTGGATTGACGACCTGACGATTTCCGGGTACCCATACCTCATCCCCACCGCGGCCACGAGTTCTGCGTATACGGTCATCAACGGCTTCGATGTCGACAACTCGGGCAACAACGTCGTCCTCCGGACCAATACGGGCACGCAGGTACGCAGCCTGAGCGGATATGGCCTCATCGAGGCGGCGAGCTTCGCCACGCCGAACTGCGCGCGCGCCGATGGCGTCAGCAGCCTGACTACCACCACGGGCCAGTATCTGAGCTTCGTCGACTGCGAGGCCACCCATGGCTTTGCCGAGCACTTGCGCATACGCAGCCCACAGATGGGCACGCCCGCGTTCCCGTCCGGATGCGGCACCGAATGCGGCGACGTCAACGACGGACTCGATGTGGATGTGCCCAACGCCCTGCATCAAATCAGCGACGTCGGCGCCTTCCCCTTCAGCTTCAGCAAATTCAGCACCACCGGCAACAACCATGCCACGGTCGCCTGGGGCTATTCCGAGGTCAAGGAACCCCTCATCGCGGGCACGGGTGGGCGAATCGGCATCTACGCCGACACCAAGACCAACCTAGCCCTAGACCAAGATGACAATGCCCTGACCACGCTCGACACGAGCACCAACCCCCAGATTGACCAAATCTGCGCCTGGACGTACACCAGCGGCGGCACCACGCGCGACTACCTGGCCGGCGTCACGAACAACGGCGCAACCGGCGTCTTCCAAATCGCGGTGGACGTCACCGAAGGAACGGGCACTGACCCCACATGGTACCCGGATGCCCAAATCCAGAACCAGTTCACCAACACGGGCACCTACGCGGGCGCCAACGCCATCGGCTGCGCCCAAGACCGCATCCTTGTGCAGGCGGCGGGGTCCGGCGTCCGCAACCTGTACATGGTCAAGGTCATCGGCACCGGGGCTCCACAAGAGCTCTGGGGCCCCGTGGCCGTCACAACCGCGAGCGCTCGCGGCGTCGCCTTCAGCGGCGACGGCAACTGGGTCTCCTGGCTCGATGGGACCACCATCAAGGTCGCCTATGCCTCCAACGCAACCGTCGTGGCCAGCATCACCAAGCCCACCGGGACATTCTTCGGCATGGCCCTGGACCTCAAGGCCAACAACCTATGGGTCGCCACCACGGACCACGTCTACCGCTACCTGACCGGCGTGGCCACCTGCAAGACGGCGTGCAGCATCACCACGGACGACAACGGCAACCCCCTACCGAACATCAGCGCCACGAGCTCGTCCACAAGCACCCTGACGACGACATGCACGGTCGGCTGCACCGGCACCGAGACCAACGAGGAGCTCACCATGCGGGGCTTCATCTTCGTCCTACTCTCGACGGTCCTCGGCATCACGGGCTTCGGGTTCTACGGCAGCTCCGCACGGCAACTGGTCTTCCATCCGACGCTGGCGGGCATCGGCGGCGGCCTCCTCGTGGCCATATCGACGGCCTTCGCCTATACTTGGGGCTGGCTCGGCGGCTGGGGCGTCTTCCTCATCGTCTTCCTCGTCGGCTCCATGGTGGCCCTGACCACTTGGGTGGGCCGCCGCGCGACGGGGGCCTGAGGCCTCTTGGCGGAGGTCACCGAGAAGCTGGCCTGGACGGCCATCATCCTCTCCCTCATCATGCAGGTCTTCGCGTCCCTCTTCATGGGCACGGGACTCCTGACGACGTTCGATGACCTGCCCAACGTCACCGATGCAATCTCCGGTTTCGCGTGGCTTGGGACCTTCGTCGTCGACCTCTTCCAGGTCATCAGCGGCTTCGTCCTGCAATCCTGGGCCGCCGGCTTCCCCGCCTGGCTACACTTCGGCATCATCGTCCTCCTGGACCTGCCCATCCTGCTCCTGCTGGCCGGCTATCCCATCGTCCTCATCGTGACCGCCGTGGCCGCCATCATCGGCGCCCTAGGAGACATCTTCTGATGACCAGCAACCGCCGTGTAGATCCGCGCCTCGTCCTGCTTGCCTGCCTAGTCCTCGCGGCGTTCGCCGTGGGCGGCGCCAGCGCCCAGGACGAGGTCGGCCTCGTGCCCCATCCTTGCCTGGATGCGGCCGTCTGGCACCTCCACCAAGCCATGCAGTTCAGCCTCGCCGTCGACCAGGACTGGCACCGCGGGGCAGCGGCAGCCGCCGTGGACCTCGATGGCCTCGGCGATTCATGCGATGGCTGGCAGGACGATGCCAGCCGCCCCGGACCCGACGGCGATGGCTCAGCCGATGGCGCGGACGCCCTGCAAGCCGCGAGGAGCATCTGAGGCCATGAGCGCCCGGCTTCTTGCCCTGTTGGCCTTGGTGGCCCTCCTCTTCAGCTCTGTGCCGGCCCAGGCTGCTACCTCGGTCACGGGTGGTGCGACGGAGTCCGGGAGCGCCTGCATCCCCACCCGCTTCACGGCCGCCGTCGCCACAATCCTTGCCGCTGGGCAACTCGATGCCTGCCTATATTTCAGCGCCGACGAGCACAGTAGTTCGAGCGTTGGCGTCGTCGCCTTCGATGCCAGTGGCCCAACGACCATCGGCGCAAACACGGTCACGTACTCGATGGCGACGACGAGCGCCACGGGTTGTACGGTCAGTGCCTGGACGCAGAGCAGCGACAACACCGCGGCATCCACGGGTGGGCAGGGCTACGCCACCGTGACGATGACGAGCCGGGACTGTCGCATCGTCACCCAATTAACGGTGACGGCGACAACGGTTGGCGCATTCGCCAAGCCCTTCTTTGCGATGAATATCCACGTCGCCGACAACTATGTGTTGGACTACGAATGCGCTTCGCCTGCGACGACGCCGGATGCCTTCAACCCCGCATCAAATACATGCACGGCGCCCCCGGACCCATTGCCAGTTGGACCATACGAGGAAGCCGGTGCCCAAATCTACCAATCAGCATCCGGCGCCTACTTCACCGCGCCGCCCAGCATCCTAGAAATCACGAAGGGCGCCACGACATCCGGGGCACTAGGAATTCCGTTCAACTTCGGAATCAGCGTCCCCGCTGCCCTCGGCGCCACCGTCGGTTATGCCCAAAGTGTCTCATCGTTGACGCTCAGCGCCACCACATGCCAGGGGCTCGCTACGTTGACGGACAACACCCCGGAAACGGACCCCCGCATGACGCACTTCAGCGGCGTCTACCAGTACGCTGTGACGCCGAGCGGCTCGTCCGGCGAAGGCATCTATTGCCTCGTCGACTTCGAGTTGGGATGGCAGGTCGCGGGGGTCACGCAGGAGGTCCGCCACTTCAGCGTCCTCGTCCGTTCCGCGCCCACCACGGACCAACGAACATATCTGTGCGGCACAACGCTTACCGGGCTCGGCTCCGCGACGTGCTCAACGCCCACGGTTTCGGCCGCTGTCACGGGGACACTGGATACCCAGGCACGCCTATGTGCAGCCAGCGCCCTGGGAACGTCCTGCACGACGCCGACCATCAACGTGGGGCTCTCGGGCACAATCACGGCCAATGTCGCTCAATCAGGGTCGTGGACGATGACCAATAACGTCGCCCAATCTGGGACTTGGACGATTACGGATGATGCAAACGGTTGGGCTGTCGCGCAGGCCAGCGGAACTGCCTGGAAACTCGACTCCCAAGACCGTCTCTGCGCCGCCAGCACGACGGGCGCCGCGTGTACGACGCCACTCATCAATATTGGTCAGTCCGGCACCTGGTCCATGACCAACACCCTGAACGGTGGTATCACCATCACCGACGACGCCAACGGCTGGGCCATCCATCAGGACCCTATCTCGGGCGCCCTCACGCTCAGCGGCGAGGTCAACCCCTGTTCGACCGCCTCGCTGGCTGGCGACGCCAACGCTTGCCGCCTGGACACCACGGCAAGCACCGTGACGATCGGGAACAACACGAACACCGTCAACGTCACCCTGCCGGACAAGATGCACCTCTGCGGGGCTCCGGTCGCCGGCAACGCCTCCGCATGCCAGCCCGTAAACTCCGCGTCCGTCGTCTCCTCGCCGCTGGCGAATTACTGGGTGCCGGTCCTTGTCTTCGGCGCCATCTTCCTGTTGATGTTCTGGCGTCTGATGGCCACGGGCATCCAGTGGTTGTTCGGCTTCGTCCTGGCCATCCTGGCGCTCGGGGCGGTCATCATCCCGGGCTTCAACGTCCTGGGGACGCAGGCCGGGTTGCCCATGGCCATGGCGGGCGTCATCATCGTCGCCTTCGTCAATCGTTTCGGGTGGGAGTCCACTAGGGAGCGGCGGGCGAAGAAGTACGCATCCGGTTGAGGTGTATGGATTTGACCACACAGAAAGACCACAAGAAGGCCAGCTTGAAGACCGCCGCCCAGGAGCTCGTGCGCGAGCTGGGGGCGTTTCGCCGTGAGGACCGGCCGCGCTTCACGTCGTGCGTCATCGACGTCCTGCTGGGCTGGGTGCTCTTCCTCATGCCTGTCCTCAGGCACGGTGACCAGGCGCAGGGATTCGCGTTCTGGGGCCTCGGCGGCGTCATGGGCTGTCTTGCCATTGGCGAGGTGCAATCGTGGCGCCTGGGGCAGCTGCGGCGTCGCCTGGATGCCTTGGAAGCGCAGAGCAGGGTCGGCGCGGGCGGAGAATCGGCACCTGGTGCGGCGAAACCCGATTACGCCACGGGGCCAGCTGGTGAGCTGCTCTCGGCGCCTGCCGTGGAGATCCACGCCAGCGTGGAGGGCTAACCCATGAACGTCCTGCTCTGGGCGGTCCTCGGTCTGTTCACCATCCTCCTGGCGACGCTCGTGGTGGGCATCGTCATCATCAAGCGCCAAGCCAAGGCCGGCAAGGTGCTCCTCGTGGGCAAACGCCCCTCGACGGGTCGCCTGGTCTTCCGTTGGGGTCGAGCCGTGCGCGGCGGCTACACTTGGCGCGAGCCCGGCGACTTCGAGGCCTATGTGCCCTTGGACAACGCCTTCCTCTGGGACTCGAACTGGGGCCGCGTCGTCTTCGTCGACCTCGACACGTACCACCCCATCCGATACCTCGGCAAAGACGGCAAGCTTGCCCACACGCCCGGCGGCGCCAGAGTCACGACAGATGGCGTGGACGGCGCCCCCCAGCTCCTCCCCCCGGATGAGGCTGGCAAGGAGGAGCCGGTGGCCATGCCAAAGGTCGCCGTCCTGACCATCGCCTACGATGGCAAATGCGTCAATGACGAGGATGAGACCGTGTTCCAGAACCGCAAGGGCGTAGAGGTCGGGCGCATCCGGGGCCTCTGGCGTCGCCTCCCGGGGACGAGGTTGGCGCAGATGCGCAAGGACACCCGCATCCAGCAGATGAACGAGATGCTAGGCGGAGTCCTGGCGCAACTCATGCGCTACGTCCCCCTGTTGTCGATTCTGACGTTCGTGGCCATCCTGGTCCTCATCGGCGTCGTCGGGTACGGCCAAGCCCACCACGGGGGCTAGGCTCATGGATGACCGCAGGGCCCACCGGACCCTGGTCGCGGATTCGGCGCCGCGGGAGCTTCAGGAGTTCATGGGTGACCTCGACCCACGCGCGGTCCCCATCCTGAACGGCCTCATGCTCGAAGCCGTCGAGTTCTATGACGACGACCTGGACGAGTACTGCCGCCGGTACATCCGCCTATCGACCAGCGTCGGAGCCAAGCGCGCCGAGCTCACCGCCGACGTCGCCCGGTACGACGACGCCCTCAAGGACGCCCCGGAGTCGAAGGTGCCGCAGAGGAGCAAGGCCTGATGGCGTACAACGCCACCCGAGTCCAACCGGCGGAGTCTGGGCCGGCGATGAACCGGTACCTCGTCGTGGACGCCCTCCTCGCCTGCCGGGAGTCCCTGGGCAACGCCGAGCTGTTCCACGCCAACATGGAGTGGGTGCAAGGCATCTGCCGTCCCCAGCTGGACAAGCACCGCAAGACGTGGGAGGAGGCCTTGGACAAGGCGTTCCGCGACCCGCAGACCGGCGAGAAGCTCGCAGCCGGGGAGCCCATGCCGAAAATGGCGCGCTACGAACTCGTGGGCGCCTTGATGGACATCCTGCACAAGACGGGCATGTTCGCGTACCAGGAGAAGAAACCAGAGGACGCCACCAGCTTCCTCACCGAGAACATGAACCGCCGCCAAGCGGAGGTCGCCGCCGAGTGAAGCCGCCCGGAGTCGCCTGGGGCGTCCTCGTCGGCCTGGGCAGCATGGCAATCGCCGTGCAGATCGGGGCGCTGCATGGTCCGCATGGCACGGTCGCCATGATGCTCAAGCTGGGCACCATCGCCTTGGCCATCGCGGAGTTCTGGCTCAGCGTGAAGGTCACGGCGTGGCTCTGGGCCCGCTGGCGGGCGCGTGCCCGGCTTCAGGAGCAGGTGGGCGCATGAGCGGCCGGCTCGGGCAGCCGCCGCAGAAGCAGGCCCGCAAGCGGCGTCCGGGGTGGTTCCGCCTCGACACCAGGAGCTCCGTGGCGGACCGGTGGACGATGCAGGAGAAGACGCGCCGGCCCATCCGCTGATTTCCGTCGAGGCGCACGACGCTTGCCGGGGGCGCCGGCGTGCGCGGCGCGTGCCGTGGGTGGCCCGGCGCACGCGGCAACCGCCGTGACCTGCAGGAGCCACGGTGGCCGCCGTGGACGGCGCCGTAAACTTCGTTCGACGCCGTCTTAACGGGGTGGCCATGCAACGCTTTCGCCGACCCGCCTCATGCCCCCTGCGTCGCCAAAGCCTCGCTCGGCACCTGCCGCCCCCATGGACCTCGGGGCCTTCGCCGATTGGCTGCTCACGGACTACCGGAGCAAGAACCACAACGGCGCCCTCCGGGCCTCCACCGTCGAGGACACCCTCCGGAAGATGCGGCACCTGGCCAGCCGCGGCCTCGACTGGGACGTCTTCACGGCGGACCCCGTGCAGGCCAGGCTGGTGGCCGCCCCTGTCCTCGCCGAGAAGGCCAGGCACCCCAAGCGCGGCTACGGGCTCCGGGACTACCAGAAGGTCCTGAACCGGGTCGTGCGGTGGAAGGCCGCCACCGACAAGGCCTGGAAGGACGTCGTCTGGGAGCTCGCCCGAGAACCCAAGGGCCTGGGGCCGATGCAGGAGGCGCAGGAGGTCGAGCTCCTCTCCCACTACCGCGGGGGCCGCGACGAGTACGAGCGCCGCCGGCATCGCTGCATCCTCTGGCTCATCCGCAACACCCGCTTCCGGCGCGGCGAGGTCGCCAGCTTAAGCGTGGCGGACTTGCGGCCCAACTACCGGGATGGCTGGGGCGCCATCCTCCTCCATCACCCCGAGAAGTGGGGCCACGCCCGCCCCATCCCCGTCCCCGCCTCGGCCTGGGACGCGGAGGGTCCCCTCCAGAAGTACCTCGACGTGCGCCGTGCAGATCCCAGGAACCGCGCCGCCCTGCTCACCCGCCAGGACGGCGAGACGTACCGCGCCATGTCGGCCGTGGACATGGGCGTCGACTTGGAGCGCATCAGCAAGGCCTGCGGCTTCCGTGTCAGCTTCAACCGCCTGCGCCGCTACGAGTACACGGCCATGAAGCGCGCCAAGGTCGACCCCTGGGTGATGCTGTATCTGCACGGCGGCTCGGGCTTCAACGTCCTGGAACGCTACCTGGGGCCGCTCACGCCCGATGAAGCGCAGGAGGAGCTGGCCGCCAAGCTCGGCGGATTCTAAGAGGAACGAGGGGAAGAGGGTGGGGGTGAGGGGGGTTAGGCGCGGCTGGGGTTGCCGCTGGGCGTGCGGTCGATGAGGGCTCCGCAGGCGCCGCAGCGGAAGGCGTCGGGCAGGAACCCCTGCTTCTCATCGTCCTTCCGGCTCGCCCGGCGGTACAGGCTCCGCAGGCCGCGTTCAGGGTGGCTGCATGCGGCTTGGCGCTCGGCGCGCGTCGGCGGCGGGTTCATTCCCGCACCTTACGCTGTTGGCGCAGGACGTCGTCGGCTCGACCCATGGCGTCAAGGAGGGCTCGCTTCGCCTGGGGTTTGCCGGCTTTGCTGACGCTCACCTTGGCGGCGTCAAAGAGGGCCTGGAGGGTCGGCCATGGTTCCAGGTCCGCCATGGGTGGCCGGCGGGCGGCCATGGCTTCGTCGCGCTTGGCCAGGTACTCCTTGGCGTCGAAGGCGTCGAAGGGCGGCAGCTCGAAGCGGAATGCCTTGGCCAGCTTGGCGTTCATGGCGAAGGCGTGCGCCGACTTGCCTTGGCGCTCGGCTCCGTGGAGCTCGATGACCCAGTCCACGCCGGGCGCCAGGGCCTGGTGGAGCAGGCGGGTGTGGCGCATGACCTCCAGGTGGTCGGCCAGCTGCTGGCCGTGGTCGCGGACCTTGGTGGGGTCGAAGCCGGCGACCTTGGCTAGGTGCCAGGCCTTGTTCCATGTCTGGGCGAGGGCGTCCTCCCGGCCGTCCTTGGCCAGGCGCCGCTCGGCGACCTGCTGCGCTTCCAGCTCGTTCAGGCCGTCCTCAACCAGGGCGTCGTAGAGGGCCTGGGAGTAGTCGACGCCGTCCAGGTACCCGAGCTTGTGCCAGGCGGCGGCCATCACCATGTTGGCGTCGCAAAAGTCGTGCGAATGGCAGACGCCGGGGTTCTTCTCCTTGCTGTTGCGCTTGCGGACCTGCGCCAGGGCGTCCGCGCTCAGGTGGTCCACCATCTCGTCGCAGAAGGCCTTGGCCAGCTCGATGGCGTCGGGGACGAGCATTCAGGCGCCCCCTTTGGCGAAGGCGGCGGCGTAGGCCAGGCAGGCCTCGTAAGTGCCGGCGGCGATGGCGACTTGGTCGTCGGGCTCCTCGAAGGCGTCGTCCCGGCTCAGGACCACGATGGCAGGGCAGGCGCAGTCGCCCTCGTTATTCTCGACGCTCAGGGCGTTGCCGGCCTCGTCCCGGTAGACGTGGACTGGGCCGGGGTGCGGCCAGTCGGGCCGCCACTTGGCGTCGGCCAAGGGGGCGGCCCAGGCAGGGCGCTCCACGGGCAGGGGGCCGTCGTAGTGCGGGCACAGCGTGGTCGGCTCGACGTGCAGGGGCTCGGGCATCTAGGCCACCTCGTCCCAGGTGTAGCCGAGCTCCCAGAGGCCGTCGGGGCCTTGCTTCCAGGTGTCGGGGTCGGTGTCCTCGACCGTGATGGTGACGTGGTCCTTGCGGCCGGCGTGGCCGTGAAAGCGGTAGCTCGTCAGGATGGCTTCCTTCGTGTACAGGTCGAGCATGGCGCGCAGCTGCTCGGTCGTGAAGGCGGCGTTGACCCAGCCGTTCCAGCTGCCGGGTCGGACCTCGGCACACTCGACGGGGGGGGACTCGGTCAGGGCGACGTGGGGCATGGTCTAGGCCTCCAGGGAGCGGTCTTGGGCGGCGTCGAGGTTGTGGCCGATGAGCTCACCGTCCTCGAAGAAGGCGCCGCAGGCGGCGCAGGACCCGACTTGGAGGGTTCCTTTGCCGTCGAGGCGTTGGTCTGTCGTGGTGGTGATGGCGCCGTCGCAGGCGTAGCCTTCGGAGTCCGGGTGGCTGGTCTCAAGGGGGTTGGGCATGTTCAGCTGCCTCAGGTCCCATGAGTATACGCGCAGGGATAAGGCTTGCGTATACGCGGGGGATAGGTGAAACCACAGGAGGGGCCCAGAAGGCAGGTTTCGCCACCCCGCCCCGAGCGAAGCGTGATAAGGGCCGCCCGGACTCCAGGGTTAAGGGCCCTGGACGGCGCCGTCTACCCCTGCTCGGAGACAGACACCCATGCAGACAGACACGAATGCACGAATGCTGACCCCCGGGGCAGGGGCGAATGGGCCCGTCCAGGGCTGCA
>Ga0247672_1000159_pt1 | contig 13140 bp, 13 predicted proteins | sample CNK13_metaG_FD_182719 | JGI IMG/M metagenome (GOLD analysis project Ga0247672, IMG submission 182719) | Soil microbial communities from Purdue University Martell Research Forest, Indiana, United States - CNK13 | ecosystem: Environmental > Terrestrial > Soil > Temperate forest > Bulk soil... | reverse complement strand
GCAGGAAGGTGCGTTGCTGCGGGGCTTTGATGCCTCTAGGAGCCTCGCCCGCTGGAACTGGCCCTAAGGGCCCACCTTCGCCTTGCGACGCCTCAGGAGGCTGTACTTGTTCGTAGGAGGGCAGCTCTGAGGTCGTGCCCATTCCCTCGAACATCTTCTTGAAGCGTAGGTTGAGGGCATCGATGGGCTTGGGACCGATCAGCTCCTTGAGGCCTACGTGCTTGATTCCACGTGGCGAGGGATAGGTATTCGCCACTTTCTCACGAAGGGTCTTGCTCGCCGCCTCTCCCTGCTGGCCTGAGGCCCGGTTGTATTCCTTCTCCAGCGAGGTCTTGGCCTCGATCAGCGAGCCTTCGCGTTGCTTGAGGCCACGGATGTATTCGGGGTCGAGGCCAGAGAGCCTGCCGACGGTGTTGTATTCCACATCCCTCGCCGCATTCGCTGCCGCCTTCGAGGCCTTGGTCTCGATATCAGACATGATCTGAGCTGTCGTGCCCCTTTGCTCGAAGGCGTTGAGCTGGTTATTCATGCGAGTGCGGAATTGGTTCACCTGCTCAAGCGGAGCGGGCTGGTCGAACTTCTGAGCCTGCTTCTCCAAGGCCCGAGCTACTTTCGGCTCATTCGCCAAGAGCTCAGGCGTGATGGCGCTTCTGTAGGCGTCGGCAATCGGCTTTTGATCTACGAGAACAGCGTTATAAGGCTTCCTGATCGTGTTGAACTCGTTCTGCGTATCCCTTACCGCCTGTTCCGCTACCTTCAGCGTCGCCTGACCCGCCTCCCTCCCTTCCATCTGCGAGGGATCGACCTTCATCCTCACGGCAGTTTCACGCAAGGTGGGCAGAGCGGCTGAGGCCGTCTCATGAGGGTCTATCGTCCCGCCTTTGTCCTCGATCAAGCCGGTGAGGGCCTCGACGTGCTTGGGTGTGACTTCAGCAGCGGGTGGCGGCTTCTTGCCGCCTAATAGGCCACCAGCAACTACCGGAGCCAATAGGCCAGTCGTCGTGCCCGCTGCACCGCGCACATTGCCAGCACCTAACTGCTCTCCGGCCTTGGCTGGCAAATCGCCCACTACCGGCGCAAGCAATGCCGAACCTGCATAGCCCGTAGCCCCTGCCTGATGCGCCAGATAACCACCTAGATCCCCCTGGTGCAATGACTGGTAGGAGGCAGTGTCTTCAGCAGCGCTCTTGTTGAGCAGAGATGGCGCAACATTAACGACATTCCTGATTACGCTGGTAATGGGAGTAGCGGCCTCAAGACTCGACAGGAAAGGATGCGCCTTAGTTTCCTCTCCGCTAGCCTTCAGCTGCTCAGGTGTCAGGCCAAAGACAGCGCCGAGAGAGTGGAGAAAACCTTCAGGTTTAGGAGGTGCTGCGGCTGCCGGAGTCGCTAGGGAAGGCGACTGTTTCTGAATAGGCTTGAGAATAGCCCCTGACGGCAGGCCTTCAATACCCTGATTGCGCAAAATAGGTTTGAGAATCGCTCCCGGAGGGAGACCCTCAATATCTTCCGGAATGAGAGGCTGTGTGCTCATTTGCCTAGGGGCACATACTTCTTTCCGTTAATATGGCCGATGAGAGTCTTGCCATCGGCTGCATAGACTTCGTGTGAGGCACCTTCAGGTGCGATCTCGTCACCTGGCTTGGCCTCAAACCGGCGCAAATAAGTCGGCGGCTCCTCTTCTTTCGTGCCTTTGAACGACTCGCGCCAGTTTTGAGCCGCTGATGTGGCAGTGGTCGTCGTCTCCTTGCGAATGACGTTCATCAGGTCTTGGCGCTGGTCGTCGGGAAGGGTGCCTTGGGAGGCCGTGTTGAACCAGCGGGCGAAGCGGTCGCCATAGGACCCGGCCTTCAGCTCCAGTTCGAGCTCGGTATTAGGCAGCCTTACCGTTCCGGGATTCATTGCCCTCACGGCCCTGACAATGAGCGCCAGATCCTCCCGAGGCGTGAACTTCCCTTCTTTCATGTACTGCTCAGAGGCGTCGAGCACATCGACCATTGGCTTGGCCTTTTTGACCGCATCTATAGCCTCGCCATAGATCTTCTGGTGACGTTGATTCTCATCGCGCTGGTCGGCTAGATCCTGAGCGTGTTTAAACTTTACTTCATCGCGGGCATCCTGACGGTCCTCAGCTGCCTTTACCGCATTCTGTGCTGTGTCGTAGACGGCCTTGGCCTGAGGATTGGCCTTGATCTCTGCCTCGCTCAGAGTGGCTCCGGTCTGGTTGTTCTTGATCAGGACTTCGCCGCTAGGACCGCGCTCATAGCTGAACCCAGACTTCTCCCCAGGCTTAGGTGTGGCATTCACCGCTACTTCCTTGCCGTCTTTGAAGCGCTTCTCGCCGGGGGAGAGCGAGTATTCGTCCTTCGGGAACTCACCTGTTTTGGCGAAGTGCATTAGGTCTTCGTCGCTCTTACTGGGGAACTGCTGCTTGAGCCTCTGTAGCTGTTCTTGTTCAGCCACACCCGCGTAAGCACTCTTGTCCTGAGGTGTGAGCAGGTGCAGCTGGCCCTTGGAGCTGATCGGGATCGGCGCGGAGGGATTGACTACCGTTGCTTGAGGCCGGGCTGGAATCGTCGCTGCCGCTGGAGGCGCTACGTCAAAGTTCGGCGCATTCGGCACCAGAGTCGGCCTGCCCTTCGCGTCAGGTGCGCCTACGAGTGAATTCGGTACGCTCGCCGGACCTGTGTCGCCCATTCTTACCGGAGCAATCGGCATCTCGCCGGTGTAGCCATTCGGGGGCACCGGAGGCATCATCGGCGCGCCGGCATTACCAAGGGCATTCACCGTGCCATTAGATGCCCTGCCAACGTCGCCAGAGCCCCCAGGAGGCATTGCTGAGGCGTCGGTAGGGATAGAGGCCCCTTGAGGCCCTACCGGAGGCTGTAATGTCATCTGTGGCAGCGTAGGCTGGGTCGAGCGCGGGGATGGTTGGACATTAACAGCGGGCAGTTCGCCCAGATCAACCTTCGGCAACTTCTTCGACGGATCGGCCTGAATCAGCTCCTGCACTTTGCCCAAAGCCCATTGCTGGTGCTCGGGCGGGATGTTCGGGTTCGACGCCAGATGCCCGAGATACTGAATCATCAGCTGCTGCTGGTCGGAGCGATGCTGCAATTCTTCTTTCGCCAGACGGGCCTTCTCGCCTGTGTAGCCCTGCACGAGGCCAGCGAGGAGCGAGATTTGAGGCGTGCTCATCTAGACTCCCTTGCTGCTGGCGCCGGGGGTGCCTGTGCCTGTGGAAGGCTTCCGCTTGCTCTGTTTCGCTCCGACTCCGAGCTGCCCCAGGCCCGTTCCTAATTGCCCTTTTGACTGCGATTGCTGCTCTTGCTGATGGGTGTCGAACTTCAGCCCTGATCCCACATTAGGCGCCGAGGCCCCAAGAGGCGCGGCGGAGAGCTGACCGAGGGCCGTGGCCGCTCCAGGTTGTACTCCCGCATAGAGCCGGGCGAGGTTGTTATACGACCCCTGCGCATTCGCAGCTGCCGCTGCATTGGCCTCTCCTCCTTGAGGCATCGTCGCTGCCGTCTGCCGCGCCTGAGCCTGTGCTTGGCCCTTGAGAATGTCGCTCGTAGGCCCTACAGCCGCAGCGATCTGCGTCGGATCTCCCGAAAGCAATGACTTGAAATAGTTCGCAGCGGGCGTCCACGCACTCAGGCCAGTGTTGAACAAATTCTGCTGCATTTGGAACTGCTTATTCGCAGCGTCCTTGGCCGCATTATTCCCCTTCTTCCCTCCAGCAGCAGACGCACCTACGCCTGCGATCGCAGGGACGGCGAGGGCTACTGCCGGGGGCATTAGGAGTGAGCCTCATAGGCTGCGCGGGTGATTTGCCAGATGCATGCATCGCATGCTTCCCCGCCATATTGCTGGCAATTAGGCAGCTCACCGACCTTCGTCCAACCAAGACGCGAGACGAAGCGATTCGCCAGAACATTGAGCTTGGCGATGATGCCGACGGTGATGTCGAGGGGCTGCGGCATCTCTTTGAACCAGTAATCTAGAATCCTCCGGCCCGCCGCCATCGACGTGCGATGATCCCAGAAGTCCTTGAGGAAGATGAAGCCGGCGTGGCCGAGGGTCGAGGGGCCAAAGGTCATTCTTTCCCACGTCGCGATGCCTACCAGCCCTGTCACATCATCCGTCTGCTTGTCTTTGAGCACCACGAGCAAGACCTGAGTCGTATCAGAAGACATCATCCTGACGAACATGGGATAGGCCCGGTCAGAGCCGTCGATATTCGGATAGTAGAGTCTGAGCAGGTCGTCCTTCCTCAGCTCATCGTAGAGAAAGAACAGCCAATGTCTGCACTTGTCGTCGAAGTAGGCGTTGTAGGGAATGACATCCACGTATTTATCACCGTCATAGGCGATGCGATCCACAGGCAAAGGCTCCTGTGGCTTCCTGACGGGCTCAACCAAAGATGCGAGTGTGCTCATTGACGCTCCCTTAACTGCCATTCGCGTAGCATGCCGTCAAATGGATTAGACAGCATATTCATTACAGGCGTATGTAGCGGATTAAATAACCAATCCACCCATGCCTTGAATGACGAGCTGTTCTTGAGGTAATTCAACGTCACGCGATTTATCTCGTCCATCTCGCTCATATTCGTCCTCACCTTAGCCTGAAGGCCAATTCGAGAGCAAGCCTTTTACGTCAGCGACCCGCGAGCGATCCAGCGCACCACAACTGGACTCGTGCATGGAATCGGTGTGTTATTCCCTGCCGCTGTAGGTTGCCATACGAAGAGATTGATGCATCCCGGTTGTTGCGAAGGCGAGGCCCCGACCCAGAAGTTATGTGCCGTGCTTCCGTTGTCGATGGAGGCCGTGACCTGGGACACGCTGGCGAGGCCTGTCGAGACGCTCAGGGCACTCCCCGTCACCGTCACCTGCCCCACCTGCGTCGCGGCGATCATATTCTCCAGCTGAGAGTCGTTCGTATAGGCCCGCTGGATCGCGCTATCCAATTCCCTAGAGGCCTGCATCGGATTCTTCCCGATCTGCTTATGGAAGTCCACGAACGAAGGAGGCCGCCAGCGGGTCTGCAATTGCTTCTGTGGGCTGTTGGGCTGGGCAGAGGCAACCGCCACGGGATCGGTGGCCGTAGCCGGGCCGGAAGGAATCCCGCTCTTAGAGCCATCCGCCGGATCGCCTGTGAGGTCAGGGGCGTTAACGGCCATCACTTGCCTCCGAGGAGTTCGCTGGCCAAGACCTCAGGGGCCTGCGTGCTTTCCGCGCCGAAGGGCTTGACGACGGCATAGCCAAGGGAGGTCAGCCATTGTTTCGCTCTGACCTCAAGATCGCTCTCATAGAGACGAAAGGGCTGCGTCACATCCGTTGAGTCGAGCGAATATCTCACCAGCTTGAACTTGTTGCTATTCATCGAGACGTAGAGCTTCTGCCGGAGGCCTCCTGTGGAGGGAAGCACGTAGGTCTGGGTCGTGGTTGAGTCGAAGGTCAGAGTGAGGGTGACAGGCGTGGTCGAGCGGATCGGGATATTCATGTCTCTTAGATGTTGCCATCCTACGAGGCCATTCGATGTCTCCCGAGCTTCCCAATGCACCACCGCCACCGGCTCCGTCCTCCACAGCGTATCGAACTGGTAAAGCACCGGATTGATCAAGGCGTTGCGGACGAAGGTGATGGCAAATTCGATGTTAAAGCCAAATACGTCGCCTAGAGGCAACGGCACCTGCTGCCTTCCCGAGCCCGTGATATTGATCGCGGCATCGGTAATGGCCTCGCCATTGAGCAGGGGCGTGATCGTCACGGGCGAGCCTATCGTCGCCCCTCCTGGATCGATATCAAAAAGCACATTCGCGTATTCCTTCTGGTTCAGCGGGAGGCCCTGGTCGAACGAGCCGGTGCGAATAACGACGCTGATGTCAGGAGTTGAGGCCTGTAGCACGTCCCCAGTGCCTATCTGCGTGCTGTAGAGGCTTCCTGTCGAGTCCCCCAGTAACAGCGACGATTGCGTCCCCTCCTCGCTGTAGACCGTGGCGATACGCACTGGATAGGACACCGCCCTCCACCGCTGCTTATTCTGGTCATAGACCAGCATGTTCAATTGCCCTTCGATCAGCCCACGATAGATGAAGTAAAGCTCATCGTTGTGGAAGCGGAGGCGAATATCTTCGATGCGTTCGAGGTTGACAGGATCATAGCCATTGACAGTGCGGCCCAGGGGATTATCCAATGTCGGAAAAAGCGGCTTAATATCATTCTCTACCAACGATGTTTCCTCGCCGCCTGTGGTCACATAAATCCCATCCTTCGCCACGAAATAAATCATCCGTGCCGTCGCCAAGAGCCCCCAGGGGCTGATGAGGCCTCTGGAGCAGGGGGTCTGGTAGGGTGTGACGGTGGCGCCTCCGATGAGCGCTGGAGCAAGCTCAAACATCCGCTCCTTCGAGAAGGCAAAAACACGCGTGTTGAACACGCAGCCGTTCTGCATCGGATCAGAGGGCGAGCTGACATCCACCCACTGCCCTACTCCCCATTGGTCGGCGTTGCCGGGATTCGAGAAGTAGACGGAATCAGGCCTGTCGGGATCGCCACAGCCGAATAGGCGAGAGGGATTGAAGCCCGGTCCCCACACATAAGGCAACGGCCTGCTGATCGAATAGACACTGTTCACCGGGGCGTCGTTCGTTAGTGATACAAAGTCTCCGAGGTTCGCATCGGCCACATTGTCATTGATCTGTAATGTGCCGACGCCGCAGCCTCCGATGACTAGAGATGCGACGGTGAACTGCCCTACGAATGCCCATGAGGCCGTTACAGAGCCGCCACGGCGATAAAGCCGGATGGCGTCGTACTGCGGATCTACGGGACTCGGCACGCAGACATTAGCGGATTGGTTCGCCAGGGCCAGTGTCCCCACAGCCGTTCCGACAGCGACGCTGAAGGTCGTGACTTCCGTGATCTGCACATGAATCGTTGAACTCCCGCCACCGCCGGTGAGCAAAGTGGAGAGATCTAGATTCCCGCCGATATTCCTAATCCTTCGGGCTGTTACATTCTGCGGCACCACTGTATTCCCCACACTCACCACGCAGGCTCTCACCTGAATCTGCGACATATTCTGGTTCGCCGGGAGCTGCACGATTAGCGGAGGACCGTTCACGAAATCCACCGAGACATTCGTCTGGTAAAAGAGCTTCCATGTGACGCCGGCGTCGAGCGAGAAGTAGAGGACGAAATAGGAACAGCCGCCGCCTGCGCCGGGGGTGACGGTGACGATGGCCCTGACTTTTAGGTTCGCAAGAATGAAAGGCACACTGGCAGTGCCGATAGTCGTGAATAAGACGCTCTGTCGGGTTTCAGCGACGGAATTCGAATCGAGCGTGGCGGTGTTGGCGGCGGCGGCTGTGGCAGCGGAGCCTCCGAAGCTGGGATCGGGCGTCGTGAAGGCCGTCGTCGGGCCGTTGACGATGGCTGTGTAATTCACAATCGTCGGATTGGTCTCGCTGAGTGTCCGCGTGTTCACATAGGTCGCAACCCAGTCATAAGCAGGCCCGGCGCCATTGTTGATATTCCCGGCTCCTCCCGCTGTAGCTCCACAGGGCACCTCTGGAATAGTTACGGGAAGCCCGCCCAAGGTCTGATAAAGCCCAGCGCCAGCGCCTCCCCGATACTTTCGCATGCCTACGTAGTCGCTGATGACCTGCCAGGCAGGGGTGTCGTTGGCATAGTGAAAGGCCGCGAGCGAGAGCGGATCGCCAGAGCGGGCTGTGTCGCGGGAGGTGGCGACGGAGCCGGAAGGTAGGACGAAGCTCTGGACAGTAGTGTCGATGCCTGCGATGCGATCGCCTACGCCCGCTACAGAAGGCTGGTTGAGCCGGGTGAGCGAATGAAGGCCAGAGCCAGGAGAGGTCGTATTCGGGAAGTTAACGATCCACTTGAGTGCGGCACGGGCTTCGAGGCGGCCTTCTATGATAGGCAACGCATTTGTTAACCGCGAATATTGATTCGCCGGGACCAGATCGACCGGCACACGAAGCTGAAGCCCGGCGTCCGCGAACTTGTGGCCGTCGTGTTGGTAGATATCAGCCATTCTGTTGTGAAGCCTCCGCTCCCATTATCAGTGCATTCGCCATCTCCACGCAGAGCTGATAGCGCTGTTCGCAATACTCGGCCCGCTCGCCATCATAGCCTTCGCCTTCTGAGCTTAATAGTTCACCGATCGTCCCGTAGAACACTCCCGACTCCAGTTCATCAGGAACGGTGAGCTTAATTCCCGTCCCATCCAATGTCGTCGGCTGTGGTACGTAGAGCATTCCCATCGTCCCAGCCTGCGACGGAGCTTTGGCGATCTCCACTGTCAAGGTCGGCAGGTCGCTGCCTTCGTTGTAGACACTTGGGTCGGCCACGTTCCGTTCCCAGTCCAATAGGCCATGATCCAGCTGATAAGAGTCGGTGGAGGCGAGGGACTTGGCCTTGGAGCCTGCTGTTTGAGCCTGCCACGTCATCCGACGGGTATGAATCCAATCTTGAGGCAGGGCATAGCGGGCCTGGCCTCCAGTCGTCGCCTGCGTCGCCCTCAACACCACCGGCGCGCAATCCCTCATCAGCCTCTCCTGGATGAGATTGGCATTATCGAGGAATTCCTGCACAGTGAACTGGCCGAAGACGAAAGTAGTGCCGGTTGCATCTGCATTACCATTCTCAAGCAATGCATAAGCCGCCCTCGCCACAAGCTGCTGGTCGGTGACGTTCCATGTGGGCTTCGTATCTAAGATCGTCCATGCCATTATCGCGCTCCTACGCCCTCAGCTATCTTCAGCGGCCTTGATTGCCTTCCTTTGTCGAGGCCTAGCCAGCGCCTGTAGGTGGTGCATTGCTTAAGAATCCCATTACGCTCGCCTGCGGCCTGCAAGAAGTCCTTGAAACTGGTCATGCTGTTCTTGAACTCCACTGAGCCCTCCTTAAAGGCCGCAATATGCTGGCAAAGATCGAGCAGGGAGTTCATGTCCTCTTGCCCTAAATCCACCAGCGATGCGTCGCTCGTGAGAATCGGCGTCACGGCTATCCCGTCAAGCACGAGGCCATTATTTCCAGCGGCATCAGCCGGCCAGATCCCGACCTTGTTGAGGCCGCCGATGACGAACATCTGTGGGCGTGTGGGAACGTCGCCGCCTGAGGCCGTGGTCTCCGATTCCCAGCCACTCCTGCCGAAGTCGAGGTCGTAGACACTTGCTGGCGTCATGGGAAAGCCGTTGAAGCTCACCCGCATGTTCGATGTGATAATGCCGGGAGTGGAATACCAGCTTGTGTTTGCGGTGGTCGTAAGTGTGGCGCGTATCTTCCAGAAGGCGGTGAGGAGGTTGTAGAAGCGAAGGGCCTCTTGGATGATCTGGTTCAACTCGTCATCGCGCCAGAATGCCGTGGCAAGGCCGCCATTGCCTAACTGATTCCTCACCAAGGCCCTGAATTGCGCTCGTGTGGCGCTCGTATAAGCCATCTATCCCTTCTTGAACGCTACGAAGATACCAATAAGAGCCAACATAAACCCGGCAGCCGCCACCAAATAACCCCAGCCCTGCTTGAGGCCCTGGCCTGTACTTTCACTCTTAGTGATACGCATCTCTATCACTCCTATACGCTCAGTCAAGGCCTGATGTGCGGCTGTGTATTCTGTACGCGGCAGGAACTTGATCTCCCTATCGTCCATCGCCTGCCGCCACTCGTTTGCGCTGTCCCGCCATTTCTCGGAATTGTACTCAGCCTTATTAACGGCAATATCTGATGATGCCAGTGCGGCCTTGATCGCCTTGTCCCGCTCGTCCATGAGAGCTATAAAATGGACGTAGAGTGTTTCCAGTGTCCAACTACTAGGCCTCTCTGGCGTAATAGGCATTCGTCAACTCACAGTGCTCTCACGTTCCATCCTCTGATTCCAACCGAATAGGCCGTACCCTTGCCGTCAGAGTCCAATTGCACAGCAGCATGGAAGTAGTTCGTCTGTGGCGACCATTTCTGCTCGGCCCTATGAGTCACGCCGACAGGAAAGAACGAGCCATCGATCACAATCGCCTCATGTGTCGTCATCCGGGTATCACGATTGACGGAGAAGAGGGCAAATCCAGTAGTCCACACGCTAGGCAGCGGATGGGGTGCCGGGAGGCCGGGCACCATGTTCCACTTCTTCGGCTTCACGCCTTCATCGAACCAGCGCCAGGCGGGAGGGCCATCCACCAGCGATGGCTTATATTGCCAGCCCATATCATAGGCAAGGCCGTTCTCACATAGCTCACATTCGATCTCGAAGGCGGTGGAGGCGATGATGTCAGTAGCAGTCGGATACATCAGAGAGAACTGATAACCGAAATAAGTCGCTATCAGCTTCTCTCTCGTCAGCGTGTTGTAGCGATAGCAATTGTCCCAAGGCTGGCCTTTTGGCCTTGCTTGAGGAGAGAATTGGAATAGAGCGCCGGGGGTCCAGATACTTGTGCCATGCGGTAGCGGGTTCCTCCCACCCGTATCAGCGCCTCCTCCATCAGTCATCAAAGCTGCGGACGTGTGCTCTAGGCCTAGCCATTCCCTAAGCACCCGCCCACCAGACAATTGCGTCACAATCGCTGGATCAAGCATTTCTGTACCTCCTCCCGTTCTTCATCACCAGAATCCATTCCTTGCCACGGCACCTAGGGCAAATGATCTTAGCCTTACGTTTGCCCTTGACAGTTCCCCAGCCGTGACACCGAGGGCACTTCTGGTGCTTCCAGCATGGGGTCAATTCTCATCCTTTGATTACGAACCCAAATACGTGCCAGCCCAGCAGGAACAGCAATATACCAAGCAGGATATGACCACCGAAGGGCCGCCAGTTTCCGGGAGCGGGCTGATATAACCAACCTCCGAATATTACCCATAGTACGAAAAACAACCAGAAGAGCATACTTAACGGCATAAAATACCTCCTTCGTTGGCTTGGATGCCTTACGAGACCCACTCGAATATTACGATGCCATTGGCCCCGGCCCCTCCTGCGACAGCACCACCAGCTGTGCCTCCCGCGCCACCACCGCCCGCTCCGGGAGAAACGCCAGCCGAGCCTGCGGTAGCCGTGCCATATTGGCCTCCTCCGCCCATGATCGAGGCCCCGCCAACGCCACCGGAATTCGTGAATGATGCAATCGAGCCGAAGCTGGTGGTGCCATTTATATCGCCATTGGTCGAGGTGCTGGCTGCCGGCTGGGCATTGCCGCCTAGATTCCCACCAGCGCCGCCAATGCCAGTAACGGTGGTGATGACCTGAGTGCCTGAGGCTATCGTGCTGTTGCCACCATTGTTGCCAGTGTTGTTAGCAACGCCGGTGCCTCCGGTGCCTACCGTGACAGCAATGGTATTACCAGGCGTCAAGCCCGTGAGCCACTTGGTCGCGGGTGCTCCTGAGTTGCCGCCGCCTCCGCTTGCGGCTGTGGTCGTGGCTCCTCCGCCTGCTCCACCTGCTCCTAACACCAGTACCTTGACCGCCGTCACGCCGGTGGGAATGGTAAAGGTGCCATTGGACGTGAATATTTGTTTTTGTGGTGTGAGCGTGAAGGGCTCGCTGGAGCTGACCTTCGTACCATCATCGGTGATGGAGGAATTGCCGATGATGCCAGACGCGCCAGTGGTGAACTTAGGCAGACGATTGGTCGTGCCGGTGCCGGTGTCGATAACGCCGCTGGCCGGGAAGGTAGCGGCGGAGCTGATGCCAGTGCCTCCGGAGGTGCCTGCCAGGGGAACGGTAAGAGTAACGGCTCCCGTGACGCCAAGAGTGCCCCCGATGAGGGTGTTGTTGGTGACGGTCAAGGAGGCGAGGGTTGAGGCTCCTTGCACCATAAGAATGCCAGTGATATTCGCACCTGATGGGACTTGGAGGTTATCGCCCGTAGCCGCCACAGAGCGCCAGTTCACGCCGTCGTATTTGAAGATCAGCTCCGTGACGGCATTCGCGGCAGAGGCAATTGTCGGCGGATGGAGAAAGGCAGCGGGCCATGCAAAGGTGTTGCCGCCAGCGGCGTTCTGTGTCAGCGACAGGAGCAGGAGAGAGCCGATCTGGGGATTGGTGAACGCTGGCACCGTCACATTGCCGGTCAATGTCATCTTGAACCAGCTGGCCTGTGACAAGTCGAAGGTCGGAGTGGCGCTGAAGGCGACGGTCTGAGGGGCGATGGTCGTCAGCAATGTACCGTCGTCTACGAGGATGTCGGAGGCTACGAGGAAAGGAACGGTGATGCCTGTGCCAGAGAGCTGCATGTCAACACGGGAGCCGTTAGCGGCGTAGAAGAAGGCGAATCCACTCGCATCGGCTGTGAAGGGATTGCTCTTAGGTGTCGGCGGGGATAGGTTGTCTCCGAAGAGGGTCGCCAGAACAAGTGTACCTGTATTGAAGACGCTAACGGTACAACCAGGAAAGCTCCCTTCAACAATTGTGGTGCTTGTTTGGCCACCAGTGACCACCTGAATCCCGCCCTTAACCGCTTGAATCGTAATCCGCTGCATTACATGGGCTCCTGTGCGTTACAGCATGAATTAGGCGTGATCTTCTCGTCCAGATTAAATACCTCAGGAAAGGTCTGATTCAAGGCTCTGTAGAGAACACACTTACTGGCCTTGGCCTCGGAAAAGCGGCAGCGATGGCATTGGACTTTGCGATCCACGAGGCCGGAGTCCTTCGCTGTGACTGAGCCTGGAATGATCTTCAGTAGCTCCTCTGCATGATCCTCTATCACCTCCTCAACCGGAGAGCCATCCGGCGTCGGCCAGGAGCACATGAAGCCGCAGGACATTCCCTTGCTCACCTCTTGCTTCGAGCCGTGGATAATGCAACGGTCACCTTTGAGCTTGCCTTCTAGGTACTTCTCAGGAACGAACATCCGGCAAGGGCCGCATTGGGCGAAGTCCGTCTTCTGGCCATCGGTCGCCGGCGTGAGGTATAGAAAAGCGTCTCGCGTGATGCGATTTCTGGCCCTGGTAGGTCTGGTCTTATCCACGACGAGTCTTTCTAAGGCGCTCATGTAGTGGAATACCTCGCAATCACGTCAGGATGGCTTTTAAGGCGCCGGTGGCCTTGGGATGGGTCTCGGGGCCATCTTCGAGCCAATAAGCGTTCTGAAGCTGAATAGACCATTTTACGGTGCGGCGG
>Ga0247672_1000135_pt1 | contig 14978 bp, 27 predicted proteins | sample CNK13_metaG_FD_182719 | JGI IMG/M metagenome (GOLD analysis project Ga0247672, IMG submission 182719) | Soil microbial communities from Purdue University Martell Research Forest, Indiana, United States - CNK13 | ecosystem: Environmental > Terrestrial > Soil > Temperate forest > Bulk soil... | reverse complement strand
CATGCCGCGCACTTCCGCCGGGTTCAGGAAATCGCCGAATGCCGGATTGGCCGCCTTTATCGCGTCCTCGCTGAACGGGTCCAGATCCATCGGCGCGGTGTAGAGCGACACCACGACGCGCGGGTCGTGCGCCGCGATACCGTCGTCGATCAGCACCGAAAGCAAATCGGCATCGGTCGGCGCCTGCGTGCTGATGATGAGAGACAGGGGATGTTCCTGTGCGCCAGTGGCGGTTTCGAGCGCCTCGTAAAGCCGGCTGCGCGGCCCGCGGACTTGGCCCAGCTCGTCATGCACCGTGAACACCGGGCTGAGCCCGAACGCCGTCGTCGCCTCGGCGCTGAGCGCCCGGTACAATGTCTGCATCGCGGGGCAGAACAATTCCTTCGCCGTGTCGCGGATAATGATGGCGCCGCCCTGGCCGCCATCGAGTGCCGGATTGAGCCGCACCATCTTCGCGGCGAGCCCGAATAGAACGCCCGCCTGCTCGCGGCTCTGGGCCGCTGAAAACAACTGGCTGTTCGGCCGCGCTTCGTCGCCGCACAAGTGCAACAGCAGAAGAAATGCGGCGAGGGCGGTTTTGCCGTTCTTTCGACCAAACGAGAGGATCGCACGCCTTGTGCCGGCCGGATTGTCGTATATCCGGCATATCTCGCGGCGCTGCCACGGGCGCAGCTTTACCCGCTGGCCGACCAGCTTCCCTTCGGGAACCCGGCACCAATCCTCGATCCAGGCGCAGTTAGCTTCGCCCCTGGAGGGCTTTTTCCCACGGGACATTGATCTGCGAGATTGTTCTGGGATTACCGCGGTAAGTTTTTGTCGCCTGCTGGCTGATCCGCATCGAGGCGGCGAGCGCCTTCAACGAAGCACTCTGCGACTGCTGCGCTTTCAACAACTCAAGATAAGTCTCAACATCATCGGAGTGCCGCTCGATCAACTCGGCGATCCGCTTTGCAGCAATAACGTGCCGGCAGTATTGTGCCAGCAAAGGCGCGTTACCTGGGTTGAACCAGTCGGCCTCCACCGATGAAGTCACCGCAACCCATACCTCAACCTCTTCATCCGTCAATTCAGGCGGCGGTCGCTGCCGATCGAGCGTTTGCAGCGCCGCGGGCACCAAATCGGCCATTGTTGGCCGGCCGCGCTTACGAGAAGTTGTCCTCATGCAAAATCCGCGTTAGGTCTAAAAATTCCAGTTTTTGATGCGTTAAGCGGCGGCCGCTTATACCGCGCCGCGATTTGAGATTTTCGACCCTCCCCCCCCTCATCGTTTCCAATGGTGGTCGGGGTCGAGCGGCTCGCCATTGCGATCGAAACCACGAACAACAAATCGTTCATTGCGTTGTTCTGTTATGCCTTTGCCTTGGCCCTTTTCTCTGTGTGCTTGGTTATCACACGATGGGCATAGGCTACGCAGGTTGGCTATGTCATAAGCAAGGTGTGGATGGGTGCGCACGGGCTTGATGTGATCGACCCTGGCCTGCCCTGCACCACTGATGTTGGCATTGCACTGGACGCAACGGTAGCGGTCCCTGCGTAGGACGAGGGACCGAAGGAAACGCCACCGCTTCGATTGATAGAAATGCGGGCGCTCTACGCCTCCGGCCGGGCGCACCCCGATCTTACGCATCAGAGAACCCGGCCGAATTGGCTATGCACACAGGTAGTGCCTGCCTGTCAAGAGGAAACCACATGTAGCCGCTGCACGGGAACATTGGTTCGGATGGCGCGGCCGAGCAGCATGGCCGACACGGTAGCCTTGCCATCGGGGCTTAGGCGTTCGAGCACGCCCATGATCCGGTGTTCGAGCATCTCGATTTCGACGGCATCGCCAACCTTGTAGCGGCTGGCAAGCGGGGTCTCATCGAATTCGCGGTTACGTTCACGATCCATGATCAGCGCCACATCGGCATCGGAAAGCCCGGCCGGCACACCGGCCTGAAACGACAACAACCCAACCGCGCAATTGATCGGCATGGCGGGCCAGCCTCGCCAATCCTGCACGCAGACCAATCGCGGAAAGATCGGGCGCAACACCATCACAGCGCTGCGGCTGCGGCCATGCGGGTGGACGAGGCAGCGATAGCGCGGCAGGTACACGCGATATCCAGCGAGCCGCAGCGAGCGCTCGGCGGCGTCCTCGGCGGCCGGCCGCGTCTCGACGATGACCCAGGGCGGCGGCATCAGGTGCTGACATCCCATCCGCCGAGCGCGCGGCTCCACTGGGGCAGCAGCGCCGCCGGCACCCGGCGAATGCCGCGCTCGTAATTGTCCATAGCCGTCACGGTGACGCCGAGCTGCCGCGCGAGGGCGGTGCAGCCGAGGCGGGCGCGCCGGCGGCGGGCGAGAAGCTGCGACAGTTCATCGTTGGTGAATTGCACCCGCGTGACGAATTGTTCGGCGCGTTTGCTCATCGCTCGCTGCTCCGCAACAGGTCGGCGGATTCGTCATAGGGGCGTGGTAAATGTAGACGGCCTTGCCGCGCCTCTTCCTCAATGCGTCGGCAAGCGATATCGAAATATCCCGGGTCTACCTCAATGCCAATGAACTTGCGCCCAAGTCTGACGGCGGCAATGCCGGTCGAACCTGATCCCATGTATGGGTCGAGGATTGTGTTTGCGTGAGGAACGAACCCAAGACACCACCCCATGACAGCGACGGGCTTTTGCATAGGATGAAACTTCGCAGAGCCTTTTTCTCCGTCTTGCAAAACACCTTTCCAAAGGTATCGAAATACCTCGCTTTTGCATGACCGTGCAGTCCAAAGATATTCAGCATCACTAAAACTATCGTTCGGCCCGACACCACAAGACTTATCCCATGTGTGAAATGAGCCGCCATCGGGAAGGCGGGCGTAGAAATGATTGGCGCCAAACATGGCGCACGGCCAAGAGAGCAGCGGCAATGGATCGAAGGGCGCTCCGTCTCCGGGGATGAGGTCGAGGCGGCGGCGGCGGCGGTGTGGTTGATGCCCGAGCCCACTCGGCCCTTTTTTGAATCCAATCCCATAGGGCGGGTCGGTCACAACGGCATCAACCCCAGCAAGCCTCGGCAGCACGTCTCGGCAATCGCCGAGGTACAGCGTGGCATCGCCGATATGCTCGACACGAACCGTCATGTCGGGTCGAGCGGCTGGGTGGTGGCGATCGACACCGCGTCCATGCCGCCATCGCGGAACATGATCGCGTTGATGGTGTCGAGATCCGGGCCGACATGCTCGCAGCAGCCGCACGGCTTGCGCCAGACGATGACCCAGCCGAGGCGCTCGGGCAGCGCGGCGGTGATCAGCGCGAAGCCGGAATAGGCGTGCGCCTCGGGCGGGTGCTTGGCGTGGCTCATGGCCTGCCGCCTTTCCTGCCGTCACGGGCCGCTTCCCATTCGTCGATGAGCGTGTCGAGTGCGTCTTCGGTCACCACCGCTTCCCGCACGAAGGTGGCGTAGTCGGTGGCGATGGTGTCGTGCGCCATCTCGATCAGCGCCTCGATCCGCTGGGCGGGTGTGCGCTTCATCGCTCGGCCCGCTGCAGCATGGCGCGCCACAGGGCGCGGACGAGGGCACGCTGGTAGGCGCTGGTGACGCCGCCGGCGCCGATCGGCAGCGCGCGGTTGAGTTCGTCGCGGCCGGCTTCGAGCATGTCGCGGCTCGGCTCGGCGAGCGTGTCGAGAACCAGGTCCACGATATCGTCGGCGTGGTCGGCGAGCGTGTTGGCGCCGAGCCCGTCGAGGTAGGCGGCGACGTGCCGGGTCGCCACCTCGCTCAGGCTCTTGGCGGCGGTCTTCACCGACCTGCTCCCGCGCTTGCTGCCATCGACAGCAGGAGATCGCGGAACGGCAGGGGCGTGGCGGCACGCAGTCCCGGTTTTTTGCCGCTGCCGATCACCGCCATCATGCCGATGCGGCTGGCCTTGGCGCGTCCGTACCGCTCGACGGCGTAAGCCGGCAGCCGCTGCGGTGCCCTGCCGCGGATGACCGGCGGCAATTCGACACCGATCGCGTACAGCCACGTCGGTTTGCGGGCGAGGTGACCGTAGTGCGCCTGCTCGACGTGGCAGACCCAGCCGCCATCGCCGATGCCGGCGCTGACCCATTCGCCGGTGTCGGGCGGCCACACGATGCCGAACTCGCGCCATGCCCGCGAATACGCCGGGTGTTCGAGCACGCCGCCCCATTTGCGCACCGCAGCCAATGCGGCGGCGAAACAGCCGTCATCGTCGCCGAGCCGGTACTGATGCGGCCTGGACGGCGAACCGTGCCAGTAGCGGCCCCAGCGGGCGCAGGGCGGGTGCGCGACGACGGGATGCGGCCCGGCATAGCGGCGGGCGTCGCGCGTCGCGTCCCACGGCTCGACATCGGGCAGGCCGAAATAGCACCCGCCGGGCTCGACGAAGAGCGCCGCGATGGTCACCGGCTGCGGCCTCGATAGCCGGCGCCGGGCGGCAGACCGACCTTGCGGTTGAAGTCATCGTGCAGCGCGTCGAGCCGGTCGTGCAAGGTGCGCGGCGGTTTGGTACTGTCGGCGCGCGGCTTCCACGAGTGCCGGCTGACATGGCCGATGATGACGTTTTTGGTCACCGGCCTGTCGTCGGTGGTGAACTTGGCGGCGATATCGGATGCGGTCATGTCAGTGGTTTCCCATAGTGTCCTCGCCTCGGCCATTTCGCTGGCGCTGAGCATTCCGCTGCCCGGCAGTGCGCCGCGCATCACCGGATGACACCGAACAGCAGGAGGATGAGCAGCACCACCAGCAGCACGCCGACGATGCTGAACGGGTAGTAGCCGTACGACGCGTAGGGCGTGCCGCCGTACCAGTGCGGCGCACCGGCGACGAGCAGCACCACCAGCACGATCAGTATTATGGTCACTGCGGACATGGTGTCCTCCGGGTCATGCGGCGACCGTGCCGCGCAGGGGAATGCCCCAGCGCTCCAGGTGACCGAGCATTTCGGTGACAGAGTGGGCGATGGCGATCTCGCGCACGCCGGCGTTCACCAACCGCTGAAACATCTCCTGCTGGCCGACGAGCACATACGGGCTGCCGCGGCGGGTGCGGACGATGCGGGTCTTCGACAGCCGCCCGGTGCCGGGCCGCTTCAGCTCGATGCCGTACACGCCACCGTGCAGCACGAAGATATCCGGCAGGCCGCGCTTCAGGCCGACGCGGCTGTGGCGCGCCTGCTGCTGCGGTGACAGTTGCGACGCGCCGGCAGGATACGCGAACCACAGTGCGGGCGGCAGCAGCAGGGCGTCGAGGGCGCGGGCGCAGGCTTCGTGGATGTCGCGCTCGAGCGGCACCGGCGGGCGCAGGCGGAACGGCGCGGTCATCGCCACCATCGCAGCAGCCGTTGCAGCCAGTGCATACGAGGGTTGGGTGAAATGATTTCACCGCGGCACATTTTCTCCCAAACTTCCTTGAGCTGCCGCACCACCTCTTCGGTGAGCTGCCGGGCAGGCCGAAGCGGTGCGGGATCGGGCGGACGCTCGGTGATCTGCGATACCAAATTTTGCCCGCCTTTTCGCACTCTGCCTTCCTTCAGCGCGGTCATTGGCCGGCGCGCTCCCACAAGGTGCGCGGATAGGCGCCGCAGGCTCGGCATTGGCCCGAGCGAGTGATGGCCGGCGGGCCGCACTCGACCCAGCAATGCTCGGGATCATGGTTGCACTTCGCCGGCTCGACGCGGGCGCGGCGCGGACGGTAGGCCGCGAACAGTGCGAGATCGTCGGCGGTGAAGTGGCGTTCGCTGCGGGTTCTCATTGTGTCACCGGCGCCGGGAAGATGATCGGCACGAGCAGCAGGCCGAGCAGCGCCAGCGCGATCAGGATCACCAGCGGCAGCCACTCGTGGCGCGAGATGTGCGGCATTACTCGGCCGCCGCTTTCGGGTTGGGACAGGCTTCGGCGATCACCGATGCCGGTGCCCAGCAGCCGGGCTCGTTCGGTTTCGGCCCCCACAGCGGTTGCCAGAAACCGCGGCTCGTCCATTGCTGGCACCGCTTGTGCCAATCCGGTTCAGTGACACTGCTATCTGGCGCCTTTCCATTTTTCCGACGTCGCGAACCCCCCCGGCTGGGGGGGGTTGGGGGGGAATCTAGGTTGGTGGTTGGTGGTTGGTGGTTAAGGAACGCGCGCGTAGTATCGCTCGGGTCGGACCGATCTGGTGGAGGTATGCCGTTGTTTTTATTTGCTTTGGCGATATTTTGTCGAGCTTTTTCCGAGCGTTTTCGAGCCTTTTCCAACTCGTTTCTCGATCGTTTCTGATCGATTTCCGAGCCGTTTCTTTCGATTTTCCCGAGCGTTTCCAGGCGTCGGATCGCTCGGTTGAAGGCGTTGCCGTGGCACCGCACGAAGCGCCGGACTTCACCTTCATTCACCGGCCCGCCGTGGCTGTAGATCATCGCGCATACGCTGACATAGACACCGATCTCGACGGCATCGAGCGTCGCGGTCCCGGCGAGCCACTCGTCGGGGTAGAAGTCAACATGCCGGACCTTTGGTGACGGTGCTTTTGGCACAAGATGCTAACCCGTAATCGGAGTGCCGCCGTTGCGCGGATAGAGCATGCGCCCGAACCGCAGCCGGCAGAGTTCACACGGACAGAAGGTGCGGCTCTCGCGCTTCCCCTCACGCAAGAAGACGCGGCGTTTTATGAGCTGCCGGCGCACGGTCACGGCATCCACTCGCGCTGATGGTGCTGCCGTTCGGCGTCTTTCCGATGGTTGTTGCAGTACCAGCGCGTCGGCGCCGGCCACCCGGGCGGACCGTAGCCATACGAGCCGAAATTACCGCAAAGCGGGCAAATCTGATCAGCGATATCCCGCAGCACCGGCGGCCGGCCATCTACATAACCCCGCTCAAAAGGCGATCGGTCGCAATACTCGATCTGCCAAGCGGGCGCCTCGCCGGTTTTGGATTTACGCTCCCAAGGGTTGAGGTTGGTAGCAAGTGACGGAAGCGGAGGCGCAATATACTTGATGTCGTAGCAGCGCCACGCCGGCAGCGGAAAGTAAGCCACACCGCGACGGAAAGCCTGGTGCGGTCCGGTCTTGATCTGGGCGTGCTTCGCCAATTCGCGGACCGACTGCCGAAGCTGGTGGGGCGCTGGGTCGGCCTCTTTGCCGGGTTTCTTCACCACCAGCGCGAGGTGGGCATTGCCGAATTTCTGCTCGATATCGCAATAGTATCGCCAATTCGGCAGATCGATGCCTTGCTGCCACTGCCGTAGCCTGCCATCGGTCGAGGGAGAACGGATTTTGCCCTTCTGATAGATGTCGTGATGATCCTTGTACTTCACTTCGATTTTCATAAATGCGGCGTCTCCAGGCTTCTGGGCGCCCAGGTCCGTCAGCACAATTTTTTGACCGTTAGGGCCGCGCATCATCGGAGCGCCGCCCTCGTCGATGCGGTCGAGACGAAACACGAAATAGCCTTGCTGCTTGAGATCCTCCTCCACGGCCTCGACCGCAGACTCGCCCCAATTCCAAGCGATGCTCGCCTTTAGGTTCCTCATGGGGCATGGCCCCACCGTGGTACGACACCGAAACCGATGTCGGCAAAGACCTCGGCAAAGCGGTCGACATCCGGCCCGAAATAAAAGAATGCCTGCCCTTGCGTGGGCGCCACTTCCTTGTCGCCGCGCCGCAGGAAGCGGATGCGGCCGGCGGTAAAGCAAATCGCCTGACAAGTTGCCTGCGCCGAATTAAACCAGATCGTGTCCGTGCAGTTGTTGGTCAGCATGATCGCCGCCGATGTACGGCCAACTGCGACTTCACCGACCAGCTTATTGACGAAGGCCGGTAGCAGATCGCGGTGATAGGGCGGGTTGAGCCAGATGCGGCCATTCCAGTCGCGCGTCAATCCATCGATCTCGGGCGTGAAGTAGTCTCGTGCCTGCACCGTCGATTGCGCTAGCTCGTTGGAAGCGGGATCAAGATCGATTTCGCCTAGTACCTCGCGCGCCGCCTCGATGTAATGCGCTGGCGTATAAAGCTCGAATTCGCCCGTGCCCTCGGTACCGCGCACCGTGCCGGTCTGCTCCTGCTCGCAGATGCGCACTGCCCGGTGCCGTGCGTCTTCGAGCGCCTCGTGGAATCCCTCATCGCTCAACAGCGCTTTGCGCCAGCGCGACAGCATCATCAGCGACGCTTTGATGGCATTGATGTCATCCGGCTGGATGCCAAACAGGGCCGGGATGTCCAACGTGGTAACGGTACGGTTACCACGTTGTGTTGCCGCGCCGTGATCCTTGGGCTGCGCGTCGTACCAGCGCAGGAATTTGCGCTGCTCGGTCAGCTTCAATTCGATTGCGGCAAACAGTTGCTCGGCGTCCCGCGCACGCCGGTAATAGCTTTCCGCTGACTCGGCGACGGCGATCTTCTGCAATCCGCGGTGCGGGTTATAGTGATCGAGATCGCGTGTGCCATCGAGCGGAATTGGCAATTGATCCGTCGGGAGTGTCATCAATTCCCCTCCGTCGTCAGGCGGTTTGGCAGTTCCTTTCGGGCACTCCCCGTTTGTTGCGTCGGTTGATGGCAGGCGGGATGATTTTGTCGGCTGGAACGAGCGGCCACGGTGCGTCTTTGGGCCAGTTAGCTTCAAACCAGCGGTAGGCGCGCTCGACGGTCGTGATGTTGGCGCCGCGGCCCTGGGCGAGCCGGGTAAAAACCTTGGCGTTGCCGCAGCTCATTGCGCCGACCCCGGAGAGAGTCCGGCCTGAGTGCGCCGCGTAGGCTTGCGCCAGGATCAGGATCTCGTCGGAGGTCATGCCGCCACAGTAGGCGGAATTAATTCCGGTCGGCAAATGGAAAGTTTCCCGCGCCTTTCCGGTGTCGGTTTAACGCCGTATAAGGCGGTTGGAATTTTTTCTAGCGTCGGGTTGGGAGATTATCTAGAATGCGTTGCAGAAGGTGGCCCTGCGCCACGCCGATCAACCGAGCGCACCGGGTCCGCCGCGATGGATCAGAGAATGTCTGAGACAGAGCCAGCGCCCGCTTGGGACGACAACAAATTCATCGCACGCTGCGAGGAGATGGCCCGCGCGAGGAATTGGAGCCTGGCGGACTTGGCGGAAAACGCTGGTTTGGCGCGCGATTATTTTGTCAAACGCGGCGGCGGACGCGCCCGTAATATCGTCTCCATTATTTCGCTGGCCGGGGCTCTCGGCGTGCCGGTGGTGCATCTGATAGACGGCTCAGCCAACCCGCCGCCGCCGCCCGCGCCGCCGGCGATCGACCCGACAAAGCTCGAACGATTAGCGACTGTGGCGAACGTCGCTGCGCATCTCTATCTGGCGCTTGACGGCCGCAAGGCGACCGTGCCGGAAGACATTGATGCGCAGGAGCTGCTGCATGTGCTGATGCGGTTTATCGATCCGCGGCACCGACCTAGCAGTCCCTAAGCTCTTCTCCCGAAGGGAGACGCGCCCAATACTTGGGCGTGGGTATTTCAGTATCCGTGTAGTCATCAAAAAAGGCGCGCCCGTCGTGGTGCCCTTTACTCCAGTCGCCGTCTGCGCCTGGCCAAATCCAGCGCTGCTCGGTTGCTTCCCCCAGACGGATCTTTGCGGTCTCTATTGGCTCGATTGCAATGGTTTTATTGGTGCTAGCCATATCTCGCATCCTACATCGCCAGCATCCCCCTTAACCTTAGCTTAACGCCTAGCGTCATATCGGCAAGCCCTTTTTTGCCAAAAATTCCTATCGCGCTCGGAATTAATTCCGCCTATGCTCCGGACAAAATACCGGAGGGCCAGATGGCCGCCTGGCGCATCGTCATAGACCGCAACGATTTCCGCGAACTCGTCGCCGGTCGCGAGGTCCGCACGACGGCCGGCCCGGACGAGATATTCGTGCGGCTCGACCTCGATTACGTCGCCGGCGTGAGCCGCTGGAGCGACCCGCCCCAGGCCGCCGAGTTCTACGGGAAGTCCGCCAAGCCCGAAATCGACCAGTTCGTCGATGATTGGGTGGAGAAGCGGGGCCAGCACCAACGTGAGTGACCGATGGCCTATGCCCCCTGGTTTGCAGCAGGCGAAACGCGTTTTCACGAGGCCGGCGATGACCGCTTTAACTGTAACTCGCGATGGCGATGTGCTGCATATCGATTTGATACCCGGCGCTGACGGTCCCGACACCGAGGGCGAGGAAGTAACGCCCGGCGTAGTGCTCCTTTATGACGGGCACGGCTGGCTGATCGGCATCGAGATCAACACCTCAATTCTGCGCGACGGTGGTCGATGAAGCGTGAATCCTGGACGATTACGTCGCGCGGCGAGTGGCTCGACCGGCGCCGCGGGCTGCTCACCGCCAGCCGCATCGCGGCGTTGTTCGACCAGCACCCGTATATGTCGCGCGACGAGTTAGCCGGCACGATCACCGGCACGCATAGCCAAGGCGACAATGCCAGCATGCGGCGCGGGCGTATTCTCGAAAGCGCCATTCTGGAAGCGATGCGCGAGGAGCACCCGGATTGGGCGATCGAGCGCGCCAACACCTTTCACTGGATGCCGGAATGCCGCATCGGCGCGACGCCGGACGCCTTCTTTACGACGCCGGACGGCCAGCGCGGAATAATCCAGGCAAAGACGGTTGCGCCGGAAATCTGGGATCAATGGCACCACCGGCCGCCGCTCGCCTATCAACTGCAAACCTTGACGGAGTCGATGTGCTGCGATTTGCAGCACGCGATCCTGGCGGTGATGGTCACGTCGCGCAGTTTTCCGATATTCGAGTTTACCGTTCCCCGGCACGCCGCCGCCGAGGCGAGGCTGCTTGAAGCTGCCGCCGCCTGGTGGCGGGAGTTCGATGCCGGCAGGATAGCGCCCGCGGCGCCTGCGGAAGCGCTGGAGGAGCTATTTGATGACGGGTCGGTGATCGACCTGTCCGGCGACAACTACCTCTCAGCCGCCCTCCCGGATCGTCAGGCGTTGAAGTCGGTGATCAGCGACTTGGAGCGGCGCGTCACCGAGATCGACGCGCACATCAAAAACGCCATGGGTCGGGCGACCTACGGCCACTTGCCGGGTTGGCAAATCACATGGAAGGCGCACCAGCGGGCCGAGCGGGTGCTGCCGGCGGCCACGATCCGCACGCTGCGGGTCTCGGCCAAGGAAGAGGAGTCGATATGAGCGACATCGCACCGCTCCGCAACGCGCCGCCACAGCCCGGCGACATCATCGAGAGCGTCATCGCCAAGGGCGACTTGGCGCGCCTGACGCCCGAGGAGCGCACCCGGTATTATGTCGAGGTGTGCCGCAGCGTCGGGCTGAATCCGTTCACCCGGCCGCTCGAATACATCACCCTATCCGGCAAGCTGACGCTGTACGCGCGGCGCGAGGCGGCCGACCAGCTTCGCCAGATACACGGCATCAGCATCGAGATCATATCGCAGAAGGTCGATGGCGACCTGCTCATCGTCCATGCCAAGGCGCGCGACAAGTCGGGCCGCACCGACGAGGATTTCGGCGCCGTCAATGTCGGCGGGCTGCGCGGCGAGGCGCGCGCCAACGGCATGTTGAAAGCGATCACCAAAGCGAAGAGGCGGGTGACGCTCTCGATCGCCGGCCTCGGCTTCTTGGACGAGACGGAGGTCGAGGACATCCCGGCGCGCGAGAAGGAGCCGGTCAGCGTCGGCGTCGATCTCGACGCCTTCGCCGCCGAGCAGATCGAGCCGCCGGCATCCAGCCCCGACGAGCGCATCGCCGAGGCCGCCGCCGGCCAGGGCACCGTCGCCTTCCGCGATTGGTGGCAGGCCATCGCCACCGAGCGCCGCGACCGGCTGCGCCCGCGCCTGGCGCAGTATCAAGCGCTAGCCAGCGCGGCCGACGCCGAGATGGCGCGCAACGAAATACTCGAACCCGGGCGGGCAACCCCCGAAACCACGGCAGACGGTCCCCACGCAACTCCTCGTCGCCGTGGACGCCCGCCCGGCCCCGGCCTGCTCGACGAGGAGGAGCCGCGGCCAGAGCAGCCGGAGTGAGCGATGTCAGCGGAAAGCAAATTGGTCAGCGCCATCGCCGACGCCTGCGTCGATTTCCTGATCGAGCGCGGCGAGCTCGACGGCAAGCTGCGGGTCACCCGCGAGCTGCACACCGCGGCGCGGCGGGTCGTCTGGGCCGGGCACTATTACGGTCACAGCAGCGTGAAATTCACTGACGCGCTGATCGATCTTGAGCGGCTCGTCGGCCGCCCGACACGGGAGATCGACATATGACCACGATCCGGCGCAAGAGCCTGACGCACCGCTGCGCGATCTGCGGCAAGGTGTATTACGGCTTCGGCCACATCGCCGAGCCGGTCGCGCCGGGCCGCTGCTGCGACGTGTGCCACGCCCAGCATGTCGTGCCGCGGCGGATTCGGCTGGTCGTCGACACGCGGGCAGAGCAGAGGGAGAGGCGAGAATGACCGGCGCACTTGTTCTCGCCCCCGGCGATCCGCCGCTGACCTTGGCCGAGGTTGCCGCGCACTACCGGATGACCGAGCGGCAACTGCGCCAGGTGATCCGCGAGCGCGCGGTGGAGGTATTGCGCGTCGGGCACACCGTGCGGTTCGATGCGCACGCACTTAATTCGTTGGAGGAGAAACTTAGGTGCCACGCAAGTCAGAAGGACTCCGGGTCGTCCTACGCGCCGACACCGGCAGCCTCACGATCGAGGGGACGGTCGCGGGGGAGCGCATACGAAGACGCGCTCAAAGCGACAATGCGCGTCTCGCAAAGGAAGAGGCCGCCGCGCTCGAAGCCGAACTGCTCCGAGCCCAATGGCACGGGCCGCGTCGTGGCACTCGCCCCTTTGCCGAGGCCGTAAAGCTCTATCTTGAGGCGGAAGAGCGCAGCCCCGGCACCGGCCGCCGGCTGCACCTGATCCTTGAGGCGATGGGCGACATTAAGCTGGGGCAGATCGACCAGCAGCTCGTCAACCGCATCGCCAAGCGCATCCTGCCGCCGGACGCGGCGCCGGCCACCAAGAAGCGCGGCATCATCACGCCGCTGCGCGCCGTCCTCAACCTGGCGCATAAGGAGGGCTGGTGCGACCCGCCGCGCTTCGTGATCCCGAAGGAGCGGGAAGGGCGCACCAACTATCTGTTGCCGGAAGATGCCGTGCTGCTTCTCGCGGCCTGCGGGCACTCGATGCGGATGCTCGTCGAGCTGGTGCTCGGGACCGGCGCGCGCATGGCCGAGGCGCTGGAACTGGACTGGCGCGACCTCGATCTGGTGGGCGCGCGCGCGAGCTTCTGGCGCACCAAGGGCGGCAAGCCGCGCCATGCGCATCTGCCGCCGGGGCTTGTCGCGGCGCTCGCCAACCTGCCTTACCGCAAGGGCACGGTGATCCGCCGGCCGGACGGGCAACCCTATGTCGACCGCGACCGGCAGGGCGGCGGCCAGATGAAGACGGCATGGCGGCTGACCAAGGCGCGCGCCGGGATCGACCCGGAGCTGACGCAGCACGATCTGCGGCACACCTGGGCGAGTTGGCACTACGCGCTCTATCGCGACCCGCTCAAGCTCAAGCTGGAAGGCGGCTGGGCCTCGCTCGATCAGGTCGAGCGCTACGTCCACCTGATGCCGGCCGGGCACGAGGCGGCGATCGAGGCGTTCTGGCACGGTGATCGGAATTGTCACGGTGCTGCCACGGCGACGCCGGGAAAATCGGCAACCGCTTGATCATAAAGGGAGAATTGGGCGAGGGCCGCGTCCCTCCGAAGGCAGAGGTCGTACGTTCGAATCGTATCGGGTCCGCCATAGACATCAAACACTTAGCGACAATTTTAAACCGGGCCGAACCCGTCAAAACAGAACGAAACGAGCTTTTATTGACACGGTGCTGACACGGGACGACGGCCTTGTTCCGCGCACGTTCCGCCGCAGCAAATAATCCTGCGACGTTTTCCGATCCGACGAATTGAGTAGAGACCCGCCCTGAAAAGGGCGGGGCCGGCATCAGCGCGTCCAACGCCGATCGCCGGCCCCTAATCATTCGACGTTGGAGGCGTCAAATGACTGCGGCCATATACAGCCGAATTGCGTCCGCGCGTCTAGCCGCGGCCTTTCTTGCCCTGCTGCTGGCGCTGCCGGCGACCTACGAGATGAGCAAAGCCAGCACCGACTGCCTGCGCATCGTGGTCAGGCAACTCGACCGCAATCGGTAATTTATCCCCGCAGCCCGGGGAGGAAGAGATAGAGGCCCAACAGCAGGACCGCGACGAAGGCAAAGAACACATTGGATGACGAGAACGGCTGCATCTGCGGCAGCGGCAATATCGTGATGAGCCAGAGGAACATCACGACGACAAACAGGATTTCGATGATCATTAGCGCGCCTCCAGCAACCGCTGCACGTCCCGACAGGATTCCGTAACGGCGATGAACTTCCCGCTCGTTAGCCCCACCACACAGTGTGCCCCGCGGACCAGGAGGCGGTTTGCGTGTCCTGCCGCTTCCGATGTTTCCCTTAGGGTTAGGATGTGCGCCGGATTGACCCTGATCTCGTAGCCGTCAGGAACATGCAGGACGACGATCTGCACGGTTACGAGAAGCGGCAGCAGCATCATCCGCGGATGTCCCTGCTATCAAAGAATTGGCCGGCGCTATCAAGCCGGCGCCGCTCAGATGCCCGATATGAGAGCGGCGCCGGGCGGGTATCTGAAACCCGCCGCGGCGCCTAACCACCACCGAACGTATGAGGTTCGATCATGGCTTACCGGATTTTATCAGCCGCTATCGTCGCTTGTCTCGTCGCGCTCCCGGCAATCGCCGCCGACGAAATCCGCCCGAGTGGCCCCCCGCTTGTTATTCAAGGCGCCGTTGGCGCTCTGATCCAGGCCCCAACCGCCATCGGCAAAGTCTTTGTTGGTGATCCTGCGATTGCGGACATTCAAATCCCGGCGCCGGATAGCCGGTTTGTTTACGTCTTTGGCAAAAAGGCCGGAACCACTGCTGTTTATGCGCTGGATCAAAACGGCGATATCGCGCTGTCCCGCCTTGTTACTGTGT